>Ga0315277_10002077_pt1 | contig 28200 bp, 22 predicted proteins | sample YL17G05_15_MG_FD_203695 | JGI IMG/M metagenome (GOLD analysis project Ga0315277, IMG submission 203695) | Sediment microbial communities from Yellowstone Lake, YNP, Wyoming, USA - YL17G05_15 | ecosystem: Environmental > Aquatic > Freshwater > Lake > Sediment | place: USA: Wyoming | collected... | reverse complement strand
ATAGATGATGTCGCCACCGAAGAACCGGTCGCCCCAGCTCAACTGCGCTCTCATCCGTCGCCCGCGCGTGGGGAAATCGGCGTCGTCAAGGTCGTCGAGGCGGGCCACGAGGCCGAGGCGCGAGTGATCCGCACGGGTGTGGGTCGAATCAATCTCCAGATCGACGCGCTCGGAGGTGATGGCCAGGGCCATCTGGGCAATACGTGAGATGTTCTGCGCGAAGGAAACCTCGAGGCCATCGCGTGTCGTCGCGAAGGAATTGACTTGGACGTGGTCGGTGTAGAGATGGCGTTCGTGCCGCTGATGGTAGAGACGGACCGCGCCGGACAGGTAGGTGCGGAAGATGCGGTCGGAGCGGGCGCGCAGGAAGTAGAGCTCGCGGCGCGGCGCGTATTGCGCGTGCGCCACGAGTTCATTGCCCAATCCGAAGAGGTTAATCTTGGCCCACTGGACGAAGACTTCGGTCTGGTATTCGAGGTTGTGGTGTAAGCCGAGACGGAGGGCGTCATTGGTTCTCTCGGTGACCGCCAGTTGCAGCCGGGGGCCGGCGGGAGTGCGGACCACGCCGGCGGTGATCTGATCGAAGAGTCCGGTGGCATGCAGGTCGGCCAGCCCTCGCGCCGCGCGGCGGGCATTGTAGGGCGAGCCACTTTTCAGCGGGAAACTGCGAAGGATGGCCCAGTTCTTCACCGTCCGGTTCCCCGAGAGGTCGATCCCGGCCATTGGGGCCTCATCAATCGTGATCGACAGCGCCCCGGTCGAGTCCCAAGTGGCCGCGCTTACGTCTGCCAGTGTGAAGTCTCGAACCGCATAGAAGCGCAGCACGCGGCGCAGGCCGGCGGTGACGTCCCCCACGGAGTAACGCTCGCCCTCTTGCAGCGCCAGGACCGATCGCAAGGTCGAGTCGGGGAACACGGTCACGCCGGCAAGACGGACCGTGTGCAGTATCCGGGTTGACCCCCCTGCCGAATCGGTGCTGGCCGGCACGGTGTCGCGATCCTGGCCCCCCGCGAGGATGCGGGCGGCCAGTTCCTGTCCGGCGTGATACCCCAGCGCCAGCAGCGTGTCGATCTTGGTGAAGTCAACGTTGGCAATGTCGGCCGCAACCGGTACGCAGACAAAGTCGGCACGGGCCAGGGCACTCTCGAGCCGCGGCGCGGTCATGACGCTGGTTGCCTGGTTGGCCAAGTCGTAGGGATCGGCGAGTTTCTCCAGTGTCATCAGGCCGGACGCGGTGTTGACCGCAACAACCGGGCAGCCGGAGAGTGAGGCGGCGACGTCCACCGGGAGGGGGTCGACCAGACCGCCATCGGCATAGAGACGATCACCCTCACGCAGAGGTGACACGGCCAATGGGAATGCCATCGATGCCCGCAGCGCAAACGCCAGTTCGCCACGGGCAAAGATCACCCGGTCCCCGGAGACCAAGTCGGTGGCGATGGCGCGGAAGCGGATCGGCAGTCGATCGAAGTCGCCATCGCTGCGGTAGGATGCCCCCTGGGTGAGGAGCGAGAGAAAATTGTACAGCCGTTGGCCGGAGGTGGCGCCGGTCGGCCAGCGGGGCTTGAGGCCGCGCATCGGCAGCGACAGAAACCAGTCGGCACCGCGGTCCTTCTGCGACAGAAGCAGGGTGGTGCGCGAGGGGGTGTTCTGCAGAATCTCGCCCCAGTCGAGCGCGCGCACGAGGGCAGTGAGCGAATCGGGGCTGAGACCCGTCGCATACAACCCCCCAATGATGGCACCCATTGAAACACCGCAGACCAGATCGATGCCAATGCCGTTTTCCTCCAGTGCCCTCAGAACGCCGATTTGCGCCAGACCACGGGCCCCGCCACCGGCCAGCGCCAGCGCGACTCGTGGGTGGCCATCGCTGCCGGATGCCGTACCCCGGTGCAGGCGGGGTACCAGATCGATCGGCCCAGCCGGGTCGGTGCTATCAGCCTGCGCTGCGCCGGAATCCTGGACCGCAGTGCTGAGAAAGACGGCCAATAGAACCGGGATCAGCAGGCGGTGGGGGATGCGGTGGCTCATGGGGAGAACATGCGGAATGCGGCTCTATCATCATGATGTGTCGGTCGCGGCGCCGACAACTGTTGATCTTCTCCGGCGGCGAACCGGCCACACGGCAATCTCCGCGGAGGATCCACGGTGAATAATGTGCAATGAGCGCGGACGGGTGGCAAGAGCTGTCGGCGGGGTGGGGCGATGAGAAATGGCTGTGTCCTGGAGAGCTTTCCCAGTGGAATGGGCGCATGCCGTTTCGTATTTTGGCGTCCCTGGACGCATGAAACCCACGAACACGAGAGTCTTCCGGTGGCTGGCAGTGGCATATGCGCTGCTGGTTGTGACTGTCTCCTCCTGGCCGCGATTGCGCGTACCGGACCTTGGCATCCACGGCGTGGACAAATTGGCCCATTTCGGGCAGTACCTGATCCTGGCCTTTCTGGTGGGCCGTGGCTGGGGGTCAGAAGCGAGACCGCGTCGTGGGCTTGCCGGTTGGGTCTCGGTCGCTGTCGTGGTGGTGTTCGCAGCACTCGACGAGTACCACCAGGGATGGATTCCCGGACGCGATCCCGACATCATCGATTGGCTCGCCGACCTGCTCGGCATCGTAATCGGCTTCTGGATCGGATCGAGCTGGTTCAGGCAGCGGGCGGGTCTTGGCTTACCCCGTCGGGAAACCGAGTAAGAGGAACGACCTGTTCGTGATGGATAAATTCAAAGGAGCCCTGGCATTGGTCACCGGCGCCGGATCGGGAATCGGACGCGCGTGCGCTGTCCGATTGTCTGCCGAGGGCGCCACGGTACTACTGCATGGCCGCACCACGACCAAGTTATCGGAGACAGGAGCACTGCTGGCGGGGCCACATGGGATCCTCGGGGGTGATCTGTCCCAGCCGGGTGACAACGAGAGGGTTGCCGCCGCGGTGGCAGCGCAGTCCGATCATCTGGACATCCTGGTCAACAGCGCCGGGATCGGTGATCTCGGTGGTGCGGATCATTTGGGATGGGACGATTTTCGCCGCATGCTGGACGTCAATCTGGTGGGACTATTCGATCTGACCCGTCGGCTGGCGCCGCTTCTTCGGCAGAGTGAGCCGGGCGGCGTCGTGATCAATATCTCCTCCACCTTGGGATTGACACCGGTGGCGAAAACGCTGGCGTATTCTGCCGCGAAAGCGGGTGTGGTTGCACTAACGGAAGCACTGGCCGCGGAATGGGGGCCGCAGATCCGTGTGAATTGTGTCTGTCCCGGAATCATCGACACGCCGATGCAGTACCGCCGCGGCCGGCCAGAAGCGGAAGTGCGTGACTGGCTGGCGACGATGGTGGCCCGCCACCCGTTGAAACGCATCGGCCGCCCGGAAGACATCGCCGCCGCGGTTGTCTTTCTGGCCTCGGCAGAAGCGGCTTGGGTGACCGGCGCCACGCTCGTGGTTGACGGCGGCCTGACGGTGGCACGGCAGTGACGATAAGCATGGCGCCAGCAGGGTCAGCGAACGCGGCTGCGCTTGCACGTGCGGCCCGGCGCGAACGCTGGCGGGAGTTTCGCCGCGAGCCGATCGAGAAACTGCCGCCGCGCTCGCGCTACTTCAATATCAGCGTCCTCTGGGTCTTTTACTATCCGCAGTTGATCCGCGCCCTCTATGCGCTGGGCGTTAGGCACGAAGTCGTGACCGGAATGTCAATCGCATCGGGCCTGGCCGCCGCCGGGTTGATCGCCTCAACCAACTCATATCTCCTGCTGCTCCTCGCCGCGCTCTTGGTCCACGGCAAGGATCTGTTTGACGCCTGCGACGGCGCCCTGGCACGCCTGACCGGCACCGGCCATCGCACCGGCCGTTTCTTGGATACGATCGGCGACGGCATCGCGTTCACGGCGCTCATCGCCGCCGTGGCAATACGGGACGCGCACTCCGGCTCGATGCCCGCGACGGTTCTGTTGTGGTCGGCAGCGGCGTGGTTGTCATTATTCTTGCAATGCTCCTATTTCAACTACTATCAATTGCACTATATTGCCCGCGCTGACGGGAGCACGGCCAGCCGGCTGGATGAACGTGACACGGCCGCAGAGGGACCATTCCTGCGGATGCTGGTACGCATCTATTGCTGGTGGTTTGCCTGGCAGGATCAACTGATCGCCTGGTGGGATGAACGGGCGCGGCGACTGGTGGCTTTGGATGGCGACGCGAACGGTGCGCCCTGCGAACACTGGTTCACGGATCGTCGCTTTCTGATCGCGAATTCGCCACTGTGTTACGGCACGCACGCCTTTGTGCTGATTCTCTGTTTGGTCGTGAGTCGGCCGGGATGGTTCTTCCCGGCTGTAGTGGTGGTGATGAATATGTACTGGGCGGGAATCATAGTGTCACGACTGGCGGCATATGGGCATGGAAACGCACGTTGAGGTGACGCGCAGAGTCCGCTTCTGCGCCGGGCACCGTTACTGGCGGGCGGAATGGACGGTCGAGAAGAACCGCGCGGTCTTTGGCGCATGCGCCCATGAACACGGACATGGACACAATTATGCCGTCGAGGTGACCATATCCGGGCCGGTTGATTCGACGACCGGGATGCTGATCAATCTGTCGGAGCTGGACCGTGTGATTACGGCGTTGGTGGCCGGGCGGCTTGATCACAGGAACCTGAATGTGGACATCCCGGAGTTATCGCAGCGAATTCCGACAACGGAGGTGCTGGCCGAGTTTGCCTGGAATGCACTGGTCGACCGTGTGCCGGCCGGACGGCTGGAGCGGGTACGCGTCTGCGAATCCGAGGATCTGTGGGCGGAGTGCAAACGGTCAACATAGGCAGGAAGGACGAAGCATGTTCTCCCTGGGCAAACGCTATCACTTCGCCGCCGCGCACACCCTGCGCTCGCCGCAGTTGACCGCGACAGACAACGAGCGGGTCTATGGCAGATGCGCGAACCCTTCCGGGCATGGACACGACTATCTGGTGGAGATCGTCCTGTGCGGGGAGACGCTGACCGATGACGTGCTGTTTGGCCATGGACAGTTGGATGAATTGGTGGCCAGTCACGTGGCCCCCCAGTTCGCCTACTGCGATCTGGGCGTCACGTTCGGGCCGGACTTCATTGCGACAGGTGAGAATCTGGTGCAGGCAGTGCAGGCGCTCCTGCAACCCCACCTGCCCGGGACGCTGGACTTGACAGTGCGATTGGTAGAGACGGAGAAGAACGCTTTTGCTTATCATCGCCGTGCTGCGGATCCGACATTGTAGTGCGTGAACGACCGGGGGCGGCAAGGAGATGGCGAATGACACTGACGGATGCGATTCGGACGCTTCTGCAAGAAATCGGTGAGGATCCCAACCGCGAGGGTCTGCTGAGAACACCGGAACGGGTGGCGGAGTCGCTGCGCTTCCTGACCCGGGGTTACCAGCAGGATGCGGACGAGATCATCAACGACGCCTTGTTCATTGAGGAGAACAATGAGATGGTCGTGGTGCGCGACGTTGACTTTTTCAGTCTGTGCGAGCACCACTTGTTGCCGTTTTTCGGCAGGTGCCACATCGCCTACATCCCCAATCACAAGATCATCGGCCTGTCGAAGCTGGCGCGTCTGGTGGAGATGTTCTCGCGCCGTCTGCAGGTGCAGGAGCGGCTCACCCGGCAGATCGCCGATACGATTGCCGCATCCCTCGACCCTCTGGGAGTGGCGGTGGTGATGGAGGCGGAGCATCTGTGCATGCAGATGCGGGGTGTCGAGAAGCAGAACTCAGTGGCGGTGACCTCGACCATGCTGGGAGTATTCCGGGAGAGCGCGGTGACCCGGAGCGAGTTTCTTGAGCTGATTCATCGTCCGTATGCGAAGACGCGGTAAGGGACCAAGAGGCCGAAGCCCCTTGTCTGCTCCCAGATGGTGCTGGACACGTCGACCCAAGGGCTGATCGCCGCAAGGGGGAAAGAGGTCAGTAGTGTCTCAAATCCCCCTTCCAGATTGAGGACAAGGAGCTTTCAGCCCCTTGACGCGCAGTTGTGACCCGATCTTGAGATGGACTGCAGAGCATAAAGGAGACAAGCATGGCGATCAAGTCCGACCGCTGGATTAAGGAAATGGCGCTAAAGCACCGCATGATCGAACCGTTCGCCGATCGCCAGATGCGCGATGGCGTTATCTCGTTTGGCGTATCGTCCTACGGATACGACATGCGCGTGGCCGATGAGTTCAAGGTGTTCACCAATGTCAACACGACGGTTGTTGATCCGAAGAATTTCGATCCCCGCGCCTTTGTCGAGGTCCAGAAGGACGTGTGCACGATTCCGCCGAACTCGTTCGCGCTGGCGCGGTCAGTCGAGTATTTCCGGATTCCCCGGAACATTCTCACGATCTGCGTGGGGAAATCCACCTATGCGCGTTGCGGCATCATCGTCAATGTGACGCCCTTCGAGCCGGAGTGGGAGGGGTTTGTGACCCTGGAAATCTCCAATACCACCCCTCTGCCCGCGAAGATCTACGCCCACGAGGGGATCGCTCAGGTGTTGTTCTTCGAATCGGATGAAGTGTGCGAAGTCTCATACGCCGACAAGAAGGGAAAATACCAGGCGCAGCAGGGCATCACGGTGCCGCGACTGTAAACCCAAGACTCCTACGGTCACGATGGACTGACGCCGCCCGGCGTGACCCGGGCGGCGCCAAAGACCAACTCACCTAAGGCAACAAACCGCTTAGGAGGCGGGCAATCCGCGACACCGCATCTGAGAAGCCGGCTGCAGTCGCGACTACTTGGACGCCGGACCAAAGCGTCTGGAGTGCATTCCGATTAGGCGTAGTCTTGGTCAGCTGCACCTGGATGCTTTGGAGGTCGGCTGCGATATCTTGCCTCGTCTCAGCATCTATTCTGGGCGAGGAAAGCAAGCTCTCCCGCAAGTTCGAGAGCGCCTCCCCCACCTCACCAAAAGCGAGGTGGACGCGGTTTCCGTCGCCAAGCGTGATGACATTCTGGCCTGTCGCATCGATTGTGATCTGGGAAGACCCCTCTCTCGTGAATTCCCCGCAACCATCGACCTTGTCTATACCCGCAGCCGTAATACTGTAGTACATCGTCACTGCTGGTACAAGACTGCCCTTCGGAGTGGTGAAGGCTTTCTGCAGGGGGCGCTCCTCGACCCAGACTTGACTGACCAAGTACGTTAGATTCCGATGAACTTCTTGCTGCGTCAATCCGTGGGAAGCCTTTAGAAGTCTCCGAATGTCGCTGACTCTTAGCGACGCGCCGGACTTGCGCCCGCGGATGCTCCTCGCATGCCGATTCCTCTCGCAAAAGAAGCGAAGCATGATCCAGCGGATTTCGTCATCGTTGATCCGGGACTGAGTAGCAGTCTTCATTTTCGGTTCCTTTTCTGGCAGTTGGCGTGATGTTACGCCGGTAGCCCTGGTTGATCTGGTGTGTTCTTTTGGGCTTGACAGAAAGAGGAGGCGCAGGTACATTGAAAATGTGAGGATGTTGTTCCTGTCCTCATGCTCTCTATCAAGCCGATGGTCAGTTAGGTTCGTCGCTCATCGGCGAAGACTTCCCGGGCAAGATCGTTCGTGCGATCTTGTCCGTTTTTATTGCCACATCCCCATCCTCCTCTCTGTCAGATGCTCTTCTTTCGCTTCCGCTGTCGTATTCTCGCGGGTCCGTCCAAATTCAAAACAATCATGCTTCCCTCCTCGTCATAACTTGCATTGTATACACGGCTAACACTGTAGTCAACATCGAAGAAATCCAAGAATGGCTTTGCCGGAATGAAGAAATTCTGCTCTCTTTTTGCTATTCGCACAGTGGCTCCCGTTTCCTCCTCGGCGGAGAGTCTTATGCCAATCTTCTTCGATTCTGGATCGTAATACAGAGCACAGAAGTCAAAACCCCTGATTCCGAATTTCTCCACGGCTCCAGTAGCGAACCCGATCTGTCCATTTGAGCGGATCGTTATCTTCGGACTAAACGATCGCCCAAACTGATCAAAACGTTGAAATCCCAATCTACACCTCCGTCCCCACCGCTTCCCCACCTCATTCTATCAGGACGTGGTGCCACAGTGCAAGTGAAAAAACCACGGCCCGGCAGAAATCTCATAACGCGTTGTGTATCAATGGAGTAGGCGATATCGCTGCCTTACTGTCTCCACTTGGGAGGCTCTCCTCAGTTGACGAATGCTTGCGTGCGCTCCAGACGCAGAATCCAGAAGACGCCGATTGCGATCGGGACCACGCCGACGAAGGCCCACGGGCCGGGATACTCGGCGAGGACGATCATCGCGAGCACTGTCGCCAGCAACGTTTCGCCGCCGAGGGTCGTGGTGGCGACGGCGTGCGCGGAGAATTCCCCCAAGGCTCGATTGTACAGCGTGTGGCCGATGACCGACGGTCCGAGCGCGGCGGCGGCAATCCAGAACCACGTCCACGTCGGTAACCCGCTGAATCGGGTCTTGATAATCAATCCCCATATCAATAGTGCCACGGCGGCGGTTGAATAGGCGATCAGGACATACCCGAGTGTCGCAACGCGGCGGCGCACCCGCCGGCCCACGACGAGATACGAGGCGGCCATGATCGCGCCGATCAACGCGAGAAGATCGCCGAGCCGGCCGCCGGTGGCGGGATTGCCGCCGGAGATGATCATCACTCCGGCGAGCGCCAGCGCGATGGCGCCGAAGGTGGCCGCCGGGACGCGTTCCCGCAGAAACCAGATCCCCAACAGCGCCGCCCAGATCGGCTGGGTGGTGACAATGATCACCGAGTTGGCCACCGAGGTGTAGTCGAGCGAGGTGATCCAGGTGGCGAAGTGCACCGCGAGAAAGAGCCCCGCGAGGACCGAGCGCGCCAGGGCGGCGCGATCGATCCCCGCCAAGTCACGTCCACGGCGCAGCAGAACGATGAAGCCGATCGCAGTTGACGCGACCAACATGCGTCCGGCGGCGACTGTGATCGGCGGGGCGTTGGCCAAGCGAATGAAGACGGCGGCGGGGCCGACGGCGGCGACCGCCAGCAGAAGAAGCCAGATCGAGGAGCGATGGGAGCGGCCCGGGGTCATGGTCTCCTGGGAGTGATGGAGCCGGGAGAATGCCGACATGCCGAGTATCTGCTTGCACAGGCGACCGCGTAGCGCCGCGGCACCGAGCGTCACACTCGGGCGTGGCCGGATCTGATCAGAATCGCTTCACTCAACCCTCTGGCCCGCACCTCGCGCCGGACCCTCGACCGAAGGGAGAGCGTGTCTTCCCTCATCGCGCGTCACGGCATTCATCTGCGTGCGGTGACGATTCGGTCGTACGCGGTCTGCGAGAAGCCGATGACGATCGTCTTGCCATCGACGAGAATCGGCCGTTTCAGAAGGGAGGAGTCCTTCAGAATCGCGGCGATGGCTTGCTTCCTGGTCGGCGGCTTCCTGCCCCATCCCTGATCCTGATAAGACTTGGCGCGGGTGCTCAGGAAGTCAGTCACCGGACGCGAGCCGATCAGACGACCGAGTTCCTCGGCCGTGAACGGACTCTTGAAGTAGTCGCGATACTCGGCGCCCGCACTGTGGTCCTGCAAGAAACTTCTTGCTTTGATGCAGGACGTTCACGTGAACTTGCCGTAAAGGCGCATCCTGGTCTTGGCCATGGGTGGTTTTCTCCGCAAGGAGCCAAAAACCTCTAACAAAATGATCGCACGTCCTGCGGATGCCAAGCGTCGTCGCCTGGCGTCTCATCCCGGCCGCCCGAGGGCGGGCGGCCTCCACGTCTGTTATGGTTGTGTCGCACAGTCATTCTGTTGAAGGGTCGATGAGCCGGTCTTCACCGAGATCGACAGTCCATCTCGAATTGGTATGATTGTCGTGAACCAGCCGGGATCAGCGAAGAGGCGGCGGGTAAACTCGCGGATGGCGGCGGTGGCGGGATCACGGGCGACTTCATTCAGCACGCGGCCGCTCCAAAGGACGTTGTCGGCGACGAGGATGCCGCCGGGGCGCAGGCGGGGTTTGGCCAGATCCAGGACATCGAGATAAGACTCCTTGTCAATGTCGCAGACAACCATGTCGCAAGGGCCCGGTTCCGCCGCGAACAATGTCAGGGCGTCGCCGGCGCGGATGTCGGCCCGTGATAGGAGGCCCCCGCGACGAAAGAAATCACGGGCGAGGGCAACATTCTCCGGGTTGTTGTCGGTGCCGATGACAAGCCCACCGGGCGGCAGCGCCTGGGCCATCCAGTACATCGTGTAGCCGAAGCCGGAGCCCAGCTCGAAGATGCGCCGGGCGCCGGAGATCTTCACCAGCGCATAGAGAATGCGGGCGCACTGCGGCCCCAGATAGGGGAAACGGCGTGACTCCGCGAGCCGCTCCATTTCCTGAAGGATTGCATCTGAGGGGGGACGGATCCTCTCCAGGTAGGCATGGATGTCGGGGTTCGTGATGGTGAAGATGTCTGCCATACGTCTGAGTCGCACTCGGGTCGGGGGCTGCTTGGTCTATCCGCGGCTCGGCAGTCCGCCGCGGCGGATCGCCCTCCCGAAAGAACCGTCTACGCGCGATCTGGTCTGGTGCACGGGCGCAACGGAGGATCGGGAATGCCGCGTGCCGCGGTTCACACCGAGTGGCCGGATTCGAGAAACCGTTCGGCGTCGATGGCGGCCATGCACCCGGAGCCAGCCGCGGTGATCGCCTGACGGTACACGGAATCCTGAACGTCGCCGCAGGCAAAGACACCTTCGACCGATGTCCGGGTGCCATCATGGGTACGAACATAGCCTTTGGCGTCCATATCGAGCTTGCCCTTTACGAATTCAGTGTTGGGCAAATGGCCGATGGCGAGAAAGAGCCCTTCAAACGGCACCTCGCGTTCGGAGTGATCCTTCGTGTTCTTGATCCGCAGGGCACGCAGGCCGCTGGCCGGGTCGCCCAGCACCTCGATGACGACCGAGTTCCACAGAAAATCGATCTTGGGATTCTCCATGGCACGCTTCTGCATGATCTTGGAGGCGCGCAAGGTGTCACGGCGATGAATGATGGTGACTCTGTCGGCGAACTTGGTGAGGAAGGTCGCTTCCTCCACCGCTGAGTCGCCCCCCCCGACCACCGCGATCTTCTTGCCGCGGAAGAAGAACCCGTCGCAGGTGGCGCACGCCGAGACGCCGTGCCCCATGAGCCGGCTCTCGGATTCAAGCCCCAAGAGCAGCGCGCGTGCCCCTGAGGCGATAATCACGGTGTCGCCGACATAGGTGCCTTTCGTGGTGATCACCCGGTGCGGCGGGCCGGAGAAGTCGACGCTGGTCACGCTTTCCTGGCGAATGTCGGCGCCGAAGCGGCGCGCCTGCTCACGGAACTCGTTCATGAGCTCCGGACCCATGATGCCTTCGGCAAAACCCGGATAGTTCTCCACGTCAGTGGTGATTGTCAGTTGGCCGCCGGGCTGGTCGCCTTCGAGGACCAGTGGTTTCAGATCGGCGCGGGCGGCGTAGATGGCGGCGGTCAGCCCGGCCGGACCGGAACCAACGATGACGACTTTGAAGCGGTCTTCTGTCATGCGGTTCCCTCCGATGTCTCTCCCCGACCGGAGGGAGCGGGACATCAGGACTCAAGGTTATCAGGTCAGCGGGCCACAAGTCAACTGATGGTTCGGTGGCGGCTACGACCTCTCAAGCGGATAACGAAAAGACAACCGCCCCGTTCCCTTGTGGGAACGGGGCGGCTGACATTCCTCCAAGAAGGAGGCAAGAAGACCGATCAGGCTACAGCGGTTACTTTCTTCTTCAACCACGCGGTGGTCGAGGATTTCGGCCGCACGATCGGGTACCCCATCGCGCGGGCGATCACCCCCTGCGAACAGATACCTAGGGCGCGGGAGACGGAGAACAACACTGTATAGTACGGGAACTCGGTCAGTCCGTACTTGTAGAGGAGTGCACCGGAGCCGGCGTCGACATTCGGCCACGGGTCCTTGATCTTCTGGACCTGTTTGAGGACATCGGGGACAACGTCGAAAACACGGGCGACAATCTGAAACACCTCGTCGTCGGCGCAGAACTTCTTGCCGAAGGCGAGGAAGGCATCGAAGCGCGGGTCGGTGACGCGCAAGACGGCGTGCCCATATCCCGGGACCACCTTGCCGGACTGGAGCGTGTCCTGGGCAAACTTCTCGAGCTGTTCTTTGGTGGGAACACCGCCAAACTTCTTGCGGACATCGATGACCCAGGCGAGGCATTCCTGATTGGCCAAGCCGTGCAGGGGGCCTGCGAGACCGTTGAGACCGGCCGACAGGGCATAGTAGAGATCCGAGAGCGCCGAGTTGACGGTGGCAGCGGCGGCGGCGGAGACATTCCCCGACTCATGGTCGGAATGCAACACTAGATACAGGCGCATCAGTTTGGCGAAGTTGCCATCGGGGTCGGGAATCCCCAGCATGTGGGCGTAATCGGCGCCCCAGTCGCGATTCGGGTCGGAGGGAATGCGCGGGCCCTTGTTGAAGCGCAGCCGGTACACGCCTGCCGCGATCGCCGGCAGCGTGGCGACGATCTTGAGGGAATCCTCAAGCGTCCTTTCCCAGTACTGCTCCTTGGTCATCCCTTCATCGTACTGCTTGCGGAAGGCTGATTCGCGCTCCATGCACAAGATGGCGGTGTCGAGCATGCACATCGGGTGCGAATCTTTCGGCATCGCCTCGAGCACCTTCCAGATGTAATCGGGGACCTGGGCACGCTTCTTGATGTCCTCCTGCAGCGACTTCAGCGACGCCGCATCGGGGAGCGAGCCGGTCAGAAGGAGCCAGAAGATCTCCTCGGGGAGCTTCTCGGTTAGGTCCTTTACCGGGATGCCGCGGATGATCAAGCCCTTGTCCGCTTCGACCGAGGAGGTGTCGCAGACCTGACACCGAATCCCCCGCATGCCGCCATACGCCTGGGCCAGGGTCACCTTGTCGATGACGTCTTCGCCGTGTTCCTTGAGCAGGGTGCGCACTTCCTCTCGCCACCCGGGCAAGAGCTGCCCGAGCCGTTCGTGAATCGTCGCCATAGGCGTCTCCTTTGGTTTTCTTAAGAACCAGTCCAGTTTCGGTCGCATGCCACAGCCAACTCAGCCATGAATGCTTGTGACTACGTGCACAAGGCAAGGAAATCCCTGCCGACCGCGCAGAAATTGTCAATTCGGCCCGTGCGGAGCGGAGCTGAGGGGTCTCCTTGCGATCACAGGCACAAGGGGACTCCCGCCCGCCGGCCAAACGGCTCGCAGCAGGCAGCGTCAACCCGCAATCGGACCAGGGGTCGGGGGTGTCAATTTCCCCCCGGGGCGCTTGGCGGGTGCAAGGGGGTGTATTAACTTCCGGGCAGAAAGGCAGACCCCGCCGGGCGCCACAGGGGCGTTCGGGGGGAGTCGGGAAGGGGTAGGTCCATGATTCGTCGCGAAGATGCCCTCGATTATCACCGCCGGGGACGACCCGGCAAAATCCAGGTCACGCCCACCAAGCCATGCATCACCCAGTTCGATCTGTCGCTGGCCTACACGCCGGGCGTCGCCGAGCCCTGCCGGGAGATCGAGAAGAACCCGGAGGCGGCCTACTGGTACACTGCACGAGGCAACTTGGTGGCAGTCATCAGCAACGGCACGGCGGTTCTGGGGTTGGGCCACATCGGGGCGCTGGCCGGCAAGCCGGTGATGGAGGGCAAAGGAGTCCTCTTCAAGCGCTTCGCCGATATCGATGTCTTCGATATCGAGATCGATGAGCTTGATCCGAAGAAAGTGGTGGAGATCGTCAAAGCCCTCGAACCGACCTTCGGCGGTATCAACCTCGAAGACATCAAGGCACCGGAGTGTTTCTACATCGAAGAGCAACTGAAGGCGACGATGAAGATCCCGGTCTTTCACGATGACCAGCACGGAACCGCGATTATCTCCGGCGCGGCGCTGCTCAACGGTCTGGAGATCGTGGAGAAGGACATCGACAAGGTCAAAGTCGTCTTCAATGGGGCGGGGGCGGCGGGGATCGCCTGCGCGAACCACTATGTGCGACTGGGTGTCAAGGCGGAGAATATCGTCCTCTGTGACTCGGTAGGGGTCGTTTACAAGGGGCGCGAGAAGGGGATGAACCCCTACAAGGAGCGCTTCGCCTCCAAGACCACCGCGCGTACGCTTGCCCAGGCGATGGAGGGAGCCGACGTGTTCTGCGGCTGCTCGGTCGCCAACGTGGTGACGCCGGAGATGCTGCGGGCGATGGCGAAGAAGCCGGTTGTCTTTGCCATGGCCAATCCCGATCCGGAGATTACCTACCCGGCGGCGAAGGCGGCGCGTGCCGATATCATCATGGCAACCGGGCGGTCGGATTACCCCAATCAGGTCAACAACGTCCTCGGGTTTCCGTTCATCTTCCGCGGCGCTCTCGACGTCCGCGCCAGCGCCATCAACGACCAGATGAAGGTGGCGGCGACACACGCGCTGGCGACCTTGGCCAAGGAGCCGGTGCCGGAGTCGGTGGCCGCGGCGTATGGCGGCGTCGAATTCACCTTTGGCCCTGACTATATCATTCCCAAGCCGTTCGACTACCGAGTCCTGTTATGGGAGGCCCGGGCGGTGGCGGAGGCGGCGATGAAATCGGGGGTCGCCGGAGTGCAGATCGACCTCGACAAGTACACCCATGAGCTGGAAGCGCGGCTCGGACGTTCGCAGGCGGTGATGCGCGATGTGATCAACCGCGCCAGTACGGAACCCAAGCGGATTGTCTTCCCCGAAGGCGAGGCGACACGGATTCTGCACGCGATGGAGCAGATTCAAGCGGAGAAGATCGGCCACCCGATTCTCGTCGGCGATCCGAAACGCATCCGGGCGCGCGCGGTCGAACTGAAGATCGACCTGGCCAATGTCGAGATTGTCAATCCCGCTGACTCGCCGTGGCGTGAAGGGTTCATTGAGGAGTTCTACCGGCTGCGTTCCCGCAAAGGGGCGACGCGCCGCGACGCCGAGCGGGCGATGCAGGACAATCACTACTTCGGATTGATGATGGTGCGCACCGGCAAGGCCGACGGCCTGGTGGCGGGCGCGACCATGCACTACCCCGAAGTGCTGCGCCCGGCGCTGCAGGTCTTCCCGAAGCCACCGGGCTCGGGAGAAGTGGCAGGAATGAACATGGTGATCCTGCCCAATGACATCATGTTCTTTGCCGATACGACCGTGCAGATCGAACCCACCGCCGAGCAGTTGGCCTCGATCACATTGACCTGCGCCCGTGAGGTGCGGCGCTTCGGCGTCACACCCAAGGTGGCGCTGTTGTCGTTCTCCAACTTCGGGTCGGTGCGGCACCCGCTGACCGACAAGGTGCGTCAGGCGGTGGCACTGATCAAGGAGCGCGACCCGCTGTTGATCGTCGACGGTGAGATGCAGGCCGACACCGCGGTGACACCGGCGATCCTGAATGAGACATATCCGTTCTCCAAGCTTAAGGAGCGCGCCAACCTGCTGATCTTCCCCGACCTGCAGTCCGGGAACATCGCCTACAAGCTGGTGCAACGCCTGGGCGGCGCCGAGATCGTCGGACCGCTTCTGGTCGGCATGGAGCGGCCGATTCAGGTTCTGCAAGTCGGGTCATACACGGTGCGCGACATCGTGCACCTGGCGGCGGTGACGGTCGTGACGGCGCAGGGGAAGATGCAGCCGGAGCTGTTCCGTCCCAGCGAGGCGGCCTCGGCGCCGCGGGCGTCGACGTCGGCTAAATGAGTGCCGGAAAGGGCGGACGATAGTACAACAACATAGTGTGACTCGCGCGCATTCATCCCGCACCTGGGTCGACGATCCGGGTGCGGGCTCGTTTTTGCGGCATGCCAGGCCGGGCGCGCTATTGTCATGGCGGGGTGGGCCGCAGCCCGGCGCCGACCGCCCGGCGGTGTCCCAGGCATTGATCGACCGTGGCCCGCACGGCGGCGACGGAGAACGGCTTGGCCATCACGTCGAGGCACCCCAGTTCGCGGCAGTGGCGTTCGTTTTCCGCCGACAGGTACCCGGTAATCACGAGGACGTCGGTCGACGCGTCGACCTGTTTGGCCGTACGCAGAACCGTGAATCCGTCGACCTGGGGCATCATCAGATCTGTAATGACCATGTCATACCGGGCCCGCCGGAGCATGTCGACGGCGATCCGGCCGTTGTCGGCAGTGGCGACCCGGTAGCCGACAAGGACCTGCGTGAGGATCTCGCGCAGGAATGGTTCATCGTCGACGACCAGAATCGTCGAGAGCGTTACGCCGCCGGACGGGGGATGGTTCGCTGGTTCAGTCATGGCAGGTGCTGACCGGAGCCGGCGGCGCGGTCAAGATCGGCGGCGACACGGCGCCCGGCGTCGCAGCGGCGGTTGTCGTCACCGGCACGTCCGCGGGGATGGGGAACGAGACCGTTAACGTGGTTCCGACCCGCACGGCACTCTCGACACCGATGCTGCCGCCCATGTCTTTGACCAGACCGTAGGTCACCGACAATCCCAGCCCAGTCCCCTGGCCGATCTCCTTGGTGGTAAAGAACGGTTCGAAGATCTTGTCGATGTTGGCGGCGGGGATACCTTCGCCCGTGTCGGCGATCTGGATGTCCACGTGCCCGTTGCGGACTGCGGTCTCAACTGTGATCCGGCCGCTGCCCCTGATCGCCTGGATCGCGTTGAGCAGAATATTGGTAAATATCTGCTGCACTTTGCCGGGATGGCCGGTAACGCTCGGCAGATCGTCGGCGAGGTGGGTCTCCACAGTGACGGCACGGGCGTCTATCTGATGCGCCAGGAATGACAGTGTCTCGCGCATGGCCTCGTTTATGTCGACGGGACCAATGTCCTCGTGGGCGCTGGTACGGGCGAAGCGCAGGAGGTTCTGCACGATCTGCTTGCAGCGCAGCGTCTGCTTCTCCATGTTGTCGACGTAAGCGATGAACTTGGCCAGTTCCGCCGGCGGGATGCCGGTGGTCTGTTTGGCGCGCATGTGTTCACCGGCCAGTTGCGCATACCCCATGATCCCGGCCAGCGGGTTGTTGATCTCATGGGCCACGCCGGCCGCCAACTGGCCAATGGCCGCCATCTTGCCGGCCTGGATCAGTTGCTGCTGGGTGTCCTTCAACTCGACCACGAGCGCTTCCAGAAGGTCCTTCTCGACCAGAGCATCACGCGAGGCCTTCAAGTCGGCGGTCATCTTGTTGAATGAGGCGGCCAAGTCGCCAAGCTCGTCACGGCGTCCTCCAACAACCTTGCAGTCGTAGTCGCCGCCGGCGACGCGTTCCGTGGCCATCACCAGGTCGTTGATGGGACGGATACTCAACCGCACCAGCATCGAGGTGGCCAGCACGGCGCTCAGGACGATCACGATCGCAATCCACATCATATTGCTGCGCATCCGGGCAATCGTCTCTTCGATGAAGTGCGTCGTCATACCGATCTGGGCGAAGCCGACGACGTCAGCGGACCTGGCTGTGTTGCCCGCGCCTCCGGGTACGTCGTAGAGGCGAAGCTCGGCGCCCAGATCGTCAGCGGACTGGCTGCGGATCGTGATCGGCACCTGGAAGTGCACCGTCGTGCGCCCATCATCGCTGAACGGGCCGTGCACACCGGGGCTGGGGATCTCCAACTCGGCGTCCGTGCCGACGGATTGCTCCGAACGCCCGCGGATCCGCTGCGCCAGGACGCTGCCATCCGGCTCGACGACGCGGGCATAGAGGACTTCCTTTTCGGCCATGATCCCGTTGAGCAGATCGGTGATCACCGTGGTGTCGCCGATTAGCGTGGCGTACGTGGCGTTGTAGGCGAGGTTGGTGGTCGAGATGTTGCCGCGCATCAGCAACTCGGCGCGGATGGCATGGCTGCCGTGGTACAGCGACATCGACATCAGCGAGAACGCGAGTGCCACCATCAGAACCGAGATGGCGGCAATCGCTTTCTGTTGAATGCCCAGTCGCATGATCGGCATCGTCCCCCGGGGGTGGTATCCCCGCCAAGCTAAAAGATGACCACGTTCGAATCCTTGATGACTCGATCGTCCATGGGAATGCGCATGTGCTCCCGGACTTTGAGGTTCAGCGCCCGTACGGTCACCCGTGGGGCCGTATGCGGCAGCCGCCCCGGTGACTGTCCGGCGAGGATGTGGACCGCCAGTTCGCCGGACTGCCGGCCGATGTCGCTGTAATCACAGTCGAGCGCCACGAGGGCGCCGGCCTTGACGTACGCCGACGAGAGCCCCATCACCGGCACGCCCGCCTTGATCAGTTCAAAGATGATGTAGCGCGCGGACCGCGGCGTGAGGACAGTTTCATCGGGGATCATCCAGAGGACGTCGATCGAATCGCGCAGCGTCCGTACCGCCTCAGGGATCATCTGCTCCGAATCCGCCCAGGCGACTTGCAGGGAGAGCCCGCGCTGGGCCACCAACTGGCGCGCGGTTTCCACCACGGGTCGCGTCCTGTCCGGATCGGAGATCATGCCGATGCGCCGCACCGACGGGAATACTCTGATGATCTCATCGAGCTGGGTTCCCAGTGGGATGTTGAGCGTCGCGCCCGTCAGGTTCTTCTGCCCCTGAAAGGTGGCCTGGTCGGGCGAGCTCTCCGGCGGGATGAGCACCATGGAGTAGACGGTCGGCGTGTTGGGCTCTTGACGCGAAGCCTCACGCGCGGCCCGGGTTCCCAAGGCCAGGATGAGATCCGGGCGGGCATCGTGCACCGCGCGCCAGACCGCGGCGACGCCGGAGTCGTCGTGTGCCAGCAGGAACGGCAACACGACCGTCTCGTGGCCGGTCTCCGTGAGTGTGCTAATGAATCCTTCTAAGGCGAGATTGTATTCCGGGAGATCGAGACTCTTGACGACGGCGATGCGGACCGAGCCGGGGGATATCTGCGCCTGGGCTGACACCACCTGGCCGGCGGTCAGCATCAGCACGGCGAGCGCCAGACCTTCAGCTAGATGCCGTGCGCCGGCGCCGTGCCTTCTGCCTCTGCTGCTAAACCGCCCGGTCACCACGGCTTTCTCTCCACCACGATGTCAGGCCGCGACGGATGCAGCGATTGCGGACCTATGGATCTTCGGCAGCGCTTCAGGGCCAACTCCCGTGCGGGTCGTGCTCTCTTTCGTACGACCGTCGGCCTGCGACGTCGGCGTCATCGGCGCGCCCGATCCACCCGTCCCAATCGTCAGAATGCGAAGCTCACGGTGAACAGGTGATTATTGTCGAAGACGCCGGCGTCCGCCCAGGCGTAATCGATCCGCGTTTCGGTCTTTCCCACCGGCAGACGCAGTCCCAACCCGGCCGAAAACCCGTACAGGTAGCTCTCCAACGATGAGGTGCTGTAACCGCCGCGGAGAAAGAGCTGGTTGGAGATCCCCCATTCGGCGCCGAGTCGGAATTCATCTTCCGAGAAGTTGTTCGACTGGAAGGCGCCGACCAGCCGCCCTTGCTGACTGGCGGTCCGCCAGGCGTCCCAGGCGAAGCCGAATTGGATGAACGATGGCAATTCGAAGGACGCCGATTGTGTGCGGCCGTCGCGCGTGGAGCTGCTGGTCCCGTCGTCGACGGGGACATCGAAATCCGGCCCATCAAATGACATCTTCGGGCCGAAGTTCTTGACCACGATGCCGAAGGTCGTCCCCTTCCACGGTGAGCGGTAAACGAAGCCGACGTCAAAGGCCACCCCCTGCGCGGTCTCGTTGTAGATCTTCTCGGCGATGTAGTGTCCGTTGAGCCCGAGCGAGACCTGGTCGGTCAGCATGCGGGCATAGGAAGCCCCGACGACCACGAAGGAGGAGGAGAAGGTCTCACCGGTTCCGTCCGGCTGTGTCGTCGTGTAGATTTCCTCATCACCCGCGGACAGGGCTTTGACGGACAGGCCAATCACGCCCGCCGATCCCGCGTTGTGCGCAAAGGTCAGATGCGACAGCGAGATGTCGGCGATGTATTGGCGGTAGGAGAAACCGAGTTCATTCCCCTGAATCGTCGCCGCACCGGCAGGATTCCAGAACCAGGCATCGGTGCCACCCTGTTCGGCGATGACCGAGCCACCCATCGCCACACCGCGCGCCCCGGTGGGGATAAGCAGTTCGAGTGCGCCGCTGGTGCCGACGCGTCCTGCGTCACCGGCCTGGGCGATCATGGGGGCGGCTAGCAGCGCGGCCACAAGCCCCAGTTGCCAGAATGCTCGCATCGTTCGTCCCTCCGTCCATCTCGACCGTCCCCACATGGCGGGGCGGCGTGCCTGAAAGATCAGAATTGTTTCAGCGTCTCTTTCTCGGTGAAGACCGCCAGCTTGCCGACCTTCGGTTTCAGTCCGGGGGCGGTGATCCGCCAGACAAACATCCCGCTGGCCGGCGGCAGGCCGTTGGCGGTCAACACGTCCCAGGTCACATAAGAGGCCAGCGGATCATCCTTCTCCAGACGTCGGATCAACTCACCAGCGAGATTGTAGATCTCCAGGGTTGCGGCGCCCGCCGGGATGTTGACGAATTTGATCTGACGGTGGTTCGGGTCGGTCTCCAGGTCGGTCCGGTGCAAGTAGGGGTTCGGGACTGGATGAACGTTCTTCAACGTCAGCCCGCCGGTCTCATCGTTGGTGACAACCGCCGAGGGAGCGGTGAACGTGAAGCGGTCAGCAGGTGTGTTGTACCGATTGACGGTGATGTGCAGCACCTGCCCGTCGGCCAGCTCGCCGTTGGAGTGCCCCTCCGCGACCGTCGGCCACCAAGCGTAGAGGACGTCGAATTCGCCGGCATTGGCCCGGATGCTCCGGGAGGTGTAGTATTCGTTCGGAGTCTCCGAATAGTCACTGTTCAAGATGAACAGATACTCGCGCCCTCCGGTGGCCGGATCGTCATCGGGCGGCAGCCAGGTGTTGTCCTCCGAGGCGAGTTGGTATTGCTCGACAAAACAGACATTCAATTGCCGCGGCGGATCGTGGCTGACATCCCAGGCGGTCAGCGGCACGGTGCCGATCCCGGCATACCCGTAATTGGGCGAGGCACCGCGCAGATAGCGATACCCCTCCTGTGTCGCCGTGCGCGAGAAGCGCAGTTCCACGCTGACCAACTGTGCGGGGTCCTGAATCGTTGATCCCCAGAAATTCGCCCCGGCATCGATCCCGCCGCCGTAGAAGGCGCCGCCCCAGTTGACGCCAGTGACCCAGGGAACCGAGCCGGACCACGCGACATCCTTGATCCCCGGATCGGGCCCGGTGGCCTGGACCATCAGGCCTTCGACCACCGGAATCGTATAATCGTTGCTGGTGTTGGTCTGGTCGGCCAGGAGACGCGTGCCCGTGGAGAGGTTGTCCAGATTCCACGAACGATCTTCGTTGAAGGTCACTGCGTAGTCATCGCCGGTGGCCAGTGCCGGCTCGAGGACACGCACTGTGACGCTGCCCTCGCTGATGCCCTCCACGTGCCGCGCCGTATCGACTAACTCCAGGGCAATCGAGTTGGGAATGATCTCGATCCCACGGACACGGTCTTCGAGTACCTCCGTCAGATGGCCAAGGAGGTTGGAGCCGACGCGGTATTCCTCGACCGATCTCTCATCATACGAGTAGGCCGTGACCGCGAAGTAGTAGGGACGATGATTGATCAGCTCGCCGCCGTCGAGGCGGTCGGTCTCAATGGTGAGATGATTCTTCAGGCCGGTGTTCGCGCCCGACTGGACCAGCACGCGTTGGATGGCGCCGATCTGCGGATCGAATTCATCGCGGTAAATGCGGGCGATATCGTCCTCAATGTCGAAGGTGGCAATCTTCTTCCAGGGACCGGCGATCGATGCGCCCTGGTAGACATTGTATCCTTCCATGAGAAAGCGCTGGCCGAGGATGTCGGATTCCTGAACGTCGCCCTCCGCTTCTTGACCCCAGACAAGCTCAATGCGACCGGGAAGCGGCTGGTACCAGACGGTCGGCGGCGGCGGCGGGAAGGGTATGTTGAAGCTCAGGTCGAAGACCGACTGCGCCTTGAGGTCTTTGTCCCGCAGATCGGTAATCGAGGCGAGCGGGTCCACAGCCTGACCGACGATGACGGCAGCGACGACCTCTTGCGTGTCACCCGGGGCCATGGTGAATGGCCCCGAACTCATCATGAAGCGGCGGTCGCCGGAGTTGACATCGAGCCAGCCGGTGCCCGTGACCGGATCGCCGGGCACCTGAAACAGCGTCGTGTCGCCGTCGGGGTCGACCACGGGGTCACCGTTGGGGAGCAGCCCGCGCATGTAGTTGTAGGTCTCCAGCGCGCTGGTCGGATCGGTACCGTTGACATATTTATTAAACGACGTCATCGGCAGGTTGCGATAACCGTGAATCCAGCGTCCCTGCTGGTAGGCGGAATCGCCGGGCGAAGCGATGATCGGCCCCTGGAGAAAGTCGAACCCGACCGCCGGGGCATTATCGCCATAGATCTGGTCCGGTCCCTCGTTGTAGGCGTACCCCAGCGAAAGGGCGGTATCGCAGCCGACGAAATCGTCGGTGAAATTGCCCACGTCGGGGTCGCACCACAAGGAGACGTAGGTATCCTCCAGCAGATTGGACCCCTTGTTGATGATCAGGAACTTCATGTAGATGGTGTTGCCCAGGGCGCCGCCCCGCGCGTAGGCGAAGGTGTGCTGTTGCACCTCGACACCCAGCGGGGCTGTGGAGCCGGCGCGATGCGTGTGTGCCCCCGGATTGGCGTCATTGTAGACGGCCCAGAGAGTCTGATCGCCGAGGACCAGCGGGATTCGTTTCCCGTCGGCGTCGAGCGAGTCGGAACCGGCCGCGTTTCTCAGCACGGGGGCGCCATCGGCGTATGGCCAGTCTGCCCAGTCGGAGTTGGTGGTAGCATCATCGCCGCGGTTGATCTTGTAGACGTGGAAACGTCCCGCATCGGCGATGAACGTGCTGTCGGCCATGCCGCCGGGCGAGTATTCCGTGGAGCTCTCGGCCAGTGTCACCCGTGGTGTGCCGTTGACTCTGGCGCCGATCCAGAGACCGGCACCGAAGATGACGGTATTGCCGGTTCCGCGCGGGAAATAGAGCCCGTCCGACTTGCCGAAGTAGCCGGTGGGGTCAAAGGCGAATGAGCCGACGTTCGAGACCAGCATCTGGAGATTGTTGACACCGATGTACGATCGGTTGTCGATGGCGGCGGCCTGCGGCCGGCCGGCAGACGACGCTCCGGATCGTGCCGCTTCGACCCCGACCGTGATCGTCGCGGTCGCCGCCAATGCCAGCAAGGTTACACGGACGAGTTTCATGATCGTGTACGCTCCTGTCTGATCAAGCCCGGCTCAGAATGAAACCTTCAATCCCGCCCGGATCTGCCGGGGGGTGTCGTAGTTAGTGGGATCGTTCTCCCGCAGACTGTATTTCTCCGCGGCGGTCAACTGCGACGAGTCGTGTGGTTCGCTATAGGCGTCGCGCAGCCGTTGGCCGTCCTCTGTCTCGAACCATCCGGTGGAATTCGGCAAACCGGATGAGCGGTAGACGGTAAGCACGTTCTTGCGGTTGAACAGATTGATAATCCACAGTTCGGCTTCGGCCTGAAGTCCCGCCCAGCGGAAGGACTTGGTCGCCTTGAGATCCAGTTGCATGCGCCAAGCTGAGTAGCGGGAGTTGACGCCGCCGGCGACACCACCGCGGCCGGAGGCGAGCGTCACCTCATTGTAGACTTCCGTCGGTGTGTACGGGAAGCCGCTGCTGGCCTGGAAGGTGGCGCTGACGCCGGCGTTGGCAAAGATGCGCCGGCCAGCCAGCATCGGTCCTTCGTTGTCGCCCGCACGCAGGTCGAAGATGCCCACCACCTTGTGCCGCTGGTCGAAGTCGAGCGCCGAGGCGGTCTTGGGCACATCACCGGTCGCATACCAGGCGATGTTGCTCTGGGTGTTGGGCGTGGAACCGGTCCCGGTCGCCTGGGACAGTGAATAGGACACCCGCAGCCCGAGATTGCGGGTGCGGTGCATATCGCAGGAAAGCTCGACGCCCTTGATCGTCCCGAAGTCGGTGTTGCGGTAAGTGGCGAAACTGTGCGGCGAGGCCGGCTGATTCTGCACCTCGGTCAGTCCTTTGACGTCCTTGTAGTAGGCGGTAACATCAAAGGACGACCGCTCGCCGATCTGACGGGTCCAGCCGACCTCATAGGCGGTGGTGCGTTCGGGACGCAGGTTGGGATTGCCGAACGGGAAGTAGTAACCACCGTTCTTGATCTTGTATTCCAGATAGTCATACGAGACATACAGGTTCTGCAGGTCCGGACGCTGCACGAAGCGGCCGTACGAGGCATGGAAGACCGACTGCTCGGTTACCGGGAAGCCAATGCCGAGACGAGGCGAGACCTCGGTCTCGGGACGGCAGTCTACTAGGTCCTCCGGATCGAGCTGCTGGGCTTTCTGCCGCTGTTCGTCGGTCGGATGGGCCAAATCGGCGTAGTGGAACGGATCCAGCGGGGAAGTCTCATCGCGCAGGCGCTTGGTGTTGACATTGAGGTAGTCCAGGCGCAGCCCGGCGTTGATCACCAGCCCCTCGAGCTGGAATTTGTCCTGCAGGTAGGCGGCGAACGTCACCGGGTGTTTGGCACCTTGCAGGCCGCCGTCTTCTTCCTCCTCGCCGGTGATGCTGTAACCGTAGCGGTCGACGTCATCGAAACCGTGGCGGTTCTCGCCGTACCCCTCCCAGACCCGTGACGGGAACAGATGCTGGTATCGGCGCAGCGTGTGACGCTGGAAGTCGACGCCCCCCCGGACCTCATGGTTGGGGTGCACCTGGCTGACGAGGTCGAAATTGCCGCCGACATACGACGACCGGCGGTGGAGGTAGTTGTTCCAGATCGCCGCTTCATCGCCGCGGAGGACATAGGTGCGGCCGTCGATCACGGTGTCTTCAATCGTGGTTGGGCCGTTGATGTCATCCCACGACCAGAACAGCGCGGTGGCATCGAACTGCGCCGGTGAACCGGCGCGGCCGTACGCCCAGATGTCGTCGAAACAGACGCCATCGCCCCGTGTACGCTCCGTCATGAAGTAGTTGCCCGACACGGTGAAGAAGGTGCGAGGGCTAATCACATGCTCGAGGGTGGCGTAGAGCGAGCCGTTCTTGTCCTCCAGACGGGGCGCATGCTCGGGATTGAACAGCCAGGCCTGCTGCCACAACGACCAGTTGTCGGATGACGTGAGGCCGCCGAGCTTCAGTTCGGTGGAGGGCGTGAGCTTCCAGTTCATCTTGCCGCGCCAAGTGAAGCCGCCATTACTGTTGTTGGGCAAAGGGCCGCCGACGGTCGCGGCGGGTGTGCGGTCACCCTGCCAGCGCCGTTCGCCGGAGACGATGAAACGGATCTTGTCGGTCAATCCGACCAGCGGTCCTGAGAGACTGGCATCGTAGATGTTGTAATCGTAACGATCGCCGTGGAAGTTGTCGGTGATCGCTTCCAGCGTACCGCCGAGCTTGTCCGTCCCTTCCTTGGTGGTGACGTTGACCGCGCCGGAGGCGATCCAGCCATACTCGGCGTTGAACCCCCCGGTGACGATCGAGACTTCCTCAAGGTCGTTGTTGTTGATCTGGGTAGTGGAGTTGCCGGTGAGCGGATCCTGCTGCGAGAAGCCATCGACGAAGTAGGCCACCTCGGACGTGCGGCCGCCGCGCACGTTCAGCTGATTGCCCGTGCGGACGACCACGCCCGGCTGCAGGGCAAGGATTTCGCGGTAGCCGCGGGTCGGCAACCCCTGAATCTGGTCACTCTCAACGATGCGCAGTGAGGCGGTGCGGTCCTTGATCACTACCGGGCGCTCGGCAATGACGACGATGGTGCCCATTTCGACCGGCTTGGAGGAGAGCGTGATGTCCTGCTCGGTGTTCAGGTCGACTGACACCTTCAGATCCTGCACTTCGATCGGCTGGAACAGCAGAAGCTCTGTCTCGGGGGGAGCCTGCTGTTCACCCAGCACCGAGGCGACCAGGGTATGGCGTCCCACCGGGACGTTCAGAATCACATACCGTCCATTGGCATCGGCGCGCGCGGAGAGAGAGGTGCCCACGACCTGCACGAACGCGCCGGCGATCGGCTGTCCGGTCACCTGGTCGGTGACCACACCGGATATCTTCCCGGTAGTGCCGGCCTGCACGACCGCGACCATCACCAAGACAGAGAATGCCAGGATCGCCGCGGCTCCGATCTCCGCCGCCATCCGTCGCGCGCAACTGGGTGACTTATGCATGTCTCCTCCTGTGATTCCCCGACTGCAATGCCGTGTCGCTGGCCGATCCGGCCGCTCCGCAGCTGGCGGAGAGTCATCGCCCCGACCCCGGGCCGGCAACCTCCGCGGCGCCGTTTCAGTACGGGCATACTATGGCCGGACCTCCTGTCCATTCACACCGTAGTGCGGTGTTGGACAGAGTTCCCTCATGGTTAGTGTCGGTGTTGTTGCCGGTTTCTGAAGTTGGTAAATCGACAAGCAAAAGGAGGGCGTGTCAGGACGTTGCGCAATTTCTGCATTGCCGTGCAGCGTCGGTCGACGCCGGCAAGTCAGCGATCGGCCGTGGTCGAGCAGTCGAGAGGGAGGACGCGCGCCAGGCGGGCGAAGTCTTCGGCGCGGAGTTGTTCGGCGCGTTGTTCCAGAAGATCGGGGCACTCAGCGCGCAGGCGTGCGAAATCGGCGGCACGCAGGCGCGGGATGGCGCGAAGATTGTTGGCCAAGGTCTTGCGTTTTTGGGCGAAGGCGCATTGGACCACGTACTCGATTCCGGGAATCGTCTCGATCCCCGGCGTCGTGGGGACAAACTCGATCCACATCACCGTAGAGGTAACGCGCGGCGGCGGATGAAAGGCGCGCGGGGGAATATTGAACAACGCGGTGCCACGGGCGCGGGCCTGGAACCAGATCGATGAGGCGCCACGCCCGCTTTCACCCGGCCCGGCGATGAGGCGATGCACGACCTCGCGCTGCAAAGTCACCACTGCACCCGGAAAGCGGGCGCGCCGGGCAAATGCCCATTCCAAGATCGCGTGGCCGATGCCGAAGGGCAGATTGCCGTAGAGCCAGCAGCGGTCGGGGGGCTCGGCGTCCGCGGGAAGATGGAGAACGTCGGCCCAGATGACCCGCACTGATCCCTCCGCGGGGAACTTCTGCCGCAGCATCCCGACCATACGCCGGTCCTTCTCGATGGCCCAGATGTGTGCCCTCCCCTCGACCAGCGGTACCAACCGCTCGGTGAGAAATCCCTTCCCCGCGCCGATTTCATAGATCTGGTCGCACGGCCTGACCGGCAGCGCGGCGGCGATGCGGTCGGCCACGGCGCCATCGATCAGGAAGTTCTGCGACAGCGAGCGGCGGGCGCGGAGCTTGGGCCGTGCCGGCGTGCGGGATGATCGTTGCGGGGATGGTGGTCGTCTCATTTTGCCGCAGTCTGCCCACGGCTTACGCCGCGGGCTACCATCTTTCGCCCCTTCGGGGCTGTCTGCTTCAGTGCCCCACCCGAAGGGTGGGCCGAATCGATCCCACGGCTGACACCCTGGGCCATTCTCTTGTGCCTCGCTGGAGCTAGTCCTCTGTGCGCAAGCCTATGCTTCTTCCCTTCTCATTCACGGACGGGAAGCGCGAACAGCCTCGCGGCGTTGGCGTCGGTTATCGTGCTGACATCTTCAGTCGCAAGCCCACGGAGCTCAGCGAGTCTCTCGACGATGAAAGGGATAAAGGCCGGCTCGTTACGGCCGCCGCGGTGCGGGTGCGGCGCCAGAAACGGGCAGTCGGTTTCCAGTAGAATGCGGTCAAGACTTACGGCCTGGGCAACTTCAGCCATCCCGGAGTTCTTGAAGGTGAGAATGCCATTCACCGAGATGTGAAACCCCAGATCAATCGTCTTCTGCCCCTGTGCTGGCGTCCCGGAGAAGCAATGGAACACACCACCATGGGCATATGCCTGTGTCTCGAGTAAGATCGCGAAGATATCATCGAAGGCCTCGCGGTTGTGAATGACAATCGGCAGCCCGAGGTCGCGGGCCACCGCGATCTGCTCGATGAACGCGCGTTTCTGCACTTCGCGGGGGGACATATTGCGGTAGTAGTCCAATCCGATCTCACCGATGGCCACCACCTTCGGATGCTGCGCGAGCCGTCTCAGACGTTCGGCGGTACGATCCCCTTCCCAGGCCTTGGCATCGTGGGGATGCAAACCGAGGACGGCGTAGAGCGAGGGATGGGCCTCGGCCAGCGCGAGAGTCCGCTCGCAGGAGTCGAAATCGGTGGCGATGTTGATGATCGTGTGCACGCCAGC
>Ga0315277_10002076_pt1 | contig 28206 bp, 21 predicted proteins | sample YL17G05_15_MG_FD_203695 | JGI IMG/M metagenome (GOLD analysis project Ga0315277, IMG submission 203695) | Sediment microbial communities from Yellowstone Lake, YNP, Wyoming, USA - YL17G05_15 | ecosystem: Environmental > Aquatic > Freshwater > Lake > Sediment | place: USA: Wyoming | collected... | reverse complement strand
GCCTCGTAGCAGACGTGGATCTCGCCGGTGACCTGCTTGCGGATCCGCTTGACCATCCGCTCGATCTCCCTGGCGGTGTTGGCCACCGTGAATTCCTGGATCTCTCCGGTGTCCGGGTGGACCCAGGCGACTTGATGCTGTTTCTTGTGGGTGTCCATGGCCACATGCGTTATACTCGTCTTCACGACCGGTTCTCCTAATCCAAGCTGATTGTTGTGCGGCTCTGCTATCGCTGATAGTAACCCGCGATAGTGCCGGAGACCTCCGGCACGCCGAACAATCACTGTATCGGCGAGAGCCGGTCGTTCCATATCTTCTACGAGCAACCGCCGGTTGACGGTACCACGGGTTGGACTACCTGCTTCGGCCTTCGTTCTTCTTGGCGAGGTAGTCGTTGATGGCGGCGGCGGCGATTCGGCCTTGGCCCATGGCGAGAATCACGGTGGCGGCGCCGAGGACGATGTCTCCGCCGGCGTAGACGCCCTCCATCGAGGTGCGGCAGTTTTCATCGACGACGATGTTGCCCCACTTGTTGAACTCCAGGCCGGGCGTGGTCTGACGGATCAGCGGGTTGGCGAGGTTGCCGATGGCGATGATGACGGTATCGACCTCGATCTGGAACTCGGAGCCGGGGATCGCGACGGGACGTCTGCGGCCGGAGGCGTCCGGCTCGCCCAGCTCGTAACGGAGGCACTCGACCGCGGTCACCAGGCCCTTGTCGTCGCCGATGATCCGCTTGGGACTTTGCAGCAGGTGGAACTCCACGCCCTCCTGCTTGGCGTGATGGACCTCCTCGACGCGGGCGGGCATCTCCTGCTCCGTTCTACGGTAGATGAGGTAAACCTTTTCGGCCCCGAGCCTTACGGCAGTGCGGGCGGAGTCCATGGCGACGTTGCCGCCGCCGACAACGGCGACTCTACGGCTCCTGGCGATGGGCGTATCGGCCCCGGCGCCGAACTCGTAGGCCTTCATCAGGTTGGCCCGGGTCAGGTACTCATTGGCGCTGTAGACGCCGACGAGCGACTCGCCCTCGATGTCCATGAAGCTGGGCAGTCCCGCGCCGACGCCGATATAGACGGCGTCGTAGCCGTCCTCTTTCATCAGTTGCTCGATGGTCCGCGTGCGGCCGACAATGAAGTTCGTGACGATCCGGACGCCCATCTTCGTCAGGGTCTCGATCTCCTTCTGCACGATGGCTTTGGGCAACCTGAACTCGGGGATGCCGTAGACCATGACGCCGCCGGGCTTGTGGAAGGCCTCGAAGACCGTCACCTCATGTCCCGCTCTTCGCGTATCGGCGGCGGCGACGATGCCCCCGGGGCCCGAGCCGATGATCGCCACTTTCATACCCGTCGGCGGCGCGACCTCGGGCACTGTCCCCGTGGCGAGGCCGTCCCGGCCTTGCGTCTCGCCTGCATCTTGCCGGCGCGCTGCAGAGGGCTGCGAGGGAGGGGCGCCCTCGTCACGCAAGGGCAAGATGCCCTCGCCACACACCTCGCTGGCCCGGTCTGCGACGAACCGCTCCAGCCGGCCGATAGAAACGGCCTTGGAGACATCCTTGAGACTGAGGCCGACGGTGCACTTTTCCTGGCACTGGACCTCCTGGGGACAGACGCGGCCGCACACCGCCGGGAGCAGCGAGTTCTCTTTGATGATCCGCAGGGCCTCCGCGTAGTTGCCCTCGGCGATCGCGCCGACGAAGTCGCGGATGCGGATGCGGACCGGGCAGCCCTCGATGCAGGGCGTGTTCTTGCATTGGAGGCATCGCATCGCTTCGAGCCGAGCCTGCTCAGGCGTATAGCCGCGGGCCACCTCGTGGACGTTGCCGCGCCGCGCCGCCGGGTCCTGCTCGGGCATTGGCTGCGGCGGAATCGCCAGCCGGTCCTTCGTCTTCAAACCGCCGGATTTCTTCTTCTCCAGCAGGTCTTTCAGAAGTCTTTTTCTCTCTTCGGTTGTCACGATACGGATTCCTGCAAGGCGAACGGTGTTCGCCATCTATCGCTCATACCCGTTGTCATTCGTGCAGGCCGATTTTGCAGCGGTGCTGCTTGTATCGCTCGTAGGCCTGCTGCTCTAGAGTCTTGTACGCATTGAGGCGCCGGATCATGAGGTCGAAATTGACCTTGTGGCCGTCGAACTCCGGGCCGTCAACGCATACGAACTTCGCTTTTCCACCGACCTCGACGCGGCAGCCGCCGCACATGCCGGTGCCGTCGACCATGATCGTATTGAGCGAGACGTCGGTCGGCACGGCGAATTGCCGCGTCACCTCGCAGCAGAACTTCATCATGAGGGCCGGGCCGATAATGAATGCGTGGGCAGGGCTGGGGTCGCGTTGGCAGACCTCCTTGAGCGGCTCGGTCACCAGGGCCTTGCGGGCATAGGACCCGTCGTCGGTGCACACGATCAGCTCGTCGCTGACCTTGGCGAACGAGTCCTCCAGGATCAGCCGGCTCTTGTCCCGTGCCCCAAGGATGCTGACGACGCGGTTGCCCGCCTGCTTGAGGGCGATTGCGATCGGCAGCAGCGGGGCGTTCCCGATTCCGCCCCCGACGCACACGACGGTTCCAAATCGCTCAATATGCGTCGGCGTGCCGAGCGGTCCGGCGATGTTGCCGATCTCGTCGCCTTCTTTCAGGTCCGCCAGTTGTGCGGTGGTCTTGCCGACCCGCTGCCAGATCAGCTCGATCGTGCCCCTGTCGCGGTTCGCCCCTGCGATGGTCAGGGGAATGCGCTCGGAACAACTGCTGTCGATGCAGAGGATGATGAACTGGCCGGGCTTGCGGGCCGACGCGACCAGCGGCGCCTCGACCTCGGCCCAGAACACATCCTCGCCAAGTTGTCTCTTGCTCAGGATTCTATGTGACATGCCGTGAACGATTCCTCAGTGCGTATCGCTCGAAACGCCACCCGCTGACTCGTACCTGTTTGGCCTGGAAAGGCCCAATCTTGGGTGGCACGGGTAAACTCGTTTGCCCGTGGAGTATCGATCGAGCAAGCTCCATCGAATGAGCACCGTCAAACGAGTTTGGCGGTGCCACCCAGCGAACGGGAAGCTCCATGTTACACATGTACGTTGCCTCAGAGCAGCTTGTTGATGGCGTCGCTGATATTCTCCTTACTGGTCCAACCGACCTGTTTCCACTGGATGTTCCCGTCCTTGAACAGGAGCAGCGTGGGGATGGCGTTGATGCCGAGCTCGACGGCCGTATCCCGGCTGTCATCGGTATTGACCTTGCACACCTTCACCTTGCCGGCGAAGTCGTTGGCCACTTCCTCGACGGTCGGACCCAGCTTCCTGCAGGGTCCGCACCACGGGGCCCAGAAATCCACAAGGACCGGCACATCCGAATTCTGCACCGTCTCATCGAATGTGGTGTCCGAAAGCTCGATTACGTTTCCTGCCATGATGTATCCTTTCTGTGCTGCGAACAATGGCGGCCTTCTTCCAACGGGCATTCCACAAACGGCCTTGCTGTGATTACTACGTTGCCGCCGGGTGCTTCGGGTGCCGAAAGTACCGCCCAAATCCAAGCGTTCGGCACGCCGTTGCTGACGGCACACGAGCCTCCAACGGGCCGTAACGCCGATGCGGGTCAGGGCTCGTCAAACACCAGGTCATCGCCCGCTGCGCCGGCCTCCTCTTCGGAATCGAAATCCTCCTCCAGCGCGATATCCTCCTCGTCCTCCCGCTCGAAGTCCTCCTCCTCTTCCGACTCGTCGGACTCTGCGTGCGGCTGGGCCGGCAGCTCCACGATGGGAATGGGCGGCGTTTGGGCAGGCGTGGCCTGCGCCGCGACCTCCGCTTCTGCTTCGCCGTGGGCCATGATCGCCCGCTGCACTGCCTGCTCCGGGGCCTCGTCGGTCAGAGCTCGTACGTAAATCTGGGATGTGGTTTCGCCCTGCTCCGCCCAGACCAGCTTGCTGCGAATCAGCTCCAGCATCGCCAGGAAGATTCCGACCATGACCATGCGGTTCGGCTTGGACTCGAAAATCCGTTCAAAGGTCAGCGGACCTTCCGTCTGCAGGCGGTGGAGCACCTCGATCTGGTACAAGTCGATGGGCGTATCGTCGCGGATGTGGCCGTTGTAGCTGCTCGTGCCGGTGGCCTTGCAGATGGCGTCGAAGGCCTCCAGCAGGTCCCAGATGCTGACCTGGTCCATGTCGATCTCCGGCTCGGCATCGGGGGCCAGGCGATCGACGAGGCTGACCGGCCGCCCGTACCGCTCCTGATGCTGCTCCGCCGCGGCGTCGAGCAGGTTGGCCGCATCCTTGAACTTCTTGTACTCCAGTAGCTGGCGGATCAGCTCGGCACGCGGGTCGCCCGATTCCTCCTCCCCCATCTGCTCCGGATCGGCACGGGGCAGTAGCATGGCGGATTTGATCTCCATCAGCGTGGCCGCCATGACCAGGAAATCGCCAGCCAGATCGATATCGAGCTGCTTGAGCAGCTCCAGGTATTGCAGGTACTGGTCCGTGATCCTGGCGATGGGGATATCGTAGATGTCTACCTCTTCCTTGCGGACGAGATAGAGCAGCAGGTCCAGCGGTCCGGCGAATATATCGAGATTGACGCGGTAATCGGCCAAGTGCTGCTCCTGCTACCTTCGCTCCCCCAGCCCCACGGCCTTTCGGGCGGCCACGAGGGTCGGCGTAGCGACCGTTCTGGCCCGCTCGGCCCCGTTCTTGAGCATGGCATTGACGGCCTCGGGATTCTTCTCAAGCTCGGTTCGCTTCTGCCGGTAGGGCCTGAAGTACTCGATGATCAGCTCGGCCAGGCGTTTCTTGGCCTCGCCGTAACCCATGCCGCCGGCCCGATACCGGCGATCCCACTGGGCCAATTCCTCCGGCGAGGCGAACAGCCGCAGAAGGGCAAACACATTGTCCTTCTCTGGATTCTTGGGCGCTTCGACCGGCGTGGAATCGGTCACGATTTTCATCACCTTGCTCTTGACGCTCTTTTCCGGCTCGAAGATCTCGATGGTGTTGCCGTAGCTTTTGCTCATCTTGCGGCCGTCGGTGCCCGGCACCACCGCGACAGACTCGATGATGTAATCCCGGGGAATCTTGAAGGTCTCGCTGTAGGCGCTGTTGAAACGCATCGCGATATCGCGGGTCACCTCGATGTGCTGCTTCTGGTCCGCCCCGACGGGCACCAGGTCCGACTGGACGATCAGGATGTCCGCCGCCTGCAGAACGGGGTAGGCGAACAGGCCGTGATTGGGGCTGAGCCCCTGGGCCACCTTGTCCTTATAGCTGACGCACCGCTGCAGCAGGCCCGTCGGCGTGATGCAGGACAGCAGCCAGGTCAGCTCGGTCACCTCGGGCATGTCCGACTGACGCCAGAAGACCGTCTTTTCGGTATCGAGCCCAAGCGCCATGTAGTCCATGGCCACGCCCATCGTGTATTCCGCCACGGCCTTGGGCGATGGGTTGCTGGTCAACGCGTGGTAATCGGCGATGAAGTAAAAGCACTCGTGCTCCGCCTGCATGTGCAGGTGCTGGCGGATCGCCCCGAAATAGTTGCCTATGTGCAGTCGCCCTGACGGCTGAATGCCCGACAGTACTCTCAACGCTGCCTCCAAAAACCAAAACCGGAACCAAAATCAGGTTGGCCAAAATTCCAACAGCGTGAGAATACCGGGAATACGCACAGAAGTCAAGCCTCTTGCCTACGCCGTGCGCATGACCGTCCTTACGGTCCCACTGGCGCAGGGGCGGCTCGTCAGCTTCGGCTGATTCGATGATGCTGCGTTTATCGCTTTGCGGGTACCGGCGGGGAGTTGGGCAGGCCCGCCATATGATGGACTCCAGCCACCGTATACCATCGGCTCTGGCGATCGGATCGCTTGCCGGCGCCGCTCTATCCTCCGGGCCGGGGCACAACCGCTCCACCTCTCAGAACCTCGTGGGGCAAACTCCCCGCCGGTACCCATGAAGCGATAAACGCACACCCAGAGCGAGCTGTCCGCAGACACCTGTGCAAGAACGGTCATGCGCCCACAGCCCTACGTTGAGCCGTTCACCGCGTCGAACATGGCGATGATGTTCTCGGGGGGGACGTTGGCCAGGATGTTGTGCACTTGCTGGAAGACAAAACCGCCGCCGGGGCGGAGGGTCTCGACTTGCCGTTTAACGTGCTCGGCCACCTGTCTGGGCGTGGCGCCGGCGAGGATATCCCGCGTATCGCAGCCGCCGCCCCAGAAGGTGATATCCTTGCCGAATTCAGCCTTGAGCTCGCGGGCGTCCATGCCCCGGCAACTGATCTGGACGGGGTTGATGGCATCGGCGCCGGCCTCGATGATGTGGGGCAGCAGCTCGCGGACGCCGCCGCAGCAGTGGAGCATGACTTTGACGTTTGCCAGCTCCTTGGCGCGATGCCAGAGGAGGCTGTGCCGCGGCTTGAAGAATTCGCAGTACATTCGCGGCGACATCATCGGCCCGGTCTGCATGCCCAGATCGTCGCCGAACAGAATGATGTCGATGTACTGCCCGACGGTCTTGAGGAACCGGTCCAGGTTCTCGAGGTGGATTTCCATGAGATCATCGAGGAACGCGTGGGCTTTTGCCGGCTCTCCGGCGAGCATCATCATGAAGATGTCGTTGCGATAGCAGAACTGGCCGATCTCGAAGAGGTTACCACCGAACAGGCCGATGATGGCCCGGCTGGTTTTCGCGCGGAGCTGTCTTGCGCCCTCGCGGCGCGTTTCGGTATCGACCGGGCCGGGCGGGCTCGCGATCGCCGTCCACATCGTTCGGTCGAGCGCCTCGCGAACGGTTCCGGGGCCGGCGCTGTCGGCCAGCGGAAAGTAGGTCTGCTCGAAGTACAGCGCCCCGTCGGGCATTTGGGCGATGATCGTGCCGTTCTCGGCGCGGATGATCCAGCGGCGTTCCTGCCGCTCGATGCGGGTCCAGGCGGGCACCAGGCAGTCCGTGCCATCCGGCAGGGTCCAGGGCCTCCAGTCACTGTCCTTCAGTGCGAATCCCCGGCCCATCTCGATGGCATCGACGCCGAACCGGTCAAGCACGTCCTCATCGACGATGGCCAACTGCTGGACGACATCGTAGACGCGGACCGGCCGGGGCGCAAGGCCGAGCAACCGCCGCAGCTTGGGGTAAGCCAGTGCGGCGATCCCGGAGGATCGATGACCGGAAAAATCAACAGGGACACGCGCAGACGGACGATGCGTCAGCGCCGCAAGGACACGCTCTCGTGAAGTCATAACTGCATCCGATTGTAAACACTAAAGCGCAAAATCGAAAGCGCGATACTCACCCGCCGCCTGCGTGGCCCCGTCGTTGATCCACGCAAATACCCCGGGATGGGGCTCAGCCGTGTTGTCTGTTGTCCCCGGCCCATGGCCCTGCACCATGGGGCGGGGACTTCCCTCGGCTACGTTCTGCCTAAGGACTTCATGTACCTGGGCGACTTCTTCAGCCCCATCCTCGATGCCTTCTTCTTCACAGCTTCCGTGGGCCGACCGAGCTCCGCGGCGACGTCCGCCGTCGGGCGGTTTGGAAACAGCTTCTTGAGCTCCTTCAGGTCGTCCTTGGACCAGGATCCTTTGGTCATGCTTCTGTCTTTTCTGGCCATCTCGTGACTCCTTTCTCTTCTCTCACTATCAGCAGAGAACAGCCCTACAAAAATTGTAGTTTTGCGTGTACGCGCAATCAAACACTTTTCCTGTCCGGGTGAAAAAAACTATCGCCGGGGCCGTTTTCCGGCGTCACCCTCCTCCAGTATGCCGGTGACGTACACACAGTGGCAAGTAAGGAATAGTCTTATAGGAGAAGTCCCGTGACGGCATCAGGAATCCCCTGATAGGCCACCATGGGGCAAGGGAGGGGGTTCGCGACATCGACTCCGGTGCGGGTCGCGACCGGCGCCGGGCCGAACCGCAGACGTGCAGAACACACGATCTGAGAGGGCATGCACCTGTACCCTGTCCCCGGCTCGTGATATCATGGGGGGCAGTCAGATGACATCCGAGTCGAACTGGAAGGGCGGGTTATGCCGCTTGAGAACATGAGAGCCATGCTGTCGAAGGCCGCCGCAGGCAAGTACGCGGTCGGCGCCTTCAATATCCTCGATTACAGTTCCGCCAAGGCGGTTGTCCAGGCCGCCGAAGAGCTCGACGCCCCGGTGATCATCCAGACCTCGGCCAAGACGGTCATGTTCTGGGGCAGCCGGACCCTCGTCGCGTGGATACGGGAGCTTGCGGGCAATGCTAACGTGCCCGTCGCACTGCACCTGGACCATTGCAAGGACATGGACCTCATCAAGGAGTGCATCGAGGCGGGCTGGACCTCCGTCATGATCGATGCCTCGGCCAGGCCGTTCAAGGAGAATCTCTCCCTGAGCCGCCAAGTCGTGGAGATGGCCCGGCCGAGGGATGTCACAGTCGAGGCGGAATTGGGCGCGATCGTCGGTGTAGAAGATGACATTCATGTCAAGGAGCAGGATTCGCATCTGGCCGACCCCGCGCAGGCGATCGAATTCTGTGCAAAGGTTCGGCCCGGCTGCTTTGCCCCTGCGATCGGCACGGCTCACGGCATCTACAAGGGCGAGCCGAAGATCGCCTATCACATTCTCGAACAGGTGGCCGCGACCACGCGTGTGCCCATCGCCCTGCACGGCGGCACCGGCCTGTCCGACGAGGTCTTCAAAAGGTGCATCGCACTGGGCTGCGCGAAGGTGAATATCTCCACGCAGATCAAGTACGCCTTCATCGACGGCTTCGTCGGCTACCACAACACGCACAACACCCAGTACGATCCCCTGAAAGTGATCAAGGCCCAGTTCGACGAAATGAAGAAAGGCATCGCCGCCAACATCCAACTGTTCGGCGGCACAGGCAAGGCATATGGCAAGTAAGCTCAAGGCATTGATCTTCGATTGTGACGGCGTGCTCGCGGAGACGGAGCGCGACGGGCACCGCGTCGCCTTCAATGAGACATTCGCAGAAAAGCGGTATGATGTCGAGTGGGACGTTGCCCTGTACCGGGAGCTTCTGAAGATCGGCGGGGGCAAGGAGCGGATGAAGCACTTCTTCAATCAGACCTCCTGGCCCGCCGGAGTTGAAGACAGGGACGCTTTGATCCGCGAGCTTCACGAGCTCAAGACGGCCCACTACATGCGGATCATCGAATCGGGCCAGTTGCCGTTGCGTCCCGGCGTCGCGCGGCTGGTGGATGAGGCCATCGCCGCCGACGTGAGACTCGCCGTCTGCTCGACCTCCAACGAGCGCTCGGTCAACGCGGTCGTCGAGACGCTGCTGGGCCCCGCACGCAAGGCGAAGTTCGATGTGATCCTCGCGGGCGACGTGGTGTCGAAGAAGAAGCCCGATCCGGAAATCTATAACCTCGTTCTGGCCCGGCTGCATCTGGAGCCGGCCGAGTGCGTCGTGGTGGAGGACAATCGTAACGGATTGCTCGCAGCCAAGGGCGCCGGCATGCGCTGCGTCGTGACGACGAACGGCTACACGGAAGATGAAGACTTCGCGGAGGCCGACCTGGTCGTCTCCGAGCTTGGCGATCCGCCCAATGTGCAGGTAGATCTGCCGGCCATCCGGCGCATTGTGGAGAAAGGACGCGGGAGGCGCGCGTGATGAAGACGATTGCGATCGTGGTATCGATCTTGGTCGGTCTTGCGGGGGTGAGCTTCGGTGGGCCGGCGCCGGGTGATGTGTTTCGCGAGTACATGTGGTGGAACGAGACCGGCGATGCGGGCGGGGCGCTGCGCGTTGGGGGCAAATTCGGCGAGAAGGACCCGGATCGGGGCTGGGCCCAGGACTACATCAACAGCCCTGTGACTCTCAATCACGACTTCGATCTGGAACATGCGACCCGCGCGGAAGTCATCATCGAGAAGATTCTCTGCCACGATTCCACGAAGGGTCTGGCCATCGAGGTCAACGGAAATCCCTGGATTACGATTCCCGAAGCGGAGGCGATTCCATACCCGCAGTGGGAGTACCAGCATCACATCTATCCCGTGGTGCCCGTTCCGCTCTCTTATCTCAGAAGCGGCAAAGGCAACCGGTTCCGCCTGCGCGTGGCCCCGGAGCATCCGTGGAAATGGCCGCAGAACCTCATCTACGGCGTGCATTTCCGCATCTACTATGATCCCGCGAAAAAGCCGCACCCGACCGGCAGGATTGCCTCGCTCGAATCCGGGGCCAGGCTCGGTAGAAGTGTCCGCCTGGAGCTTGATGCCTCCGGCGCCGCCAGTGACATCAGGCAGGTGGACTACGTCGGACACTACGAGGACGTCAACTACGAGGGCGATGGGCTCTACACGCAGTGGCATTATCATTTCTTCCACGGCGGGATCATGCACCACATCGGCACGGCGACCGAGGCGTCCTACCGCGTGACGTGGGACACATCGTGGGTGCCGGATCAGAAAGAGCCGATGATGGTTGCCGCTCGCATCACCGACGGCAGGGGGATCACCTTCATCACGCCGGCCGTCACGAATCTGAGCCCGGAGCGTGAAGGGCTATCGGTCGAGCTGTGCAAACCCTATGATATTCCCAGGAAATGGGTCACGCGCAGCGGCGAGCATGAGGAACATTTCAGCGTGACCGGCGATCTGAGCAGGGCGGTCGCCGCGCAGCTCGTCTGGTCAAGCTGGAGTCCCGGCTACATGCGGGGAATATCCATCAACGGTGCGAAGGTGTTTGAGACGGAGGGCCCAAAGTATCAGTACCACTTTCATCGCGTGCCCATCAATCAGATGGGCGTGTTCAAGCCGGGCGTGAACACCCTGACGACGGGCAAGACGCCGCTCATCGATGGGCAGATGGTGCATGGCATGGAAGTGAACTGGCCCGGCATCATGGTCCTGATCCAGTATGCCGGCGGGACACCGTTCAAACATGCGGCAATTGACGATAGCGTCAAAGATCCCTGGGCGAAAATCATCGCGGACATCGACGGCGATGGATTCCCCGATGTCGTCATCGGCGGCCGGGCGGGGCCTCTCGTCTGGTACCGGTATCCGAATTGGACGACAGCCGTCATCGCCGATGGCGGCTACAAGACCGTGGACGGTGAGGCCGGTGACATCGATGGCGACGGCGATCTCGATATCGTCATGGGCGGACTCTTCTGGTATGAGAATCCGCGCCCGCAGGCGGACCCTGCCAGGGGACTATGGAAGGCCCATCAGATCGCCGACCACGGCACGCACGATCTGGAGCTGGCGGATCTGGATAAGGACGGCGACCTCGATATCGTCACACGCGACCAGTCGGATTTCGGCGCCAACGCGGGGAACAAGGTGCACCTGTGGCGCCAGGACAAGGGCGACAAGTGGGCCCACCGGGTCATCGAGTGCCCGCACGGCGAGGGACTTGCCTTGGGCGATATCGACCGCGACGGCGATCCGGACGTGGTCATCGGGGGCCTCTGGTTTGAGAACGCCGGCAATATCCTCGACGGCGCCTGGCAGCCGCACAAGTTCTGCGACTGGCACCGCAGCGCGACCGTGCAGGTGACGGACATCAACGGCGACGGCCGGCTGGATGTGGTCTTATCCCCGTCCGAATTAGCGGGCAATTGGTATCGGCTTTCCTGGTTCGAAGCGCCGGCCGACCCGCGGCAGAGTAGCTGGACGGAGCACATTATCGCCGACCCGATCGAATGTGTCATTCACGGGCTGGCGGCCGCCGACTTCAACGGCGACGGGGCCGTGGATGTGGCCATGTCGGAGATGCACCAAGGCAAGGACCCGGACGAGGTTGCCGTCTTCATCAATCGCAAGGGCGGGGCCACCTGGGACAAGCAGGTCCTCTCCACGAAAGGCTCGCACTACATCCGCGCCGGCGACATCGGCTCCGACGGCGACGCGGACCTCATCGGCGCCAACTGGAGCGGTCCCTACCAGCCCGTTGAGCTCTGGGAGAACACCTCCACTGCCCGCAGCTTTTCCCGTTAACAAAGCAGCACGAGCATTGTGCCTCATTGTTCTACACATCCGGGTTGATTCATCCGGTCCCGGCGTACTGGCCGGCACGCGAGGGATCGCGTTTAACGCATTGCAGGCTTCCAGCAGGAAATGGACAGGGGTTTGCTTGCCGGTCACGACTCATCCGCGCCTTTGGCCGCAACCAATTGTGTTTAGCGATTTGCAGGTACCGGCGGGGAGATCATCGGACCAGGCGACCAGCCGGAGCGGGACCACCCTCCCCGCCGGTACCCTGAATGCGATAAACGCATCCAGAGCTCACGAGCCGGCCCGGATGCGCCGGACAGACGAGCCTTCCGGGATCATCAACATCGTTCGGCCTGCCACGCCGAGATCTGTAGAACAATGACAAGGCAGGATGCCCATGCTGCGGTCGGGCCGCTTCTCACGCACGGGTTGAGACTCGCGTCCGGATGCCTGCTCGGTCCGTTCACACGAGGGCTTCCTGGGCTTTGGGCACGGTGTCATCGGGCTTGACGTTGTAGGTGGCCTGGAGGATCGTGCCGTGCTCGTCGATCAGGAACGACGAGCGGATGATCCCCTCCTTCGTCTTGCCCTCTACGGATTTCATGCCCCAGGTGCCGTACGCGTCCGAAACCTCATGATCGGGGTCGGACAGCAGGGGGAAGCCCAGGTTGTGTTTCTCGTCGAAGGCTTTCTGCTCTTCCGGCATGTCCGGACTGACGCCGACGAAGGCCACGCCGGCGTTGCGCAATTCCTCCGCCGCATCGCGGATGCTGATCGCCTGTCTGATACAGCCCGGCGTCTCCGCCTTCGGATAGAAGTACAGCAGCAGTTTCCGGCCCTCGAAATCGGACAGGGAAATCCTCTGGTAGTTCTGGTCCAGCAGGGAGAAATCCGGCGCCTGGTCGCCCACATTCAGTCTTGCCATAATCGTCTCCTTTGCTCCAAAGCCGCATCCTGGATTCTGGCGGCCGCCATCTGGTTCCAACGAACATGGAGCCACTCTTGGTACGCGGCGGCGGAAGGCCGGTTCTAATAACTCCTGAACCGCCGCACAACCAAGATCAGGCATTCCCTTATTGAGGAAATCCTCCGCCTCCTGCTACGTTGATAGGGTGCGGGCTGTCTCCCGCGCACTCGCACCCGCGAGTGTTCTCGACATCGCTCGTCAAGAGCGGATGTTCTGCAGGAAGGGCAAGGGCGGCGCTTATGAAACGCGGCAAAGGCAGTCGAACCGTAAAGACCGTCATCGTGACCATCATTGTGCTGGCTATCATTGCTGTGGGGGGCGGGCTGGCGGTGATCTATACGGGTATCATCAGCGTGGCGGCCACTACCCCGCACATGGCAGTCACCCGGTGGGTCCTGAGCACCGCCATGGATCGCTCCGTGGAGGCGCACGCCGGCAGTGTGAGGGTCCCGGCCGACTATAATAATCTCTCGGTCCGGGCCGGCTACCTCCGCTATCACGACATGTGCGCGCCCTGCCATGGGGCCCCGGGCGTGGAACGGCGCTGGATCGCCAGGGGGCTGTTGCCTGAGCCGCCTGATTTGTCGATTGCCGCCAGGGACTGGACTCCGGCTGAGGCCTTCTGGATTATCGACCACGGCATCAAGATGTCCGGGATGCCCGCTCTGGCGCCCACGCAGGCGGACGACCAGGTCTGGCTGGTGACTGCCTTTGTGAAGAGACTGCCCGAAATGACGCCGGACCAGTACAAGGGGTTGGGGCAGCAGTAGGCATTTGGAGTATAGCAGATTAAGGAATTCGCTTATTGTGGCATCAGTGCAGTTCGAGTCTTCTTGGGGTGTGGCATGGACGTGGAGGATTCAGGTGGTCCAGACGACCCTGTCTCCGGATTAGCAAGAAGCACAGTCGCGGCATGGATGTCAGCGGCAATTGCAGCGGAGGGTCCTTGTCTCATGCCCGGCAGCGACCAGGAGCAGGTGTTCGCGGTATGAGCTATGCAATCATTCAACTTGTGGGAGCGCAATCATTGCAGTCGGCGTCGTGGCGTTTGGCCCGATTCGTTTCACCACTGGCCACCTTCATTTCTTCATGCCCCATGGCGAACACGCGCACCACGCGCACCACGGGCACACTAGCCACCAGGAGTCCAACGGCCAAGAAACAGGTCCCGCTGAACACATCCACGACGCCGACCACCTTATTCACTCGTCGAGGAGACTGCCGGTAGCGCCGAGCCTTGATGTCAACACATGGGGGAAGGGCTCGCAGGCAGTTCAAAAACCGGTTCTTTCCCGCGATTCAACGCGCCCTCTGACGATCCGGAGCACCGGGCTCGATCCCGTGACGTATCCTTTCGATTTCGCACAGGGCAGTCCACAGTGCGCGCCGCATACCCAGTCCGGAATGTCTGTCTTAGGCAATCGGCAGAACCACATTGGGGCAGTTCCCTACTCGCCGCCCGCCGCCGGACTGCTAAGGTGGTACCAGAGCACACGTCGCGGGTTTGCATTGGCGTGAGAGAGCAATGGAAAGGGACGATTATGGAAATGCCGCCGGTTATCAGTTGCGATGTTACGGATTGCTGCTACAACGTCGACCAGCAGTGCCATGCGCTGGCGATCCAGGTGGGGAAAGATCCAGCCCGCCCGATCTGCGATACGTACAGCGGACTGTCAGGTCAGTGTGGGGATCAATCGGCGATTGCGGGCGTCGGCGCCTGCAAGGCAAGCTCGTGCGAGTACAACGAGAACCTTGAATGCATCGCGCAGAGCATCAAGGTCGGATACCAGGGAGAGGAGCCGGACTGCCTGACCTTTGAGGCGAAATAGGCAAGGTCGGCTTTGCCCCGGGCCGCGGATTATCAACGTGGCTTTCCAGAAGGGATGAATGCCGGCTGGAGTGTCCACGGGCAGTGGGTACGCGCCCGCTGCGGCACACGTCTGGCACATATTGCCGAAGATTGTCCAGGGTCCAGGGAATCTCCGGTGGCGCATCGCACTTATCCCGGTCGCGCCGATTCGCGCGTATTCTCGGACCAGTCCTTATCTGCAGGACAGTTGTAATCATCCGCCCCGGTTGGATTGCCGATACAGTGAAGCAGTACAGTGGTAAGCACGGGCCGGTCCTGCAGATGCCGGTCCGAAACGGCTGTCCCGTGGAGAAGAAAGGCCGCCATGATGAGCGATAATCGAGTGACTACAGCGACGAACGCCCAGCCCCCGGATCGCACGGATCACGCCCGCAAACGCCTCGGCATGATCCTCTTTGCCATCGCAATCCTGACGCTGTGTTTTACCGCCAGCTTCAGTCCCGCGCAAACCTCTATGGAGGTGATCCGGTGGAAGGAATTCTCCTACGCCAAGCGAACCAGTCAGGTCAGCGGCAAGGTCACCGCGCTCGATACGGTCGACCGTGCGGGTTTCATCGTCCTTGGCGACGGGGGGTTCGCACAAGTGTCCGGCTCGACGGTCCACATGACCTCTCCGGAAGGCAAGGCGTTCTATCAGGGCCTTGCAATGTACGACTTCAAGGATGGGTCCACGATCCTGGCGAAGGTCGATGTCTCCGGGGACTACAACGGCAAGCAGGTCGGAACGATCACGTTTCTGTCCGGCACGCGGCGATTCAAGGGGATTACCGGGCGAGGCACGACCACCTCGTGGATGCCGAGCCAGTGGGACATGTACGCCGAGGTGGAAGCGAGCTACTCGCTGGCGGAGAAATCCAGCCAGAAGCAGGATCGCTGATTCCGATTCATGTCCTCAGTTTCTATGTAATCAGTAACGTGCTTGCCGACTCGGGCCGGAGAGTGGAGAATTGCCGCTCATGGGCCTTCCGCCATTGGGGGTGTCGAGGGTCACAAGACGGCCGGGGCCAATTCACCCGGCAGATGGAACGAGACCGGGTATGAGGCATCTCACTTGGATTCTGTTCGTGGGGTTGCTGGTTGCCGCGGCCTGTCTCGGCTCGGAGGGGGGGCGGCCCGCCTGGATTCGCTGCCGCTGCGACGGGGCCGTGACCACATTTGCCTTTCCGTTCCGGATCGCCGCATCTTCCGAGGTCAAGGTTGTCCTCATGAATGCCGCGGCCGACCCGTACACCGCGACCCTGCTGACTGAATCCGGGGACTACGTCGTGAGAGTACTGGATGGCTCCTATCCGGCCGACGGCGGAACAATCACTACGACAAGTGCTTACAGCTCGGACTGCTACCTGATTGTCACGACACGTGCTGGCCCGGGCTCGGCAGATCTTGTGGCAACCGCCGCGGACCCGCTCGACGAGGCTGTCCTGCCGGCTGTGCAGACAGAGGCGCGGATTTCCGCGTGCGGCGAAACGTCGGAAATGCCCGGGGCGGATGGAGCCATTCCCTTGCCTCCGTACATCAGCTCAGGCAGCTTCTATCGCGTAGACGCCGCGGGCCCGTTTATGGGCTCGGCCTTGGGGTATGTCACGCCTGCAGCGGATTCCCCGCCGACGCCCCCCGTGCAGAGCGGCCAGGTGTCGGTGACGAGTGCATCGGGCACCCCGTCCGGATGGTACGACGTGACGGCGAGCCCGTACAACGCCAAGGGCGACGGCGTCACGGACAATACGAACGCCATCATGCAGGCGGTGAAGGACGCCTGGGCCGCTCGCGGCGGCACGATCTACTTCCCGCCCGGGACCTACCGCTGCCAGCTTGTGCTGGACAAAATCTACGCCTATAACGCGAAGGTAATGAACGCCTCCGTGACGTTCCTGGGGGCCAGCCCCTGGGGCTCGCGGCTGATGGCGAACCAGGACAACGCCTACGCCGTCACGATCACCGGCACCAGCGGCTGGGAGACGCCCTTCGTCTTTCGCAACTTGTGCTTCGACGGCGACCAGGTCCGCTGCGGCGGCGTCTACTGCAACGCCTCCGGGGCCTCCAACCTGCACTTCGATGATTGCGTGTTCTGGAAGTGCACGTACGGATTCCGCAACGTGGGCACTCTCTACTATGTGTTCACCCACTGCACTTTTTGCCGCAATGATTTCGGAGTCCATTTAACCGCTTTGCACACGATGCACGGCGGATGCGGGTGGTTCTACTGGTGCAATTGGTACATCAACAGCAAGGCCGCCGTCTACGTCAACGGCAAAGACCCGTCCGCCTCACCTGCCGCGTCGGGCATTCTCAGCCAGCTCCAGTTCTGGCACAGCGTCAACGAGGGCAACCCCGGCTTCGCCTTCTTCCTCAAGAAGCTCGGAGGCTCCCGCCCGACGGTGATCGGCGACTGCTGGTTCGAGCTCAACGCCACCGCCTCCTCGGTGCAAATCGACGGCGTCACCTACGAGCCGAACGATATCCTGCTCGACGATGCGGGCTACATCCAGATTCGCGACTGCTCGCTCGGCAGGATCGGCATCCTGTCGCGCACCCGGCTGGAGACGTTCGACTGCTACAGCTATACCCCCAGCGCCAAGCGGTACCTGACCTATGCGGCGGGCGACCCGAACATCGTCATCCAGCATCACCGGCTGACCCTGGACCTGGGCTACGCGTGCAACCAGTATTGTGACGTGGCGATGCCGAGCGGCGGCAGTCGCGCGGCCACCTGGCTGGGCAGGCAGACCGACGCCGTGACGTGGTCGCATACGAATCTGCTGTCGAATGGGTCAATGACGGTGCCCTTCACGCCGAGCAACGCCAACGGCTCGGTGTGGAACTTCGAGAGCCGGCCGGACGCGCCGCTCTGGGGCCGGTGCCTGACCGTGAATCTCAAGCCCAACCTCGCACGGGCCACCGAAGGCTTCGGACTATGGCAGACTGCAAGCGAGATCAAGGCGGGAAAGTGGTACGTCTGGAGCCTCGACGCGAGATCGGACGTGGATGCCTGGCTGTCACTGATCACCGCGGGCAGCACCGGCACGGCGGGCAACAACGCCATGAACTCCCAGCAAATGCAGGTCGTCAGCCGGCAGTGGCGACGGTTCTGGGGCGTGAGACGCGCGCTGGGAAGCGGGTCGTGGACCGCCTTCTACCTCTGGAACCCCGGCTCGACCCCTGCGAATTACTACCTGTGCAACTTTCAGCTCGTGGGGTTTGCCAGTCTCGATGAGGCCGTGCGGTTCGTCGAGGAAGGCGCCTACGCCGCCGGCCCGGAGATCCCCCGGCCCCGACAGGGCACGGTGGCCCTGACCGCCGACTACAACGTGGCCGCCGCGACGGACAACGGCACGCGCTTCACAAACGGGAGCGGGACCGCCCCCGCCCCAGGCCCCGTCCGCGTCAGCCTCCCGCCCGCCACCGTCGGCCAGCGATACAGTTTCACGACTGTGCGGCCCAACGCCATCGAGATCGACCCCCAGCCGATGAATGCCTTTCGAGGCCACCCTCAGGGCAAGCATCTGAAACTCGCCGCCCAGGGCGCCAGCGTCACGATCGAATGCCTCGAACCCGCCACCTGGGACCTCACCGCCTCCCACGACCCCACCCCCGCGAATCCAGCCCTCCGCTGGGAACCATAGTAGCAGGCCGGAGGCCGTGATGCACCCAACACGTCCCGCAACCCCAAAGCCGCCAACCTCCATCGCCCGCCGCGTGTAGCTCGACGGCCGCTCATCGCTTCTCCCTGAGGATCAGGCCTCCCGCCTCCGCCGCCTGCTCTGGGCCTCTGAGGGTCTTACTCTGCGCGGGCTGGCTTGGCCTTCTCGCCGACTGTCTTGCAGTGCATCAAGGCACTTTCCTTAGTATCGAAATCCCTCTCCGTGAAGAGCAGGGTTGTCTCCCCGATGAGAATCCGGTCGTTCTCGGTCAAGGCATTCTTCCCCCCGAGTCTGCGCATGTTAAGAAAGGTGCCGTGCTTGCTCCGCATGTCCTCTGCATAGTACTTGCCTGTGCTCCCCTCAGACAGCACCCGGAAGTGCCTGCGGGAAACCATGTCATCGAGTATCTGCAGGGGCAGACTCTCGGCTCGGCCGATCACGCTCGTCCGCTGGCCCAAGGGCAGGTATTCCCCTCTCTGCTTACCCGAAACCACAATCAGCGATGCCATACCGACTCCCCAACCATGAACTCGTTCGTGGGCCTGCGTCTGCCACGACACTTCTACTTTTTCGCGTCCGACAAGAGCCCTTCCGCCTCCGCCAGCAGAGCCTTTGCCTTCCGTCTTTCTTCTAGGCCAGGTTCTCGCACCATTGCTGAGTCTGGTGTCCTCTATGGATTTTCACGGTAAGGCTTGCCCGATTCGTAGAGTTTCAGCCGCTCTTCAAACTGCGCCGGCCACTCGGCAGGGTCTTTGTTGGTCAATAGGCGGATGGCTTCCTTCTGCCACTTGACGGCGGCGTCGAAGTCGCCGGTCTCTGCATACGCGGCCGCAAGCGTGTCCAGATGCGCCGGCTTGTTCCACCCCGTCAACTCACAGCCCTTCGTGGCAAGCTTCACCGCCTCCGCGCCATCGCGCGCCTCCGCCGCCGGACACGTGGCCTGCATCCAGGCAAGCTGGTTCATGCAAAGCAGCGTCATCGGATTCTCCTCACCCAGGCGGCGGTCGATCTCCAGCTCCTTGGTCAGCGTCTTCACGGCATCTTCGTACTTGCCTGCACGATACTGGGCTTCGCTCAACAATCCGAGGATAGCCGGCGCGTTGGGATCGAGTTCGTGGGCCTTGGTCAATGTTCTGATGGCGTTCTCGTATTGACCTGCAAGGCTCTGTATCATACCCAGCGCAACAAGCACGCCCGGGTTATTCGGCTCCGCGAGACTCGCCCTTTCGACCTTCTCCAGAGCCGCTCGGCCGACGTTGGGGTCGCCACGGGGGGAACCAGCCGCTTGCACCACCTGATCCCCAATCTCCATCAAGAGCTTCTCTGTATCCGCCGACTCTCTCAGATCGGCGATTTTTGCAGTCATGATGTCTCTGCGTGGTCCGTACCCGCCGGCAGGGGCAACGGATTCCCAGAGCATGATGTTCTCAGACCCGCCAGCAGCGAGGGTCTTCCCGTCGGGACTGAAGGCAGCCGAGTAGAGACAGACGCCGGAATCGAAGCTCATCAGTTCTGTCCCGCTCGCTACGTCCCAGATCTTGACTGTTCGATCAATACTCCCCGAAACGATGCGTTTGCCGTCCGGGCTGAATGCAACTGACTTGATTTGGTCGCTATGCCCGCGCAAGGTCCTCGTCTCGGCGCCGGTCACCGCATCCCAGACCTTGATTGTGCGGTCATCGCCGCCCGAGACAATGCGTTTGCCATCCGGGCTGAACTGGGCAGAAGCGACCCACTTGGCATGCCCACGCAACGTCATCAGCTCAATTCCGCTGACACTGTCCCAGACCCTGACCATATTGTCCGTACCGCTTGAAACGAGGCGCGTGCCATCCGCGCTGAACGCCACGCTGAAGACATTGTTCGGCTCATGCCCTTGGATTGTTTTCAATTGCTCACCCGTTTCTGCATCCCAGACTCTGATGCTGCCCCCGCCCCCCCAGCCTCCGGAGACAATCCGCTTGCCGTCGGGACTCATAGCTACACATTGCACGCGGAAATCAACGGGGAGCGTCGTCAATGGAGTACGACTTTCCATGTCCCAGACCTTGATGGTCTTGTCATCGCCGCCTGACACAAGATGCTTCCCATCCAAGCTGAACGCGACAGACTGTACCGTATCGACGTGTCCGCGGAGGGTCATCATATTGTCGCCGGTCGCTACATCCCATATCTTGATGGTGTCGTCCTCGCCGCCAGAGGCGATGCGCTTCCCGTCGGGACTGAATGCCGTTGAGAAGACAATCCCGCGATGACCAACGAGCTTGGCAACTTCGCGGTCGATGACTGCGTCCCAGACCTTGATTGTGCCGTCGCTGCTGCCCGAGACGATTTGCTTACCATCCGGCGTAAAGGCAACAGAACTAACGAAACCCTCATGTCCGCGGAACGTCTTTATTTTCTCAGAGTCACTAACATCCCAGATACCGACGGCATTGGGTGTAGTCCCCGACACGATGAACCTGCCGTCAGGGCTGAAGGCAACGGACTCGGTTCGGGACTCGTACCCACGTCGCAGGGTCGCCGTTTCGGTGCCGGTTTCCGCATCCCATATCTTGATGGTGTCTGAGTCAGCCGAGACGATGCGCCTGCCATCCGGACTGAACGCAACAGAAGTGACCGGGTCCTTATGTCCTGGCAGCGTCATGATCGCGCTTCCGCTATCGCTATCCCAGACCCTGGCGAAACTGTGGCCACCTGAAACGATCCGCTTCCCATCCGGGCTGAAGGCCACGCTGTAGAAGGCGCCGAGCCACCGGAGCGTCTTCAATTCCTCGCCCGTTTCTGCATTCCATACCTTGATTGTCTCGCCCCCGCGCCCCCCAGAGACGATTCGTTTGCCATCAGGGCTGATCGCTATACACGATGCGATGCGATCCACGCGGAGCGACATCACCTCTGCGCCAGTTTCAACATCCGAGACCTTGATCGTTGTGTCGTCACCGGAAGAGACGATATGCTTCCCATCCGGACTCAAGGAAACGCATCGGACATAATCCCCATGCGGTTTGTGGATGGTGATCAGTTCCTTAGCTGTCGCCATGTCCCAGATCTTGATTTCTTGGTAAGCGCCCGAGACGATGCGTTTGCCGTCAGGACTTACTGCAATGCAGTGCACCCAGCCGTCATGTCCACGGAGAGTCATTATTGACTGGTCTGAAACATAGTTGAGGCGGTTCCATTCCCAGCCGCGTAGGTCATTAGGACATGCGTTCAATAGCTCACGCACGCGGCTCATGTTTCCCTCCTTGTATTTCAAGTCAGCCAGTTGAATACTGTTGACATAAAAAGAATGGCGGAGCTCTTCGCCCTTTTGTTTGGCGGCTTCCTCTGCCTGCTCGGCTCGCATGCGAGCCACCGTCTCTTTTTCACGAGCCGCATCTGCCTCCATGCGAGCGGAAGCTTCCTGTTCTCTCGCTTGCTCCGCCTGCACGCGCATCGATTCGGCCCGGAAGTACATTGCCGTGCTGACGATCAGGCCCAGGACGATTGCGGCGGCCACTAAGGCGACTGTAGCCACGAACCCGGCGTGTTTGTGCACGAACTTCTGCACCCGGTAGATGGCAGTCTCCGGGCCGGCAATCAAAGGATTGCCATCCAGGTAGTTCCGGATGTCGTCGGCCATGTCCGACGCTGACTTGTACCGGCGACAGCGGTCCTTTCGCATCGCTTTCAAGGGAATCCATTCGAGCTCTCTGTGCAGGCGGCGGGCTAAGGGGACGACCTGCGTGCTGCGGCTGGCGGCGATGGGTTTGGCTCTTTCGCCGAGGTTTGTCAGGCGGATGCTTGGGGAGGCGGGCTCCTGCTCTCGGATCGTTTGCTGGATCTCCGCCAGGCCGGCGCGGGCGAAGAAATCGGCCTCGAAGGGCAGGACGCCGGCCAGCAACTCGTACAAGACCACGCCCAATGAGTAGATGTCGGAACGCGTGTCGATGTCCTGTGTGGCCAGGTCCACCTGCTCGGGACTCATGTATTCGGGGGTGCCGAGCAGTTGGCCCTGGAAGGTGACGTAGGTCTTGTCCGTCAGAGGCGATGTGATCGCTTTGGCGATGCCGAAATCGATGATCTTGGGTGTGGCCCGGTCGCCGTGGACGGAGACCAGGATGTTCGAGGGCTTCAGGTCCCGATGGATGATTCCTTTCTGGTGGGCGTGGTGGACGGCCTCGCAGACTTGCTCGAAGAGGCGCAATCGCTGCTCGACGGTGAGCCTGTTCTCATCGCAGTAGCGGGTGATGGACATGCCTCTTACGTACTCCATGACGAAGTACGGCCGGCCCGCCCCGGCGGGCGAGCCGGTCTCCGTGCAGCCGGCGTCGAAGACGTGGGCGATATTGGGATGGTCGAGCACGGCTAAGGCTTGCCTCTCCGCCTCGAAGCGGGCGATGACCTGCCTTGAGTCCATGCCGGGCTTGATGATCTTGAAGGCGACCCGGCGTTTGACCGGCTCTTTCTGCTCGGCCAGGTAGACCAGTCCCATGCCGCCCTCGCCGATCAGCTCCAGGAGCTGGTAGCGGCCGATCGTCGTGCCGGGACCGTCGATCTTGTCGGGCTGATCCAGGGTCACGCCGCCGGCCGATTCGGACGCCTCTCGACAGGCCGGCGGCGATTCGAGGAAGCTGCCCGCCTGCTCGTGGGCCTTCAGCAGCGCCTCAACCTCGGCTCGCAACTTGTCGTCAGCCTTGCAGGCTTGGGCCAGGTACGCTTTGCGCTGTTCGGGGTCCCGGATTTCCAGGGCGTTCAGAAAGACGGCTCTGAGGTTCTTCAATTCTTCCGGCATCGTTCAACTCCTTCAATCGGCTCCCCCTCCATCCCTAACAGCGCCATCCGGGCCAGAAATGAGACAAGAAAATGGCGGTGTCAAATCGCTTGCCCGGGATCGTCTGCGGCTGCCGGGCCGGGAGAGACGCAAAATATTGCGTCTCTACAAGATATCGCCACGGGCAAGATGCCCGTGCTACGGGATACCCTTGTGGGCACACCGCAAACGAACTGCGTCCACGGTGGTCGCGCGAGCCTATGGATTGTCTGGCGGGGGCTCGGTGATGTGCCTGTACAGCCAGGCTCGGGCAAAGGTCCAGTGGCGGGTCGCGGTCCGGCGGGAGATGCCCAGGAGCTCCGCCGCCTGCTCCAGGGTCAGGCCGGCGAAATACCGCAGCTTCACCAGCTCGGCGATGACAGGCTCTTCCCGGGCCAGTGTCGTCAGGGCCTCATCCAGGGCCAGAATGTCCTCCGACGGTCCTTCGACGAATGCAGCCGCCTCGTCGAGATCGACTTTCTGCCGGCAGCCGCCCCGTTTCATGCGGCCTTTGCGGCGGGCGTTCTCGATCAGGATTCGGCGCATGGCCTCGGCGGCGGCGGCGAAGAAATGCGTGCGGCTGTGCCAGTTGCGGCCCTCGGCCCCGGCCAGACGCAGGTACGCCTCATGGACGAGGGCCGTCGGCTGGAGGGTCTGGCCGGGCTTCTCCCGCGACAGCTTGCGGGCGGCCATCCGGCGAAGCTCCTGGTAAACCGCCGGAAGCAGCCGGTCGATAGCCTGCCCGTCCCCCTCTTCAATCGCGTTCAAGATTTGCGTGACCTCGCTCATCCGTCCCCTCAGTCAGGACCAGTGTCGGCACCGGCTCGCCACACACCGAGTGGCGTTTTGGCTGTACCAACTTTCACGCAGGCAATCATAGTCTACCGGTCCGCGAGTAGCCGCTCAAGCGCCGGCTTGGATCAGGCCCAATGCAAAGTCGCCCCAAATGGTGGGTGGCATCGTCAAGCGTAGCTTGGCGATGGCGTCTTTTTTGGGCGCAGGACCATCGCCAAGGCCTTTGGCCTTGACGATGCCACCCGGCTGGCGCTTTCCACACATCCATTTTCGGGACTTTGCGACTGCCCTGCAGCTTGAATCTGAGAAGGCAGCCGCTGTGGAGGCGGGCCGTCCACAGGGAATTCTCATAACTAGCCACGATGCGACCCCGCATACTTCGCTGCGGCCAATGTCCAGACGGCGGTGGCCAGGAGACAGAATCCGCAAAGGATGGCAATGGGCAGCAGGTCGCTCAGGCCCGGATGGGACAGGTTCAGGTTGAACTCCACAGGATTCATCGGCTCCAAAACCGCTCTCAGCCACTCGTTCATGATTCGGCCCTTTCATTCATCTCTCTATCAGACCAAGCGCCATCTGTAGTAACTTTGAGCCAGGATTCTGCAGGAGGGAGTAGTTTTCGTCACATACCGCCACCAGAGGAGGTCACGATAAGTGATGTCGAAACCGGCTCTCGGGTCATTGTCTTCCGGAGGAATCTGCGGTATCATGCGGGGGTGAAACGTATGGAGATGTCCGAACATGGGACAAATGATGGGAGATTGCCATGCGAAATCAAGCCGGATTGCTGTCTCGTCGCGATTGTCTGAAACTCGCCGGCGCCGTCACGCTCGGTGCGCCGCTGGCCCGTGGGGCCGCCGACGATCTCAAGGCCAAGGCGAAGAAGAACCTCAAGCTCGCCATCTTCAGCGGCGTGTATTCGGGCCTTCCGCTGGAGGAGGCGGCCAAGAGAATCAAGGCCGACGGCTTCAGCGGCGTGGCGCTCGAGGGCGTTTTCGCCGATGTGCGTTTCGACCCCCTGGCGCCCGATTGGCAGGCTGCGGATAAGATCACCAGCACTCTGAATCGCAACGGGCTCAAGGTCGTCGGCCTGTACGGCTACTACAACGTCGTCGCCCCGGACCTAGAAAACCGCAAACGCGGCGAGCAGCGGATGCAATTCCTGATCGAGAACTGGAAACGCCTGGGATGCAACAATATCTCCACGGAGACGGGGACATTCAATCCGAAATCGGAGTGGGAGGACTCGCCGGAGAACGCCACGGAAAAGGCCTACCAGCAGTGCCGGGCGTCGCTGGAGAAGTTCGCGCGAATGGCGGAGAAGACCGGGGCCGTGATCTCCATCGAGCCCTACTGGAAGAATGTCATCGGCACTGCCGAGCGTGCGGAGCGGCTGTTCCGCGACGTGCAATCGCCCGCCCTCAAGCTGGTGATGGACCCGTGCAACTATTTCCGCAAGGCCGATCTGGCCCGGATGCAGCCGATGCTCAAGGACATCTTCCAGCGACTCGGCAAACAGACGGTTTTCGCGCATGCCAAGGACGTCAAGGCGGCGCCCGACGCCGATGACACCGAGCTGCCGGCTTCCGGCAAAGGCGTGCTCGACTACCCGCTGTACCTGCGGCTGCTGGCACAACTGGACCGCGAGATGTACCTGGCGGTCGAGCATCTCACCCTCCCCGATGTCCCCGCCGCCCGGGACTACGTCCTTGCCCAATTCGACAAGATATAGGCAGACGCACCAACGGAATTCCGCGTCGGCGCGGAATGGCGTGGCGGCGAGGGCATCTTGCCCTTGCCCTTCGGGGCCGGGGGGCATCGCACCCTGACAAAGCGAGGCCAAGATGGCCTCGTGACGCAAGGGCGGGACGCCCTCGCCACGGAGAATGACGCCACCAGGTTGCGCCCACCGCTGCCACCCACAAGACCGTGCTTGTTCTGCCATAATCTTGTCGTACCCACGGCGAGGGGAATGTGCCGAAAAACATCTTGCCTGCCGGCGGCGTCTGGGGTATACTTTCAGTTGCGGATTGTTGTATCCGGGTGCAGAATGAGGGCCCTGTTTTCCGCGTGTGAGAGTTCGGAGGCCGGCCCCTGCTTCGCCCGATGGCACTCGATTCATACCGACGGCGAGCGGCTGGGTCCGATTCTCGACAGCGGCGGGGAATGCGTCAAACCTGAGAGGTGTTCGGTCCATGACACGACCGGTTCATTTCGCTCATCACTTTTCTGGAAGGAGGATCACCATGAAACGAAGGCAACTTTTATCGGGATTGTGCGCGATTCTGTTCGTCCTGGTCCTGGGGTCCACGGCCGTGGCCGCCCTGCCCGGACTTGTTGCGTACTGGACGTTTGATGAGGGACAGGGCAAGATTGCCGCCGACTCCTCAGGCAACGGACTCGACGGCACCCTCAACGGCGGAGCCAAGTGGGTCGCCGGCCAACTCGGCGGCGCGCTGTCGTTTGACGGCGCCGACGACTTTGTGGAAATTCCGCACAACGCGCTTTTGTCCCTCACCACTCAGATCACGATTGCCGCCTGGACCAATATGGCGGCAAACGCCAGCGGAGAGATGGCGATTGTCAGCAAGGGCGGCTGGGCGGCGAACGACCTGCCCTATGAGCTGACGGAAACCCCCGGGGACGTGATCTTCTGGCAGTTCTACAACGACGAGGGCCGGGATAGCTGCTCTCCCACCTCGCCGCCCGTGAGCCAGTGGCACCATATTGCCGCAACATACGATGGCAAGGTCTTCAAGTGCTACATCGACGGGAAACTGGCGGAGGAGTGGGCGTACGCCGGAACCATGCCGAAGAACACCGCCTCCGTGACCATCGGCAGAAGAAGCAGGGGCGGGACCTTCTTCAACGGGATGATCGACGATGTCGCCATTTATGACCGCGCGTTGACCGTGGACGAGATCCTGTCGATCATGGAAGGGAATCTCCAGGAGAATCCATTGGCGAGCAGCCCGAAACCTCGCAACGGTGAGATGGTGCAGCAGACCTGGACGGCCCTCACTTGGCGGGCGGGCGATTATGCCAACCTTCACGAGGTGTACTTCGGCGACAGCCTGGACGCTGTCAGTGCAGCCACCCTGGCCAGCGCCGACGTCTTCGTCGGCCGCCAGTCCGTCACGACGCTGACCGTGGGCATGGCCGGCGGCCCGGTGCCGGGTGGCCTGATCCCCGGCAAGACCTACTACTGGCGGGTCGATGAAGTCAACGACGCCAATTCCGCCAGTCCCTGGAAGGGCAACGTCTGGAGCTTCCAAGTCCAGCCGCTGACTGCCTCGAAGCCCTTCCCGCCCGACGGAATGAAGTACGTCGATCCCAATCAGGACCTGACCTGGGAAAAGGGCATGGGCACCATCTTCCACACGGTCTTCTTCGGCCGCAGCTTCGACGAGGTCAGCAACGCCACGACTGGGGGCATGATGAGCGCCGGCAGCACGTATGAGCCCGGCAAGCTTGACTTGGATACGACCTACTACTGGCGAGTCGATGAGTTTGCCTATCCCGGTAACTTGACCTACAAGGGCCCGGTCTGGAGCTTCATGACACGCGGAGCCGGCGGCGGAGCCAAGGCGCAGTACTTCAACGGCATGGAACTGGCGGGCGCCCCGGTGCTGACCCAGATCGAGAGTACGATCAACCACAACTGGAGCACCGGGGAAGTGGTTGCAGGCCTCAGCGACAATGTGTCAGTTCGCTGGACGGCCAACCTGGAGGCCCCATTCACGGAAACCTGCAGGCTCATCACTACCAGCGACGACGGCGTGCGGCTGTGGCTCGATGGCCGTCTGGTCGTCAGCGACTGGGAAGACCAAAGCGCCTCCGACAGCAGTGCTGAGGCCAATCTCGTCGCGGGCCAGGTCTACTCCATCCGCATGGAGTGGTACGAGAACACCGGCGGGGCCGTGGCACAACTTTCCTGGGAAAGCCCGTCTTTGGCAAGGCAGATCGTCCCGCAGGGCTGGCTGCAGTTGCCGATCCGGGCCGCTGGTCCGTACCCGGCGAATCTGGCTACAGGGACACCGCAGACGCTGGAGCTTCGCTGGATCGCCGGCGATAAGGCCGCCTCGCAGGATATCTACTTCGGCGATAACAAAGACCTCGTCGAAGGAGGCATCGCCCCGACAGCCCGCCTGGACGCAGGGGAAGTGACCTACGATCCGGGCACTCTGGAGTGGGGCAAGA
>Ga0315277_10002075_pt1 | contig 28206 bp, 21 predicted proteins | sample YL17G05_15_MG_FD_203695 | JGI IMG/M metagenome (GOLD analysis project Ga0315277, IMG submission 203695) | Sediment microbial communities from Yellowstone Lake, YNP, Wyoming, USA - YL17G05_15 | ecosystem: Environmental > Aquatic > Freshwater > Lake > Sediment | place: USA: Wyoming | collected... | reverse complement strand
ATTCAGGTGGACGGCATTAATCTTTTGCCCCAAGCTATGGATTTTATTAAGGGAGTGATCAATTTCCAGGGCCGGACTATACTGGTGCTGGATCTGAGATCTGAATCCTCCACTGGAAGAAACAGGCGGGCGGGCAATAATTGCCTTATGGTTTTAAATCTGGAGCGGAACGATCATTCGATTACTATGGCGATTATGGCGGACAGTATGGCAGCGATTTCGAACATCGCCTCATCGGAGTTTTCCCTGATCCCTTCATTTGATAGCGGATTGGGTATAGATATTGCCTATGAAAAAGGCGAGGTCAGGGACACAGGACTAATACTGCAAGCCATAGAACGGATTTTTGCTTAGAATGAATATATTCCCTGGCCGCAAACTTCTGAGGGAAGAACAAAGATCAGCTTGGAAGAGAAGTCCGCCGGGATAACCAGGATTTAGAAAAAGCTGACCGTGAAAGAACGGTTGAAAGGGAGTACCGCATAAAAAGTGGCTCTCCCTTTTTTATTAGTGACTGGTTGTCTTTGGAATCAGATTTTTGTGTTGCCGGATGGCCTTAATAAAAAGGGCGGCTCTTATCGGGCCGCCCTGAAAGATTTCTGTTCTATCGGGCTGGAATGGTGAAAGTTCAGCCCGGTAACTTGGCTAACCTACAGGCTTTAGGTGGCCGTGAGACTGAAAGTCAACGTTCTGGTTACCCCGTTTATCGTTGTGATGGCGTTGACTGTGATCACGCCTGCGGCAGAAGGCTTAACTGTGGTTGACGCCGTACCGTCATCGCCGGTCTGGATAGTGCTATTCGAAACCGAAGCCGAGCCTGCGGCAATGGAGAAGGTGACCATAGCTTTGGCTACCGGGTTGCCGTACTGGTCAAGAACCAGCACCTTGAGCGGGTCCGTAAAGGCAGTGCCGGATGCGCTTGACTGTCCGTCCCCGCCGGCGACGCGGAAATCGGCAGGCACATCGGCCTCGACCGTTACAGTAAAGGTGACCGGGGATCCGGTGAGCTTTCCGTTCGACGCCTGGATCTTCATGGTGCCCACCTTGGTGCTCAACTGCGTGATACTGACTCCTGCTGCTCCATAAATATCGGTATTGTCATAAGATTGAGAGAGCGAGGAGCCGCCGCCTGGTGAATCAGTGATGCTGAAAGAAACCGGGATGCCTGCCGTGGGATTATTGTACTGGTCGGTGACTAGTACGCCAAGAGTGTTGCCCAGGACCTTTCCAGCCGTTCCCTTGAACTCTGTGCTGCCTGCTTCGGCAATCTTATCAGCGGCTTGCGGGCCTGCCGTGGCGGAGAAAATGACACTGTCCTGGCTGCCATCGGCGAAAACAGCCACAACTATCACCCGGTTGTTATAGAGGAGCAGGGATAGACTGTCCGGAGCGCCGGTATCCGTGTCCAGGGTAAGGCGCACCGCAGCCAGTCCATCTGCATCGGTGCGAGCTTCAAGCCTCCCTGTGCCGCCAGGCCCACTGCTGAGAGCAGAGGAAACCAAGGCTCCGCCGCCAGGGCTGTAAGCTGTAAAGAGCACCGGGAAATTGGAAATGGGAGCGCCTAAGATATCACCGTTGACTCCGGTGCGCAGGGTGTCCACTACCCTTACAACCAGGAGAAGCGGAAGAATAGCACCGGCGGCGTAACTGCCATCCGAGCCTTGATAATTGCCGGACATAATATACAGGCGGTTCGCTGTGTCCGGCTTGGGCAGGGCTTCAGCGTGCAGGGTGACACTTTTTACGGTGCCATCGGCCCGCCTGATTTCCGCTACCACCGTATTGTCCAGGTCGGGCCCAGGTCCGAGCATCCAGGTTATCGCCGCCAGGCCCTCCGAATTAGTAGTCTGGTTGATAAGATTGGTCATCGGGGAGGTTGAAGGAATCGCACCTTCAACAGCGATCGAGCCATGGCCCTGGGTGATGGTGAAAAGAACTTTGGCCCCTGGTACGAGCTTACCGGAGGAATCGTATACCGCCACTACCAGAGGAAGAGGCAGGACAGTTCCTACCTCGCCTTTCTGGCCCGGATTGGAAATGACAACAATACTGTCCGGTCCGCCAACCTGGACCGCCGCTCCTGTGCCGCCTTCGCTGCGTACTTCGAAGACCACCTTATGGACAGCTCCAAGGGCGTCAAGGAAATGGGCCTGCAGGCGGTTCAGGCCGGCTGCCGGGCCCATGGTCCAGTTACCGAACGCCAGCCCGTTGTCATCGGTCAAAGTCATGGCACTCGCAATAGAACCGCCGCCTTCGAGCACCGTCCAGTAAACCGGTACTTTGGCAACGGGTTTCCCCTCGGTGTCCAAAACCTTGACTACCCGCGGGGCGATAAGCGGTTTACCGGCCGCTCCAACTGTGTCCTGGCCCGGGGAGGTCACGATAAGGATCGAGGAGGCTTTGGGTGTCGTGGTATCTCCGGGAGTGGGGGTGGTTGAGGCAGTCGCGGAGGCAGTGGCCCGGAAAATCACCGGAGATCCGTTAAGCGATGCGCCGGTAAGACCCACAGCCGAGGCTTCCACTGTAAAAATACTGTCCGGGGAACTACCGAGTACCAGGTAGGTGGAAGTCAGGCCGCTGGAGTTAGTCACCACCTCCTGTGCCTTTTTACCGTTGCCGGCGAATGTTCCGGAAAGCGAAGTCACTGTGAATATGACTTTATACGAGGGCAAGGGATTGCCATCGGAGTCCAAAATTTTCACCGTAAAAGGCTGGGCGAGCTTTGTCAACTGCCTGCCGACCTGATCGCTGCCGGAGATATATTTAATCTGCTGCGGAGCGGCAGAGCTCGAGGTGGGCGAGCTGTCTTTGTCGCAGACAGCCGCAACGAGGGCCACCAGGAGCAGACCCGCGGAGAAAATGGTTTTTCGCGCACTCTGGCTCATAATCCCCCTCCCGGTTTTTGAGGCTGGGCGGGCTCGTTCCGGTCTTCAGCATCGGATATTTTCAGGATATGGGCCTGGATTATGATCACCAGCTCTTCTTCCTCGGTGACATCTTTGGTGTAACTGAATAAGCGGCCTAGCAGCGGGATTTTGCTCACTCCAGGCACTCCGCTTTTCAGTTTGGAATCGTTCTTGACCGTGAGCCCGGCAATGACCCCGATCTCGCCGTCATCCAGAAGAAGCCTGGTGTTGGCTTCCTGGGTCTTGAAGAAAACACCTTCCGTACCGCTTTCGGCGCTGGAATTTTCAGCCAGGATCTGGATAAGTATCTTGTTGTTTTCCGTGATCTGGGGGGTAACTTCGAGCTTAACTCCGGTTTCCACAAGCTGGGCGGTGACTCGCGGCTGGGTTCCCTGGGCACCCAGGCTGGCCGCGCCGTAATCCACGACTCGCAAAGGCGTGCGCTGGCCCACCAGAACCTTGGCGGGCAGGTTATTAAGAGTGGTGATTACCGGCCTGGCGATTGTCCTGGCTTCATTCATGCTTTCCAGGGTGTTGATTACTGCGGCCAGGTTGATACCCTTGCGCACGGTCCCCACAGCCACTGAGCCAAAAGGCTGAGCCACCTGGGAACCGCCGCTGACTCCGGCCCGGAAACGGGTATCGGTCAAGGGGTTGGTGACATTGCCGCTTTTCCAGTCAATGCCCAGCTCGCGAAGCTTGCGGTGATTGATAAAAGTGAGCTGGACATTGATCTCCACCTGGCGGGTCTCGCGGTCAAGCTGGGCGATTACATCGGCGATTTTTTCGATGCGGTCAGGGATATCGATAACCAGGAGGGAGTTGCTGCCTCCATTGGCCTGGAGCTTACCGCGGTCGCTGAGAAGCGTGGTCAGGGTCGGGGCCAGTTCTTCGCTTTTCTGGAAGTTCAGGCGGAAAATTCTCGAGACCAGGTCCTGCAGCTTCTCCGTGGCCCGGATGTTCTCGATAGTATCCACGGTAAGGATACCATCCTGGACGCGCACAGCCAGCCCGTTGTTCTCCAGGAGAGAATAAAGGGCTTTGTCCCATGGTTCATTGCTGATACGGGCGGTAACCCTGCCGCTGACATTCTTGCTGGAGATGATGCTCACTCCGCTGAATTCAGAAAAGGCAAGAAGCACGCTCTTGATGTCAGCATCATGAAAATCCACGCTGATCCGCCGCGCATTCTCGCGCAAAGGGGGCATTTCAGCCCGGGCCGCAGGTCCTGAAACGAGGAGGAGAACAGCCGTAAACAGGGCCGAGCTGAAGATTTTCAAGGGGAGGCCCACCGGATTCTTAGTCGCCTGGTTCGGTCTCCTTGGGCCGGTCACCGCCGCCGGCTTTTTAAGGAGATTTATCATCTTTTACCTCCGCTAGAGGTTTACGTTCTTTGAGATCTTTGAGACCTTTGAGAATTGCCGGCAATTTACCGGGTTCTTTTTGCTGATCTGATTCGCTTGTCTCCGCCTGAGGTTCGGCAACAGAGGTTTTTTGCGGCGGCGGAGCGGACTGTTCAACAAGAGGCTTAAGCTCTTTTATGATCGTATGTACCAGGCCGTATTCACTGATCCGGAAGGTGACCCTGGAGGCTTCGATAAGTATAACCTCGGCCAGGCCCAATATGTCTCCTTCGTGGATCAAGTCGGTCCTGCCATCCGGAAACTCCATTATAGCTACGCTGCGGCCCTCCGGGCAGTAAATCACCCCGGCAAGAAGGAGAGAGTCGATATTCTGGCCCAACATAGCGCCCCCGCCGAGTTTGGCAAATGGAATATTAAAAGGATCGTTACGGCGGGTTTCCGGATAAAAGAATTGTTCACGCGTTGAAAGATAGTTGCCCGCGGAGAGACTTTTTTTGATGACCAGCGAGCTGTCGGCACGCGCCAGGACAGAATCAGCTTTAGCTGCGGCAGCCGCGGAATCCGCCCGGGATAAGGAATCCCCGGGCTGGCTCTTTTTTTCCTGGGCCGGAAGCCTGATTGCGGCGGCAGAAAACAATGCCAGAAGCGAAACCAGAACTGTGCACTTGCGCAGTGCCATTTATTTCTCCTTTTTTTCCTTCTTCTCTTTTTTGTCCAGCGGAGCCTGGATCATCAGGTAGGTGCTCAGAGTTACCTTGGCGGTCAGGGTCTCACCCGGACTGCCCCCTTCTCGCGTATCCCTGACCATGCTGAGACCCATCGGCTTGACTATCTGCGAAAGACTGGCCACATCGGAAAGAAAACCCGCTGTCTGATGGTAGCCGCCGCGGAGGGTGACACTGTAAGGCCGTTCCTGGTAAAGCTCATGCTGGATCGGAGTCTTGGGCTCAAATAGGGCGAAGCTGATACCCCTTTGCCCGCCGATCATGGTGATACCCTCCAAAAGCTGGGGGAGATTTTCCTTCTCCGGAAGGAGGCTTTCCAGCATGGCCAGCTCATGTTCCCTTTTTTCCAGCTCCTGGATAAGCATCAGTGTATCTGCCGCCTGGACAACAGTCTGGGCTGTATTGAGACTTGACTCGCTTTTCTTTACTTCAGCTTCAAAAGTGCTTAACTTTTCCTTTACAGGCTTGTAGATATACATGAAATAGCCAATACAGGCGGCAATCATCAACAGAATCACCAGAGCCGCTATTTTAAATTTAGGATTGCTCGTATCAAGGGCCATGATTTGTCCGTTACTTCCTTTTTCGGAATCAGTGAACTTGAGTTCAGTCGAAAATTGAAGCCGTAAGAGTAAAATTTATTGCGAGGTGGAGGGCTGGACAAAGTCCTCCAGGAAAATATCCCAGATATGGTATGTCTGTCCAATCTTGAAAGTGAAACCGGAACCGAGATCCCACATCTTCCCCTCCGGCGCCACCATCAGGATCCGCATGCTTTCCTCCACGTACTGCGGCGTAATATCCATTACATCCCCGCCATCGGGATAGCTTAAAGTGAACCTTGCTTCCCAGCGGCCATTTTCATCGGTATGGACAATAATGTCGGGAATGATTGCCGAGGAGCTGCTTTCAGTGCTCTTTTCGATAATCACAGTCACATTGGACACCCCGGCTCTCTGCGTACGCGAAAGGAATACATGCCCATCCACAGTGACCAGATTACCGGCATGGACATTTTTCTCAGTGTCGCAGGAACTCCAGAGAAGGCCGGTCAATCCGGCGATAACAATCAGAGAAGCCTTCCGCAAAGTTTTTCCTGCCATTTTGACCTCATCCGGTTTGGTTTGCCGCTCCGCTTGCGAGGAGCATTTCTTTCAACGTTGGGCTTTCACGGCGACAGTTGTCGAGTCGACCGGTTCGTTCAGGGTACAGGAGCATTCGATCACATAGTATTTGGTATTCAGGCTGCCGTACAGGCGCTCGGAAGAGCTGATCAGTTTGACCCCGGTAAGCAGTTCCCCGTTTTCCAGGTTGCTCAATAACTGGCTCAGCAGAAGGTTATTCATGGTGACCCCTTCGAGCCGGATAGTCAACTGGGGGAAGGGGGTTTTCTCCGAGATACTTTCCAGCCAGGTGTAGCTGGGCATCGACGCACTTACCTCATCCAGAATCCTCGGCCAGAGGTAACGGTTCCGGTCCACTTTAAGGATTACATCCATCCTTTCCCCTAGCCGTTTGGTTTGTTCTTTCAAGTTTTCGGTGCGCACGATTATCTGGTTCAGTCTGTTGAGCTCGACTTTCATCACCTGGTAGCGTATTCTCAATTTATTTCCCTTATACCCGAGCCATAAGAAAGAACCGACAATAAAAAACACGACGATAATCGTGACGGCAGCAGATACTACCAGATAGAGGTCAAACTTGATCTCTAGTTTGGCCTTCGGCGCTGCGGCTTCGGCTGTTTTTTTCTTGGCCGGCTTGACTTTCTTGATTTTTTTTCGTTTCTCCGGAGGGAGAAGGTTTATTTTCATCATGGCCGGTTCTTGTCATTCCTTGTTAATTTTGGATTTACGGAGCGGCGGTTATTCTGGCAGACGTAATCCGAGACCTAGGGCCAGCATAAGAGTCGGAGCTACCTTTTCAGCCGTTTCCACCTGGAAAAGAGCAGGCTTGTAAGCGACTTTGGCCAGAGGGTTGGCGATTTGGGTAGCAATTCCGACTTTGTCCTTGAAATAGTGATCGAGATTCAGGATGTTGGTGCACCCTCCGCTCAGGAAAATTTTTTCTATATTACCGCTTTCCTCGGTGCTTTCCAGGAAAGCTGCTGCACGGTTGACGCCAATGGCAATATCATCCAGAAGTGTCCCCAGGAATGGAGTGATGTCCGGCGGGGTTTTCCCATCTGCTTTCCCCTCGGTATTGCCCAAAAGTGCCATATAAGCCTCGTCTTCGGAAATACCGAGCTGCTCCTGGATTTTCTGTACCAGGTTTCTGCCGCCGACAGGAAGATTACGAGTCAGGATGGGCAGGCCCTTTTTAACCAGGCTCAGATGGGTACCCTCGTTGCCGAAATGAACTATACAGTGGCAGCCTCCTTCCGGGGCCTCATAGTTGGTTTCCAGGGCATTAAGCAGGGCGAAGGTGTCCACATCGATCAGCATCACATCACACCCGGCCTCCTCGAAAAGAGAGAGCTTTTCCTCGATCAAATCCCGTTTCGCCGCTACCAGCAGGATATTCATCTGGGGTGTCGTACCCTCGGGATCAAGTACCTGAAAATCATAGCTGATTTCGGCGAGCGGGAAGGGGACATGCTGCTCTGCTTCCCAGCTTATGGCTTTTTGCAGCTCCTCCAGGCTCATCCGGTCGGTCTGGATGGTTTTGATAATCACATCCGCTCCGCTCAAAGCGACATTAACCTGGCGGTTGGCTAACTGGCAGGTATCGAAAAGCACGCCGATGGCCTCTATAACCGCCGGGCGTTCTACAACGTGGCCGTTCTTGATTGCTTCAGGCACCAGTTCAGTGATGCCATAATTAACCAGAACCGGCGATTTCCCGGAATGATCCATCTCGACCATCTTGATCGAGTAGCTCCCCAGATCCAGTCCGACTACGGTCGCTGCAGCCCGTTTTTTGAAAAGCATCGCTTCTCCTGGAATTACAAAGGTTTTCATTTATTTCAAAAAAGTATACCATAGCCATTTTTTTTTGTCAAGCGGGATTCGTGAAGAAAAATTGTTGACAAACAATAAATTAGATCGATAAGATACAAAATTGGCGGAGTAATAAAAATTTTTGCTATTTTTTTAATCGGCAGTTTTTATACAAAAAAAGAGTTAATGCTTTGTAGAAAAATGCACAAGGAGATGCGCAGGCGGAAAGGGATCCGTTTTGAGAGGAGTGAGCTTATTAGATATCATTCAGGAAAGGAATGATTCGAGAGCTTTGTTGCGGTTGGCCTGTCTTAGCTGCTTGATAGCTTTTTCTTTGATCTGGCGGATCCGCTCACGGGTCACTCCGAACATTTCCCCGATTTGCTCGAGGGTCATCGGTTCCGTATGGTCCAGACCGTAATAGGAACGGAGAATTTTGGCTTCCCGATCTTTGATCGTGCTCAGCATCCCCTCGATAGCTTCGGACAGGTCTTTTTTGAAAACCCCTTCCATTGGCCCGGGAGTTTTATCATCGGGTATGGAATTAATGAGAATGATGTCATCCTGGGGATTGGAACTCGAATCCAGCGAATACTGCGGTTGATATAAGGGCATAACTTCCGCGATATCGTCTACCGCGACATCGATCCCCTGGATTATTTCCTGCGTTGTCGGGTCGCGGCCCAGCTCCTGGGCAAGGTTATTGAGCATCTTCTCCATTTTGAACATGGCACTGGCTTTGTTGAGCGGGATGCGCACGATGCGGCTTTGCTCGCTGAGGTACTGAATAATGGCCTGTTTGATCCACCAGACAGCGTAGGTAATAAACCTCACTCCTTTAGACTCATCGAACTTATGCGCAGCACGGATAAGGCCGATATTCCCCTCGTTGATCAGATCCGCCAGCGAAACGCCCAGGTTCTGGTATTTCTTGGCGATAGAGACAACAAAACGCAGGTTGCATAATACCATTTTTTCAATGGCCTTATTGTCTCCAGCTCTATAAGTTCTGGCCAGACTGATTTCTTCCTCGGGTCTCAGGAGGGGGTAATTACTGATCTCCTTGAGGTAGAGGGAAATCGAATCTTCATCGAACCTGGCGTTCTTTATCGGCAGTTTGAATTTGCTTTTCTGTTTTTTATCCTTTTTAGCCAAGCCCCCCCCTTAGCCTTTTTTTATACCGGCAATTCTGATAAACCTGCAAGCCGGTTTTGGTTCCCCGTACCGGGGAAATAATATTTCTCAGCGGTTAAACATGCCGAATTGGCGAAGTATGTCCTCGCACCGCACCAGAGCCATATCCCCAGAACAGCTAGTGCACTGACGGGGGTCTTCCGGAAACAGGGCGAATATCGATTTGCAACCGATACATGCAAAAAGCTGTGTACTCTCCTCGGATTTATAATCCGGATTATCCTCGATTGTTCTGACTTTGGCGGCCAGGAAGTGAAGAGTATCCAGATCCAGAGTTTCCAAGGCCGCTTTATTAAGCCGCCCGGATATCTCGTCTTCCATCTGCCGGCGCCGTTTTTCCAGCTTTTCCTGGGCGCTTTCCTGATCATTAAGTTCAGCCTGGGCTGTTCCCTCTGCCTGTATATTCCGATCAGCCGACGGCTTTTCCAGGCCTGCCGCAGCTTTGGTCTCCGGCTCTTTTCCGGCCTCGATACCGGGCCGGGGGGATGGAGTGGCTTCCTGGGTGGTGCTGATCTGGGAATCCATGCCGGGAGTTTGGTCTTTCAAGGCGGACACCGGGGCGGTAGATGATGTCGCCGGCCCGGCTGCTGGGGAAACTTCGCTTTCCTGAGGTTTTATTAGTATCGGCTCGCCGCATTTTTTACATTTGGTGCGTTTCGGGCCACCGGCTACAAGTGAGTCATCGATCTTGTAACGAGATCCGCATTTCTGGCAGATGATAATCATCGCCGCCTCCTTCAGCGCAAACAAAAACCAGCTTTCCGATCATCCCTTAATTTTAGACTTACTCCTGCGCCGATAAAGGTTGAAACCCAAGGCAAAGCATCATGTTCAATCTTTGGGCTGTCTGTTTGCACGAGCGTCGACAGATCCGGCAGGTTTCATTAACCTTTTCGTAACCCATCGATCTCGTAAACTGAGCAACCTGTGTCGATTTGTGTTTGACATCCTTTTCTGTTTTCGGACAGAGGGAGAAAATAAATTTTTCTCCGGTCTGCTTGCAGTTCTGTTCGCAGTCGAGGCAGATTTCGTTGGGCGGATTTTCCCTCGAGCCTTCCTCCTGATCGATATTCAGGCGGTCTTCCGGTAAAGATGGCGAAAAATCAGATCCGGCCTCTTTTGTTCCATCGCCCTGCGGGATCGGTTTTTGATTTTCTGTATCCCCGTAAAGACGGTTTAGTTTATCCCATAGATTAAGCTGGTTATTTTGACTTTGATCAGCCATGAATTCATCCAACCAGAATAACAGTAGGATTACACCTTAGTCTGAACAATGAAAATTACTTCCCCCGCCTCGGGAAGCTCAATAATCACTATCAGCGGATTTTTGCTTATGTGCAAACGATTTCGGCAAGTCAGCGGTTGTTACAACAGGGGAATGCTTTTTTCTTTCTGCTGCTGAATAAAAAAGAAGAACAGGATTATTTCTTTTCCGGTTCTTCTTTGTCTTTCTTACCTGCCGTGCCGGTGTCCGTTATGACATCTTTTAGCTCGAGCAGGTCGTGCTCACTGACCTGGGAGGCGAGAATATTTTCCTGCTGAATTTTTTCGTATATCTCCTGACGGTGGACAGCGATTTCCCGTGGAGCCATTACTCCCAGTTTTACCTGTTTACCTTGAATCTCGACAACCGTTACCCTGATATCATCGCCGATGGCAATCGATTCGCCCTGCTTCCTGGTAAGGATCAGCATCCCTGCACTCCTGTTCTTTTATTAAGGGCTTTCCAGCAATCAAGCCAAACGGCCTGTTGGAATTCAGCTACTACACACTAATTGCATTCTCGAAAATAGTAAAGAGCTAAGTGGATTTCAAGTCAAATTTTCTCGCTATTTCCCTCAGTCATAAGAAATAAAGGGACATCTTTAATTTTTCAACAATATTTTTCCTTATCTATCGCCTGGGATAACCTGCCAGTCAGACCATGATCTTAAAACTCTTATAATGATAGAAAAGGACTGATGATTAACAAAGAAGTCCAAGCTGGCGGTCGGTTTTTTTGGAAAAAGCAGCATCGACCTCCTTGATCAGGCGTGGGGGAATGTCCTTTAAAAAAGGCGAACAAGGACTGGAGATCATCTTCCCCCGGATTTTTCGCCTGGCGGCAGCAGTCAGATAAAGCCTTTCCGCGGCTCTGGTCAGGGCGACATAGAAAAGGCGGCGCTCCTCATCGGGATCGGATTCCCTGTAAGTGTACGGGATTATCCCCTCCTCGAACCCGCAGATAAAGACTACCTTGAATTCCAGTCCTTTGGAAGCATGCATGGTCATTAAGGTCACTGCCTCGGAACGGTTTTCAAGATTTTTACGGCTCCTTCTTTCGATATCGCCGTAAGCGTAAGTCCCGAGAAGATCTAAGAATTCCTTGAGACTCCCGAACTGTTCCGCAGTCCTCAGCAAAGCCGAAATTCCTTCAGTCTCGGTTCGTCCGGGAAGAAACTCAGCGGCCACTGCCCGGAGGAATTCGCCAGGAGGCTGCCCGGACTGCCTGCGGAATTTTTCCAGAGTGAGAAGGAAGCCTGCGGCGCGGTTGCCCATCAAGCTCAGGGGGACTTCACGGCTCAGGCGGTACTTGAGCTCGCTGATCAGATTTCTGCCTGAGCGGGCGGCTGTGTCAATCAAAGCGGCGAAATATTCAGCGGAGGGATTCAAGCCTGCCAGGCGCAGCGCCCCGGAAAACCGTAGATCATCCTGGGGATTGGCCGCCAGATGGACAAAGGGGAGGAGCTTGCGGACATCGTGGTCTTCGAGGAATGATTTGTTCCCCCGGAGGCGGCAGGGTATGCCTTCCACGTCAAAGGCTTCTTCAATCGCCTCGCAGATGGCGCCGGTACGGGCGATCACCGCGCAGTCGGCGAAACTGTAAAGCTGGTCTATTTCATCTTCCCTGTCAGGACGGGACTGCATTTCACCGTGCGCGGAAAGCATGCCGATACCCCCCACCAGGCGGCCGATTTCCCTGACCACCGCGATAGCTTCGCTCTGTTCCCCCGGGCAGCGGATGAGCCTTATCAGTGACCCTCCCCCGGTAATCGGCCGGGGTACAACGCCAGAGCCTGCACTCTTTTCCATAATCGCCGCCGAGGCTTCAGTGATTACTTGCGGACAGCGGTAACCGGTTTCGAGGGTGAAAAGCCGCAGCCTTTCATAGTCCTGCCTGAGGCGGTCGAATATCCGGTGATCAGAACCCCGGAACCCGTAGATCGACTGGTTGGGGTCTCCAATCACGAAAAGGCCTTCCCCTGTCGGTCCGGCGAGGAGCCTGATCAGCTCGTACTGCGCGGGATTGATATCCTGGAACTCATCCACCAGGAGGTAAGGGTAACTTACTCTTACGACGCTGAGTTTGTCCGGGTCTTTTTTCAATAACTCGACTGTTTCGAGAATTAAATCATCGTAATCCAGGACATCAGTCTTGCGGCAGAAATCACGATAGGAGGTATAAGCGCGCCTTATCCCTTCCGGCCCGCGGTAGTTTTCCGGAGCTATCAGGCGGGCCTTGGCCCTGCCGATTGCCTCGACGATCTCCCGGAGAAGCGAAGCCGGTTCTTTCGAACCTAGACTGTCGCGGAGGATTCCCATTCCCTCGACTTCATCGATAATTACGGGTACAGAACCCCTGATCTCGGTCAAAAGCCGCAGGCAGAAGCTATGGAAAGTGGAAGCCCTCACCCTTCCTGCGCCGTCTTTCCCGGCAGCCGGAATCCTGGCCAGGCGCTCCTCGATCTCCCGGGCAGCCTTATTGGTAAAAGTCACCGCCAGTATATTTTCCGGGGACACACCATTGCGGAGCACCAGGTAAGCCGCGCGGGCAGCGAGGCAGCGGGTTTTGCCGGTTCCGGGGCCGGCCACGACTGCCAGTGGCCCGCTCTCCAAAGTAACCGCCTCGAGCTGGCCGGGATTCAGGCCGGTCAATATGTCGGCATTTAAATCAAATAATCCAGAGGATGCGGTCTTTGTGTCAGGAGAAGCGACAGTCGAATCCCTGGCTGTTTTATCCAGGACCGGGGAAGAAAAGTGTCTTTCCGCTTTCGTTTTCGCCGGTTTTTTCTCCGGCCCGAAGTCGCCAGCGAAAAACATTTGGCCGCCGGAGGCCTCTCTTTCTCCGGGTTCGAATATGCGCACAGTGCCATATTCGCCATCGTAACCAGGCTCGATTTTCACCCGTCCCTCGCGGTTACGTTTGACGGCTTCGGCCAGGAATGGCCCGGCCACCCGGCCGATCTCTTCCACCAGCGCCTCTCTCAGCACATAAAGCTCAGGCCCCAGTTCCCGCAGCAGCAAATGGAGGCTTTGGGAAACCGCTTTAACCTGCGGTGTGGTTCCGAGGGATTCAGCGACAACCTCCCGCAGAGGGATGAGGCGTTCGAAATGACGGGCCACTTCGGGCCTGACCCCGGCAGGACGGTCAGCGAGCTGGATTACGCGGTTCAATACTCCCTCGGTGACTTTACCTCCGCAGACAGGACAGCGGCCGGCCAGGGAATGAGTTTCTTCCGGGTTAAGGCGCACTTTGCACGCCCGGTGGCCATCGTAATGGTACTTCCCCTCCTCGGGGTAGAATTCGATGGTGCCGGCGAAACCTGAACTGTCGCCTTTTTGCAAGGCGCCGGACAGACCCCCGTAATTTAATTCCGTATTCAGGAGATTGGCTTCGCGGCCCAGCTTGTCCGGTGAGTGGGCATCGGAGTTGGAGACGAGTACAAAGTTGTCCAGGGCTGAGAGTCGCCAGTTCATCTGGGGATCGGAGGAAAGCCCGGTCTCGACCGCGTGAATCTGGCCGGTCAGGTCTCCGTAACAGTCCTCGATCCTGTCGAAGCCGCTCTTTGAGCCGAATACTGAAAAATGGGGCGTCCAGATATGGGCGGGAATAAAAATCGCCTGGGGTGAGGCTTCCAGGCAGATCTCCAAAAGATCCCGAGAGTCGAGACCCAGAATAGGCCGGCCGTCCGAGTGAATATTGCCGATTTTCTCCAGGCGCGAACACAGCCTTCCGGCGCTGGCGAAATCCGGAAGAAGTATCAGGTTATGCACTTTTCTCGCCCGGCCCATTTTCTTATAAATAGAGCTTATCTCTCCGGAAAGCACGAATAGTATGGTAATATTCCTGGTAGTTCCGGGAAGACTGGAGCGGATCTGCCTTTCCAGGTCCGGCCGGAGACGGTGGAACCCGGAATTGTCATCGAAAACGAGTTTTTCCTCGAGTTCCTTCCGCCATCCCGGATGAGTCAGGTCTCCGGTGCCGACCAGATTTATCCCCTTCAAAGCAGCGGCTTCGAAAATATGTTCCGGGTCAGATTCCTTGCTTGTGGCTATAGAATAATGGGAGTGGATGTGAAGGTCGGCTAGATAATGCATGTCTTTCCCGTTTTTGATATCTTTGGATTAAGAATTCCGGTTTCTTTTAAAATAACTCACCCTCTGTTCCAGTCAAAAGAATATTGATTTGTTTGACAAGAGGCGTCTGATAATCCTAATTTGAACTTTGACTGAATTTTGAAATATGTTTTAGCTTACATCAATGAAGGAAAGGAGGGAGAGCGGAAGTGAATAATGAACGCATTGGACTTTTCAAAAAGATAGGGCTTTTGCTCAGCGCCGTGGGGCCGGGTATTTTTCTTATCGGCTATAACATCGGCACCGGAAGCATCACGACTATGGCCTCTGCAGGGAGCCGCTACGGGATGACTTTGTTCTGGGCCTTGTTCCTTTCCTGCGTTTTCACCTTTGTGATGATGGTGGCTTACGGGAGGTATACAGCGGTCACCGGCGAAACGGCGATGAACGCCTATAAAAAACACTTGCCCTGGGGCAAAGCACTGGCCCTGTATTCGATAATCGGCCTGGCTATCGGCGAGCTTTCGGCGCTGGTCGGGATCATGGCCATAATCACCGACCTGATCAGCGAATGGACAAGGATTGTCTTTGGCCAGGCGGTAAATAAAATAGTCATTGCCGCGATTATTATTATCGGCTCTTATATTCTCCTCTGGGATGGCAAATACTCACGGTTCGAGAAATTTCTTCTTATCCTGGTGATTATCATGGGAGCGAGTTTCCTGGGGAGCATGGTCATGGTAATCCCTAAGCCTATGGATGTTATAGTCGGCCTGGTTCCAGGCATCCCGAATGAGCCAACGGCTTTTCTGATCGTGGCGGGCATGGCGGGCACCACCTGCTCGGCTATGGTCTTTATTATGCGCAGCATTGTAGTAGCGGAGAAGGGATGGACTGTGAAGGATATCAAAAAGGAAAGTGTGGATGCGCTTTTTTCCAGCTTCATGATGCTCCTTCTTTCTGCCGCGGTGATGGCCTGTGCTGCGGGAACCCTCTATCAGATCGGCAAGCCGGTCGAACAGGCTATCGACATGGTCAAAACCTTAGAGCCTCTGGCCGGCAGATTCGCTATCGCCATCTTTATCCTGGGGGTGATCGGTGCAGGTGTCAGCACCCTTTTCCCGATTATCCTGGTCGCTCCCTGGCTGATCTGCGACTACACGGGAAGGGAGAGAAATATCAGAAGCCCGCTGTTCCGTATCCTGGGGGCTGCAGGACTTTTACTCGGCCTGATCGTTCCTATTTTCGGAGGCAAGCCGGTCTGGGTGATGATCGGCTCGCAGGCTTTACAGGCCACTCTCCTGCCGGTGATCACCGTGCCGATCATGATTCTCCTCAACCGTAAAGACCTGATGGGTGAACATAAAGCTCCTTTGTGGCTCAACCTTAGTCTCTGGGCCACCCTGATTTATGCGTTCGTTACCACTTATGCGGCAATTGTAGGGCTGCCCGATACTCTGAAAGATTTATTCAGCTGAACCTTTCCTTTACGGTCGAGAATTGCTGTTTCCAATTCTGCTTTAATCAAAAACTGTATCTTTTACAGGCCGGAGCTGTTTCTCCGGCCTTTTCATTTGCACTGGTTTTTCCGGTAAAGAAGTACGAGATAAAATATATTTCATATCAAAACAGGCATTGTTAGATTAAGATTCGAAAAAAAAGGGAAACAGGGATCAAATCAGGTGTATGAAAATAAGTCGGATTTTGCATGCCACTGAAGAGAGCTAGTTTAAAATTAAGTATCAAGAAACAAGGAGAGCTTTTTATCCGGATGGCTGTTTTTTCTATATTAGGAAATTAGCACCAGTTGGCTATTTTAATGTTTTATTTTCCTGTAAACTGTCTTTGAAGAGGAAAAGATGAAAAAGTATCTCACTCGAAACATCATGGTTATGACCTGTTTTATTCTCAGTCTGACCAGCGGTTCGATCTTAGCCCAGAATGAGGGAGAGAACCAGAGCGGGCTGGAGAAGAAGTTTGTGGGCGTTTGGCTGGGTGCTTTGAAAACTACCGGCAGCGGGGAATTGAGAGTGGTGTTCAGGATACAAGAGGGGGGCGAGGGAAAACTTGTCGCCTTTCTGGACAGTCCCGACGGCGGGGTTACTGGTATACCGGTCGATGAAGTCACCCTGGAAGGTGTAAATCTGCGCCTGGTTATCAAGTCAATCGGCAGCATTTTTGACGGAACCATAAATGTGGATGGTTCGATCATCGAGGGAGAATGGACCCAGGAAAGCAGTTCTTTTCCTCTCACCCTTAAGCGCGTAGAAAATGTCCCCGAAACGCTGCGCTCGCAGGAACCACAAAAACCATATCCTTACCAGGAGGAAGAAGTTTTCTACGATAATACCGGAGCGGGAATAGAGCTTGCCGGTACTTTGACCTTTCCCGGTTCCGGAGGGCCTTTCCCGGCAGTGCTCCTCATCCAGGGCTCAGGCCCCCAGGACCGGAACGGATCGGTTTTCGGACATCACAAGCTGCTGGTTCTTGCTGATTATCTGACGCGCTCAGGGCTCGCTGTCCTGCGATTCGATAAGCGCGGGGTAGGCGGTTCAACCGGAGAAATTTCCGGAGCCTCCTATCCGGATCTCTCGGGCGATGTCACAGCAGGCATCGAGTACCTGAAAAGCCGGAAGGAGATTGATTCCAAGCGGATCGGCCTTGTCGGGCACGACGAGGGAGGTATAATCGCCCAGCTGGTTGCCGCCGAATCTCCGGATGTGGCTTTTATGGTGATGATGGCCGGACCGGGAATAAAAGGGGACAAAGAGAGAGTCCTGCAGATGACCGGGCTTTTCAGAGCCGGCGGCGCGGGCGAGGAGAAAGTGGCCGCGCTCGGTTCCTGGCTGGAAAGCATGTTTGCTGTGGTGAACCAGGAAAAAGACGACTCCATCGCGGCGACGAGAATCAGGGAGCTGTATGTCAAGATGAGCCTGGATGATAAAAAGTTGCTCGGTTTGTCAAAAGTTGTGCTGGAAGGTGAAATACGACAATTCCTCGGGCCTTATTTCCGCGAAACGCTTTCTTACGACCCTGGCCCGGTACTGATGAAAGTGAAATGCCCGGTATTGGCGATTATCGGCAGCAAAGATCTTCAGGTACCCAGCGCGGAGAACCTTCCTGCTATCCAGGAGGCCCTCGGTACTGGTGGAAACCGCAATTATACGGTCAAAGAACTCCCCAATCTCAATCACCAGTTCCAGGCCGCGGAAACCGGAACTCCCAATGAATACGCAAAGATCGAGGAAACGATCTCGCCTGAGGCTTTGAAATTCATCGCCGACTGGATAGTTGCGCAGACCGGAAATAAAACGGCGGGTGAAAAATAAAGGCTGGAGGATAGAGGAAGAAATGCTCTGAGGTTAAGCCATCGGCGACTATCGCCAAAAAAGGCCGGCAATTGCTGCCGGCCTTTTTTTATCATTTTAACGGTAATGATATCCCCGGGCTTTCAATTCAATATTTTGTTCAATTCTTTGGAAACCTTGAAAATAGCCTTCTTCCGCGAGGGTACAAAAACTTCCTGGTTTGTCCTCGGGTTGCGGGCCTTACGGGATTTGTGATTCTTTACTTTGAAGGTGCCGAACCCGCGGATTTCGATGTGTTTATCAGCGATCAGGCACTCCTTGACTTCATTGAGAAAATCTTCGACCACGATCTTTACATCTTTAACAGTGAAACCGGTTTTTTCAGCAATAATTTCGACGACATCTGCCTTGGTCATAAAATTTCTCCTCGATGAAAAGTGATCCGAGTCATCAGTCAAGAGGGCAATAATTTCTGCGAGTATAATAAAGACAAATTAGCCGGTCAAGATTATGTAATTACTTAAAGTTTAATGTTATTTTGCCGCCATCAGGATTATCAACGGAACATTTTCTATATAAATGACTTACCAGATTTCATCCCGTTTGTCAAGAAAAAATCAAAACTGAAGAACCTTGTATATTAATGGAAGCAGAGACAGGGAAGGAAAGGATTGTCAGCGAAAGCTGATAGATTTTATCCTTTTTCCATTTTCCGAAGATTATAAAAATGGTCGAGGAAGAGGCGCAAATTAACATGGCTGTTCAAATATTCCTTAGATAAGGGATTTTTCAGGCCTGCGTACAGTCTGTTTCCTGAAGGTATTATTACAGGCTTCAAGGACAGCGGGAAAAGGCGCCAGTGCCCGTTCGACGATACCCAGCGAGTAAGCGATAGCCACGCCGTAATTGGTGATCGGCACCCCTGCGGCGCGGCATCTGAGGATACGGGAGAGCACCTCGCGACGGTTAAACATGCAGGCGCCGCAGTGGATCACCAGCTTGAAGCCGCAGGGTTGTTCCGGGAAGTCGTGGCCCTGAACGAAGGAGAAATCGAGCTTACCGCCGACATATTGGGTGAGCCAGTGCGGGATTTTCACCCTGCCGATATCTTCCCCGATCGGGTGGTGGGTACAGGCCTCGGCGATAAGCACCCGGTCCCCGGGACGCAGGTCTTCGATTGCCGCAGCGCCGTGCACGAATTCAGTGAGGTCGCCTTTGAAGCGGGCAAAGAGGATCGAAAAAGAGGTCAATGGAACATCGGCAGGAGTATCGCCGGCCACTTTGAGGAAGGCCTGGGAATCGGTCACGACCAGGGCCGGAGGGCGGCGCAGCCGCTCCAGGGCGTCGCAAAGTTCCCGTTCCTTGACCACCAGGCAGTAAGAGTCGTTGTCCAGGATGTCCCTGATCGACTGTACCTGGGGCAGGATCAGGCGGCCCTTGGGCGCTTCGAGGTCTATCGGTACCACCAGCACTACCAGTTCGCCTGGAGGCACCAGATCGCCCAGGATCGTCGGGGCCGCGACAAAATCTTCCGGCGCATTCCGCACCATCGCTTCCCTGAGCTCGGCCAGCCCCTCACCCTGCATCGTCGAGGCGAGAATCCAGGGTATTTTCCGTGAATTCAGGCTTTCCAGGAAATCATTGCCAGGACTGCCCAGGTCGGTTTTATTGAAAACCACGATAATCGGAATCTTGCGCCCGGCCAGTTCGGAAAGGATCGATTCCTCGAATGCGCCCCATTCATTTCCCTGGGCAACGAGGAGAGCAAGGTCGGTACGGTCAAAAACAGTCCGGGTGCGTCTGACCCTGAGCTCACCGAGATCGCCGCTGTCATCTATTCCGGCGGTGTCGATAAAAAGCACCGGCCCCAGGGGGAGAAGCTCCATCGGCTTTTCCACCGGATCAGTAGTGGTGCCGGCAATTGCGGAGACAAGAGAGACGGACTGGCGGGTTATAGCGTTAAGCAGCGATGACTTGCCGACATTGCGCCTGCCGAAAATACCGATATGGAGACGGTAGCCTTTAGGGGTGCTTCTCATTTTTTCCTCTCTCTGTCCGGAGTTCCCAGGCATTTTTTCCTTCACGCCATGCCGTCATCCCTTGGCTCCTTTCTAAAAATACAAATCCCGTTCCCCTTTATTCCTGATCCGCACGAGCCGGTCAAGTAATTCCGTTTTCAGCTTGCTTTCCGGAATCCTGTCGATTTCGGAGGCAATCAGTTTTTCGCCGGCTTCCCTAGTTTCCGGAGAGGCGTAATCGACCAGGTATTCCATCAGCGTGGCCAGGGCGTTGGGAGTGCAGAATTGCTTGATGAATCCGGGAATGGCAAATTCCATGAAATGCTCTCCGGTGCGTCCCAGGCGGTAGCAGGCGGTGCAGAAACTGGGGATGTAGTTATCGGCCAGAAGTTCCCCGATCACCTGGTCGAGGCTGCGCAGGTCGCCCAGGGAGAACTGCTCTCTTTCCATAAGCTGTTCGCCTTCGAGCTCGGTGTAGCCGCCCAGCTCAATCCTGCTCCCGCCGTCGATCTGGGAAACTCCGAAACCGAGAATCTCGCGCCGCAAGTGTGGTTTTTCCCTGGCAGTACAGATAAGGCCCGTATAAGGCACGGCCAGCCGCAGAATAGCTACCAGCCTTTTGAAGTCAAAATCTTTCACCAGGCAGCGGCTGTCGAAACTGACTCCTGCTGCGGGACGAAGGCGGGGAAAGCTTATGGTATGAGGTCCGACACCGAAATGTTTTTCAAGGTAAAGGGCGTGGGAGACCAGGCCCAGCACTTCAAACCGCCAGTCATGGAGTCCGAAGAGCGCCCCTATCCCTACATCGTCAAGTCCGGCCTCGAGCGCCCGGCTCAATCCGTCGAGGCGGTAGAGGTAGTCGCCCTTGGACGTGTTTTGGGGGTGGAAGCGGGCATAAGCCTCGTGGTGATAAGTTTCCTGGAATATCTGATAAGTGCCGATTCCGGCTTCCTTGACTCTGCGGTAGCCTTGGTGATCGAGCGGAGCGGCGTTGATATTCACCCGGCGGATTTCACCCCTGCCGCTTTGGGTAGAATAAACCGTGCGGACACAGGAAGCGATGAAATCCGCACTGTAGCGGGGGTGCTCGCCGAATACCAGGATAAGCCGCTTGTGGCCGTTCTGTTCGAGGGCTTCCACCTGGGCCGCCAGTTCTTCCCGGCTCAGGGTGCGGCGCAGGGCTTTTTTATTCGAGCGCTTGAATGCACAGTAAAGGCAGTCATTGACACACTCGTTCCCGATATAAAGAGGGGCGAAGAGCACCACGCGCCGGCCGTAGATATTGTCTTTCAAAGTACGTGCGGCGTCGAATATCTCTTCGACCAGCTCAGGATCGGCAGCGGCAAGAAGAACCGCTGTTTCCTCGACGCCGAGCGCTTTTTTAGCGAGGCTTTTGGCGATTATCTCGCGCACCCGGCTCTTTTCCGGACAGCTCTCTTCCAGCAGGCCAGCCAGGTAGTCATCATCGATAAAATCAGCCGCAGCACGGCTGAGAGTCATCATCTCCAAGTCACTCATCATTACTCTCCAGGGTCTGACATCCTGAAACTGCCTTCCTGGTCAGCCAGGCTGGTGAGTCCCCTCTTCCCTGTCCCGACTCCCGGCCCAGAGAACGGATTTTTAACCTGAGACAATCGCAGCAATCTTGAGCGGTCTCCTGAATACAGGCTTTTGCCGGATAGATCTCGTAGAGCCTGCGGTAGCGGGGCGGAGTGAGGTTGGGCATCACCACGTTGGCGCCGCGCTGAAGGCCCAGCTCGCGCCCCCGGCTGCGGTTGAGCGTGGCCAGGGCGGTAGTGCTGGGAATATTGGCTTTCGAGCAGAGAATGCGGCTCAGGGCGATCACCTTGTAGGTCATCTGCTCAGAGTTGGGGACCTGTTCATCGCCCGGCAGTTCCAGGCTCAAAGCCTGACTGGCCAGCGGGGTGTCCGGATGAGGTATCCAGGGCCCCACGCCGATCATGTCCAGGTCCAGACAGCGGAAAGTTTCCAAATCTTTCGCCAGATCCTCAAAGCTCTGCCCCGGCAGGCCGATCATGATCCCGCTGCCGGTCTCGTAGTCCAGGTTTCTTATGACTTCCAGCAGGGCCAGACGGTCGCTGACACCCCGGCCTGCCGTCTGCGCCGGGTGTATCCTGTTAAATAGCTTGCGATTGGAGGTCTCGAAGCGCAGCAAATAACGGTCGGCCCCGGATCTGCGCCACAAGGCCAGTTCCTCCGGGGCACGCTCTCCCAGGCTCAGGGTCACCGCCAGGGGCGTTTCAGCCTTGATCCGGCTCACCAGGCCGGCCACCCATCCTGCCGCCAGGCCGTAATCCTCCCCGGATTGCAGCACCACCGTGCCATAGCCTAGCCCGGCAGCCTGGTGAGAGCAGCCGAGGATTTCCTCCCCGGTCATGCGGTAACGCTCAAGCCGGACGTTTTCAACCCTCAGGCCGCAGTAGTGGCAGGCGCGGACACAATAATTGGAAATCTCGAGGAGTCCCCGCAGATGAACCTCGTCCCCGACATATTTTTGTCTTGTTTCATCGGCCAGTCGCCAGAGGGTTTCGAGCCTGTCCGGATTTTTTTCCTTAAGCCAGCTCAGTATCTCTTTCCGCTCCATCGGGTTTTTCCTCCCGGCCCGGACTGCGGTTGAGGGCCACAGTGAACGTGCTGCCTTCATCGGGACGGCTGGAGACACTCACTCCGCCTCCGTAAAGAAGAGCGAGCTTTTTAACAATGGAAAGCCCCAGCCCGCTGCCCAGGGTATTTTGAGTTTTCTCGTTCTTGATGCGCACGAATTCCTGGAACAGGCGCTGCGCTTCCTGGTCGGTCATGCCGATGCCTGTGTCGGAAACCGAGATTACTATCCGCTCATCTTTCTCTTCAATCTTAAGCTCCACCTGCCCGCTATCCCGGTTGTACTTGACGGCGTTGGAAAGAAGGTTGTTCAGGATTATCTCGATTTCGGAGCGGTCGGCGGTCATTATCGGGTGGCCCTCGACGGTCATGCGGACAGTAATCCGGCGCTGCATGGCTTCCGGGGTGACTGTCTCGACAGCCGATCCACCGATCGCGGACAGGTCCACCTTTTCCAGATCCCTCTTTTTCTGGCCGGATTCGATCCGGGTAATTTCGAGGAGGTCGACGATCAGCTTGCGCATCTGGCTCGTGCGTATGATACAGCGCTCGAGTATGTTGCCGAACATCGCCGGATCCTTGACCACCGACGGGCCTTCTTTCAGGAGATGGAGGTAGCCCTCGATGGCCCCGAGAGGAGATTTCAGCTCGTGGGCCAGCACGGAGATGAACTGGAAGCGGACCTGGCGTTTTTCCCGGGCCAGCTTGCGCGCCTGGCGGGCGATGATCAGGCTCTCCGCGGCCTTGGTCACTTTATCCTTAAGCTCCGCGGGAGTGAAGGGTTTAGCCAGGAAATCGAATGCCCCCTTTTTTATGGCGCTCACCGCAGTATCCAGGGAGGCATAAGCCGTGATCATTACAGTGAGCACTCCCTGGGCGTTCTTTTCCAGCATCTTGTCCAGCACTTCCAGCCCGCTGATTCCGGGAAGCTTGTGATCCAGAAGCAGGATATCAGGGGGAGTTTTCAGGATCGATTCCAGGGCCTCCTCGCCGCTTTCGGCGGTCTGGACATCAAACCTGACCTCTTCCCCAATATCCAGCAGTACTATTTTGAATCCGTTCAGTGCGCGGGTTATGGCCATTCTCATCCCCGGCTCATCATCAGTGGCCAGAATTTTCAATGTCTCCATCTTTCAACCTTTCAAAAGGCGCTGGATTTCCGCGTATAGTTGTTCGAAACGGATCGGCTTGGCCAGCACACGGTCGGCTTTGATCCATGAACGTTCTTCATCTGTCGTGGAATCGAACTCGAGACCTGTTTCGCTGGTAACCGCGGTGACCAGAATGACCGGGATATGGGGGTCTATTTTTTTGATATGGTGACAGAGAACGAAACCGCTGTCCTGGTACTCGATCATCAGGTCGACCACTGCCAAATCCGGCCTGCGCCCGGAGAGGATCTTCTCGGCTTCGGCCTGTGTTTCCGCAGTCAGCACCTCGAAACCGGCTCCTTGGAGCTGAATTTTGTTCTGCAGGAGGAAATCCGGATCATCATCGATAAGAAGTACAATTTTCTTGGGGGTTGGTTCTGGCATTTTCACAATCCGTAACTAATTGTTTAATTTAACTAATGAAAAATAACAGACTTATACAAAGAGGATTCCCTGAAAATCCTTTTTCATTCGTTAATACCCTTGAGCGGCAGGGCCAGGGTAAATGTGCTGCCTGTCGGCCCATTGGCCGGCTCGGCGTTCGAGCTGACACTGATATCTCCTCCATGCATCTTGATTATCCCATAGGTTACAGCCAGGCCGAGCCCGGTACCCACTCCCAGTTTCTTGGTGGTGAAAAACGGTTCAAAAATCTTGGATAAATTCTCTTTAGGTATTCCTGTTCCGCTATCGCTGATCATGATCCGTAAAACCTTTTCATCGTTTTCCGCGCTCAGGGTAAGCTGTCCGCCGCCGGGCATGGCAGTGACGGCATTGGAGACCAGGTTGGTCAGGGCCTGGAGCATCTGATCGCGGTCCAGGTCGGCTGCGGATACTGTAAGTCTGCTTTTGTCCACTGCCACTTTTACATTCTGGGGCACACGGACAGAATGAAGGCAGTCGGTGAAAAGATCGGCGATATTTGCCGGCTGGCATACGACCTTGTTGCGCCTGGCAAAATGGAGCAGCCCGGAAACTATTTTCTGGCAGCGGTCGGCCTGTTCGACAATCATCTCCAGGTCGGTGCGGATAGGTGCATCCCTGGTGCATTCATCAAGCAGGAGGTGTGAGTACATGAGGACCACTCCCAGGGGGTTATTGACTTCATGGGCGATGCCTGCGGCAAGCTGGCCCATGGTAGCGAGCTTCTCCGACTGGAGCAAAGCTTCCCTGGCCGTGGCCAGGTTGCTGCTGGATACCGCCAGTTCCTTGACTGTCCGGCGCAGTTGTTCGATAGTGTAAGGAAGACACATTTCGTTTTCGGCGAGCCCCCGGTAAATAGCCACCGCGTGTTCGAGACAGGTTTCATACCCGCAGGCTACGCAGTTAAGCTCATCCTCGGGCTTGGATTTGCCCATCCTGGCCATGATCTCGGCCAGTTCAGCCGCTGAGGGAACCGGCACCCGCTGATCGTTGGGCGAGAAATTGCGGCCCAGGTCCAGGTCGGTGATAATCCGGGTCATGGTTTCCAGAGTTTCCGGATCAGGCTGGGCCAGTTTTTTACGGACATAGCGGCCCACCGAGGAGCGACGGCTGAAAAGCGGGAGCCGGGAGGTCATGCCCGGGCCCATAATACAGCCGTTGCAGCAGAGAACTTCGAGCAGCTTGGCCTCCAGGTGCCCGTCTTCGAACTCCCTGATCGCTTCGACAAAATTGGTTCGGCCATTGGCGGTCACGACATCGCCGGTGACCAGGTTTTCCTCGATCTCTGCGGCCTGGAGAAGGCCCCGGCTGATCGGGAAAAGGGCGCCTTCCCCTGCGCGCGGCGGGTTGAATTCGCCAGGCACGGTCGAGCTTAACGAGATGCCCGCCTCGGCGAACATCTGGCGCAGCTCGACAAAAGTCAGCACTTCGTCGAGTTCATCTGGTAGATTGGCCGAGGCTGCCTCGCCTTTTTTAGCGATGCAAGGCCCGATAAATACTATCCTGGTCTCCGATCCGTACAGGCGGCGTAAGAAGCGCGCCGAGGCGATCATGGGGGAGACTATCGGGGCCAGGCGGTCAACCAGGCTGGGATGATAGCGCTCCACATAAGCCACGATAGCCGGGCAGGTAGTAGCGATAAATCGCTCGCCGGGCTTGTCTTCGAGCAGGCGGCGGTAGGTCTGGGCCACCAGGTCGGCCCCGAATCCCACCTCGTGCACGTAGTCGAAGCCGAGAGCGCGCAGAGCGCCCACCAGGCAGGTGTAATCGGTCTCGATAAATTCCGACGGGAAACTCGGGGCGATACAGGCGGCCACCTTGCCGTCGCTGTCAAGAAGAGCGCGAACCTGTTCTATGGAACTCAACACCCTTTTGGCATGCTGGCTGCAAACACGCACGCAGTTGCCGCAGCCGATACAGCGCACGCCGATAACCTCCGCCTGTCCCTCGACAATGCGGATGGCTTTGGCCGGGCATTCGCGCACACAGGTATAGCAGACCCGGCAGCGCTCCCTGATAGTGGAGACCAGCGGTATTTCAGTCGGCCTGACCATGATTTCTTATAAGTCCAGATTATTCATAAATTATTTAAAGTGATTTGCAAAAATATAATAAATCATAGTTTCTATTATAATCCGTTGAGAATACAGGAGTCAGAAGTAGTGGTACTTCAATCTCTGCAAATAATATTCTGACTTCTGTCTTCTGACTTCTTGATCAAGCTTCCTGCAAATGCTTTGTCAACGGTGCAGCCCTTTATTATTCTATCGATTTATGAATCATGCCGGTTAAAGAAGCACATCCCGCTTCACATAATGAGTATGCAGCAGTTCGTGCGATTTTTCGCTTAAAGGCTTTCCCAGGAATTCATCGTAAAGACGTTTGATTGACTCGTTGCGATGCGACTGGCGCACGACTTCCTGGCGGTCGATAGTATAAAGTGCCTGCATGCGGGCGCGCAGGGCTTCGGAACTTGCACCGATCGGCTGGCCGCCCCCGGCGATACAGCCGCCAGGGCAGGTCATCACTTCCAGGAAATGGAGCTTCTTCTCCCCGGCGACCACTTGATCGAGTATGCGACGGGCGTTACCCAGGCCGCTCACCGCGGCGACATTGAGTTCCCTGCCGTCTATGGTCAAAGTGGCCTCCTTGATCCCCTCCAGGCCGCGCAGAGGAGTGAGTTTAAGCTCGACCAGGTCCTTACCGGTAAGGTAATAATGAGCTGTGCGCAGCGCCGCCTCCATCACCCCCCCGGTCACGCCGAAAATTTTGCCGGCGGTGCTGCGCATGCCGAACGGAGTGTCCGCAGTCTCAGGCTCGAGAGAAGAAATGTCCAGGCCGCGAAGGCGGATTATGCGGGCAAGCTCTCTCGTGGTCAGCACGGCATCGATATCCGGAATACCGTTCCGGCCCATCTCCACTCTCTTAGCCTCGAATTTCTTGGCTGTGCAGGGCATGATGGAAACGGAGAAAATGCGCTCCGGATTTATCCCCTCGCGGCTGGCGAAAAAGCTTTTGATCACCGCGCCCATCATCTGCTGCGGACTCTTGCAGGTCGAAAGATTGGGAGTGAGCTGGGGATAGAACTGTTCGACAAATTTGATCCAGCCGGGCGAGCAGCTGGTCATTATCGGCAGCGGCCCGTCTCCGGACAGCCTTTTAGCTACCTCGGCGGCCTCTTCCATGATCGTGAGGTCCGCGGAGAAGGCGGTATCGAACACCCGGTCGAATCCGAGCTGGCGCAGGACTGCATTGAGAAGGCCATCCACGTCTGTCCCCGGCTTGATACCGAACTCTTCGCCGATAGACACCGAGACGCTGGGAGCGTGCTGGACCACCACCATGGTGTTCGGATCCTTGATCGCGTTCAGCACTTCCTTGATATTGCTCTGTTCGCGCAGCGCTCCAGTGGGGCAAACCGTGATACACTGGCCGCAGTTGATGCAGCTTGAGACATTCAGCCCTTCATTGAAAGCTGTGCCGATCAAAGCCCTGCTCCCCCGGCCGATAAAGTCGATGGCGGCCACCCCCTGAATCTCCTCGCACACTCTCACGCACCTGCCGCAGAGGATGCATTTGGCGGGGTCGCGCTCAATCGAGGGACTGGATACATCCAGGTGGTACTCGTTCCTGGCGCCGGCGAAACGGCGCAGCCTCACGCCAAGCTGCTGCGATAATTGCTGGAGCTGGCAGTTGCCGCCGCGCACGCAGTAAAGGCAGTCATCCGGATGGTTAGCCAAAAGCAGCTCCAGGACTGTTTTGCGGGCGCGTACGGCGCGCGTGCTGTTGGTCTTGATTTTCATTCCCTCGGCCACGGGATAGGAGCAGCTCGGAACGAGGCTGCGCATTCCCTCGACTTCGACCACGCACATCCGGCAGGCGCCGGTAGGGGGCAATCCCTCGATATGGCAGAGGGTAGGCACCATGATCCCGGCGCGTCTCAGGGCTTCGAGAATGGTTTCCCCGCGCCTGGCCTGAATCTGTCTGTTGTTGACCTCTATGGTAAACAATGTATTATCCCTCTTCTTTATTGAACACTTACGGCATGGAAACGGCAGACATCCATACAGGTGCCGCAGCCGATACATTTTTCAGGTATAATGTGGTGCGGGCTTTTAGGCGCGCCCACTATAGCCGCGGCAGGGCACTTTTTAGCGCAAAGGGTGCAGCCGGTGCATTTTTCGATATCGATAGAGAAAAGGAGCAGCTCGCTGCATACTCC
>Ga0315277_10002074_pt1 | contig 28207 bp, 18 predicted proteins | sample YL17G05_15_MG_FD_203695 | JGI IMG/M metagenome (GOLD analysis project Ga0315277, IMG submission 203695) | Sediment microbial communities from Yellowstone Lake, YNP, Wyoming, USA - YL17G05_15 | ecosystem: Environmental > Aquatic > Freshwater > Lake > Sediment | place: USA: Wyoming | collected... | reverse complement strand
TGCCAAACCATCGTCACCCTCCATCAACAACGCGAAACGGGGTAACTATGCTCTGTAACGTTGCTACAGTCTCCCTTTCTTCTACCTTAACTTAACTCGGCTGTTGGTTTTTGTATGCGCCTCGATCTCCGTTCCGCGACGGCTGTCTTTCCATACTCACATGTTCCGCGGCGGGGAGAGAAAGGAAGGGATGTATGAAGGCAAATCGCAGTCTTGATGTCACAGTGCTGGTCGGATCTGTCGCTGTCGTTTTCCTCGGGTGCATCAGCGCCAGGGCGGATTTCACCTTCGGTCCGGCGCAGAACCTGGGGCCGACCCTCAACACCACTTCGGGTGACGGAGCCGGCGGAACCACCTCGGCGGATGGCCTGGAGCTGTACTTCTGTTCGGGCCGGGCGGGTGGATTCGGTGAGTTCGACATTTGGGTGAGTAAACGCCAGAGCATCAATGACGCGTGGGGGCCGCCCACTAACCTCGGGGCGACCGTCAACAGCGCGTACGGCGACAGCTACCCCAGCCTGTTCTCGGACGGCCTGACGCTATACTTCAGCGACTCCTATTCTTCGATGTCCGCCACGTCCCGGCCCGGCGGGGTGGGCGGTCCCGACATCTGGATCACCACGCGGCCCAGCCGCGACGCCCCTTGGACGGCCCCGGTGAACCCGGGCGAGCCGGTCAACAGCTCCTCCACGGAAATCAGCCCAACAATCTCCGCCGACGGCCTGACTCTCGTTGTCACCTCCACGCGCGCCGGCGGGCGCGGTAGCTGGGACCTGTGGATGTCCACCCGGGCGAGCGCGCGGGACGCCTGGGGTCTTCCAGTCAATCTGGGACCTAACATCAATAGCGCCGGCATCGACGGCGAGTGTTCTCTGTCCGCGGATGGTCTGGCTCTGTTCTTCCTCTCGGATCGCGCCGGCGGACTCGGCGCCTATGATCTATGGATGACCACTCGCAAGAGCGTCATTGACCCCTGGGGTCCGGCGGTCAATAGCGCTTCGGAGGAAGGGTCGGCGGGCGTCTCCGCCGATATGAGAACGCTCTACTTCACCTCCAACCGTCCCGGCGGTCTCGGAGGATACGATTTGTGGCAGGCGCCGATCCTCCCCGTCGTGGACTTCGACGGCGATGGCGCGGTGGGCATGGGGGATCTGCTGCGACTGATTCAGTCCTGGGACCAAGACGATCCGGCGGTGGATATGGGCCCGGGGCCCTGGGGCGACGGCAAGGTCGATGCCGATGACCTGGAGGTCCTGATGGGCTACTGGGGCCAGGGAGTATATGACCCTATGCTCATGGCGTACTGGAAGCTGGATGAGACTTCTGGCACGACGGCTGCTGATAGCGCCGGTAGCAACGATGGCACGCTGGCCGGCGATCCAACCTGGCAGCCGGCCGACGGTAGGATCGGGGGAGCCCTGCTGTTTGACGGCAGCGATGATTACGTCACGACTGAGTTCGTGTTGGACCCGTCCAAGGGTCCATTCAGCGTCTTCGCCTGGATAAAGGGCGGTGCTCCGGGCCAAGTGATTCTATCGCAAACGGACGGCGCTAACTGGCTCGTCGCGGATGCGGTGTCGGGGGCACTGGCGACCGAGCTGAAAAGCGGGGGCCGGTTCAAGTCCAGTCTCCTGTCCAAGACTGTTATCACAGACGGGGAATGGCACCGCGTCGGCCTTGTTCTCGATGGCGCCGACAGGAGCCTCTATGTCGATGGTGTGGAGGCAGCCAAGGACACCCAACCAGCCATTGCGCCATCGATCAACGGCCTGTACATCGGGGCCGGCAGCAAGCTGACCGCAGGCGCCTTCTGGTCCGGCCTGATCGACGATGTCCGCATCTACAACAAGGCCGTGAAGCCAGGCGGCAAATGATCTCGTGACGAGGACATCCTGTGCCCCCTCTCGCCTAACCGAATGCGGCGCTGCGCGAGAGGCGTGTCTATGTGGGCGTGGATACTGCTGCCGGAAGGCGCTGGGACTCGACGTCTGTGGTCCGGACCGACAGCAGGTCCTCCACGGTCAATTCGCTCGGGCTCTTGCCCAGGTCCCGGCCGACGGTGTCCACCCAGGCGAGCATCGCCTCGACGGCGGCAGGGTCCAGATCGTAGTCGGCAGAATCCTTCAGAATGCGCAGGCCGTCCGCGAGCGAGCGGCACCCGTGATAGGCGCGGTTCGACGTCAGGGCGTCAAAGGCGTCGGCGACGGCGACGATCCTGGCGCCCAGCGGAATGGCCGTCCGGGCCAGGCCGTCGGGGTAGCCCTGCCCGTTCCACTTCTCGTGGTGGTGGCGCACGATCGCCACTTCGTTTTCGAGGAAGCTCATCGGCTCCAGGATTCGCACGGCGATGATCGGGTGTTGCTCGATGATCCGCCGCTCGTGGGCGGTCAGGGAATCGCACTTGAACAGGATGGCGTCCGGGATGCCGATCTTGCCGATATCGTGGATCATGGCCGCCCGGCGGATCAGGTCGAGATACTTCGGCCCCAGTTCCATTTTCTGCGCGATGGCGGCCGCATAGTGCACGACGTTCTCCGAGTGGGCCTTGCTGAAGGCATCCTTGGCCTCAAGCGCCTGGACGAGCCCCCAGATGCTCTCCATGAACATCTTCTCGGCCTTTTCCGAGAGCCCGAGGATTCTCCGTTGCAGTCTCTTGATCCTCTCGATTTCGATATCGCCGGTGTTGAGGGACCTCTGCATGTCCTTATCCCAGAGCTTGACGCAGTTTCGGCCGCAGTTCTTGGCCTCGTACAGGGCCAGATCGGCGCGCCGCATCACCTCCCCGGCGGTGCTCTCGTTCTCCGGGCTGCTGTCGGCGATCCCGCAACTGATGGACAGAGACACCTCCGGGCTGATGTGCATCTGCTGCACTTTGGCGCGGATTCGTTCGAGCAGGACAGAGGCGTCGGGGGCCCGGGTTTCCGGCATGAGCATGACGAACTCATCGCCGCCGTACCGCGCCAGGACATCCGGCGACCGCTTCTGCCCATTCATGCACTGGGCCAGTTGCCGGATCGCATCGTCTCCGGTGGCATGGCCCAGAGTGTCGTTGACCATTTTGAAATGATCGAGATCGATGATGGCCACGGAGAACGGCCTCTTGTACCTCTTGGCCCGGTCGCACTCCGACTGCAGCTTGTCCTCCAGCAGCTTGCGCGAGCCGACGCCGGTCAGAGTATCGGTCAGGGAGGTGATTCGCGCCTGCTGGTAGCGCATCGCGTTGGCCAGATGGGCGACGAGGATCTCCCGGGCGAGTCTGGCCTTATAGGACGCGAGTTCCTTGTTGACCATGAAGGACTGGGCCAGGCCGCACATGCAGATAAAGCCCCCCAGCCGCTGTTCTCTGGCCCCCGGCGTCTCCTGCCAACTGACGAACTCCAGCGGCAGCACCAGCCGCGGCGGGCGGCCGCCCCGCTCCCCGCATTCAGCCGCGACATCTTCATAAAGGCCCCCTTCCCGGGCTATGGCCTTTGTGAATTCCGGCCGCTTCGAATCGCCATCCAGACACAGACAGCGACTGGAGCTGGCGAATGCCGCATCTTTGGTCATGTCCCCCTCAGGATACAGGCACAGCACACAACTGCGAGCCCCGAAGAGCTTGGGCGTCTCCTGGGCGACGGTCTCCACCGCCTCGCGCATGTCGATGCTCTGGAGACACTTCGAGAGGACGGCCACCTCTTCGGCCGCCGCCCGATCCTCCACCAACTGCTGGGCCATGACATCGCGGGCCGAGAGAATCCCCACGACGACCCCGTTTTCGACGATGGGCAGGTGGCGAACGCGATGAGCCGCCATGATTCTGCGGGCCTCATGGGTCGGCGTGCCCGGCGAGCAGAAGATCACATGGTCGGTCATGATCTGGCCCACGGTGACGTGGTCGGCGCTTTCGAGGGTGTTTGCGACGTGGTAGGCGATGTCCCGCTCGCTGATGAGTCCGATAAACCGGCCGTCCTCGTCATTGACGATGAGGCAGCCGACGCGGTGGGAGAGCATCAAGGCTGCCGCCTTCTGAATACTGTCACTGCGGCTGATGGTAATAATCGTTTCCGGACGGCTGGCAGCCTCGTGCATTTTGAACCCTCTAAGAGTCAACGCGTGCTGCGTTGTGAACGTCATTCTCCGGGCACCGTGTAGGGTATCGGCCTTCAGCGGACCCCACTTTAGCCGCACACCCGGCCCGCCAAAATGGTACAATATAGCTGAGCCACGGCACGATGGCCGGTGAGCACGGCACGCGGGACAGAGTCCGAACGCAGGAGGCAAAGAGCCCTGCCCCGCCGGCACTATCTGGTGCATTATGAATGAATCCAGAGTCCCCGGCGTTCACGGGCCCCTCTTCGGGCCGGGCGCCGCCAATCCCCTAAAATTGTCCGGGGATGGCAAAAAATGCGTTACGGAACCCAGTGGGTGCGGCACTTACTATTGCCTTTGTGAATAGAGAGAATTGAGAAGTGATCCAGATGGTCGGGCAGGTGGATACCATAGAGTTGGTCGAACGGGCTCAGCGAGGGGATCAGCAGAGCCTCAACACGCTGGCGGGGATCGCCAGGGAACGATTGCGGGTTTATGTATACCGATTGACCCAGCAGGACGATCTCACCCAGGAAATCGTACAGGAGAGCTTGTTAGAGATGTGTAAAGTACTAGGCAAGCTGCAACGAGCGGACCGATTCTGGTCCTGGCTGTATGGCATCGCCACCAACAAGCTGCACCGTCACTACCGCACCGAGAGAGCAGCACAACACGCAGCGGCCTCTGAAGAGAGGCGCCGGGGGTCAATGAAAGAGCGCCAAGGGGGCTTCGAGAACCTGGTCAGCCAGGAGTTGAAGCAAATTGTCTCGACCGCGATGCAGAAGCTGCGGACCCGTCACAAGGCCGTCCTGATCATGCGATGTTATGATGGGATGTCCTACTCGGAGATCGCCGAGTCGATGGGTTGCAGCGAATTCAGCACGCGCATGCTCTTCATGCGGGCCAAGCAGGCCCTGCAGAAGGAGCTGTCGCACAACGGTTTCGGCAAGGGCTCACTCCTGGCGGCCCTCGTGGTGTTTGGCAAGGTCACCGCTCCGAGCGAGGCGGCGGCGGCACAACTGACCGTCCCGGCGGCGGCGATGAAGGTCGGGGTCCTGGCCGGAGCGGCGGCTGTCGCGACGACGAAAACCGCGATCCTGTCCATGACGGCGGCCGGCGCCCTGGCCGTGGGGACCGTCGTCGTAACCAATAACGCGGGGGTCAGCAAGCCAACGGCGGCACCTGCCGTGGTCAACTCTTTTGTGGCCCGCGATACAGGCCGCCAGGCCTACTGGTTCTACTTCCCGGGCGAGCCCGACGGGGTCGTCATGCTCCGGGCCACCTCGGGAACCGATGCGGGCAGCCCGGATCGGATACTCCTGCAGAATGCTCATGGAAACTACAGCTACAAAGGCAGCACTGTCTCCATCAACAATTACCACATGTGGATGAAGGACTTGAGCGTCCTTGCACTCCCGACGGACGGCAGCGAGATGAGGGCCTTCCTGGCAAGCATGGGAAGCGCCAACCCCGCGATGCAGCCGGTTGCGGCCAAGGGCCGGGGGCTGCTCATTGCGGTCGAGCAGAATAACCAGGGCCCCAGCAGCCAGCCGTGGGCCGTGCGCCACTACAATGTCCTGGACGAAGACTACTTCCAGAGCGATTGGCGGGCCGACGCCACAATCGTGGATAACCGCGATGCGATGCACCAGCGAGGCTGGACCTGTTTCCGCATTCGCGGGCAGATCAACGGCCGCGACGTGACGGGCATCGGCCGCATACCGTTCATCTACGCGGCTGCCAGGGAACACAACGCCTGGTTGAAGCTTCAGACCGCAGACAACCTCACGATCATCGACAGCGAGGCGAGCGCCTCCATCACCGACGCCAAAGGCGCGGTCGTGGGCCGGTATCCACGCGGCAGCTTCTTCAAGGGGCTGGCGCGCCCGTGGATGGGACTGCATGTAATCGATACCGTCCGCCGGGATGCGGCGGCACGCAAGGTCCCGTTCCAGACCGCCACGGCGCCCAGCGGCAGGGACGTCGAGGTGACGGTGACGCGCGACCAGACGAAGCTCGTCTATACGATCGATCTTGAGACCGATGTGGTGAAGAGCATCGCCTTCTTCGTCGGCGAGGCTCCCGCCGGCCAACTGGAATTCGAGTACCTTCAGGACCTCCCGGAGACAGGCGGCGAGTTCGCCGTCCCGAGGGGCGCCGGCTCGCGGGGCTCGTTGAACCGGGATGAGGGAATGCTCTGGCTGCTCCGGCTGGCAGACGGCACTCTGGCCAGATCGATACCGTGACGCCGAGATTGTGATGGGCACCATGAACGCATACCTGTGGAAATCTATCCGCGTAAGACCCGCCGACGAATGTGCGGGATACAGAACGATATGTTCACGGCAAGGGGGGTATCTGACGATAAAGTTGTGGCTTCGCCGAGGACGTTTTGAGGATATTGGCAACTGAAGAATAGTTGCTGGTTGTTTGGCGGCGGGTTTTTAGGTGGGCCCGAGCCCACCTAAAAACCCAAGTTTGGTTGGATGAAGGTGATGTACCCGATCAGCAGAGTCAAGGCGGTACGATTCTTAGGGCTTTGTGCCCTTATGACAGCGGCCGGCGCCGGCGTGCTCAAGGCAGACTTCCAGTACGCCGACGACTTCACGGCGGACAGGGCCGAGCTCGACAGCTATCGCCATTCGGCGTTCTGGTCGAGAGAGCTCTCCCCGCTGCCCGAGCCTTACCTGTCGTACCTCGACATCAACAGGAATCGGGGACTCGCCTTCTTCGATCATAAGGGCCGGCCGGCCGAATTGGCGTATCGGTTTCCGCCGGACTCCGCGGCGGTTCAGAGGGTCGTCAGCGGCGTGCTCGTCGTCGACGTTGCGTTCCCCTGGACCCCGCAAATCTCTCAGTCGCCTGCAGGCTGGCTGCAGTATTCGCTGTCGGCGGATGGGGTGAGCTGGTCGACGCCCGAAGAATTGTACGCGGGCCACCAGGTGATCCCGCTGGGCTCGCCGAATGGCGTCTGTTATGTCCTGTTGTCCGGCGCGCGGGCGGTGATCGACAACGTGTCGGTCTCGCTGCAGTCGGACGCCGTCACGATTCGTGTGCCGCAGAACTTCCCCACGATCCAGGCGGCCATCAATGCCGCCCACAGCGGCGACGTGATCGAGGTCGCCCGCGGAGTCTACTCCGGTCCAGGCAATCGGGACATCGACTTCTTAGGCAAGGCCATCACGGTCTGCAGCGCCGCCGGCTCGGCAGAGACGATCATCGACTGCGGAGGATCCGCAGCCGTGACCGACGGGGGGCACAGAGGTTTTTACTTTCACCAGTCGGAAGGAGCCGACTCTGTGCTGTCCGGATTTACCGTGCGGGGTGGGCGGATCTTCGGTTTCGAGAATCCGCCCGACCCCGCTCAATGGATTTCCGGCCGGTCCCACCCGATCGGCGGAGGCATCTACTGTGAGTTCAGCAGCCCGACGATCGTCAACTGCGTCATCCGGGACTGCGGCACGCAAATCGGCGGCGGCATCGGCGGCGTCGGAACCGAGGCCCTGATCACCAACTGCGTGATCGAGGACTGCATCGCCGGCGGTTATGACCCCGCCAAGTCCGGCGGACGGGGAGGCGCCATCGGCCTGATCGGCGAGTCCGCCGCAACAATCACGAACTGCGTCATTCGGAACAACTCCGGCTACTCCAACAGCTACGGCGGCGGGCTCTACGTCCGGCAAAGCTCCGCCGTGGTCGCCGGCTGCACCATTTCCGGCAACGCCCCCAGCGACGACGCCCCCGGCAGTCTGCAGGGCGGCGGCGCCTACTGCTCCGGCACTGGAACCGATGTCACCTTCCGCAACTGTATCTTCACGGACAATCGGGCCGACGTGGGCGCCGGCCTCTACCTCGAATGGCTGCCGGACACCAGCCTGCCTCCCGCACAGCGGCTGCCCCGATGTCACGTCGAAATCATCAACTGCACCATCGCAGGCAACGTGCGGTCCGGACCTGTGAAATCGCCCCCGCCCGCCGGGGGAATCCAGGCCGCCTCCGTGGACATCCTCGTCATCAGCAGCATCCTCTGGGCGAACACGAAGACGTCCCTGACGATCACCGACGCCGGGTCCGCCGCTCCCGTCACGTACTGCGATGTGGAAGGCGGATATCCGGGGACAGGCAATATCAACAAGGATCCGCTGTTCGCAGACATGGCCGACGGGGACTTCCACCTGAAATCGAAATCCGGCCGATATGATCCATGGTCCGGGCGATGGGTTTCCGACAGCGTTCACAGCGCGTGCATCGATGCCGGCGATCCGGAGGCGCCGGTCGGCGATGAGCCGGTGCCGAACGGCGGCCGGATCAACATGGGCGCCTACGGCGGAACCTCCGAGGCCAGCAACGGGGCAGGACACCTGATCTACCACGTGGATGGCAGCAGCGGACGCGACAACGGGAACGATGGGCTGAGCCGGACCGAGGCCTTCGCAACGATTCAGGAGGCGATCTACAGGGCCAGGGATGGAGACACGATCGTCGTCTGGCCCGGCGTGTATCGCGATCCCTTCGTCTTCATGGGCAAGGCCATCACCGTCCAGAGCGCCGCTGACGCCGCAGTGCTCACGGCTCCCGGCGACTATGCCGTATCGTTCTACTACGGCGAGGGCCCCGGAAGCGTTCTGGCGAACTTCGTCATCACCGGTTGCGGTGTCGCGGCGATCTTCTGCGAAGGGACCTCCCCCTCCCTGAGGAACCTCACTATTGTCGGCAATAACTTTGGCATCGTGGCCAACGAGCCGGCCGATCCGAACATCACCAACTGTATTCTGTGGGACAATCAGGGCGGCGATTTGTCTGACGAGTGTACGGCCCGCTACAGCGACATCAAGAGCGCCGTGCCGGAGAAAAAACTGGGCAACATCCGCGCCGACCCCCTCTTCGCCGATCCGCAAAAAGGAGATTATCACCTGAAGTCCGAGTCAGGCCGGTACGTGCCGCAACTGGGTACCTGGGTGGCCGACGACAAGACGAGTCCGTGTATCGATGCCGGAAATCCGGATGATGATTATAGCGGGGAACGGATACCCAACGGCGATCGAATCGATATGGGCGCCCACGGCGGCACGCCCTTTGCAAGTCTCAGTGAATCGTGATTCGAGAGGATGACATGAGGCCGTCCTTCAAAGACCGACAGTCGCATCAGCACCGGCTGGACGGCCCCTGCCCCGCCTCAGAGAATAGCTGTCTAGCGCTTCGGTCCAGGGTGATCGTGTGGCCCGCGGACAATGGTCCGTCTGAGGCCCTTGCGAGTTCGAGAGTGGTGGGAGTCGGAGGACCGGTGGCAACACCGGTAGGGGGTGACGGGAGAGCAGTGCAGGGCTGCAAACGCGACTCTCCGGCCGTGCACCTGCTCTCCCTTGCTGTTCCCACGAGAATCTTTGTGACATTCAGGAGATCGATATAGGTTCGATGACCCTATATGTCGTGGCTCGGTGCCGGTCGATGCACCATATCTGGCATCGTGAGCGACCTGTAAAAATGGGCAAAAATGGCGGCTGTGACGACGGATTCTGCTTGAAAACGCAGCCGCAAGGTCATATAATGGGACACCGACTGATAATGTCGGTAGACAATTAGGTTTCCGGGTTTTCGGAGGGTTTGAAAATCGGCACGAGATGTCAAAACATCTGTGTCCGAGCCGGTGGAGTGAGAGCATTTACGCTCGTCGAGCTGCTCGTGGTGATTTCGATCATCTCGGTGCTGCTCGCGATCTCGGTGCCGGCTTTGAACGGCGCGAGGCGTCAGGCCCACGCCGTACTCAGCATGCGCAACCAGAAGGAAATCACCGGCAGCATCAACCTCTACGCCATGGACAACGACGACCTCTACCCGCCCTCCGTCGCCACCGTCGGGTACGATGACCGTTGGAACTGGTACGACCCGACCCGGATGATCGGCAACGAGAAGCGTACCCCCCAGTTGCACCGCTCGATGAGCGCCTATCTGCACAACTACGTCGCCGATGCCGGGACCATGTTCTGTCCCGACGCCCCGAGGAGATTCGCGCATCTGCAGGAGGCGTGGGACGCCGGCGACGAGTGGGACAATCCGGATACCCCCGAGACGTCCGATCCGCTCAGCGGCACCTATTGCTTCTTCTGGTCGTACATCGGGTACCTTGGGGAAGGCCCGCGCCTGTTCCGTGGCCCGATAGGCACAGCCACCGTACGCGGGCAGAGCAGCCTCCTGGTCACCGACTACTTCGGCTACGGGCACTGGCGGGCGCCCGGCGCCTTCAGCAGTTGTGAGAAGCTCGCCGGGTCGGACGTCGACCCGGAGACCGAGAAGTTGTCCGCCTGGTGGAAAGCCGAGGGCGATCCGAACGTCGCCATGCCTGACGTGACGCTCCGCGCCGGCTACAGCGACGGCCACGTCGAGACCTACACCCCCTCCGAGGCGGTGCCGATGAGAATCTCGCAGGGTCCCAGCGGCGTGCCGCCCTTCCCCGAGGGCCCTGCCACCTCCGGCAAGTTCTACATCCCCCGAAACGCCATGCATTAACACGCCCCAAATCGCGAGGCAACGTCCCGTAAGCCCTTACGACAGTTTTCGTTGCGCGCCGCAGGCGACAAGCCCGCCGATCGTCCGCGCGGCACGAGCGACTATCGCAGGAGGGTTCTGAGGACGGGAACGAAGAGGAACGTGCCGACGGTCGCGGAGAGCAGGCCGCCGATCACCGTGATTGCAAAGGGCTGGAAGATGCGAGAGCCGACAGCGGGATTCACCGCCACCGGGACCAGGGCGATGATCGTGGTGACCGCCGTCATCAGAATCGGTCGCAGACGAACGGAGACGGCGGACTGCAGCGCGCCATGGATCGGCTGACCGGCAGCCATTTGGCGGTTTGCGTAATCGACCAGAACGATGGCGTTGTTGACAGCGATGCCCACGAGAGTCAGTGCCCCCATGCCCACGGAGATATCCAGACCGACCTGCGTGATCACGAGCAGCAGGATGGCCCCGACCAGCGCCATCGGGACCGTCAGGAGGATGATCAGGGGCTGGAGCCAGGAGCGGAACTGCACGGCCATGATCAGGTAAATCAGCCCGATGGCGGCCAGGCCGACCAGCACAAAGTCCCGGATCGTTCGCTGCATCACCTGGTACTGGCCGGTGAAGGCAATGCTGTAGCCGTCGGGTAGAGCGATCTTTGAGAACCGGCTGCGAAGGCGGTCCACCGCCCTGGCAATGCTGCCACGGACCTCCGCCAAAATGGTGATCTGGCGCTGTCCATTGAGGCGGGTGATGGCGGCGGGGACATGCGTCACACGGACATCGGCGACCCGATTCAGCGGAACGGTCTCGCCCGACGCAGTGGCGACGGCAAGCTGTTCGAGCCACTCGAGGGTGGCCTCGGGCGCCGGCTCGGTCCGGACCAGCACCTGCACCTGCTGCCGCTGGCGGATGATCGTGGTGGCCAGGACGCCGAACCGGCCGGCCTGAACAGTCTCGAAAACATCGCCCGGCGACAAGGCGCAGCGGGCCAGCTCGACAGGGTCGGGCCGGACGACGATCTGCGGGCTGCTGATCTTCGTGTTGTTGATGATGTTGCTCAGCGCCGGGTCATCAGCCATGATCGCCTCCACCCGGGCGGCCAGCGACACCAGCTCGTTCAAGTCGGTGCCGAAGATGGTCACGCCGAACAGCGCAGGCAGACCCGAGAGACTCTCATCCATTTTCTCCTGCGTCGGCTGATGGTAGAGACAGACGAGGGCGGGGACCTTGCCGTACTCCTGTCGCAGGCTATCCATAACCTGATTGATCGTGCGGCGGCGAGCTGACCGCGGCGCCAATTTCATCGTCAGCTCGCCGCGATTGACGCCCTCGATCTGGAGGCCCAGTGCCGGCGAGCCGGTCCGCCGATACACGGTCTCGATATCGCTCTGATTCATTGCGATCCGTTCGAGCAGATCGCCGATCCTGTTGCTCTCCCGCAGCGACGCGCCGGGCGGCAGGACATACTCGATCAGGATCGCCCCTTCATCGATGGGCGGCAGGACCCCGACAGGTCCGAGCCATGCGGCCAGAGCGCCCAGGCATAAGAGCATCCCGCCCAGCAGGATGGTTGCGGCGCGGTGGCGAAACGTGAAGTGCAAGGTCGAGCGAAGGGCCCGATCGAGCCGTGCGAGCAATCCCGCGCCGATCGCCTGCCGGTGGAACCCCACGCTCACGCCGCCGAACATCATGGGCACGAACGTCAGGGATATGACCAGCGACGCCAGCAGCATGACGCTGACGACCAGGCCGAACGGCCGGGCGAAGAGCCCCGCAATGCCGCCGATGAACAGCAGCGGCACGAACGCCGCAACCGTGGTGAATGTCCCGGAGGCGTCGGGGCCGGCGATCTCGGCTGCTCCAGTCAGGCTGGCCGCTTGTCGCGGCTGACCCGACTGGAGGTGCCGAATGATGCTCTCACTGACCACAATGGCATCATCCACGATCATGCCGATGCCCAGGGTCAGCCCGGAAAGAGTGATCACGTTGAGCGTCTGGCCGAACGCCTGCATCAGGGCCAGGGTCGCCAGCAGGGTGATCGGGATCGTCACGGCAACGATCAGCGTGGCCCGAATCGCTCCGACGAAGAAGAACAGCACAAGGACGACGAGGATTGCTCCGACGATCAGATCGTGAAACAGCGAGGTTCGGGCCTCCGCGACAATATCCGCCTGGTCGTAGAACTTGCGGATGGACGCTCCACGCGGCAGGAGCATCGTGATTCGGGCAAGCTCGTCATCGACGCCCCGAACCACGGAGATAGTGCTGGCGGCCGGCTGCTTGCTGACGACGAACGCTACGGCGGGCAGTCCGTTGCCGTGGACTTCGTAATGCCTTGGTGCCCGGCCGGACCGGACCGACGCAATGTCCCGCAACAGGACCACGCGCGTGCCGTCATTGACGACCGGCACCGACTCGACATCGTCGACGGTCTGGAGCCGGCTGTCGCCACGGATGAAATACTCGCGCGATCCGCGCTCGATGAAGTCCGCCGCTACGGCTGCATTGAAGCGGGCCAGGGCCGCCGTGACAGCCCCGATAGTCAGGCGCTGCCGCGCGATTGCGCCGGGTCGGAGCTGCACGATGAATGCGGGCGTGTCGCCGCCGAGCACCTCCACGCGGGCGACCCCATCCACGCCCATCAGCCGATTGGCCAGGTCCATCTGCACGACGGTGCGAAGATCGACCGGGTCGGCCCCGCCATAGACGACGTAGCCCGCCACTTCCTGCAACGTGGTTCCGATGTTCTCCAGCCGGGGAATGACGCCGGCCGGCAGCTCACCCTGTACGGCCGCGACCTGCGCCTGGACGAATTGGCGGGCATCGGTCAGGCGCGTGCCCCACTCGAACTCGGCGGTGATCTGCGAAATGCCCTCGATGGACGTGGAGGACACGCGGCGGACGGCGGGAATCGTGCGGATGCGATTCTCGATGGGCCGCGTCACCAGCAGCTCCATGTCCTCGGAGGAGGCGCCGGGGTAGTGCGTGATTACGTTCACGACAGGCACGTCCAGCCCCGGAAACAATCCCACAGGCAGATGGTATAGCGCGAAGATCCCCGCCCAGGCCGCGACTGCGACCAGCAGAACCACAGCGATGGGATTGCCGACGATCGTCTCAAGAAGCCTTCGCACGGCGTCAGTCCTCCACCTTGAACTGCTCGTTGAACCGGCGGTAGAAAAGTCCGTAGGCTCCCTGCGTGACCACGGGCCGGCCTTCTTCGAGTCCCGAGACGACCTCGACCCAGCCGTCCTGCGTCAATCCAAGGCGCACGGCCCGGGACTCGTACGTGCCGTCTTGCTGAACGAAAATGTACGGCTGCTCGTTCACGTCGTAGACGATGGCCGACTGCGGCACGGTCAACGCGTGCCTGGTGTCCACCGTGACCTCACCGCCGACCGTTTGCCCCGGACGGAGCCGCTCATTGATTTGCGGGCCTTCAATCCATACGGCCGCCGCGCCGGTGCCGCTCGCCTCGGGCAGCACTCGCGTGACGACTCCGGCGACGCGGTCATTCTGATCAAGGCGAACCGTCGCCTCCCGGCCTTCCAGAGATGCCCTCTCAGGAGGAAACAGCGATGCGACAACTCGCAGGCTATTTGAATCTACTACGTCTCCAAGGGCATCACCGGCGCTGACTGTCTGCCCGAGGCTGATCCGGCGGTTCGTGAAGACACCCGCCATCGGGCTCACGACACGGGCCTGCTGCTCGAACGAATCGAGGGCCAGTTGAGCATCTCGCAATCCGGCCTGGAGTTTGACCCGGGCCTCCTGCGCCGCCGCCACCTGGTCGGCCGTGGCCAGTTGCTGCCCGAGGTTTTGCCTAAGCCGTTCCATTGTCTGAGTGGCAAGGTCAAGTTGGGTTTTCAGCGACTCCAGCTCGGTTTGCAGCCGGACCCGTTGCGTCTCAATCTGGGGCCCACCCAGCCGTAGGATGATATCCCCGCGGCGAACGGGCATCTGATCTGCGGCATCAATCGCCTCCACCAGGCCGGCCTGCAGAGCCTTCAACTGCACCGACGCACGACTCTGAACGACGCCGACCCACGGCGCCTGGCGGGACAAAGTGCGCACGACCGGCTGGGAAACAGCGATCAAAGGAGCAGTGACCGGCCGGGACTCCTGCGCCGGCTCTCCGGCGGAAGGACGCCTTTCCAAACGCCAATACACAATCCCGGCGCCAAGGGCCATTCCTGCGAGGATCGCAAGAAGCCAGTACACGATTCTCATGGCTTCACCTCGTCAAAGGGCGCCGCTGACGGCTCGGCCGGTTGCGGAATCCGGTATCGGCCTGTTGCCGACTCCAGCGCCACGATCGCCTCAGCCAATTGGCCTTTGAGCGTGATCAGCTTCATGCGGTTGGCCGTCAAATTGTTCCAGGCGGCGTAGTAGGTCAATATGCCCACTCGGCCGGTGGAAAGCGCCGTGCGGTAGTTCTCCTCCAGCTTCTGCAGTTCCGGCTCGGCCTGCTGAGCTGCAGCGATCTCCTCGTTGAGAAATCGGATGCGGGACAGGAGCATATAGACATCGGATTGCGTCTCAAAGACCCGATTCATATACTCGTCGAACAGCTTTTGTCGCGTCGCCTGCTCGACAGCGATCCCGCCGCGATTGCGGTTGAAGACCGGCAGGTCTACCGCCAGTCCAAATCCAACGGTGTCGACGTTCTCGACGTCGCGGCCGACCGTCGGCCCAATGCGCAGACGCGGAAACTGGTTCAAGACCGCCACACGCACAGCCGCCTCCTGACTATCGTACCCGTGGCGCAGGGCCACCAGATCGAGCCGCCTCCGCTCCAAATCCGCAAGTACCTCTTGAGCCGTCGGCAGCTTGAAGGAAACAGGCAACTCGATTCGGTTGCTCAGGCGAACCGGCGATTCCGGTGGCAAACCGAGCAGTCGATTCAACTGAAGCTGCTGCTGCCCGGCCTGCTTTCTCAAGTCGAGCAGCGTCGCATAGGCTTGTCGGCTGGCCGACTCGGCGGCTGAGAGTTCCTTGGCCGTCATGGTCCCGCTCGCGACCGCTTTTCGGATGAGGTCCATGTTGCCGGCCAGATGTTCCCTGGTCTGCTCCTGCAGGGCAATCTGGCTTTGCAGGCTCGCGATCTGAAAGACGGCTGTCTTGGCGGCCTGGGCCACCTGCCACTCCTGCCAGGCCACGTCCGCCTCCACGGCCGCGCGATGAGCTTTGGCTCCCTGCACCTGTGCGGAGCGGGCGATCAGCGACGCCGCGTTCCAACTCAGCCCCAGGCCAAACCCATTCACCGTGCCGGCCGTGTCGCCGCCCACCGGCCTTTCGAGGTCGTACGAAAACTCGGGGTCGGGCAAAAGTCCCGCCTGGAGCAGTTGCGCATCGGCCAGGGCCCTCTGGTCGCGCACGGCTCGTAAAGACGGATTGAGCAGAACCGCCAGCACGCCGGCCGCATCGGGCGAAAGCCCCTCCGCCGGGTCCAATCTGACAGGCTGGAGAATAGGGTGCCTGATTTCGGCCGCGAGAATCTGCACTTGTGCCATGTCGGGAGGCGACATCGATTGCCGTGCGGAAGGCTCCCCAAGAGGCATCGAGCGGTATGTCGCGCAGCCGCCGACGAGCCATACGGCCAAAGGCCAGAGACAAACCATCCGGCGACTGCTGGCCCGTCTCTTGGCCTTGCGATGCCCTCTTGCGTCCCTGTCGGCAGATTTCATGGTCCACCCGCACTCCATTGCCGGACCTTTCCTCACATCCGTGTCACGGTCCTGCGAATCGACGAGGATCGTCATTATTCTCCTTGGCGTCATTGTACCACCGCGGCTTCCGCACTCACAAGCGGCCGCCTGTAGTCATTGTCTATGGAATTGCGTGCCGATTTCCTGTACCATGGTTGGAGAATCGCCCATGAAGATGGGCCGGAACTTGTAAGGGTGCCAGTTATGACAGAGCATGTGAATCGTCGCCAGTTCATCCAGGGGTCAGTGGCCGCAGCGGCGGGGGCCGCCATGGGCATGGGACTTGCACAATCCGTCGACGCCGCAGCGGAGTCGAGTTCCAAGCGGACGGACGCCGGGGTCGGGGCCAACGGGATGCCGCTGGCCAGGATCAAGAACCTCAAGGTCAGCCGGCTCATCTCCGGCGGCAATTTGATCAGCGGCTGGTCCCACTCGCGGGACCTGATCTACGTGCACGACCTGATGGACAACTACAACACGCCGGAGAAGGTCGTCGAGACCCTGGCCCTGCTCGAAGAGAACGGCGTCAATACGATCATCGCCGACCCGCGCAAAAAGCCGATGGACATCTTCAAAAAGCACTGGAACCGGGGCGGCAAGATCCAGTGGATCGCGGAGGGACATCCCACGCCGGAAGACCTCCACACCAATGTCAAGGCCTCCATCGACTGGGGCGCCTCGGCCGTCTACCTCCAGGGCGTCATCGGCGACCGCTGGCTCAAGGACGGTCACGTCGACAAGCTCGGCGAGTGCGTCGAGTTCATCAAGTCGCAGGGCGTCCCGGGCGGACTGGGCGCCCACATGATCGACGTCATCGTCAACTCGGAGGCCCGCGGATTCGATCCGGACTTCTACGTCAAGACGCTGCACCACACGGATTACTGGTCCGCGCGCCGGCCCGATCAGGACGCCGACGTGGTCGATAACAACAGGGACAACTACTGGGACAAATCGCCCGACAAGACGATCGAGTTCATGAAAACGGTCAAGAAGCCGTGGATTGCGTTCAAGGTGCTCGCGGCCGGGGCCATCCACCCCACCAGCGGATTCAAGTACGCCTTCGAGGGCGGCGCCGACTGCGTCTGCGTCGGCATGTTCGATTTCCAGGTCCGCGAGGACACGATCATCGCGAAAAAAACGCTCGACGAGCTGAAGACCCGCAGCCGGCCCTGGTGCGCGTGAGGATTGGCCGCAGAGGATACAGAGAGAACGTGGGCCGGGCAGGTCCCGTGCCAGGGCCGTGAGGAGTCACCCGAGGGACCTGCCATGCTCCGAGAGTCAACTCTTCACTCGAACCGCGCGCGTCTCAGGGGATGTGATCCACTCTGCGAATTCATCAAGAGCAACAGCGTAGAACTGCCGCTGACCGGCTGGTTTCCACAGGACAGTGGAGGGCTTCACCCGGATTGTTCCGACCAGTGGACGTCTCGGCGCAGGCCCCAGTACCTTCGCCTCCATATGTTGTGGTTGCTCCAGTATGTTGACGTAGTTTGGCATCCCTTGTCCTTTCACTGTAATTCGCAAGACATGGCAAATGTAGGATCGTGCTTCACGTCAGGCGATTGTCCAAATGGCTGGGGAGCCATCCGACAACGACTTGCCGCGTGTCGTCATCCCAGAAGAAGTAGATGGCCAGACAGTAGCGGTCTCCCTTTTTCACCCCTTTCCGAATATGCATCTCCAGGAAGCGCTTCTTGGCCGTGTGGCTTGGGTATTGCACGAAGTACGCATCCCCTTCCTCACCAGCGCGCTCGCGTGAGATCGAGAGCGAACATTCAACCTTCAAGGTGGCTACCTGTTCATCGAAAGCCTTCTTCGCACCGTCGTAGCCGAGCCTCATATTCCGGTATTCATTCGCCAGGAGAAGCAGGCAGCGGTAAACAAGTTCGACGTTCTCATAGCAGGCGTCCCGCACGGCGCTTATTGCACGAGGATGCAAGATCAAACGCCCGGTCAGGTTCTTACGCGCCCAATCCGGGAGATCCTCGTAGTCCTGCGGAATCTCGATACATGTGTCCGGATTTTCACCTGTCTTCTCGGCCAAGCACGCGCGGAGTGACTCAACCTGCCAACGAAGGCTTTCGTTCTCCGCCCTGTAGTAATCACGATCGGTCTCCGCCGTCGCGCCAAGTTCGATCATGTCATCCCGTTCCTCCTCAATCTCCTTGATCTTCTGTTCCAAGACTGCGATCTCGCCTTGGTAGATCGCCTGCCAATCAGCCTCCTCGGTCGCTTCGCTGCGGACAATTTCCGCCTGGCGGCGTTTAGCATCCGTGAAGAAGAGACAACCACCCCAGTCAACTTGCCTCGCGGCAGACTCCTGATGTGCGCGGTCAGCCAAGAACGCCGCAAAGGCTTCCTCACCCTTCAGACCGTTATAGCGCATAAGGATCACATTCTCCGCCAGGGCCAACGGGTGATCCGCGAAGGGGGAATCGGTCTCGAAGTTCAAACCTGGCCTGTAGGTTCGTGCGGCACCTTGAAACGCTGACCAGACTTTGCCGACACGGCTTGTCCATGCGAAGCTCGATTTACGCGGAAGAACGCCAACATGTGCAAGACCCACAGTGTCTCGCGCTAGTTTACGTTCATCCAGCACGTATCGTCGCACCTTGCCGAGAGGCTTCTTGCCATCGGCTTCTGTAAGGAGATAGACAGGCAGGACACGCTGCCTGTTAGTGATGAACTGGTAGAACTCTCGCAGGTCACCATCGGTGTTCAGATACCAGGGTTTGTCATCAAGTCGGCGCACGGCCGACAGTAAAAAGGTATCGGCAAGGTACCGGACTATGTTTGGTCGTGTTAATTTGATTTCGGCATCACAGTCCGGCGGCGAGGTGCAAAAAACACGCACACCGAACTGGTGAGTTCCTGCATCTTCCCGCCCGAGCGCCAATTCAGTTGTCCACATCCGCCCTGCTACCGCCTCTTGGTCACCATGGGGGGTGTCTGGATGCGTGAAACGAAGAGTCCACAATCCCTCCGATGGAACTGTAACACACTCTGCACGATATCCGGGGACCTCGCACTCGAAGTCTTCCCCGTCCCACGCTTGCTGTGGCAGCTCATAGGGGCAGCGATCTCGCAGCCAGCCTATGACGGATTTGATCGCCTTCGTCCACACTTCTTCCGCCGCTTGACCTTCGTTCGGCCCCAGCCTCGCGGCAAGCTGATAGGTAGTCCGTGTTGCCGGTCGGTTTGGACGAGATACCATTGCGCGCATTCGCTCCACGGGTTTCTGAATTGTTCCGCTTGCTTCCATTGTCACACTCTCATCACATAAGTCGCCGCGCCCTCCGGTGAATCATCAACAATCCACAATGAATAGCACGGTGGTCTTATTCATGCAAGAATCCGCAACTACGCGTCTATCGGCCGGAAAGGCAGGCGGAATAAGGAAAAAATCAACAGGGATCAGGTTTCGGGGATCAGTGAAATGTTCAGATCGCTCGCGGCAGGCTCTGCGACCGCAACGAACAATAATGGGGCCGCAGATTTCGCCGATTGGCGCAGATTTGGTCCTTCTGAATCTGTGAAATCTGTTTAATCTGCGGACAACATGATTCTCTGTGGCTTTGTGGCTCTGTGTGAGTCAAACCGGGTTGAGGCGACGCCGGGGGCGATGGCCGACCGTCGGTGTTAGGCGGATTAGCGGGTGGGGGCCGCTCCAGTTCTACTCTCGATGGGCGGATTGTTCGAGATAGGCGATGCGCTTGGCGATGGGGGGATGGTCGTAGAAGAGGAGCTCGACCAGGCGGCTGGGATTGGGGTCGGCGAGATTTCGTCGGGCGAGTCTGGCTAAGGCGGAGACCAGGCTCTCGGGTTTCTCGACGCGGCCGAGGATGAACAGGTCGGCCTGCTTCTCAAAATGTCGCGACAAAGCCGCCTGCAACGGTCTGGCAATCAGACTGAACAGCCCGATCCACAACAGCAGCAGCGGAACGGCGCCGACATCGTCTGCGCCCGCAAAGCCGAGGCGGACCGCACTGGACCCCAACAACAAGTGCAGCAGGTAGAATCCAACGACGGACGACGCGGCGGCGATCTCGAGCAGTTTCCAACTGTGGCGCAGAGCCACGTGGCCAAGCTCGTGCGCGAAGACGGCCTCGATCTCGTCGTGCGAGCAAAGATCGAGCAGCGTATCGCCGATCAGGATTCTTCGCTCCCGGCCAAGCCCGACCACCGCGGCGTTGGCCTTCTTCGTCTCCTTGCTCAATCGGATCTCGAAGATGCGAGTCACCCGCACGCCACATCGCTCGGCAAGGTCACGGTCCGTCAGCGGGTGCAGCTTGTAGAACAGCGGCACGATCAGCGCCGGCGTGATCTTGCTCATGAGCACAAGAAGAACGAACCAGCCGATGGCGGCGAGGAGCCACCACTCCTTCGGCGTCACGCGAATCAGAAGGTACAGCAGGTTGAACGACCCGAGGGCGATGACCGCGGCCAGCAGCCACTGCTTGGCGCCGCGGACCAGCCAGCCGGCGATGGTCTGGTTGGACAGGCCGTAGCGGCGTTCCAGCACCACGTCGGAATAGAAATCGAGTCCCAGAAAGAATAGCGAGTAGCCGGCCAGGAACACCAGCAGGTACGCGGTCAGTTGCAGATGGTAATTGCCGGTCAGTCCGATGAAGAATGCATGGAGCCATGCGGAAGCGCCGGATAACAGGAAGACCAGGAGAACAGCGAACGAGAGGATCAGCTTCAGGATGCCGACGGTCAATTTGCTTCTGGAGTACCGCTTAGCCTCGCGGGGAGTTCCCGGCAGACTCGCGGTCTGCTCCTCAGGCATCGGTGCCGTCGCCTGTTCTGCATCCATTCATTTGTCCCATCGAACGCCTGGCCCGGCCAACGCCGCCCGCCGGCCTGGTCCCTTTGTTTGAAGGATACGCTCCGATGCAGGCTCGGGCAAGTGGGAATAGTCCTCAATCCGCCTGCGTAGGGGCACCCCTCCCCGTGGTTGCCCTTCAGGGGGCAGGCACAGGGGGCCTGCCCCTACAACAGTTTTGTCGTAAGGATTTTCCTTATGCCACCTGCCGGTCTTCACAGGCTATACTATATGTTGTTCGCCTTTGGGGAAAGGCTCTCCGGACGGTTGGGTGGCTGGTATGAATCTCGAGCAGCTTACAGCCTTGGAGTATCAGTGGCTGCATAAGCAGCACAGTTGCGGTGAAAACAGGGAGACCCTCTACAAACAGCTCGGAGTCTATGCCGCCTGGCAGGACATCTTTCGGCAGTATGTGGCTCTCGCCGGGCAAGGCGACATCGAGGCCCTGAAACGTGCCTTATATCTGGCGTGGACGCAGCGCTCGCAGGGTCCGATCCTCAGCGGCGTCGAAGACCTCGATCGGGAGCTGATTAGAGAACTGCTGGGCATTGCCGACGACCTGGCGCGGACCGGCGGACTGGACGCCGAGCTGCAGTGGATGCTGCCCTATTACTATCTCATAGAACCCTCGTACATCGAGCAATTCGAGGGCTTTGAGGCTCTTCGGCAGGTCAACCGACAGGATCCATTCCTGTACCGTCAGGCGTGCCTCAAATCGTCGTTCGACAATCGCGGCCACATGGGCGAGTACTGGAAGAGCAAGCAAGCCATTCTGCGGCAGTGGCCCTACCCGAGGCCGAACACACCCCACCCGCCGTAGAGACGGCCGGAATCCTTGAGTCTCGCCCAATCTGTAGTATGCCCGTAAGGACATCGTAGGAGCAGGGCCCTGTGCCTGCCCACCCCGGAAGGACAACCACGGGGGGTTGCCCCCTACGGCGGCATGATAGGCAACGCTCTCAGACGGCGTCCTTGACACGCGGGTCGAAGTACGTCCCGCCGGCGGCCACCGTCTGGATCGCCTCGATCAACTCGTCGAAATCGCAATCCTTGAGCAGATAGCCGCTGGCCCCCGCCTCATGCATCTCCTTGATGTACCGCTTCGAGGCGTGCATCGACAGGCCGATGACCTTCACGTCCGGATTCTCCTGATGAATCTGGCGAGTGGCCTCGATGCCGTTGAGACCGGGCATACTGACGTCCATGATGATGATGTCGGGATTCACGTCCCGGGTCAAGGCAACGGTGGTCTGCCCATCCTTTGCCTGACCGACGACCTCGAGACCTTCCTGCACCTGAAGAAACCGGCTCAGGCCCTGCAGAACGATCGTGTGGTCGTCCGCCAACAAGATGCGAATACTCATTGTGCTGCAACCCCCTATAGGTCAGATCCGCTTGACTGACCCTGTTCGATGCTCAAGGGAGCGCTGAGCGTCACCTTCGTGCCTTTGCCTTCGGCCGACTCGACGGCGAGCTCGCCCCCCATGTGCGCCAACCTCTGCCGGATGCTGAAGAGCCCGAAGCCCCCGGCCTTGGCGGGCATGCTCTTCAACCTGGCAGGATCGAATCCCTTCCCGTCATCTTCCACGATGACCCTGATACGCGTCTCGTCTCGCAGCAGCGAGATCGAGACATTTTTCGCTTGCGCGTGCTTGGCCACGTTGACCAGCAGCTCGCGTACGGCCCGGTACAGCAGCAGCTTGATCTGCTCGCTCAACGGCTTGGGCTCGCCGCCGGCCTGAACGCGGCAGACAAAGCCCTCACAGCCGGTGAATTGCTCGGCCAGCTCCTCGACGGCCGCCTCCAGCCCCAGCGTCTGCAGCGTCGAGGGCGTCAGCTCCAGCATCAGGTTGCGGACCTGGGCAATCGCCTCGCCGATCTGCTGACAGACCTGCGCCACTGTATCACGCATCTCGGGCGATACGTGCCGTCTCAGGGCGCCGAGCTCGCGCTTGGAGAAGGCCAGCGACTGACCGATCGAATCGTGCAAGGCCGCCGCAATCCGCTCGCGCTGCCGCTCCTCCGTCACCAGCAGTTCCTCGGTCAGGGCCGACAACTGCTCCTTGTCGGCCCGGATCTCCTGCTCGTGCTGTTTCTGTACCGTGACGTCCTGAATCACCAGCAGGACCTTCTCGGATTCCTGGGCGTACCCCCGAATCGGCCGCGCGCTGAGCATCAGCGACTTGCGTCCGACGCCCGGAATGTCGTACTCCAGCTCGTACCCCTCGAACGAGCTGCCCTGTGACAGGACCTCGTCCAGCTTGCCGCGCAGCTCCGGCAGGTCCCATCGTCCCTTGCCGAGCGTATAGAAGACCTGCCCTTCCATCTGTTTGATCGGGGTCTTGAGCATCTCCTGGAACGCGCGGTTGGCCGAGATCACACGCGACTGCGAGTCCAGCACGACCAGGCACTCCTGGATCGTATCGACGATGCTCTCGGCGAAACGCTTGGCCTCGGCCATTTCCTGCTCGGCGCGCTTGCGATCCGTGACGTCGTTGTCGATTTCGAGGATGGCGACGGGCCGCCCGCCCGCGTCGCGTCGAAGGGCCCAGCGGCTGGCGACGATCATCTGCCGCCCGTCGTGCGTCGTGTGCACCAGTTCGCCGTCCCACCGGCCGTCCCGGATGATTTTCGCGGTGGCCCGGATCAACGGCTCGCAGTACTCGGTCTGGAGCAACTGGTGGCTCAGCTCTCCAATCGCCTCCTCCCGGCTCCAGCCGTACGCGCGCTCGGCGCCCCGATTCCAGAAGGTGATCTTGCCCTCCATATCGTGCACGAAAATCATGTCATGCGCCAGGTCCAGCAGCTCGGCCTGTCCCGCCAACTGCGACGCATACTCCTCCAGCTTCAACTGCGATCTCATGCGGTCGGTGATGCACTCGACGATCCCCATGACCCGCACGGCTTTGCCCTCAGGATCGAATTCGATCTCCGCTTCGCTGTGCACGAACCGCACGTCGCCGTCCGGATGGACAATGCGATGATCCAGGCTGAACGGGCGCTTGTTCTCCAGGGCGGCGTTCATCATGCCGGCGACCTGGTCGCGGTCCTCCGGATGCGTGCAGGACAACATCGCGTCCCAGCCCGGCTCGACCTGCCCGGCCTGAAGGCCAAGCACGCGGTACGCCTCATCGGACCACCAGGCGGCCTGCTTCTCCAGGTCGATCTCCCAATTTCCGATATGGGCGATCTGCTGGGCTTTCACCGGGCGTTTCTCGCTCTGCCTGCGGGCCGTTTCCGCCGCCTTGCGCTCGGTGATGTCGTTTCCCACCGAGAGGATCTCGACGAGACGTCCGTCGTCGGCACGGATGGGCCTGTGAGTCCACGCGATCCAGACCCGCCGTCCATCGCGGCTGACGCTCTCGCCTTCGGTCGTAGCGTGCTCTTCGGGATTGCGGCTGACCTCGCGGAACATGCTCGCGCGGTCGATGCCCGCGCTGTCAATCTCGGGAATGATGGTCCCTACGGCATGTTGGCCGAGGATCTCCGGCTCGGCGTAACCGAAGAGCTTCTGCGCGTACTCGTTGAAGAACGTGATCCGGCCTTCTATGTCCCGGCGCAGGATGATGCTGTTGGCGTTCTCTACCAGATCGCGATACTTGCGCTCGCTGTCTTCGAGTTGGCGGCGAGTCCGCTCCTGCTCCTCGATGATCTCGTGCAGCTCCTTGTTGACCTGGGCGAGCTCTGCCGTTCGCTCGGCCACCCGAAGCTCCAGCTCCTCCTTGGCCGCCTGCAGGGCCTTCTCCACCTCCCGCAGACGCACTATGGCCACATCGGTATCGCCCACGATGGCATCCACTTCATGGCTGCGCAGCGCCGTCAGCAGATCTTCCGTTTCGTGGAGCCTCAACTCTATCTCTTCGTAGGTCAGCTTCTCTCCGGTTGTCATAGCTACGTCGCCACTTTCAACGCCGACAGCACTTTCCTCGTGTCGGTCAGATTTCCAAAGACAGCAGTCCTGGGCTGCGGCTCGACAATTACCAGGGCGGGCGTGACCAGGATTCGCTCTTCCAGAGCAGGCTGAAAATTCTCCAGCACGTCGATGATCTCGATCTGATATTCGTGCTTCAGATAAGTCGAGCAGATCTCGTCCAGGGACGCCTTGGCAATGATGGAATTCGACTCATCGCCGGCTACGAACAGCCGCAGACGATACTTCGGCGAGCCGGTCCGGCCGTCCCTGGCCCGTCTCTTTTTCGCTCTCGTCATTATGATTCGCCTCCCTGATTGACTCCCACCTCCGCGTGAGATGGCGCCGTCAAGGGCTGAGGCTGCAGCTCGCTCAATTTCGCTCTGCTGGGCATCGAGGTGATTTCAATGCCATTGTCCGTAATCACGAAACGGTGATAGCTGTTCGAGTGTTTCGCGCCGCGGCTCTTGAGAACCAGCAGGCTCCGCGAGAGCCTGTCGGAGATCTCGACGAACCGCAGCAGGATGATCGTATCGATGAGCGAGGAGAACCCGACGCCGCTGAAATCGATCTGCTCGAAGTTGCCGGCGAGCTGGTTGGTCATCAGGGTCGTGATGCCCTGCTGCTTGGCGAAATCGACCAGCCGCATGAGGTAGTCGAACGCCGCCCGGGTATCGCCGACCCGCTGCAGGGCGGAGATGGCGTCGATGACGATGTGCTGAGGCTCGAAGGCCTTGGCTCGAGCCAAGGCGCGGATGAGGTGCTGCTCGGCGCCCATCGCCTCGGGCATGATCGTGAGAAACTCCAGGCAGCCGGCCTTCACGGCGGGCCGCAGGTCCACGCCCGGACTGAGCATCGCGTTGATCAACGCCGGGCCCGATTCCTCGAAGCTGACATACACGACTTTCTCGCCGCGGGCGCAGGCGCCCAGGACAAACGTACAGGCCAGAGTGGTTTTGCCCGTGCCGGGCCCGCCGCTGATCAGTGTAGTCCGCCCCGCCGGAAAGCCGCCCTCAAGGATGTCGTCGAGTCCGGCCACGCCGGTGGCGATCTTCGTCAGGCTCTGCGGCTTATTGGGGCCCCGCCGCATTTTCGATCCCTGCTTGCCCATTTCTCTCCTTGCCAGCGCTTCCAACTCGTGCCCACCAAGCTCAATCCTACTCGGAAAGCGGACTTCCCCACAGTCATTGAAATTGATGATGCCTGCGCGCCTGCCTACCCCATTGATCTTCGTCTCTGCCTCTACTACTGTCAACGCGAAAGCTCTGTTCGGGTCAGGGAATTCGGGCCTTCTCACATTCACGACAGATATTCTTACCGGACCCATCGCCGAAAGACGTATCCTCGCGGGCATTTGTCATGCTGAACGAAGTGAAGCATCTGGGCATAGGAGGTAATCAACGCTCGTTCTCATCTTCGGCCCAGAGATCCTTCGCTGACGCTCAGGATGACAAGATGGCTGCACAGAACTCACAGGACTTGGTCGCATACCCCACAGGTGCATGAACGCCGGGCTAGCACTTTCAATACACCTCCCCTCGGGTCTTCGCGATTACCTATGGCCGATGCCTTTGTGGTGGGCGCGGCGGGGGTTGCGGGGTAGAATTGTCCCTCGTGACAGACAAGACCTTCAATCTTGTGTGCGGCGTGCAGACTGTGCCAGGCGCATCGGACAGCGACTGTGTTGCGACACGCCGCTGCGGCAATCGCAGGCATGCGTGGGTGACAATCAATCATCAATAATCCTTCATCAATCGAATTGAGGAGACTGCCATGTCAAAGAAGAAAACGAATCTATCACGGCGTGCATTCCTGGGGCGCACAGCGGCCCTGGTGGCGGTGCCATACCTTGTGCCCGCCTCGGTCCTCGGCCGCGACGGGGCCGTCCCGCCCAGCGAGCGAATCATCCTCGGCGGAATCGGAATCGGCAACCGCGGCTCGTCCGTGCTCAACTGGATGCTGCCGGAGAAAGACGTGCAGTTCGTCGCCACCTGCGACCCGCAGAGGCAGCGACGCGAGAACGTCAAGAGAATGGTGGATACCCGCTACGGGAATAACGATTGCCAGTTGTACTCCGACATTCGCGAGTTCCTGGCCACCCGCACGGACATCGATGCGGTCCTGAGCACCACCGGCGACCGCTGGCACGCGCTGGCCGCCATCATGGCCATGCGGGCGGGCAAGGACGTCTACTCCGAGAAGCCCTCGGCCATGACGATCGCCCAGGGCCAAGCCGTCGTGAATACCGCGAATCGGTATCGGCGAGTCTATCAGTCCGGCATCCAGCGGCTCAGCGAAGGCAACTTCACTTTCGCCAATGAACTCCTGCGGCTCGGATATCTCGGCAAGGTCCACACGGTGCGGGCGCACATCGCTCCATGGGACAAAGCCGAGATGCGCCACGACTGGCTGCCCGAAGAGCCGCTGCCCCCGAAGGAGGAAGTGGACTGGGACGCATGGCTGGGCCCGTGTCCCTGGCGGCCCTACAACGCCGCCTACACCCGCGGTGATTGGCGCAATCACTACGATTTTCACACGAGCTGCATCGGCGAGTGGGGCGCGCATACGTTCGCCCAGTGTCAGGTGGCGCTGGGTCTGTGGGAGACGTCGCCCGTGGACTACCGGTACGTGAACAACGACAGCGGCGACGGCATGGTCACGACCTTCGCCAACGGCGTCAAGATGGTCCTGGAGCGAGACCTGGGCAACAAGATCTGGCACGGCTCGTGCGGCGTCCGTTACGAGGGCACCGAGGGCTGGGTCGCCATCGCCGATGGCTACTCGAAATGTGAAGTCTCGAATCCCGCCTGGATGGCCGACTTCAAGAAGCTCGTCGAGGACTACCAGGCCCGTACGCAGCGGCCGATGAGCCACGTCCGCAACTTCTTCGATTGCATCAAGTCGCGACAACAGACCGTGGCCAACCCGGTCATGATGCACCGCTCGATGTCCACGGTGCACGCGGCCAACATCTGCATGTGGCTCAAACGCGATATGAAGTTCGACCCCGTCAAGGAAGAGTTCGTCAACGACGAGGAGGCGAACCGCTTCCGTTCCCGCGCCATGCGCGAGCCGTGGATCATCTGAAATTGCGGAATTTGAGATCTGAGATTCCCATGAGGAGTTTGCCATGTTGAAATCAAGAATATATGCGATCCTGATTGTTACGGTGCTGCCGGCCTGTGCCGTGCA
>Ga0315277_10002073_pt1 | contig 28217 bp, 22 predicted proteins | sample YL17G05_15_MG_FD_203695 | JGI IMG/M metagenome (GOLD analysis project Ga0315277, IMG submission 203695) | Sediment microbial communities from Yellowstone Lake, YNP, Wyoming, USA - YL17G05_15 | ecosystem: Environmental > Aquatic > Freshwater > Lake > Sediment | place: USA: Wyoming | collected... | reverse complement strand
GCAGGTTTATCGGACATTCAGGAAGCGAATTTGCAGGCAGCTGCTGTTGAGCTTCGGTTGGCATTTTCAGTTTTCCCATTGATGTACAATAGCTCAGTCATCGTTGTACCGCAACCGGATACGCAGGGATTATTGGCTCATGCTCCCGCACAGCAACGGCTCGCCGGAACGGCTGAGCCTTTCAGGGTCGCACGGCCAAAGGCCCCTGGTTTTGGGTTGAAGTGAATCCGCCGCGTCCCCCGGTTCCCGCCAGATTCACTCCTGCAATCGCAGGATCATCTGGAAGGCATCCCTGCGGTTCCGGTAATACCCGCGCAGCAGTTCCTGCTGCCCGTAGCCGAGCCCCAGGTAGAACCGATGGGCTGCTTCGTTGAGCGCATCCACTTCCAAAACACTCTCCGTCATGCCGCGGCGGCAAAACTCTTCGTGGAGCGCCAGCATCAGCATCGTGCCGATTTTGCGGCGCCGTGCCTCCAAGATCACATCCAGCGTGATGACGTGCGCCCGCAAATGCGGGCCGACGCGGCCGATCGCAAATCCGACCGTCGCCCCGTCAAGTTCCGCAACCCGGTTTACCGCCTGAGGGTGGCGCAAATAAAAGATCATCTCAGGCCACGAATAGGCCATGAAGTCCGGAAAGCACAGCCGGTCGATTTCATACAGCCTGCGCGCTTCATTGCTATTGGCTTCACGAATCCGCGCCGGCGCCGATGCCTGCTGCAACATGCCGGCCATTATACCGCAGCTGCCGTCTGAATCGCAGTCAGGTGCCGGAGCCCCGCAGGATCACGGCAAAGTCCCGAGTGGCTGCGAAAGAAGACCTCAAAGGCCCGAAGGACGCCAGGAATTTCGAAGGAAATGTATATTCTCACCGCCCGCCTTGGAGATTCTTTGAGTCCTTCGCGCCTCTTCGGAAGCTTCCCTGTTTGAGTGCCACCGTTTTTGAACCACAGAGACACAGAGAATATGTCGCGGCCTTCGGCCGCAACCAAATGGGGCGTCAAAACCTCACGGCTGTTCTTCAGCCGTAAGACCTTTCACTTGATACACTTGGAAAGGTTGCAGCATGAAAATCCTTGCAAAATTCAAAGAAATGAAATGTTAGTGGTACAGAGGTGGCAACACGCGCTTACGCCCGGGGGCCATAGGCGCCCCCGGGCGGGGCTTGGCATTCCTGTGTATCTCTGTGGTCTCTGTGCCTCAGTGGTGAAAATGCAATCGTTGTATTCACCCTTGGTTCATAGAGACATGTATCCCCTCAAGCTTCTGTTTTCAATGAACGGCGGGCCCACGGCGCAGGGTTTCGCGATTCATGCTATGATCAGGGGCTTTTATGGGGAGGGAATTTTGACTGAGAAGATTCTGGTGACCGCCGCGCTGCCCTATGCCAACGGACCGCTTCACGTGGGGCATCTCGCCGGAGCTTACATGCCGGCGGACATTTACGTGCGCTACCAGCGGCTCAAAGGCAGCGACATTCTCTTCATTTGCGGCTCCGATGAGCACGGAGTTCCGATCACGATTCGCGCCGACCGCGAGCAGCTCTCGCCCCAGCAGATCGTGGACCGCTACCATCTCGCGATGAAGGAAAGTTTCCGCCGCATGGGGATCGATTTCGACAACTACTCGCGCACCTCGCTGCCGCTGCACCACAGGATTTCTCAGGGCTTCTTCCTGGCCCTCAACGAAAAAGGCTGGATCTCCGAGCAGGAGGTGCGCCAGTATTACTGTGTGCCGTGCCGGCGCTTTCTCCCCGACCGATACATCGAAGGCGAGTGCCCGCACTGCCATCATGGCGGCGCGCGCGGCGATCAATGCGAGGCCTGCGGGCGCTGGCTCGAACCGGAACAACTCCTTTCCCCCAGATGCAAAGTGTGCGGTGCCGCGCCGGAGATGCGCGGCACCAGGCACTGGTACTTCCGCCTGTCTCAGTTTCAGGAAAAGCTCATGCAGTGGCAGGCGTCGAAAAATGACTGGAAAAGCAATGTGCGCGAGTTCTGCACTGGCTGGTTTGGCGAGGGACTCACCGACCGCCCCATCACCCGCGACATCGACTGGGGCATACCGGTGCCGCTGCCGAATGCCGAGGGAAAGGTGCTTTATGTCTGGTTTGACGCGCCGATCGGCTACATTTCCTCCACCGTCGAGTGGGCGGAGAAACTGGGCCAGCCTGACCGTTGGCGCGACTACTGGTGCGATGCGAAGACCCGGTTGATTCATTTCATCGGCAAAGACAATATCGTGTTTCACGCCATTGTCTGGCCGGCAGTGCTCATGGCGCACGGCGGATTTATTCTGCCCGACAACATTCCCGCCAACGAGTTCCTGAACATCGAGGGCGAAAAGCTCTCGACCAGCCGCAACTGGGCGGTCTGGGTGGACGAATATCTGGACCAGTTTCCTCCGGATCCGCTGCGTTATTACCTTGCCGCCAACGCCCCGGAAAACAAGGATTCGGATTTTGCCTGGAAGGATTTCCAGGCGCGCAACAATGGCGAGTTGGCCGACATCCTAGGCAACCTGGTGAACCGCAGCCTTTCTTTTATCGAAAAACACTTCGAAGGGAAAGTGCCTGAAGCGCGCGCGCCTTCCGACGCAGACCGGGAAATGTTGTCGGCAATCGGCGTCGCGGTGACCACCATCGGCGCCCTGCTCGACGGTTTCCAGGTGCGGCGCGCCGTGGCCGAGATGATGAACTTGGCCCGCGCCGGCAACAAGTACTTCAACGACTCCGCTCCCTGGAGCTCGCTGAAACTGGACCGCTCCCGATGCGCGGCAACGCTCCACACCACGGTGCAGCTGGAGCTTGCGCTGGCGGTGCTGATGGCGCCGTTCATGCCGTTCTCCGCGGCAGCACTCTGGAATATGCTGAACGCGCCGGGACAGGTGCAAGACCAGCGCTGGGACAATGTCGCAAACCTGCGCCTGCCGGCAGGGCATGTGCTTGGCACGAGGGAAATTCTCTTCCGCAAAATTGAAGACCCGGTGATTGAAGCCCATATCGCCAGGCTCCACGGCACGCCGTGAGATCCGCGGGATTGAACGGGTCGGGTCAGTCGATCCGCTCCGTTCGCAGGTACTCGGGTTCTCTTGAAGTTTTTCCCAACGGGATCTGTTCCTCGACACCAATCCCGTATCCCTGCAGACCAACGATTTTTTTCGGGTGGTTCGTCAGCAGGCGGATTCTCCTGACTCCGAGGGCGCGCAGGATCTGAGCTCCGATGCCATAAATGCGCAGATCATCCTCGCCGGCCTGCGCGACGGCCGTGCCGCCGGATGCGTATCTCCGGATCTCATGCACAAGGCTCTGCCCGCCGCCCTCCTGGCGCAAATACAGCAGCACGCCGTTCCCTGCCCGATCGATCTCAGCCAGCGCGGCACGCAACTGGGCGCCGCTTTCGCTGCCCGCGCAGTGAAACACATCCCCCAGGGTGGATTGAGACTGAACCCGGACGAGCACCGGCTCGTGTTCGTGAATTGCGCCTCTTACCAGCGCGATATGGGTGGTGTGATCGAGCGTGTTTTCAAAGGCAAGGACTCTGAAACTGCCAAACGCCGTGTCCAGCAGTTCGTCGGCGGTCTGGCGCACGAGAGTCTCCGTGCGCAGCCGGAACGCGATCAGATCCGCTACCGTGATCATGGTAAGACCATGGTCACGCGCAACCTCGATCAACTCCGGAACCCGCGCCATGGCGCCGTCATCCTTCATGACCTCGCAGATCACCCCGGCGGGATACAGCCCGGCGAGACGGGCAAGGTCGACGGCCGCCTCCGTCTGGCCAGCGCGCTCCAGCACCCCTCCACCGCGGGCCCGCAGCGGAAAGACGTGCCCCGGCCGCACCAGATCGGCCGGCGTGCTCCTGGGATCCACAGCCGTCAGGATCGTGGTCGCCCGGTCCGCCGCCGAAATTCCCGTCGTCACACCATGCCGCGCCTCGATCGAAACCGTAAACGCAGTCCCGAATTTTGCCGTATTGTTTCCCACCATGAGGGGGATCTGAAGCTCGTCCAACCGCTCGCCCGTCATGGCAAGGCAGATAAGGCCCCGCCCGAACCTGGCCATGAAATTGACAGCTTCAGGAGTGACCATTTCGGCGGCGATCGTGAAATCCCCTTCATTCTCGCGGTCCTCGTCATCCACAACGATGATGATGCGGCCCTTTCGTATCTCCTCGATCGCTTCTTCAATGCAGTGAAATCCCAAAGTCAGCCCCCGAAAATCCTTTCTGCGTGTCGACGCCACGTCGATCCGCAGCGGAAAACCCGATAAGCTTAACGCAAACCGGTCGATCCCCGCAACCCTCTGGTCAGGTATGGGCCTAATCGGACGTGGGACTCACTCCAGGAGAAATCAAAACAAAAACGCCACGGATTTCACGGATTTTGAAAAATGGTCAATCATATGCTGGGCATGTCCCTCCAGTTCCAACGCATCATCCGCCAGGCTTCTTGAATCCGTGGAATCGGTGGCGTTTTTTGCTTTTTGGTCCGTGTTATTCTGATAGTAGAATCCATTGATCATGTTCCAGGCAACCTTGATTTATTGCTTCACGGCGCTCTATGTCGCGGCCGTTGCGCCGATCGGAATGCTCTGGGCGCTTCTCTCCGGCCGCACGGCTCATCTATTCCGCCTGGGCCGGTTCTGCATCCGGACCGCGTTCCGGATGTGCCGTATCGAGGTCATCGTCAGGAACTGCTCCCTGATCGACCCGGCCAGGAATTATCTGTTCCTGTCCAATCACCAGGGCAACTTCGACGGTCCCCTGCTGTACACTGCCACCGGCCGCGACCTGCGCGCCCTGATCAAGAAAGAGCTCATGAAAATCCCGGTTCTTTCCCGGGTGCTCAGGAAAGTCGACTTTGTGCCGGTTGACCGTTCTGATCCGGCGCATGCGCATGCCGGCGTAGACCGCGCTGCCCGGCTGCTTCAATCGGGTCTGTCCTTTTTCGCTTTTCCAGAGGGAACCCGGAGCCGTGACGGTCGGCTGGGAAATTTCAAAAAGGGCGTGTTTGTCATGGCAATCAAGGCGGGCGTGCCCATTGTTCCAGTCACCATCCACAACAGTTGCAGTATCCAGCCGCCCGGGAACTACGCCATCCGTTCCGCCACAGTCGAAATCGTGTTTCACGAACCGATCGAAACACGATCCCTGGACCTCACAAATCGCCAGGAATTGCTCGAACGGACACGCGACATCATCGCAAAAGATCTGGAAAGAAGGAGACAGGAGGTTGGAGACACGCCGGTTCTGCCTTGAATCGAATCTGTGCCAGGGAAGGAGGAGAAACAGGGGTAAGGATTAGGGAAATACCTGGGAAAGAGCAAGAGCAGGGGTAAGGGGGCAAAGCCTCCTGTCTCCTGTCTCCTGTCTCCTATTTTTTTTCTCTTATCCAACGCAGGGTATTCGGGCGATCCGTGGTGATGCTGGTCAGCTTCTGTTGGTATTGGCGCACAAGAAGGTTTACCAGGAGCGCATTTTCCTCCAGGTCCAGAAACCAGCGCTCCGCGCCGTATTCATCTTTCGTCTTGATGACCGGCAAGGCACGCGGCGCACGGTTGACTTCCACGGTCATCTGGTCGGGACCGAGCACATCAACCGCGGTAGGCACCCCATCCAGATCGAGCTTGAACCTGGCGCCTCCCTTCAACGCGCGGTACACACGCCGGCTAAGCCACAAGGTGGTGGCATTTTTGCTGCGCGTGTCTACACCTGCCTGGAAGAGCTGGTAATTCAACAGCGTGCGCGCGTCGTTGACCATTTTTGCCGGTATCCGGATGGTCCCCTGCACAGAACCTTCTTCCCATTCGAAGTAGCGATCGGGCACAAACTGAGCAATCCGGACAACGAAAGCACCGGAACCCTCATTCGAATTTCGATAGACCAGCACCGTGTCGCGGCCGAACGCGGGCAGCGGCGCATCCGCGCTGACGGGTGCAGCCTGGAATCCGACTGCCAACAGAACGGTCAGAATCTTCCAGGCTGCCGCGATTGCGAAATCCATTTCAATATCCCTGCTCCTTGAGTGATTCCACAGTCAGCTTTTCCCGCGGATTGCGCCCGGCGCCGAAGCCGAGCTGGAAAAACCTCTCGAAGTATTTCGCCAGGATGTCAGCCTCGAGGTTTACCGGAGCCCCAGGCTTCAACAATCCCAGATTGGTAGCCCGGAGCGTATGCGGAATGACTGCCGCCACAAATGCTCCCTTTTTCAGTTTCGCCACAGTAAGACTGATTCCGTCCACCGCCACGGATCCCTTGACGACAAGGTACCTTTCAAAATCCGCGGGTATGGAAAACTCCATCTCGACGCCGTCCCCGCAGGGCATCACCGACACTATCCGCCCGGTGCAATCGACATGCCCCTGGACAAAATGCCCGCCCAGACGGCCGCTTGCCGCCAGGGGCCGCTCCAGATTCACCGCCGTTCCCTGACGCGCTCCTCCAAGACTCGAGCACCGCAGGGTTTCATCCGATAAATCGCAGGAAAAGGATCGTTCCTTGTGCTCCACGACCGTCACACAGACGCCGTTGACGGCGACGGAATCCCCTTGTTTCAACGAACGCGCAATGCCCTGGGCTTCGATGAGCATCACGGCGCCGTTCGCGTTCCGGCGCAAAGCGCGCAGGATGCCGATTTCTTCGATGATGCCAGTGAACACACTCCCTCCAAGGCAAATATTGTAGCACGAAAGTAGGTCCCGGCGGCCGGGACCTACCTGGCCCGCTCCCCGGAAACTTCCCTGTTTGAGTGCCACCGTTTTTGAACCACAGAGACACAGAGGTGGCATCACGCGCATACGCCCGGGGGCCAACGCTTCGCGTTGCGCCATTCTCGTCCGGGAGCAGCGGAAAAGCCGGAGGATACCCGCGGAATTCCAGATATGGCTTACGGCTTTTCCGTTGCTCCCGGACGAGAATGGCGGCCTTAGGCGCCCCCGGGCGGGGCTTGTCATTCCTGTGTATCTCTGTGGCCTCTGTGCCTCCGTGGTTCATGATTATCAGTTTCTGATTTCAATGAACGACGACGAAGCCGTCGCAGGGGCTCTGCGGGTGGTAGCTTGTGCATGCCGGGCTTGCGTTTTTGGGCAAGCCGGAATACGCGCTCCACTTCGGCAGACGAGAGCGAACGGAACGAGCCCACCGGCAGGTTTTCGTCGGTCAAGAATCCAATGCGCACTCTCTTGAGTTTGGAAACATCGTAACCGACCGCCTCGAACATCTTCCGGATTTCGCGGTTTTTCCCCTCGGTCAGGGTCACCTCCAGCCAGGCATGCCTTTCTTCACGCAAAATCCTGATCTTGCAGGGCGCCAATTGGATTCCGGCGCGCAGCAGCAAACCGGCGCGCAGCCGGTCCAGATCCGCCGTCCCGGGTATGCCGCGCACCTTGACATGATAGGTTTTGGGAAAACTGTCCCCCGCCTCGGCGATGACCTTGGCAAAGTCCCCATCATTGGTCAGGAGCAGAAGACCTTCCGTATTGAAATCCAGGCGTCCGACCGGAAAGAGCCGTCCGTGTGCCCGCACAAGGTCCGTCACCTTGCTTCGTCCCAACGGATCGCTCACTGTGGAGATCACGCCTTTGGGCTTATTGAGGAGCACGTAACGTTTGTGTGCGGAAGCATGGATCAGCTTGCCATCGACCTTGACGAAGTCCCGGTGGATATCGGCCTTGGCGCCGAGGGTCGAAACCACTTTGCCATTGACGGCAACCCGCCCCTCCCGGATCATTGTCTCAGCCTTGCGGCGCGATGCGATCCCGGCAGCCGCGATGATCTTTTGCAGGCGTTCTTCCATATCAAAATAGAAGCCAGGAGCCGGAAGCAGGAAGCCAGAATCGCTGCGTCGGGCTCATCCCTATCCGGGAATGAAACCATCTATCAATCCCTTCCGGCTTCTGGCTCCTGGCTTCTTGCTTTTCAGATTTCGCCGGCCATCTGGGAAAACTCTTCCAGCGTGGGAAGTTCCGACAGGTCTTTCAGACCGAAATGGATCAGGAACTCCTTCGAAGTCCCATACAGAATGGGACGGCCTACGACCGCCTTGCGGCCCACAATCACCACCAGCTTCTTCTCAAGCAGCGTGTGCAGGGCCGTGCTGGACTTCTTGCCTCGAATGGCAAGGATTTCCGCAAGGGTGACGGGCTGTTTGTAGGCAATGACGGCAAGCGTTTCCAGAGCCGCCATGGACAGTTTGGCCGCGGGTTTTGTCTTCAGATAGGCCCGGACGTGCTCATGGTGCTCCGGACGGGTCGTCATGCGAAAACCGCCGGCAATTTCTCGGATCCACATGCCCCCCGGGCGCGCGTTGAATTCCTCAGCCATTTTTCGCAGCGCGGTCTCGATCTTGTCGTAGCTTTCGTCCGGAAAGATCTCCTTCAGCTGTTCGGGGCGGACCGGATCATCGGCCGCATAAATAATCGCTTCCAAAACGGGTTTCAATTCCTCGATTTCCATCTATTCGTTGTCTCCGGATTGACACCTGGAAATCTGGATTTCACCGAACACCTTTTCCTGAAAGAGCCAGATTTCGCGCAGACGCACAAGCTCGAGCAACGCCAGGAACGCCACAATCAGATGGCGTTTTGACCTGGCCCGAGCAAAGAAAGATGAAAATTGCAGTTTCTCGTGCACGATCAACAGGCGGCGCATCTCGGCCAGCATCTGGTCGATGCTGACCTCTTCCTGGCTCAGTTCCATCGGAGCCTGCGATTCATACCGCTGGACGACTTCACGGAAAGCTTTGAGCAGGTCAAAGAGCGTGATCGCAATCACCTCCTTGCCGTCTTCAATCACCTCGGGCGGCGGACTGTTCCAGACTGCGTTTTCCACCTCCTCCCGCGTATACAGCATCTGGGCCGCATTCTTGAATTTCTGATGCTCGAGCAGCTGGTACACGAGCTCTCTTCTCGGATCATCCGGCTGCTCATCACCGCCGGTCTCCTGGGCCGGATCGGGAGGCAGAAGCATGCGCGATTTGATGAAGATCAGAGTGGCCGCCATCAGGATCCATTCCCCGGCCAGGTTGATGTTCAGGTCCTTCATCATCTGGAGGTATGCCAGGTACTGCTCCGTGATATGAGCGATCGGGATGTTCCAGATGTCGAGTTCCTCGCGCCTGATCAGATGCAGAAGCAGATCCAGCGGGCCCTCGAATCCATCCAGGCGGATCATCATCGAGGGCTCTTCCGCAGAAGCGCCGTTGATTTCCGGATTGCCGGGTGTATCCATGTTCTCTCTATGCTGTGCAATCTGCAGCCGCGGCCCTCCAGCCCGGAAACCAAAAATCGGAGCGCGCGCCTTCGGGAATTCGGGGCGATGCTTTATTCTGCTATCAAAACCGGCGGTTTGTTAAAAATTCAGCAGCCAACCCAACAATTGCTCCACCGGCCAGTAAAGAAACCTGAATGCGCCAAGAAACATGAGTGCATAGAGTAACACAAAACCGTATGACCTCAGGCCCGCAAGGGCCTGGGCCGCATTATAGGGGAGCAGCTCGAAGAGAACCCAATGCCCGTCCAGCGGCGGGATCGGAAGCGCGTTGAACAGCGCTAGGAGTAGGTTTATGACGAATGTGAAAAACAGCACACCGAGCAGCGGCACCATAATCCCCTGCTGCGGAGGGATCCTCCCGAGGACGATCATGTTGATAATGACGTTATTGGCAGCCGGGGAGAACACCTTGAGCACAACCAGCAGGATAAAAGACACCAGAGCGGCCGCCAGATTGGCTCCCGGCCCCGCCAGGGAGACCAGGATCTGATCGCGGTGAGGCTTCCGCAGATGGATGGGATTCACCGGAACCGGCTTTGCCCAGCCGATCAGCGGGACGCCGGTCATGATCTGCAGGAGCGGAAAGACCAGCGTCCCGAGCGGATCCATGTGCGCAATCGGATTCAGGGTTACGCGCCCCATGTACCGCGCCGTGTAATCACCGCAACGATCGGCCGTCCAGGCGTGCGCTGCTTCATGAATGCTGAGCGAAAAGAGCAGCACCGCAAACTGAATGAGTACAGTGCCAATATCGATATTCATCCGCCGGAATGTCTCCTGACCCTGTCTCGCGAAAATGCGCCGGGAGCCAGAACTATACCATATCGGCGCGCCTGAAATCAGGGTGTCCCCGCCACTGGTCACTGGGCATTCGTTTTGCTAGACTTAACCGAAACCGGGACAAGATCCATGGCGCGGATGCCGATCCTGATGGGGGATCTATTTCCGGCGGGGCGCGAAAATCCTTCAGAACATGATTATCCGGTAGATCCCGGGCGTATTTCCTGCGGATCTCGCGGAGCGCCCGAGAAGGCAAAAATGGCAACACTCGTTATCGGCACTCGGGGCAGCCCCCTTGCGCTCGTGCAGGCGAATTGGGTTGCGGCCGGAATCGCAGCACACTACCCCGGTGTCCGGATATCCACCAGAATCATAACGACCTCGGCAGACCGGGACACCCGGACCTCCATCCGCTCGGCTTCGTCCACAGGAGTTTTCGTGCGCGAAATCGAGGAGGCCCTGTGCGGGGAAAACGGAAAACATCTTCTGAGAACGGCAACGGCCGCGGTCCTGGGGCCGATAACGGCCCGAACCGTCGCCGGATTCGGCAAGCGGCCTGAAATCCTGCCGTGCGAGAGCACCGTCGCTTCCCTGATCGAGGCCATACGGCATCATTATGAGCGATGATATCGGCAGTCCCTGCCCAGCCATGCTTTAGCCCGGATGATTCGTGAATCCACGGTTTCTCGGATTGACACGGAAAAGCAAAAGCTCAGCGCAGAGACAAAACCAGGGACGCAGAAAACACAGGATCGTATTTATGGAATCGAGTACGTAGTCACTTTGCGTTGTGCCCGCTTACTTCTTGGGCGGAGGGAACGGGACCTCGAATTGCACCTTGGTTTCGATCACCTCGCCATTCTGCGTTGCAGGCAAAAACACCCAGCTGGCCTTGACCGCTTCCATGGCGCGTTCGTCTAATCCGTGCCCCAGGCCGCTGACCACCGCCAGGTTCACGATCAGTCCGTCCCGCGTGATGGTGGCCGAGAGCTTGACGGCCCCATAGATGTTGTTTTTCCGGGCGCTGTCGGTGGGCATGACCGCAGGAGTTTCGAGATACCGCGGCGGATTGATGCCGTCCGGCCTCAATTGCGTCTGCCAGTCCCGGTCCCATTCGGTGACCCCATCCCAGGTCTTGATGCCTCCAAGTTCCGTCAATCCGACGCTGCGCAGCGCTGCCGCCCCGTCGGTATTCCTCATGTCCAGCTCTTCGATGTCGGCCTGCAGCTTCTCGAACTGGCCCTTGTCGAGCCCGGAGAGGTAATAGCGCTTGGAACCGATGCGCACGCTCAGCTCCTGTATCTGGTCCTGTTCGCGAAATGCACCGACCACCTTGAGACCTTTGAAAGTGTGTTCGTTAATCAGCACCGAGGCGCTGTAGCGGTAAACCTCGCCGCGCGTGGTCTTGGTCTGCTGATCGAAAACCTGACCGATATAGAACTGGCCCGAGGCCCCCTTGCAAATGAAATCGCTCGCCGGGATCACAATGACGAAATCGGACAGATTGATGAAGTTGAGAATGAACTGGCGCGCGCCGGACGCTTCCGCGGTGATGATGCACTGCGGGCCGACGAACGCCCACCTCCTGAAAGGCTCCTGCGCGCGGCAGCGGGGCACAACCGCAAGCGCTGCCGCTGCCATCCACGCGGCAGCCAGGAATTTTGCCACCGACCGGCGCTTCCTCATGACTCCTCCTGTCCCCAGGGGTAATCAATACTGCAGATGTACTCGGCCGGCCCGGTGAGCGACAGTTCGCCCGGCGGTTGCCAGGCAACCTGCAGCTCCCCCAATTCCACCTCGACGGTTACGGGACTGTCCGCAAAGCCGTTGAGAATGGCTGCAACCGCGGCCGCCGCGCTTCCCGTGCCGGAAGCCAGCGTTGGACCCACGCCCCGTTCCCAGAAACGCACCCGGATGGTATGCCGATCGAGCACCTGGATGAATTCGACATTGGTTCTGTCGGGAAAGCCTCTGTGCCTCTCGAGCGCCGGTCCCAAACGCTCCAGGGGAGCTTCGCCCACGTCGTGCCAGAAAGTAGAACAGTGCGGATTCCCCATCGAACTGACCGTGACCCGCACGATGTCACCTCCCACATCAAGGGGGAATCCAACCAATCGGGAGGCCTCGGCATCCAGCCGCACGGGGATTCTGGCAGGATCCGTAATCGGAAATCCGAGAGCGCTTTCGAAGAAACAGGTCCGGCCCGATTGATGCTGCAGCGCGCAAGTCTTGATCCCGGAAACCGTGCGGATCCGGATGACCCGCGAGCTGATGGAATCAGTGTGGACCAGGTAGGCCGCCAGGCAGCGCGTCCCGTTGCCCGACATCTCCGCGCGGCTGCCGTCGGCATTGTAGATCAGGGCGGAAACGTCCGCATCCGCATCACGGATGGCAGGCTGATACACAATGACGCCATCGGCGCCGATTCCCGTGTGGCGCCGGCACAGGACCCTGGCGATTTCGGACACAGTTTCGTTTTGACTGCCGATTTCTCCGGCATGCACGACGAGAAAGTCATTCCCGAGCCCATGCAGTTTCGCCAGTTTCATGGTTCCAATCCACCGCGAACAAATCTCCTGCGGTGCTTCGCACAGCGCGCTACTTACCCAACTTTTCCTTGAAATTTTCGATGACCGCAACCGGAGTCGGGTCCACGGCATTCAGGCAGGCGAGATAGAAACTCACGAAATCACCCAGGCAAATCAGGGAATGCAGGCGCGCCAGAAGCGACTCCCCCTCGCTCCAGATTTCATGAACGACTTCTGCCCTCTGCTCCAGAATTCCCTTCGTAAGCTCAAATCTGCGTTGCACCTGCGGGTGATCGCCCCGATCGCGGAGAAATACCACGGCGATTTTCCTGAGAACCTCCCCCGGATATTCCCATCCGACGAGCTCGTTGTGGTTCATCTCGGGAAGAACGTGATGGAAGGCCAGGGTCTTGGCGTTTTCTTCAATCTGACCACGCCAGCGAAGCGCCACTGGATCGAAAACCGTGGATGCATATATGGCAATGACGCGACCGTGCAGAGTGCGCGCGATGGCCTTGGCCGGATTCTTCTGTTCGACAGCCTCCGGACCATATCGGATCACGAGCGATTTCAGGAGCTCAACCGCGCCGTGCAGCGCTTCGGTCATGTCAGGGATCAGCTTCAGGGCCGTCATGGCCCCCAGGAGTGTGGAAGTACAGTATCCCAGTGCGGCGCGTGGCGGCAGCCCTGCGGGAATCTGAATCACCGGATAGCCGTCCGCGCAGGCGCGCGCGGCGAGTTTCCCCCCCGAGGTAAGGCAAAAGATGTTTGCGCCCACGCTCCGCGCCTGGTCGTAGGCGGCAAGAGTCTCTTCCGTATTTCCGGAATAGCTGCTGGCAAATACGACCGTGGACGAACCAATAAAACCCGGCAGCCGATAGTCGCGGCAGACCAGCAGCGGCACCTTCAGGTATTCAGCGCACGCAGACCTGATGACATCACCGCCAATGGCCGATCCCCCCATCCCGCTGATCACCACGTGGTCGATATGCCCCGGGACAGCAAGAGAAAGCGTCCTTGCCACCTCAGCCGCACCTTCCACCTGCGCCGGGACAGACTGGATCAGAATCCGCATCCCCCCGGGGTCCATGGAGGCAAAAAATTCCGCTGAATCCAGAGCCGACAAGACCTACCTCACCTTGGGCGAGTGCAACAGATTCATGCACTCGGTCCGGAATGCCATCATATCGAAAGGCTTCGTAAAGAAACTATCTGCGCCGGCAGCTATTGACTTGGCACGCAGGGAGGGATCATGGTCGCCGGAAACCGCCACAATCTTGATGTTCCTGGTCGCCCGGGCCGTTTTGAGCTTCCCGCACACCTCGAGCCCGTTCATCCCCGGCATGATGATGTCGAGGATCAGGAGATCCGGCTTGCGCTCACCGATCAGGAGCAGGGCTTCCACTCCGCTTTCCGCACCCTCCACTTCCAGGTCTTCCTCCGCCTTGCCAAACAACGATTTTAGCAGCTCGACGACCTCCCTTTCATCATCCACAACCAGGATGAAGAAGGCCGGATCGTGCAGTTCCTCGGGGATCGGCATGCCGAATTCCTTCATGAAGCTGACCAGGTCCTCACGGCGAATACGGCGGTGCCCGCCAGGCGTGACATGCGCCTTCAGCTTCTTCTCTTTTACCCAGTTCTGGACCGTCGTGGGATTCACTTCACAAAGCTGCGAGATTTCGAAGGTGGTCAGAAAGGATTTGCGTGCCATATCCCCGCTATTTCATTATGAAATCCGGATTGCAGCTTATCTCCCGATGCTTGCTCACGTCAAGCGCCAAACCTGCTTGGATCCCTTCTGGCTTCTGGCTCCTGGCTTCCCATATCCCGCCGCTTTTTGGCGGGATATCAAGGGGCCCAGCCCCTTGGTTAATGAAAGCGCGCCACAATAAGAGTCATATCGTCGTCGCGTTCTTCTTCAAACGACCAGCCGAGAACCTCATCCACGATTGCCTTTTGCAGCATGTCAGCAGGCAGATCGCACTTTGACTGCACCAATTCGATCAGGCGCTGCTCGCCGAATTCTTCCCCATATTCGTTGACGCACTCGACAATGCCGTCGGTGTAGGCAAGAAACAGGTCGCCTTCCCGAAGCTGGATCGTTTCCTGTTCGAAATCGGCATCGGGGAAAACACCGACGACCGTGCCGCCGGTCGTCAAGCGACGGATATCATCTCCATGAAAGAACACGGGCGCATTGTGTCCCGCATTGCAATAGGTCAGGGTCGAAGCGCGATCGTCGTAGACCGCATAAAAGAACGAGGCGAACTTGTTGGCTGAAGTATAGTCGTAAATCTGACGATTCAGAGTCTTCACGACACCGGCAACGTTTCCGTCCGCGGCGGCGGCCTCGGCCCCTGCGCGGGCGTCGCGCGCCATTACGTTGCTCCTCAATGTGGCCTGCAGGTTTGCCATCAGGAGTGCCGCCGAGATGCCCTTGCCGCAGATATCTCCAAGGGCAAGCCCCAGCTGGTTGTCGTTGAAATGCAGGAAATCGTAATAATCCCCGCTGACGATCCGGGCAGGCAGGCACAGTCCGGATAATTCCATTTTATTCATTTTTGGAGCCCGTTTTGGGAATAATTGCTCCTGTACTTCCTTAGCGATTTCCAGTTCGCGTTCCAACCGCTCCTTCTGGACGCGTTCCTTGACAAGGGACTGCACGTATTCCGTCATCTGGTTGAAGGATTTCGCCAGCGCGCCAAGTTGATCGTTCGACTTTACCGTGATGCGATGGCTGAAGTCGCCGCGCCGGACAAACTCAGTGCCGCGGTCGAGGTTATGGACCGCATTGGTGATCGACCTGGTAAGGAGAATTCCACCAATCAAGGAAAGCAGTTCCATGATCAGAAAGATTCCGACGACGAGATAAAGGGCTCCCAGGATGGTCCGGCTGACACTGCTTTCCACTTGGAACACGTCATGCAACAGCCCGGAGGTCGACAATTCCACAAAGAGCATGGTATCGGTCGGAGCGTCGCTTTCTTTGCCGCTGCTCCAGAAATATGGAAACAACGGCATGGACCAGACCGGCCTTCCGGCGCTTCCCCGCTCGGTTGCGGCATCAAACGTGGTGCACAGCACGTTCCCTGCCAGGGTCTTGGTATCCTGCAGCATCACGTTCAGACCTGTGCTCAGCACATGTTCCGCAAGCAGCAGGTCCTGGCCGAGGGCGCTCTTGAGCAGATGGAGCATTTCACTGTCCAGGGGCACGGACGCTTCCAAGGTATATGGGATTTCGCCGGGCAGGTCGCCGGAGATCAGGCTGCGCAGATACAGCTGTCCGCGCCGCGAGCGGTCGGCCGCGCCGTAGAATTGCGGCTGGACATCTTCATAAACCAGCCCTCCGGGAAATCCCCCCTCGGAATACCAGGGAGGCAGCTGGTACTCTGACGTGTCTCCTCTGACATTCCCCACCGCGTGGATTACCGGCCTGGGAGCGCCGGGAACCTTCACGCTCAGCACGATGGCAGCGCCCCGATACATGCCGAGAAGGTACTTCGCATCCCTCTCCAGAACCGGCTTGAGAGCGGAGAAATCCTGGCCGGCGGAGAACGCCCGCTGGATCTCGCTGTTCACGGAAAGATTATAGGCCTGAATCTGGGCGGTATGGATCCCGATCTGTTTTTCGATGAGGTAATAGCTCAGCTGGTAATAAAACAGCAATCCGGAAGCATAAAGAATCACGACGCCCAGGGCGAGCGGGATCGCGGCGATCAGGATATGCGCGACGATCAGCCGGCTCCGTATCTTCCACAGCAGCCTTGCCTTTACCACGGAAAAGAGGCGATTGGCGTAATAGACCACCGGGATCACCATCAGGAGTGTGATGATGGCGAGACCCAGCGGGAATATCTGCTGGGCAGTTCCCGGAAGCAAAAGGCGCAACAGGCCCAGGACAGCCAGAATCAGAGTCAACTTCCCCATCCTGGTAGTGGGAAATTTCAGGCGCACGTGGTCCCTGCCCGCGATCGAAGGCCCTGGCAACGCCAGCGGCCGGGTTTGTCTGCCGCCTGCGGCGGCCTGCCTTCTTCAAGCATCATAGTATGATCCGGCAATGCGAATCAGAACTTCCCATGGATACGTAGAATGACCGACTTGTCGCTCCTCATGATTCTCCGGGCAACATCCTGCAATTCGTCCTGTTTCACTTCCTGCAAGCGGCTTTCATACTCCAGAAATCCCTCGATTCCCGTGCCGGCCAGGGCACTCTTGATCACCTCGGCGATCTGGGAGAAACGTTCCTGCTGATCGATCAGCAGGCCCGCCGTCGCTGTATTAACGGCAGATCTGTAATCCCGGTAAGCCAGCTGGGAGGTCAGGGCCTTTTGCAGCTCTTCGAGGATGACGGTTTGCGCCAGTTCTTCCTCGGCGCGGGCCACGAATGCGCAGATCCAGATGCTGCCGCCCCTGAGTTCCGCCCCATACTTCACAAAAACGCGGCGCGCGCTCGGGACGCGCTCCTGCACCGGGGCAATGATTCTGCCCGCCAGACCGCCTGCGTAGCTCTGAAAAACCGTCAGCGGAAACGAATCCTCGTCCTGATCGGGAGGCGCCTGAAATCCGACCGCCACCAGGCTGGCAAAGGAATCCGATGAAAGCTCAGTGGTGCTCTTTTTGTCGATCGGTTTCGGAAAGTTGTCCGGCAGCTTTACGTCCTCATAGCGCGAGCCGCTGAAGTGCTGCACGAAATACCCGGCAAGGCTCGTGCCCAGGGTGTCGCCGATGATCACCACGATCGGCTTCTTGTCGGCGATGTTCTGTTTGTGCCACTCACGGACCGCGTCGGGGGTAATGCCTGACAGGCTCTCCTCCGATCCGTCCGGATCGAAGGCGTAGGAGTGCTCCCGGAACAAGGCGGCCCGCAGATGGCGGCGCGCGATCCTGTCGTTGCTGCCGGCCCGCAGCGCTGCAATCTGCCTGACTTTCTGGCGTTCGATCCCTTCTGAAAACAGCTTGGGCGATTGGATCATTTCGCCAAGCAAGTCCAGCCCTGCTTCTATGTTGGATGACAGAATGGAAAGCTGAAAGCCGAAGTAGTCATCCACGATCAGCGGTGACAGGATTCCGCCGTAGGCCTCGAGCTGGCGATGGAACTGGTCCGCACTCCTTGCCTTGGTATCCTCCGAAAACATCGCGCGCATCAGGAGCGCGGTAATGCCAGAATTGTCCCCGGCCTCCCGCAGCTTGCCCCCCGGGAAAAAAAAGCCGACATGGATCACCGGCATGGTGTGGTCTTCGCGGATGAAAAGCTCCGGCCCCCGTAAAATAGATGCTTTCTGGAAGGGATAGCGCACCTGGGAGGGCTTGAAAGGACCGCTGTTCCCGGGAATTGTGATGCCTTCAACCGGGTTCTTCTCCCGCTCGGCACGTTCGGCTTCGGCAGCGGGGGCCAGAAGCTGCTTCAGCGTGCCCTGGATCGCCTCGGCGCTTATGTTTCGCGGTTCGCTCTTCGCCGGCAGATACTCTATAAGGGCGCAATTCTCCAGGGTCAGGTAGCGCGCGGCGACGCGCGCGACATCTTCCCACTTGACCCTCTGCAGGCGGGTCAAATAGTCATTGCCGTCTTTCCACGATCCCCGGGACTGGAGTCGCGCGTAGCGGTCAGCACGCCCTGAGGTTGTCTGGATTTCCTCCCAGAACTCCCGGCTCAGTTGCGCCACTGCCCGCTCGAGTTCGCCGCCGCTTTCTTTCTGACGCTTGAGGAGCTCGAATTCGATAAAGGCAGCGATCTGGCACCGATCCAGATCCCCGGCTGCCAATCCCATCTGGAGCGCGAGCATGCCGTGTCCGCCGGAGCGGAACAGGCGGGCCTCGGCATCGTAGATGAAGCCCTTTTGATTCTTGAGGCGGCGATGCAGAATTGAGGCCTCGCCGGTGCCGAGAAGAACCCTGAGCGCTTCGATGGCAGGATAATCATCCGCGCTTTCCGCCGGAAGATGAAAACCAAGCGCCATTCTGGTTACAGGGATGTCGCCGCGCACCTGGGAATACTTGAAGCCGGGATGATAAATTCCGCCTTGGGTGCGTGTGGCAGCACCACCGGCCGGTTTGGCGGCGCCATAGAGGGTCGTGACCGCGGTCAACACATCCGGAGGAAGGATATCCCCACAGATCACGAGGAGAACCCGGTCCGCACCGTAAGCGGTCCGGTAAAGGGCCGTCAATCGATCACGCGCAATCCTGCTCAAGCCTTCCTTCGTCACGGACAACCCGCGCTTTACGCCCTCGCCGGCGACGCCGCTCTCCAGGAGTTTGGTTTGAAGCTGCATCCTGGGATTCTCGAGCTCATCCCTGCATTCGTCGGCGATCAGGCCAGCCTGGCGTTTCAGTTCCCCCTCATCGAACAGCGGATTCAAAAGCGCGTCAGCCTGGATCTCAAGGAGCTTTTTCCATTGCGAGGCCGGCGCAACCGTGCGGAACCAGGTGTGATCGAACTCGGCGCCGCTGTGGAGTCTCCCGCCCAGAGCCTTCAGATCGGAAGCGAGAACCGCGGCCGTGCGGTTCGTGGTGCCGCGCAAAAGCATGTGCTCCAGCACGCGCGCCGCACCCGGCAGGTCCGGCGGTTCATCTCCATTTCCGTATTCGATCCGCATGAGCACTTCGACCAGCGGCGTGGCATGCGCTTCCACCACCAGAACCGCAAGATTGTTCTTGAGCACCACCCGGGTGACCGCGCCTTCCTGATCATAGGATTTCAGTTGCTGCATATAAGGAGGCGGTCCCGCCGGCGTCTCTCCCGGACGGGGGCGCACCTGTGCGGTGCCTACCGGCATGCAAGCCATGAATACACAGATTGCCCACGCGCGAACGTTCATCCGGAACCTCGAATTTTGATTATACCCTATTTAGGCGGTATCGCCGTGATTCAGACAGTGAATGCACCACCGTTTAAAGCCAGTGGCTTCATGGTAACGGACTCAACTCCGGTTCCGGGCAAAGCCGGGCAACATTCCACTTTTCCTGCACAACTCGGTTTTTCGTCGCGCGCGTCGGGGTCGGGGTCGGTATCGGGGTCGCAATCGGTTTCGGTTTTCGCCCGCGGCAATTCGTACTTGGCAAAAAAGCGATCACGATTGCGATTCCGATTGCGACCCCGATACCGACCCCGACCCCGAAAATCATCCGCCAGTCCATTCACGTCAGGCGCAATCCTGCCAAGAAAAACTGCCGAAGCTGTTGCCTGCAGGCGAGGGCTTTGACCCTCCCAGCATCGGACAATAACTATGATAGCAATTCAAACGGTGACCGCCGGAATCAGCGCTTGTCCGGGCCGGTCTGCAGGTCCGGCAAAGTGAGGCGATATACGCCTTCCGTGGCGGTGCCGAGATAGAGGATTTCAGGGTGCGCGGGATCCTGTGCCAGGGAGCGGACGGGGGAACCAAAGTGCTGGTTTTCAAATTTGTCCCAGTGGGCGCCGCCATCCGTGCTCAGAAAAACACCGCCATAAGTGTGGTCGGCCGCCGCCAGGCGGGAACCCGAGGAATTGAGAAATATCAGGGAGGGAATATCGACCCCCAATCTCCCATCCACGTATCCTCCCCAGGTCTTCCCTCCGTCTTTCGAGAGGAATAAGCCCGCGCTGGTACCCGCGAAGATCCGTCCGGAATCGGCTGGAGACTGGGCCAGGCAGTGGACAATCGTGCGGTCGGGTATGCCGTCGGACGAGAAGGTCCAGGTGTCCCCATGATTTACGGAACGGAGAACTCCGAGGTGGCTGCCTGCGAACACGATCCCATCCGGTGCGGCCAGAAGGGCGAAAACACGTGGAATGAACGCATAATTCCGCGGCCTTTCAAACATCAGATCGGGCAACCGCGCCCGGTAGACCCCATCATTGGTTCCGGCGAAAACATGTTCTCTGTTCGAATCAAACGCAAGATCGTATACAGCAAGTTTGCTGATCATGCCCGGCAGGCCTGCCCACTGCCCGGACTCGGGGCGCCGGATGAAAACACCGCGCGACGTGCCCGCCAGCCGGCCCCGATCGCCCGGAAGGTCCAGCATGGAGAGCAGGCCTTCCCCCGGGATCTCACTGGCCTTGAGGGAAAGCCAGCCGTTGACGGGATTGTCATAAACGTGGAATCCCCCTGCCTTCCCTTCGGAGACTTCTCCCACAATCAAGCGGCCGGGACGAACCGGGTCCGGGATAATGCGCGCAATGGACCGGCCCACATAGCCGTGGTTGCTTTCTGTCCAATTCCGTCCCCCGTCCTCGCTGCGCAGGACACCGTGCCTTTCCGTCCCGATCAGGATGCTCCCACTGCGCCTGTCGACCTGGACGGCGTGGATGACCCAGCCGGCCGGAGTCACCCGCGTCCAGGATTTGCCTGCATCCGCACTCAGAAACAATCCTTCCGTGGTTCCGCCATACACCCGTCTGGAATCGGCGGGATCGATGGTAACCACGTGGGCCCGGACAAGATAACTCTTGGGAAAAACCTTCAGCCGCGTCCATGAGATCCCGCGATTGGTGGAGCGATACAGACCCGTGCACGCGCTCGCATACAGGTCGTTCGGATTGCGTTCGTCGATGGTGATCGAAAAAATATCGGAATCGGGGATCATCCCCCGAGCGTTCTGAATCCAGGTTTTGCCGGAATCGCTGGACCGGTAGCCCAGATGCCAGGTGCCTGCAAACAAAAAGCGCGGATCTTTAGGATCAATCGCAACCGATTCAGCCTGCAGGAAGGCATCCATGCGGGACCCGCTAGGTTCCCACGTTTTTCCGGCATTCGATGTGACAAAAATGCCGGCATTGGTGCCAACAATCATGTGGCCCGGATTTCCTCTGCTGATCGCGAATCCGCGCACAGCCGCATTTGGCTTTGGCAGGGCCACTAATACCCACGATTTGCCCCCATCGCGGGTTTCGTACAGGCCTCCGCCGTCGGAACGTACATCCCAGCCCCCTGCATAGATATGGTTGGGATTCGACGGATGTTCGACAATGGTATCAATGACAAACTGACGGCGCTTGAGGCCGGGATACAAAAGATCCCAGTTCTTTCCGCCATCCGCGGATTTCAGCAACTGCCCGTCCTGGGTGCCCAGGTAGGCAATGCCGGCGCTGGAGCTGATCAGCAGTGCCCGGACCGTTCCTCCGAAGGGCCCCAGCCGCTCAAAGCGGGTATCCGGGGCCGGCACTGAATAGGGCGCGACAAAAAGCGCAAGCAGGACAAGGCAACCAGCGGCGGAGGATTTGAAAGAGGTCGGTCTGATAATGGTCAAGATGATCAAGCAAAAATGCGGATCCCCGGGTGTCGTGGAACCTGAGGCGTCTTCCCGCCGCCAGGTAGGGCAAGCGGCATTCGCTTCTGTCGCCAAGCCCCTGATACACCTCAGGGGAGCGCCGCGCAGAATTGCCCGGCGCTCCCCGGCTGGCGCTGAAGCTTAGCGAACGCTGAGTGTGATTTCAGCCCGGCGGTTTTCCGCGCGACCTTCCTTGGTCTTCGGATCACCAACCGTGCTGACACCACCGGCGACCGCAGTGAACCGGGAGGCGTCGACTCCCTTGGTCACCAGATATTCAACGATCGCCTGGGCGCGCTTGAGGCCCAGGTCCTTCGTTCTGGACTCGATCCTGGAGCTGTCGGTATAACCAGCGACCGTGGCACGAAGCCGCGGATCGTTTTTCATCTGCACAGCCAGGTTGTCAAGAATCGCCTTGGCAACATTGTTGACTCTGAACTTGCCTTCATCGAATCCCGGCACGCTGATCTTCTGGCTGATGTTGACGGTCATGGTGCAGGATGCCCTGCCGCCGGCGCTTTCCACAGTCGAGGTGACCGTGTAGCTGCCGGCGCTCAAGCCGGCTGCGTTGAAGGTCGCAGTCTGCCCCGAACCGGCCACAGTGCCGCCGGTAGCCGCCCAGGTGATCGTCGGAGTGGAGCGTTCGGCGGTTGCCTGTACGCGGAGCTGGGCGGTGCCACCCGATTCGATATCCGATGTCGGAGTAAGGCACTGAATCGTCGGAGGCGGAATCGGGATTTCCCGAACCGTTACCGTGCTCGAGCAGGAGGCTGTGAATTTTCCGGTATTCACCGTTGCGGCGATGGTATAGGTTCCGGCCGGCCGGCCGGCCGAGCCGAAGGTGAAGGTCGTACCGGTGGCGGCCTGCGCCTGGCCATTCAAGGTCCAGGAGTGGGTGAGCGGCTCTCCATCCGGGCTCGTGCCTTTTGCCGTGACCGTCGCGCTTTCGCCGACCTGGATGGAAGCCGGGGTCACACTGCAGGCGACCGTAGGCGGCAAATACCTCTTGTTGACCGTGACCTCGCCCGTGGCAGAGGCCGAGTGTTTGTAGTCGTCCGTGACCGTGACGGTCATCGTGTATTTTCCCGGCGCCAAGCCCGTGGAATCGAAGGTGACGGTGTCTCCGGAACCGGTCAGCTTCCCGCCGCTGGTGGACCAGGTGTAGTTGATGCTGGTGTCGGACGGAGCGACCACGTTGGCGCGCGCCGTGGCTTTGTCGCCTTGAATGATCGTCGCCGGCGATACAGCCATCGTAACCGTGGGAGGCTCATGTTTCCGGCGCTCCAGGGTTACCTGCATGACGAAACCATTGACGCCGGATTGGAGAACCCCCTGGTTCAGAACCGTATCGATCCGATTGAAATGCCCCTGGTATCCGCCGCCAAACGAAACCCACTCCCTCGGATAGATCTTGAATCCGAGGATTGCATCGATCGGGCTTCTCGGGTTGAGAGAACGGCTGATCCGGTCGCCGAAATACTTGGTGCCAAGGAGTTCAGCCATAAAGACGATCTTGCCGGAGTTCGGGAAGGATACCCCGCCTCGATACAGGAATGAATTCTGCAGTTGCGCGATTTCCCGGTGTTCGCTTCGTGCGCCGCTGGCGAAATTCGCGCCTGTATTCGCGTAAAGGGTGGCGGCATCGCCGAGCCGTTTGGAAAGCAACATCAAAATGCCGGTCTCGATTGAACCATTGCTGAGGCCGCGATTCATCAATATGTCGGCATATCCGGGCGGCAGCTTCATGAATCCTGCAAACGCAAGGCCTGCCTTGTCTCCCCGGCGTTCGGACATCATGTTCAGGATGCCTCCGAAGCGATAATCGCCCGGCCCGCTCGCACGCGGAACATCCATCAAAGGCGCCACATTCCCGAAATACGTCGCCCCAAGCAGCGTAGTCGCCGGACTCGGTTGCTGGCCCGGCACTACTCTGTAAGGCTTGATTCCAGGCGCGTTGATGCTCTTCTGGAAATCCCAGGAAGCGAAAAGCTCCAGGCGGTCAGATACGCCGTACCCGACCGCGAATGGGGCCCGGCGGTAAATCAACCTTCCGGGATCGCGGTTGGTGTAATCAAAACCGAGGCTGAAATTGAATTCTCCTTTTTTGAGCGTCTCCGCATTCCATATCCGGAACAACCCAGTCGCGCCATCAAGAGAGGCGGACGTGAACGTCTTTTTGATTTTCTGATCCTGGGCGATGCCGGGGACGGAAAGCAGCAGTAGGATTACAGCGGTAGCCGCAACGAAACGAGCGAAACGGTATCTCATGATCCTTCATCTCCGAAATGTCAGCCATCCTGACTGCATCCAGGCTGGTTAGGTGAGAATTGCTTTTCCAGGTTCCTTAGCCTTGCACGACTCGTTTTTCCTCTTAATGCAGAGGATGCACGGGATCCCTAAAAAAATTCCCGAATCACCTGCAGTATAACACTCACAAAATTCTCGGTCAAACCTATACAAACATTCAATCGATCGCAAGTCAACTCAAAGATCATGCAAAAGCTTCAGTTACAGCTGCGGCTATTCTGGGTTCTGTCGCGGGAAAATGCAACTGCAGTTTTAAATAACTTGCGACTCCGCGGATTCCACGGATTCCACGGATTCTAAAAGCCTTGCGGATGATGCATTGAAACTGGAGCGATCTGCCCCAGCACATGATTGAAAATTCTTAAACAAATCTGTGAAATCCGTGGCGTTATGGTTTTGATTTTTCCAGGAGCAGGTCCAACTTCCGATTACCCCCCATTTCCATGCGCCTTGAAATCCGGGGCCCGGAGCTATAAACTTGGATGCCGCTCGGGAAATGTTTTTTACATAAAGGCTTAGCGGCGTATCTGAATCCGAAGACAATCCGGCGGCGCCATTATGGGGTCTGTTTTATGCGCTGGAAATTCAAGCTCGGAATCAGCATTTTGTTTCTGCTGCCAGTTCTTGGCCTTGACCTTGCCGCGGCTAAGACGGACACGCCTGCACGACAGAATGACGCATTTGTATGTGGCACCGGCATTCAAAGGCAGCGTGACACAATCTTGCGCAGCAGGTATCTGGACAGCCTGATGCGCCGGCATCCGGAGCGCGGGCGCGCCGCTTTGCTGTCCCAGGCACAGGCTCACTCGCTGCAGGCCGATTTCGGGAATATTGCCGTAATGGAGGACGACGGAACACTGCAGACTCAGTACAACCTGTTCGATCTTCATGAAAGGTCGATCCTTTTTGCGCCGGCGGCTGATGCGGCCGGAACCTACAGGGTGAGTATGGGCGCAAAGACGTTTGCGCCGGGGGCCGGAACAAAACTGCTTCTCACGGACGACAGCTCGCAACCGATTTTCTTGAATCCCGCGTTCACTTTCTTCGGCCAATCCTATTCCTCGGTGAACGTAAACTCAGACGGCAATCTGACCTTCAACGAGCCCGATATAGCGTCCACCTCCCGCGACCTCGGGCGATTTGCCTGGGGGCCGCCGCGCATCGGACCGCTCTTTTCGGATCTGGACCCCGGCTTCGGATCGGTTTATTACCGGCGAGAGACCGATGGCATCCTCTTCATCTGGCAGGACGTGCCCAACTGGGGCACTTCGCAGTACAACACCTTCAGCGTCAAGCTGTATGACGATGGAAGAATCGAGTTCATTTACCATGCGGTTGTGGATGCCACGGAAGCGATCGCCGGCATCTCCCCCGGCGGCGGAGCCGATGGAATTTCCGCTGCGGATTTCTCATCGCTGCAGGGCCCGGAAAATCTGCCCGGGACCATTGCGGAGGTGTTTACTGAGCAGCCGGTGCTCATGGAGACCGCGGTCGCGCGGAGGTTTTATCAAACCCATTCGGACGAATTCGACCAGCTGATCGTATTCCTGACCTTTCCGTATGAGATGCCGGGCGAGGGCACGCAGCGCGCTTTCTCCTACGAACTCAATGTCAGCAACGATGTGGAGGGCATCGGCCTGAATTCCGCCGATAATAGCCGGGATTATGGCAGCCATGGCCGTCTGAAGAGTTTCGTGTTAATGGGAGGGCTCGACAAAGGGACCCGCGGCGAGGACCGCTTTCCCGATGACCCAAATACCCCTTTCATGCGCACCTATAACACCGTCGGGATCATTGCGCATGAGGCGGCGCATCGCTGGCTTGCATTCCCCTATCTGCGTGAAGGGACCCTGAGCAGCTATTCCCTGCTGCATCCCAGCGACCTGAGCCATTGGAGCTTCTTCTTCAATGCCGAAGCATCTCTGATGGAGGGGAACCAGATCGTTGACCTCGGCGCCGGCCTGGGCAACTTTCGATTCCGTACATCGGAAGTCACCAACAAGTTGAGCGACCTGGATTTGTATCTCATGGGATTCAGGAATCCGGAGCACGTCCCGCCAATGTTCTATGTGAAGAATCCAACGGGCGCGGGCGAAAAAACGCCTGATTCCGTTCCCGACGGCAGGGCGAACAACTTCGGCGGCACAAGGTTCGATTTCACGGTCGACAACATCATCGCCGCAAACGGGGCGCGCCGGCCCTCGGCGCTGCAAGCGCAGAAGGTCCACCGCGTCGCGTTCATTCTCGTCTCCAACCCCGCGTATCCGGCAACGCCGGCTCTAACTGCCAAATTGCAGAAGATTCACGATGCATTCGTCCCGTACTTCCACGAGATTACCGGCGGACAGGCATGGCTGATCACCGATCTGCAAAGCTCCCCCGGTACCACGCCCGCCAACATCTACTTTCCGTTTTTTGAGGGCGACACGCAACGCTATACCGGATATGCCGTCGCCAACTGGGGGTCGAAACCGGCGGACGTGCTGTTTCGAGCCTTCGACAATGATGGCAACGAACTCATGAATCCCGCGGAGGTTGTCAATCCGAGAATGATCACGATCCCCCCCCGGAGCCAGATGGCGCTGCTTGGAGAGCAGATTCACGGCCTGGCATTCGAGGGCAGGCCGCGCAACGGGTGGATTCAGGCGCAATCCGGCAGCAGCGAGGTAACCGGGTTTTTTGTGGAGGGGGATTTTTCCGAAAGCCTGCTCGACGGCGCCGTTGCCGAAGGGAAATCAGACACGTGGCTGTGCTTCACCCGGGTGCGTGGAACCACGGACTCGTTGACCAACCGCATCACCATCGTGAATCCGAATGCCGTCCCGGCTCACGTCGCGGTCCGGCTTTTCAGTGCGGACGGCCTTCAGCAAGGACCGGAGGCGGAGATTGAGCTGCCTGCCAGGGGAAGGCTCCTGCAGGACCTTTCCGGCCTTTTTCCCGGCGCCGGTCCAGGCTTCACAGGCTACGCAACGGTGGCGAGCGACACAGGAATCATCGGATACGAATCCTTCGAGGGAAACTCCACGGCGTTTTCTCTCCCTGCCCAGTCCATGTCCACTGCGACCACTCTCTACTCGGCACAGTTTGCCTCCGGCCCGCCGAGCGGCCCCTCCGATCCTATCCGGTATTTCACAGACGTCAATATCGTCAATGCTTCTTCGGAACCGCGGCACATCCGGGTGGCGCTTATTGGGAACAATGGATCACCGGTCCCTGGTGTGGACGCGGTCGATTTCCAGCTCGGTCCGGGAGCCCGGAAGCTCACGCGCGGAGAGGAACTTTTCGGACTCGAAAATGCCGCGGCGGCCACTGCGATCACGGAGGGCACTCTGGTTGTATCGGCCGACGGTCCCGGGATCCTGGGGGATGTCTCCTTTGGCGATCCGATTTCGGCCGCTTTCATGGCAGCCCTGCCTCTGGACGGCACGCCACGGGACCGGATGGTGCTGTCCCAGGTGGCGCAGGGTGTGCAAGGGACCGGAGCTTCCTATTTTACCGGTATTGCCATGTATAATCCCAATCGCGGGGATGTCTTCGTATCCATCGAAGTCTATTCCGAGTTTGGACAGCGCACAGGCAACGGAACGGTTTTTCTTGAGTCCGGGAGGCGCCTGGCGAAGACTCTCCCCGAACTCGTTCCCGGCTTTGTGAGCCAGATGCGCGGCTACATCCGGCTCACAACCAGCGGCGGCCCGGTGGTTTCATTCGGCATATTTGGCGAGGCAAGCACGGTAAGGTTCCTTGCGGCGATACCGCCTCAGCCGATCCTGCAGTAAGCGCAACGCGAAATGCCCGTGCCGGGCGCCGCATGCAGCAATTCATCTGATGTCGTCAAGTACTGTGATTCATAGATACGATCACGTGTTTTCAAGGACGCAGAAAAACACCGCCTTCGGACGCCGCTGGGATTTCCTTGCAAGCGGCGTGCAAAAAATACGTTGCCCTATTTATGGAATCGTGTACTAAGTACTGGAGTTCATAAATACGGTAACGTATTTTCGCCCCTCGGGGATTCACGGGCTGGAAGCCCGTGCCACGTTAACAGGCAGTCGTGGCACGGGCTTCCAGCCCGTGAAAC
>Ga0315277_10002069_pt1 | contig 28252 bp, 24 predicted proteins | sample YL17G05_15_MG_FD_203695 | JGI IMG/M metagenome (GOLD analysis project Ga0315277, IMG submission 203695) | Sediment microbial communities from Yellowstone Lake, YNP, Wyoming, USA - YL17G05_15 | ecosystem: Environmental > Aquatic > Freshwater > Lake > Sediment | place: USA: Wyoming | collected... | reverse complement strand
CAATACGTCTTGTCTCTCCCCGCTTCCTGCCCTATTTTAGCACCTCGTCGATGACGAGCTGGGCGATCTCTTCGTCGGAGAGCTTGAGGATCTCTTTGCAGACGTACTCGGTGTGCTCACCCAGGCAGGGGGCGGGCGAGCGGTAGGCGCCCGGCGTCTTGCTGAGGCGGAAGCCGGCGCTGTCGTAGGCGGTGCGGCCGGCCTCCGGGTGGTCCAGGTAGACGTAGTACCCGCGCTCCTTCAGGTGAGGGTCGCTGTCCAGCACGTCGCGGGCGTTCTGGACGACGCCGGCCGGCACGCCGGCGGCCTGGAGGCTCTCCATGACCTCCTCGGGCGTCCTCGTGCTCGTCCAGGCCTCGATGAGCTTCTCCAGCTCGTCCTCGTTCTCCTTGCGTCCCCGGAAGGTGGCGAAGCGCTCCTCCCGCGTCCACTCCGGGTCGCTCATGACGCGGCAGAGGGCGCTCCACTCCTCGTCCGTGTGCACAGCGATAACGCACCAGCGCTCCTCGTCGGTACCCAGGAAGCCGGCGCCCTCGAGGGTCTGGCAGCGGAAGGCGCCGTGCGGCACCGCGTAGGGCGACCGGTTGCCGGCCCGCTCCTGGACGCGGCCGTTGACGGTGTAGTCCATGAGGGCGGTCCCCAGGGCGCATGCGGCCGACTCGACCTGCGCCAGCTCGATGCGCTGTCCCTTGCCGGTCTTTCGACGGTAGCGCAGGGCGGCGAGAATGGCGGTCAGGGTGTGGATGGGGTTGATGACGTAGTCCGGGTAGTTTGTCCCCGTACCGATGGGCGGGTTGTGCGGGAAGCCGGTCAGATGGCTGAAGCCAGCGGTCGGGGTGAGGACAGCGCCGAAGCCGAGGAAGTCCCGGTGGGGGCCGTCGAAGCCCTGCATGGGCTGGTAGGCGGCGATAATGTCCGGCTTCACCTTCACCAGTTCCTCATAGGTGAGGGACCAGCGCTCGATGACGCTGGGCGTGAAGTTGGTGAGGAAGACATCGGACCAGCGCACCAGCTTGTGGGCCAGCTCGCGTCCGCGGGCCGTGTTGAGATTGAGGGTGAGGGACCACTTGCCAGCGTTGTAGTTGTTGAACCAGCCGCCGACGTTGTAACCGAGCTTGCCCGTGGCAAAGGGTATGAGAGTGCGCAGGCCGTCGACCCGCGTTTCCGATTCCACCCGCACCACGTCGGCGCCGAAGTAGGCCATCGCTGCGGCGCAGATGGGCCCGGCGCCGAACCAGCTAAAATCAGCCACGTGGACGCCCGTTAGGGGTAGCACTGCACCAGACATGTCAGCTCCACAGACCTCGTAGGGGCCAGCCCTCCCCGCCGCAGGCGGCCAGACGGCCGCCCGTCCGGGCGGGTCCGCCTCTGGCGGAAGGTCGGCCCGATGAATGGGGCGGACCTAAAGGTTCGCCCTTACCGCCGATTCGCTCGCGCCTCACCAGAGCGAGCAGGTCCGCTTGTGCTCAAGCGCCAGCAGCCTCCTAGATAGCTCCACGAGCGTAGAGCAGGGCCACTTCCTCCGGCGGAAGCCCCAGCTCACCGCAGAAGATCTCCTCGTTGTGCTCGCCGACGAGGGGCGGCCGGCGGCGCACGCGCCAGGGAGTCTCCGCCAGGCGCACCGGCGGCCCCGGGTACCGGAGGGTATCGTTCAGTTCCGGGTGGTGGACGCCCTGGAAGTACTGTCGAAAGGCGAGCTGGCGGTTCTCTGCCAGGTCCTTGGGCGTGCTGACAATCCCGATGAGCAGCCGGCGTCTCTGGCCCTCCTCGTAGACGTACCACTTGTTCCTGCAAGCAAAGAAGCGCCTCAGCACCTCATCGACGTGCTGGAGGTTCTTCACCTTCTCGAGGCCGGAGACCGGGTCCAGCAAAAGGCCGGTGATGAAGGGCATGTTGATGTTCTCCGCCATGGAGCGATGCGGTTCCTCCGTAAGGTCTTCAGCAGCGCCCTCTTCGACCATCCAGGCCAGAAGTTCGCTCCAGGTAGCTCCGCCCGGCGTGCCAACGTAGGCGAAGACCCAGCCGTCCTTGCACTGGTAGGGGCCGATGCCGGGCACAACGAGCCCCAGGCGGCTCGCTCCCTCACGGCAGCGTACAGCCTGGTTCATGTCCCAGGTCTGCATGGCGGTCTCCTGGGCAATAGAGAGGGCTTCCTGCACAGAGACGTCCACCTGCTGGCCCTCGCCCGTCAGATCCCGGTGATAGAGGGCCATGAGCGTACCGGCGGCGGCCTGGATGGACGCCGAGAGGTAGCCCTGGTTGCCATAGGGCAGGTTCGGCGGGTCATCGACATAGCCAGCCAGCCACATGACGCCGCTCATCGCCACCCCGACGATGTCTGGCGCCTTGTAGTGGGCGTGGGGCCCCCACTGCCCGAAGCCGGTGACGGAGGTGAGAATGATGTCGGGCCTGATCTGGCAGAGGCCCTGGTAGCCGAGGCCCAGGCCGTCCAGGTAGCCAGGAGGAAAGCTCTCCACCACCACGTCGGTCGTCCTCACCAGGTGCCGGAACAGCTCCCTTCCATCGCTGAGTTGCAGGTTCAGAGTGATGCCACGCTTGCTGGTGTTGAGATAGAAGAAGGAGAGGCTCTTCTCAACGTCGGGCTCATCATGGTAGAAGGGGCCTAGGCGCCGCGCCGGGTCGCCCCCGGGCGGCTCGATCTTGATGACATCGGCCCCCAGGTCGGCGAGGAGCTTGCCACAGTACATCCCCATCTCGCCGCTGAGGTCCAAGACCCGGATGTCGTTGAGGGCGCTGGGCTCATCCCTGCGCTGAACCATAGAGCTACCTCTCCCTATCCTTTCCGATAGACGGCGGCCCGTACGTGCCGCGAGAAGGCCTGGGTCAGGTTGCTGGGCTTTATCCTAACCACGGGGCGCTAGGTGTCAACCGCAAGGGCTCTACGCCTGCGGAAGACGCGGCTCACCGGCCACTGCCCCAGGTGAGAAGGCCAGGCTTGTGGTGATTGAGAGAACAAGCCGACATGATTGGCCACCCGTAGAGACAGAGCTTTGGCTCTGTCCTGGGCCGAGCTGAAGCTCGGCCCCTACGGGTTGACTTCTGGGACGCGGGGGTGGTTACTCCAGGTAGTCCTTGAGCTTCTTGCTGCGCGAGGGGTGGCGTAGCTTGCGCAGCGCCTTGGCCTCGATCTGGCGGATGCGCTCGCGGGTGACGTGGAACTCGCGCCCCACCTCTTCCAGGGTGCGACTGCGACCGTCTTCCAGACCGAAGCGCAACTCCAGCACCTTTCGCTCCCGGGGGGTGAGGCTGGCCAGCACGTCCATCACCTGCTCCTTCAAGAGCTGATGAGAGGCGGCATCGGCCGGCGCCAGGGCGCCGTGGTCCTCGATGAAGTCGCCCAGGTGACTGTCCTCCTCTTCGCCGATGGGCGTCTCCAGGGAGACCGGCTCCTGGGAGACCTTGATGATCTCCCTCACCTTGTCGGACGTGATCTCCATCCCACGCCCGATCTCCTCGCTGGTGGGCTCGCGGCCGTACTCCTGGACCAGGCGGCGGCTGACGCGCACCAGCTTGTTGATAGTCTCCACCATGTGCACCGGGATGCGGATGGTGCGGGCCTGGTCGGCGATGGCGCGAGTAATCGCCTGCCGGATCCACCAGGTGGCGTAGGTGCTGAATTTGTAGCCCTTACGGTAGTCGAACTTCTCCACGGCCCGGATGAGGCCGATGTTACCCTCTTGGATAAGATCGAGCAGCGACATGCCCCGCCCGATGTACTTCTTGGCCACGCTGACTACCAGGCGCAGGTTGGCCTCCGTTAGCCGTTTCTCCGCCTTGTGTCCCTCCTCCTTGAGGCGGGAGAAGTGGTCCCGGAAGAAGGGCTCGTGCCGCGCCAGCCGCTCCGAGACATGCCAGGGCGGAGGCAACAACTTCTTGTCGCCGCCCGCCTCTCGCGCTACCGGCGCCAGCAGCTCCGGCGTCAGGATGTGGGTGATGATGGAGAGGCGGACCAGCGCCTGCTCGGCCTGAATGGGTTCAACACGCAGGCTCTGCGCCACCTGCTGCGCTAGGTCCAGGTCCATCTCGCCGTCCACGGCCCGACGGAATGTAAGGTCAGCGATGTACTGGGGAAGGGAGCCTTTGCCCAGCTTTAGGTGCTTGACCACGCTCTCGAAAACGCGCTTGGACTGCAAGAGCTCCTGGAGAATGGCCAGGGTGGTTTCGGCGCCGGTGGGAGGGCGGCCGTGTTCCTCCGCCCACCGCTTCTCGATGCGCTCGACATGCTTGGTCTCCTCCATCTGGCGGGCCAGGCGCTTCTCATCCTCGGCGGAGAGGAGGTACACCTTGCCGATCTCGCGGAGGTACATGCGGACGGGATCATCGATGCCCTCCTGGTCCTCCAGGGCTACCGCTTCTAGTTCTCGCTCCGGCTCCTCCTCCTCCTCCACCTTGACCGCGGGCTCAGCGAAGAGTTCAGCGGCCTCACCGGGTGTCCGGTGCCCTGTTCGTGCCAGGGGAGGGACAACCTCCTCCTCGTGCGTGTCGGTTTCGGAGAAATGCGGAAACACCTCTTCTACGGGCTCCTCTTCGTCGGAGTCCGACACGTCAAGGAACTCGTCATCGACCCCCTGGCGCGACGGCTTGCCCCGAAGGGCGACGCGGTCCGGGTCTTCTCCGTTCTGGGATCTACTGATCATCCTCCCTGTCACCCCTCCTGGGCTGGTTGCTCCCTCGTCTTGTTGCGATCCCTCTCCAGGGGACGGCGGTGAACCCTGATGCCGGCCTCTGTGTCCTCGACGAGGGCGGTGGCGGCCTCGAGGGTGGAATCGGCCTCTTGACTGGAGGGGACCGTGCCTTCCTGGATGGACCTGGCGAGGTCGGCCAGACGGGCCGGACCCACTTCCTGCTCGGACTCGGCCAGGGCCAGGCTGCTAGCCAGCTTCTCTAATTCCAGTTTACGCTGTTCTATACGCCAGATACAATCTTCCAGCGCCCTCCCCGCCTCTCCGGCCTGGAACGGCGGTATCTCGCGCGCCAGCACGTTCTCCAGGTGCCCGTGTAGCTCCTCGGGGAGCAAGCGCCGGATCTCCTCCATCACGTCTTCTACTTCTTGCCCGGCGGCGATCCGCCAGGCCTCAAAGAGCTGACGGTTCTCACTCAGCGAGAAGAAGTCCGGCAAGAGGGCCTGTCCCTGTCCCCGCAGGACCGTGTAGCGGAGAAGGAGTGCCAGCAGGTACTCCTCTCGAGGCTCGCGGGGCGCTGGCCGCAGCGCTGGCTGGCCGTCGGTATCCTCGGCCGCTGCTGGTGCACGGCGGCCTCGCCGGCGGAGGGCGCGCAGCACCGTCTCCTCTCCAGCCGTGTCCAGTTGCAGGGCGCGTGCCAGTCGCTGCACGTAGGTGGCTTGGGCCACCGGGTCCGTCAGGCCCTCCAGCACGGGCACCAGCTCCATGGCCGCCCGCGAGCGCTCCAGGGGGCTGGATACCCCCTTGAGGCGCGCCGCCATAGCCTCGAAGAGGTGGTCGGCTACGGGCTTCGCCTTCTCGACGAGCCGCCGCCATTCGTCGGGGTCGCGGCGGATGACCTCGTCAGGGTCGGTGCCGGGGGGCAGTGTGAGGACGCGTATCTCGGCGGCCAGGGCCTCCTGCTGGCGAATAAGCCCGCGCCAGGTGGGCACCGAAATGACCGTCTTGTCGGCGGCGTCAGCGGCCACCTGGATGCCGCGAAGGGTGGCCTCGCTGCCCGCCAGGTCTGCGTCCAGGGCCAGGATCAGGTTCCTCGTATAGCGCTTGAGAAGGCCTACCTGCCTCTCGGTGATGGCGGTGCCCATGGAAGCCACCACATTGCCCAGCTCATGCTGGTGGGCGGCGATGGCGTCCATGTAGCCCTCCACAATCACGGCCTGACCGCTGCTCCGGATGTGTTCCCTGGCCCTGTCCAGGGCATACAGAATCCCTCCCTTGTCAAATATCGGACTCTGTGGCGTATTCAGGTACTTGGGAACGCTATCGTCCAGGGCCCGTGCGCCGAAGCCCACCACCCGGCCGCGCTCGTCCCGGATAGGGAACATAAGTCTCCCACGGAAGCGGTCATAGGGGCCGCGTTCGCCTTCCACCAGGAGGCCGGCCGCCAGCAGGTCCCCCTCCTCGAAGTCCAGGCCCGACAGGTGCCCCTTCAGTCCGTCCCAGGAGTCGGGGGCGTAACCCATCTGGAAGGAGACGATGGTCTCCTGGTTCAGGCCGCGGTCCCGCACATACTGGAGAGCGGAGACTGCATCCGGGCTGTTGAGGAGCTGGTGGTGGAAGAAGTGAGCTGCTGCCTCGTTGGCGCGGCGCAAGATCTCCCGACGGGGGTCCTCCTGCTCGGCCGAAGGGGCGCGGAGGGCGACGCCGGCACGCTGGGCCAGGAGCTCCAGGGCGGCTCGGAACTCCAGCCCCTCCCTTTTCATCACGAAGCTGATGATGTCGCCACCCGTGGCGCAGGCGCCGAAACAGTGCCATGTCTGGCGGTCCGGGAAGACGTAAAAAGAGGGTGTGCGCTCGCTATGGAAGGGGCAGAGGGCGCGGAAGTTGCGCCCCGCCTTCTGGAGGGCGACGTGCTGGCTCACCACGTCCACTATGTCTAGGCGCTGCTTGACTTCATCGACAGTGCTCATGGAGGGTTGCCCATCCCTGTAAACGCAGTACGGCCAGAAAGCTTACACTGGCGGGCTGACAGCGCCGGGCCCGCCGGCCGGACGGGCAGGCCCGTCCTTCCCGACAGGCAGGCCAAGCTCCTCTCGCAGCCGCTGGATCCGGGCCACCTGCTCCTCCTCGTACCCGGCGATGGCGGTTAGGATAGACGCCACCGTCAGGTCACCCTCCTCTTGGTGGTGTCCACGCCGGTCGAGCTCCCGCGCGGTGAGCCGCTCCAGGAAGGTCAGCGTCTCCCGGCGGGCCGCCACCAGATCGTGGACGATGCCAGGTGGGGGCAACCGACGGCCCCGGCCGGCCGCTTCCTCACGCTCGGCCTGGGAGGGGAAGACGAGGGGTAGGCCGGCCATCTGTCGCAGCGAATCAGCCTGGCCCAGCACCTGCCTCTCCCAGACCGGCAGATGGGCCATAACCTCGGCCACGGACCAGCGGCCGGGGCCAGGTCGGCGCCGCATCTGCTCCTCCGTCAGGCCGCCAATGGCCTCGAAGAGTCTTGTGCGGGCCTTCCCCAGCCTGCGACGAATCTCCTCTTTCCTGTCGTCGGCCCGGGTTCCGGCCACTCTTCTTCCCCGGCGACGCTTCACCGCGACGCCCGTCAGTGTATCAGTGGGTCCCACGGCCCTGCTAGGCGACCGCTACCCTCTCTTGAAGAACTCGCCTGCCTACCGGTAGGCCGGCCTGGCTGCCGGCGGGCAGGCGTGCCTGTCGATGGGCAGGCAAGGTCCCCCTAGCCTCCGCCCGCTGGCGTGCTCTGGGCCGTCGGGACGGGCGTGGGCGCGGGCCTGGTCGGGGTCTTCGTGGGTGTACGGGTAGGTATCGTTGGTGTTGATGTGAACGCTGGGAGCCCGAACTTCGGCGTCGCAGTGGCGGTGGGCGAGCGCCGCGGCGCCGTCGGCGATGGCGAGGCCAGGAGACCGGAGACGCCGAAAAGAACCTCGTTGTTGTCCTCGTTCATCTCTTGCACACGGTTCGCCGGATCGAGGCGGATGAGTAGCCGCTGCGGGCCTCCGGCGGGCTGGTACTGGGTGGCAAGATCGACGCTGGCGCCGGCAGGCAGGGACTCGCCGACACGCGCCAGTCGGAGGAGGGTAGAGCCGTCGCCGCTGTATACGGCAACGTCGATGGGCGCACCGGCGTCGGCGGTGCCCTGATTGGTGATCGTGACCACCAGCTCCCCCTCCAGGAGGTGAGCATCACTGAGAATGAGGTCGGGCAGCGGAGGGGCCTCCGGCGTGGGCGTCAGGTCTGACTCTTGTTCGACAAAAGCGCCCGGCGGGTAGGTGGGGACGACGGGCAGCACCAGAGACTCCGGCGTAGCCACGGGTAGACTCGCCAAGCTCCCCTCCAGCTCAACGCCGTCTGCCGCCACCCATCCCGTGAGCAGGGAGCGCGGAGGGTAAGAGATCTCCAGCCAGGTCTCCTCCTCGTTCTTGCCCACTACTTCCAGTTCTGCACCGCGGCGCGCGGTGCCCAGGCTAATGTAGCTGGTGCCGGGACCGGCGCGCACGGTGAGGGTAGAGAGGGCGCGTGCTCTCATCCCTTCCAGCGGCACGGGGGTCCGTGTGGGCGTGCCGCCGGGCGTGGAGGTCTCCGCCGGCGGTGTCGCGATGACTGTCTCCTCTTCGCCCTCGCTGAAGAGGACAGCGACGACAATGGCGGCGGCAACGGCCAGCACGATGGCCAGGCCGCCAAGAACCAGGGGGTTCCGTAGAAATCTGGGCACGGGACTCTCAGACCCTGCCTTGCCCTGCGGACGGGCGTCCGGTACTCACGACGGCATTGTAGCAGAGGGTTGAAGCGCGCACAGCACCCCACCCGCCTGGCTGTCCGCTGGTCAGGAGCGGAACCCCAACTCGACAGCCGTCTTTTCGGCGAAGAGGTCCGTCATACCGGCGATATAGTCGGCGGCCCGGCGCTCCGGCGGGTCGTCCGGCCGCACGAAGTCGGAGACGATCTCGCCAGGATGCGCCAGGTAGTAGTCGAATAGAAAGTATACCACGCGACGTGCGCGGGAGGCCTCGCGGCGCGCGCCTTCCCAGAGGTAGACGTTCTCGAACATGAAGTCGCGCAGCTCGTTGGTGGCAGCGGCCATCTCCGCGCTCATGCCGATCTGGGGTTGGCCGCTGCCCCTGGCGAGGCCCGAGGCGGCCCACGAGTGGTCAACAATGTCGCACACGAGGCTGTTGATACGCTGGGAGTGGCTGCTACCCAGCGTCTCGCGGACGGAGCGGGACAGGTCCTCCTCCCGTAGGAGGCCAGCCCGGATGGCGTCGGCGATGTCGTGGTTCAGGTAGGCGACTGAATCGGCCAGGCGAACGACTTGCCCCTCCAGGGTTTCCGGAAGGCCCTCGCCTTCGGCCAGTATGTCTTCCCGGGGCTTGGAGTGCTTAAGAATGCCGTCGCGGACCTCCCAGGTGAGATTGAGCCCCTGGCCGCTCTTCTCCAGGTGGGTGACCACCCGCAGGCTCTGCTCGTTGTGGCGGAAGCCACCGGGCAGAAGCTCGGCCAGGGCATCCTCGCCGACGTGGCCGAAGGGTGTGTGGCCGAGGTCGTGCCCCAGGGCGATGGCCTCGGTCAGGTCCTCGTTCAGGTTCAGGGCGCGGGCGATGGTGCGGGCGATCTGCGCCACCTCCAGGGTGTGAGTAAGGCGGGTAACGAAGTGGTCGCCGGCCGGGGCGATGAAGACCTGCGTCTTGTGCTTGAGGCGCCGGAAGGCCTTGCTGTGGATGATGCGGTCGCGGTCGCGCTGGAACTCCGTGCGGACGGGGGAGGGCTCCTCAGGCTGCTCGCGGCCCCGGCTCTCGAAGCTCCGGGCGGCGAAGGGCGAGAGGCGCCGCTCCGCCTCCTCCAGCCGGGCCCGGACCGACTCGTGGGGCTGCATCGGCCGCATTGTACCCTTGCCCGCACGCGGCGAGAAGGGGGCCACCCCAACCACGAGACGGGGACCCGCTAACAGCCCGAAATGGAAACGGCCTCGGTATCCGAGGGTGCTGAAGCTACCGAGCGGAGGCCGTCCACGTTATCGAGCCATAGTTGCACGGGGACTCACCAGGACGCTCGTGCCACTTGATGTCACCGTGTGCCGTCGTTGGCGAGTCGAACACCCCGGAGATATCGACCTGATCCGAGCTATAGGAAAACGCGTTGTCTACGATGGGCCACCTGCTATACTCGGTCGTCTCGTGCCGGGCCTCGCACACGCACCCGACCCCGCATGTAGCTGTGGCAAGCCATAGGCTTCGGCCTATCGCCCGGGTCCCCCCTACCACCTCGAACCAAATGGTTTCGCCCTGTGAGGTCGTGCCACTGTACATGCCCAGTTGGGGGGCCTCCGATGTCGCAGTCGGCGCGGGCGGCGGCACCGGCGTCGCGGTCGGTGTAGCGGGTAGCGGAGTCGGGGCCGGGGGCAGCGCCACCGCCACGCACACCCAGACCGAGTCCAGGAAGTTCACGCTCAGCAGGTCGCTGGCCTGAGGGGCGGCCGGGGAGAAAGCCTCGAACATGCTCAGGGCGGCGTTGTGGCGCCACATGGACTCAGCCGCTCCCGCGGGGCTCACCGCCTGCACTACCACGTCGCTTGTCGTCCCATCAGGAAACGTCAGCGAGATGTTGTTGCAGCCTGGGTAAAGCTGCTTGGTAGCACCGGGAGGCGGGAGCGTGATGCTCGCCACCGGCTGCGCCCGGACCGGTGGCCCATGCACCGCCAGCAAGGCCGCCACGACGGCGACTCCGAGGAGCCCAATGGGAAACTTTCCGTTCATAGGTATCCTCCTATCGCCCCAGCGCCGAACAGCGGGGCCCGCACGGATGAGGCGCCGCTAAGAGACTCGCCCTTCACGAAGCAGGCGTCTATACCCTCACGATGAAGAAGCAGCTGAAATAGCCAGTGTCTGGGTCCAAGTCCCACGTCCCTGAGAACGGCTGAACACCGGGCTCATCTACCCGTGCAAAGACCCTGTACGCACCAGGCGTCAGCCGGATGACCTCTTGCGGCCCCTTCTCCGGACAGAAGAGCGGCGGCACGGTATACGTGACACAGGTGGAGCACCGCGGAATGGAGATCGTCCTTGATTCGGGGCCTTCGAGATCGATTGTGAGTGTGTAGGGCGCATCGTTGCTGATCGTCACCTCAGCCTTGCCCCCGGCCTGGACTGGACCCACGTTTTGGGGCGGCGGGAGAGGCTGCGATTGGGGACTGGGGGTAGGGGGCACCAGGGTCGGAGTTGGCGGCCGTGGCGTGACCGTGGGCGGCACCCGTGTGGCGGTCGGGGGCACCGGCGTCGCGGTCGGTGTAGCGGGTAGCGGAGTCGGGGCCGGGGGCAGCGCCGCCGCCACGCACACCCAGACCGAGTCCAGGAAGTTCACGCTCAGCAGGTCGTTGGCCGCCGGGGGCGCCGCGGGAGAGAAACCCTCAAACGTGTTCAGGGCAGCGTTGTGGCGCCACATCGCCTCCACCGCTCCCGCGGGACTCACCGCCTGCACTACCGTCTCGCTGGCCGTCCCATTGGGAAATGTGAGGGAGATGTTGTTGCAGCCTGGGTAAAGCTGCTTGGTGGCGCCGGGCGCCGGGAGCGTGATGCTCGCCACCGGCTGCGCCCGGACCGGTGGCCCATGCACCGCCAGCAAGGCCGCCACGACGGCGACTGCTAGGAGCCCGATGGGAAGCTTTCCCTTCATGGCTGCCCTCCTAACCCTTCGGGATGAATGGCGGGGCCTGCACGGACAAGCGATAACGGCGGGCGCATTGTAGCACCGACGATGATCCGCGTACAGGGGGTGTATATCGCCGCGGTCTAGATCAGGCGCAGCTTGGTCACGCGGGGGTCAATGATGACCTTCTCGGCCTCGAAGTCCAGCTTCATGCGCCAGCCCTGGAGGGTCTTGGCGCCGATGATGACCTCTTCAGACAGCCCCTCGATGACCATGAACTCGTCGGAGAAGCGATAGCCCTGGAGAATGAAGTTCAGGCCCACCCGTTGCGTAGCCTGCACGGTCTCGCCGTCCTTGGCCGTCCCGAACTCCATGGGCTCGGGCAGCGGGACCACCACCTCCACCTCTCGCGCGATGTCCGGCCGGATGCAGGAATAGGTGGAGCCGCTGTCGAACAAGGCGACCACCTGCCGCGACCCCTTGGACCCGCGGAGCTCGATGGGCTCTTCGATGATGGGCATGCCGCGCCTTATGCCGCCGTTACCGCCAGCTTCTCCTCAGCGGCGTGGATGATCTGCCGCGTGCGGTCGATGACGTCCGGGTTCACGGAGACGGAGGTGATGCCCCACTCCACCAGCTTCTGCGTGAGCTCCGGGTAGTCGGAGGGCGCCTGGCCACAGATGGAGGAGGTGATGCCCCGGCGCCGAGCGGTAGTGATGAGCTTCTCCAGGCCTATCATCACCGCCTCATTCCGCTCGTCGAACAGCTTGGCCAGCCGCTCGCTGTCCCGGTCGATGCCCAGGATGAGCTGGGTGAGGTCGTTGGAGCCGATAGAGATGCCGTCGATGCCCACGTCAATGAACCGGTCGAGGATGAAGACGTTGGAAGGCACCTCGGCCATCATCCAGAGCTTAAAGTCCTCCGACTGGGCGAGTCCGTTCTGAGCCATGAGGTCGCGCACGCCCGACAGCTCCGCGGGGGTGCGCACGAAGGGGATCATGACCCACAGGTTCTTGTACTCGCTGCGCACCCGCTTGATGGCCTCTACCTCCAGCTCGAAGACGTCCACGTCGCTGACGTAGCGGGAGGCGCCCCGGTAGCCGATCATGGGGTTCTCTTCGGGCAACTCGTAGCGCTCGCCACCGCGGAGGTTGGCGTACTCGTTAGTCTTGAAGTCGGTCATGCGGTAGACGACGGGCCTGGGATTGAAGGCGCTGGCGAACTTGCGCAGGCCGTCGGCCAGCTTCTCGATGTATTCCTCTGAGCGGCCCTCGTCGATGGCCAGACGTGGGTGCTCCCCGATCTGGGCGACGATGAACTCGGCCCGGAGGAGACCGACTCCATCCACGTTGCGGGCGGCGATGACGTCGGCCAGTTCGGGCTCGGCCAGGTTCACGTAGACCCTGGTCCTGGTCGTGAGGCCGGCGGCCGCCGCATAGCGTTCCTTCTCCTTGCTTGCCCAGGCCAGGCTGGCCTCGGCGCGGCCGTCGTAGACCCGGCCCCAGTAGCCGTCCACGGTCACGATCTGCCCATTGCGCAGGACCTTACTGGCGTTCCCCGTACCCACCACACAGGGGATGCCCAGCTCGCGGCTGACGATAGCGGCGTGGGCGGTTCGCCCGCCACGGTCGGTGATGATGCCCGCCGCCCGCTTCATGGCCGGCACGAAGTCGGGGGTGGTCATCTCAGTCACAAGGATATCCCCCGTCTCCACCTTGCCGATCTCGGAGGCGTCCATAACGATCTTGACCGGACCGGCTTCGACGCCGGGGCTGGCCGGGGAGCCTTCTACGAGGACGGGCGCCGTCTCCTCCACGGCTTCCCACTCCTCCGCCTTGCGGATGGTGGTGACAGGGCGGGTCTGGACGAGGTAGAAATGGAAATCCTCTTTGGCCCACTCAATGTCCTGGGGTACGCCGTAGTGCTGCTCTAGGCGACGGGCGATCTCCGCCAGCTTCACGACCTCATCGTCGGTGAGCTTCTGGATCCCGCGCAGGGCGGCGGGCACCTCCACCCAGACGTTGTTGCCCAGGTCTTCGCCCTCGCCTCTGCCGCCGCGGACCAACTGCTGCTCCTGGGAGGCGACGCGTCGCTCCAGGATCTGAAGGCTTTTCTTGTCGACCATGTAGAGGTCCGGTGTAACCTGGCCGGAGACGATGGCTTCACCGAGCCCGCAGACGGCCTCGATAACGATCTTGGTGTCGTCGCTGGAGACGGGCTCGACGGTGAACATGACGCCGGAGCGCTCCGACTGCACCATGCGCTGGACGGGCACCGCGATGCCCACCTTCATGTGCTCGAAGCCGTTCTCGACGCGGTAAAAGATGGCTCGCGCCTCGAACAAAGAGGCCCAGCACGCTCGCACCGCCGCCACCACGTCGGCCTCGCCTGCTACGTTAAGGAACGTGCTCTGCTGGCCCGCGAAGGAGGCGCTGGGGAGGTCCTCAGCCGTGGCAGAGCTGCGCACGGCCACGGCGCCGCCCAGCTTGCGGTAGGCATCCCTGATCTGACGGGTCAACTCCTCCGGCATGGGCGTGTCGATGATGGCCTGCTTGATCTGCTGGGAGGCCTTCTGGAGCGCGTCGTTGTTGCGGTGGTCCAGGCCGGCCAGCATCGCCTCGATCTTGGGGCGGAGGCCAGAGGTCTCCAGGAAACGGAAGTAGGCCCCGGCGGTGACGATGAATCCAGGTGGCACGGGAACCTGGGCCTGTGTCATCTCGCCCAAGTTGGCTCCTTTGCCCCCCACCAGACCTACGTCATCCTTGCCAACATCCTGGAACCAGACAATGGCCTTATTGTTGTTCATCGCAGTGGACCTCCACGTATAATCTCAGGGCTTCGGGAATACGGCCGAAGCGCCAGCCAACTGACGTTCTTGGGCCAAGCGGGCCCGCCAGAGGACCCCCCTATTATTTCACGGAGGGGATAGCCTATTCAACATAGGGGTAAGCCCTACTCTTTCCCCAAGACGGATAGAAGGTCTCCATTCCGGCTCTTCGACCACGCCGGCTCGCCTGCTACTCCACCGTGACGGTCTTAGCCAGGTTGCGGGGCTGATCCACGTCGCAGCCCCGGCGCAGAGCGATGTGGTAGGCCAGGAGCTGGAGAGGCACCGCCGCCAGAATGGGCATCAGGAGCGGCGATGTCTGAGGCAAGTAGATGACATGGTCCGCCTTCCCCGCTATCTCTGTATCGCCCTCCGTGGCCAGGGCGATGACCACACCGTCCCGGGCCTTCACCTGTTCGATGTTAGCGAGCATCTTGTCGTATAGCCCGTCGCGCACGGCGATGGCCACCACCGGCATGCTCTGGTCGATGAGAGCGATGGGGCCGTGCTTCATCTCGCCGGCGGGGTAGCCCTCGGCGTGGATGTAGCTGACCTCCTTGAGCTTGAGGGCCCCCTCCATGGCGATGGGATACTGGATGCCTCGGGCCAGGAAGAGGAAGTTCTGCTGTCGGAACAAGACGTGGGCCAGCCGTTCGAACTCCGCGTCCTGCTTGAGGACCTCTCCCACCAGGTGGGGGATTTTCGCCAAAGGGTCCAGCAGACCCGCCAACTGTAGATCGTCCAGGTGACCACTGCGGCGACCCAGATAGCAGGCCAGGAGATAGAGGGCAGCGATGGCCGAGGTGAAGGTCTTGGTGCTGGCGACGGCGATCTCCAGGCCGCAGCGTGTGAGGACGGCCCCTTCGGCCACGCGGGTGGCCTGGCTCCCCAACACATTGCAAATGGTCACCTGGCGCGCTCCTTTGCTCCCGGCTTCGGCCATGGCCGCCAGCGTATCCACCGTCTCCCCCGACTGGCCTATGGAGACCACCAGGGTGTCGGGCCCGACGAGGGGGTCCCGGTAGCGGAACTCAGAGGAGTTGTCTACCTCGGCTGAGAGGCCCGCGATATGCTCGAAGTAGTGGCGACCAACCATAGCGGCGTGAAGGCTGGTCCCCATGCCCACCAGGACGGCCCGCCTCAGCGAGCGAATCTCCTGGTCCGAGAAGGGCACCTCTTCCAGCTCCACGGCCGGTGGCTCGAACTGGGCACGGCCGCGGATAGTGTCGAGGATGGCCTCTGGCTGCTCCATGATCTCTTTGAGCATGAAGTGCTTGTAGACGCCCTTGGCGGCGGTCACCGGGTCATAGGGGAGGGTCTGGGGCTCCAAAGCAAGCACCTCGCCCGCGGCCGACCAGTAGTCGGCGCCGGAGCGGCGGACAAGGGCTACCTCGCGGTCGGCCAGAAAGACGACACGACGGGTATGAGGCAGGAGGGCGGGCAGGTCGCTGGCCACAAACATCTCGTCCTGGCCGTAGCCCACTGTTACGCCGCCGGCGTTGCCCACTCGCGCCGCCACCAGCGCCCCCGGCTCTCGACGGCTCATGACGACGATGGCGTGGGCGCCCTCAATCTGGGCGATGGTGCGGCGGACGGCTGCTACTAGGTCCTCGCCTTCCGCCAGGTGGCTCTCGATCAAGTGAGGGATGACCTCCGTGTCCGTCTCCGAGATGAAGCGGTGCCCTGCTCCCTGGAGGTCACGCTTGAGGGTCAGGTAATTCTCGACGATGCCGTTGTGGATGACGACGATATCGCCGGCGCAGTCCTGCTGGGGGTGGGCGTTGTCCTGGCTGGGCCGGCCGTGAGTAGCCCAGCGGGTATGCCCGATGCCCAGGCGACCGGACGGGGCTTGCCCCTCTAGGGAGAGAACCAGCTCGCTGAGCTTGCCGACGCGCTTGCTGACGTGGAGATCGCCTCTGTCGTCGAGGATGGCGATACCGGCGCTATCGTAGCCCCGGTACTCCAGGCGGCTGAGGCCCTCCAGAAGAAGCGGCGCCGCCGGTCTCAGGCCTACATAGCCCATGATGCCGCACACAGGGGCTTCCCTCTCCTCCCGCTACGCAGGTCTGCCCGGAGGCACCGCCTGCCGTGTCCTGACGCATTTTAGCCAACGGCCCGCCACGTGCAAGCCTCTGAGCTAGGCGTCAGCACATATCCTTAGTCGGCCTCAGGTTCGGGGTACCGCCTCCAGACGGGCTGCCGTCTCCTCCAGACGCGCTATCACCTCGTCCACGGCGAAGTCAGGGGTGGAGGCGCCGGCCGTGACGCCGACCCGCCCGCGGCCAGCCAACCACTGGGGCTCGATCTCGTCCGCTGTCTCGATGTGGTGGGTCTCCACGCCCTCCTCGCGACACACCTCAGCCAGGTGGCGAGTGTTGGCGCTTTCACGCCCGCCGATGACGATCATCAGGTCCACTCGCCGGGCCAGCTCCTGGGCGGCTGCCTGCTGGCTGGTGGTGGCATTGCAGAGGGTGTTGATGACCCGCAGCTCGCTGATGCGCTCCATGCGCGTCTCGAATAGGTGCCGGACGAAGGCAGCGAAGCGGGCCTCAGTGTGGGTGGTCTGGGAGAGGACGGCGATGCGCGAAGGCAGGTCCTCTGGCAGGCGATCCAGGTCCGCCTCGTCGGCGATGGCGATGCCCCGGCCGTGGGCCCAACCCAGGACGCCCCGCACTTCCTTGTGATCGGGGTCACCGAAGACAATGACGGCAAAGCCCTCCTTCGCCAGGCGCTTCGCCCACTGCTGGGAACGGGTAACAATGGGACAGGTGGTGTCGATGACGGCTACGCCCAGCCGATTCAGCGCCTCCTTCACCTGAGGGCCTACGCCGTGGGCGGTGATGGCCACAGGCCGCCCGTTGATCTCGTCGAGGTCAGCCACCACCTCGATGCCCTGCTGGCGCAGCCTCTCGACGACCTGACGGTTGTGTACGGTGGAACCGAGGGTGGTCAGAGCGCCGGTCTGCCGGGCTGCCTCTTCCATCATCTCGACGGCCCGCCGGACCCCGAAGCAAAAGCCCATATCACGGGCCGTGATGATCTCCATGCCTTCCTCTCTGCCTAGATTACTCTCGCCTGCTGCACAGGGACTTCGGTGGGCGGTGGCACCCTGTCATGGTAGTAGCCGCGGTACTGCGGCGGCAGCAAGGCAGCGACGCGGCCCATGATGATGTCGGTGCAGCGATCAAAGTCCTCAGCCTTGGGACGGCCGACCGAGGGCAGAAAGAAGGGTTGGCCCACCACCAACCGAATCTTGGTGCGGCGGAAGGGGCGCAGGAAGGCGCTGGGAAGCCGCACTACCTCGGTGCCCGTGACGGCCACAGGCAAGATGGGAGCGCCGGTTCGGAGGGCCACCAGGGCTGTGCCAGGGTGGCCCCGGCCCATCGAGCCTGTCTTGCTGCGTGTACCTTCCGGGAACATGACCAGGGCGTGGCCGCGGCGCACGACCTGCACCGCCCGTCGCAGGGCCTTCAGGTCGGCCTCGAAGCGGCGCACGGGGAAAGCGCCGATCAAACGAAAGTAGAGACCCATGATAGGCCAGTGAAACATCTCATCCTTGGCCATGAACCTGACCCGCCGCCGCATGAAAGCCCCCACCAGTCCGGGGTCGGCGTTGTTCAGGTGATTAGACGCGATGATGACCCCACCCCGGCGGGGCACGTTCTCGGCACCGACTACCTCCACCCGGGCATAGACGGCCAGCATGAGGCGGACGAGGAGCCAGCTCGGCCAGTAGAAGAAGGGGACGATCAAGCTCGCGCCTCCACCAATGATAGTACCCTCTCCACGACCTCCTCCAGGCTAAGGCCGTCGGTGCTGATGATGACAGCGTCCGCCGCCGGGCGAAGAGGCGACACCGACCGGCTGCTGTCAATGGCGTCGCGCTTCTCCAGGTCTGCCAGTACGCTCTCGAAGGAGGGTACCCGCCCCCTCAGGGCCAACTGCTGCCGGCGCCGGCGGGCTCGCTCCTCCCGCGAGGCGTCCAGGTAGACCTTCAGATCGGCGTCGGGGAGGACAGCGGTGCCGATGTCACGACCGGCCATGACGGTGGGCCCTCTTTGTGCCAGCCGACGCTGCATGCGCACCAGCTCCCGCCGCACCGCCGGCACGCGGGAAACCAGGGAGACGCTGGCCTCGACCTCGGGCGCCGTCAGATGCGGCGTGGCGTCCTCGCCGTCGACGCGAACGCGGCAGCGTTCGCGGCCCTGCGGGTCTCCGCTTCCCGGCGGCGGGGGGCTGACCTCCATCACGGTCTCGGCGGCCAGCCGGCCCATGGCCTCTTCGTCCTCGGGGTCCAGCCCGCGCCGGAGGGCTAGCCAGGTCAGCGCACGGTACATGGCCCCTGTGTCGAAGAAAAGATAGCCAAGCCTGCGGGCCACGAGATTCCCGACATCGCTCTTGCCGGACGCCCCTGGCCCGTCGATGGCGATGGTCTTCGGCAGCCGCCTGCGGTCTTTACCGGCCTGGTTTCCCTGGACCGCCGCTCTCCTTCGCCCGTGTTTGAATCGATTATAGAGAACCCATTCTAGGGCGGCAAGGCGATGGCTCAGAAGCGCCGCCCGCGAGCCAGCCAACAGAGGACGCCGGCAGCTCCTGCCCCGGTACCACCGGCAAAGACAAGGCCTGCGGCCAGCAGGAGCCAGGGCCAGGAGAGGTCGCCTCCGCCTCCGGTCGCGGACAGAGCTTGCCCCTGCACCTGCGAAATGGGGGATGCGGTGACTGTAAGCGCGATTCCTGCTGGCGGGCCTGCCCCAGGGGAAGGGTAAGCGTTATCGCGGAAGTCGGCGGCGGTATCCGTGTCGCGGTCTGAGGGGAAGCGCTCCAGGCTGTGGCCTGGTGGCACTGCCGGCGCCGGCGGCTCGAAGAATTCATGGTCCACGCCGTAGGAGAGGGCGTCCACAGTCCGGCCCTCCTCATCCAGGAGGAGGAGACGGTCGCCATCGTTGGCCAGGCCGTTGCCGATCCTGCCGTCCGCCAGGACGAGGAGTGCGCCCTGGAAGGCGCGGTACTGACGCCGGAAGTCGGGTGACGCCGCCACGACAGCGTACGCCCCTGGCGGGAGCGCCGCCGGCGGCAGAGTGTCGGCGGCCACGTTGTCGGCCAGGCTCCAGCCGCCCAATTCGACGCTTTCCGGCCCGGCGTTGTACAGCTCGACCCACTCGCGGGCGGCGTCGTCGCCGCCGGCCCCGGCGTTGGCCAGCACCTCGCTTATCTTGACCGCATAGGGCGAATCCTCGTACGTGCGACCCTCGCGGGCTTGCGGCGCTGACGCGGCAGAGGCCCGGCCCGGTGCCCGCGCTCCCCCACCAGAGTCGGAACCCTCTCTCGCGGAGGGCCCAGATGGAGGCTCCGACTCATTTGCGGCGGCTTGCCTTCCCAGCGGCGTGCCCTCTCCCGATTCGTCGCCGCTGGCCGGCGTAGGAGGGGCCGCCTCCTCGAGGGCGAAGTCGTCTAGGTAGATGGTCTCAGGAGCGCCCGAGGCGGGAACGAAAACGATGCGGGCGCGGGCCGAGCGGGCCTCCTGCGGAGCCGTCACAGAGCCGGTGGAGAGGTAGCGGAAAAGCGGATCACTGCCGGACAGAGACTCCGGAGAATCTGAACTGGCGAAGCTGGAGCCGGAAGCGTCTGGGGAGGAGTACCAGGAGATGCGGAGGAAGACGGTAGAGTCTGGTGAGCCGTTCTTGAGGACGAAGCCGTGGAAAGCATAGGAACGGCCGGGATCGACCGAGAGGGGTTGGTAGACCCACTTGGTGGAGGGAGTGTCGGAAGAGAAGCTGCCGGCGAAGAAGCCGGAGCGGGGGAAGGCGGCGGAGCGAGAGAGGAAGCCGCCGAACTTCTGCCAGGCGGCGGGTGTGCCCTCCAGCCCTTCCTCGAAGCCGCCGTTCAGCAGCCGGCCGCGGGGCATGGGAGCCGCCAGCGAGGTAGGCTCCGAGGATGCAGGAGTCGGCGTCACCGTCTCGGAGGGCATGGGGGTTGCCGTCGCCGTGGGCTCCGGCGTAGGCGTGGGAGGAGCCGTCTCCTCGAGGGCGAAGTCATCCAGGTAGATGGCCTCAGGAGCAGCCGAGGCGGGAGCGAGAACAATGCGGGCGCGGGCCGAGCGGGCCTCCTGCGGGGCCGTCACGGAGCCGGTGGAGAGATAGCGGAAGGACGGATCACTGCCGGACAGAGACTCCGGAGAATCGTAACTGGCGAAGCTGGAGCCGGAGGCGTCGAGGGAGGAGTACCAGGAGATGCGGAGGAGGACCGTAGAGTCTGGTGAGCCGTTCTTCAGGACGAAGCCGTGGAAAGCGTAGGAACGGCCGGGATCGACCGAGAGGGGCTGATAGACCCACTTCGTAGAGTCGGTGAAGGAGGAGAAGGCGCCGGCGAAGGAGCCGGAGCGTGGGAAGGCGGCGGAGCGGTAAAGGAAGCCGCCGAACTTCTGCCAGGCGGCGGGTATGTCCTCCACCCCTTCCTCGAAGCCCCCGTTCAGGATCGAGCCGGAAGGCATGGGAACCTCCGTGGCGGTGGGACTCACGGTCGGAGTCGGGGGAGATGTGGGCGTCGGGGAGGGCGCCGAAGTGGTGGGAGTCGGTGTGCCTGTCGGCGAGGGCGCTGGGCCCTGAAGGCTCAGGTCGTCCAGGCAGGCCGCGGCCGGTCCTGACGCCGACAAGCCTACTCGCAGGCGGCTGGAGCGGGCTGCGCTTGGGGCCGTCTGAGAACCGGTGGTCATGAAGGCGTAGTTGGTGACATTGTAAGGGAGCGGCCCAGACCATGCCTCTCGGAGGGGCGGGCCGGCTGCATCCGCCGTCCCGTAGAAGGCCAGGACGAGACGCAGTTGAGACGACGGGGCGGCGCCGGCGGCGAAGCGGGCGTAGCCGCTCGCCTCATAAGTTCCCCCTGGCTCTATGGGGATGGCGCTGGACTCAAGCCAGCCTTCCTCACCACCGTTCAGGTAGAGGCCGGCCGCGGGGTCAGCGGCGCGGCCGTCGCAGCCGGTATCGAAGTCCAGGCCGTGGGCCGTCCAGCCGTTCTTGCCCTGGCTGAAGTCGCCGTTGGAAAGGAGTTGTTCGGCCGCTGCCTGACGTCCCACCGCGATGAGGGCCGCCAACAGCAGCACGGGCAGCGTGGCAAGTGGCATCCTTGCCCGCATGGGAGACAAACCTCGGAGAAGGTGGCCTCAGGCCGGCGTCGCCGGTCCGGGCTTGTGCAGGCAGGAGTCCCGTCCCGCCGGCGGTCTGTAGCCCGGAGGAAGTGCGTGCCGGAGCGCACCGAATTATGTCGATTCGTCTTGACCAGTGTCAAGGCTTGTGAACCAGATTGCTTGTAGACGCAGTGTCCTACAGCACGCGGACCAGTCGCGGGCTGGGGGTGATGCCGGGGATGCGGCCCCTCTTGGCGATAGGCTTGCCTTCAATTTCGTGGAGGTCGGCAGTGAAATCGATGGGACGGGCGCTGGTGATGTAGCTGCCGACGCCGAAGCCATCCACGGGCGCCCCGACATCCCGCATCTCGCGGATACGGTCGGGGGTGACGCCGCCGCTGACGAAGATCTGCACCCAGGGGAACCCGGCCAGGTCCAGGTGAGCGCGCACCTCCTTCACCAGGTCCGAGGTAACGCCACCACGCTCGCCGGGGGTGTCCAGTCGGACGCCGTTCAGCCGCTTACCCAAAGCCCGGGCCACCGCCACCGACTCCTCGGGCTCGTCGCGGAAGGTGTCCACCAGCACTATGCGGGATACCTCTGGGGGCATGTGGCGGTCGAAGGCGATAGCCGCCCGCACCGTGTCGCCGAAGCAGATGATCATGGCGTGGGGCATGGTCCCGGAGGGTGCGACGCCGGCCAGGCGGGCCCCCTCCGGCGTCGAGGCGCTGGCGCAGCCCCCCACTATGGCCGCGCGGTCCATGTAGGGCGCGACGGCGGGATGCACGTGGCGGGCGCCAAAGCTCACCACGGGTATGTCGCCGGCGGCCTCCACGCACTGGCGGGCAGCCGTCGCCCAGCCGCTCTCGTGGGCCAGGAAGCCCAGGATGGCCGTCTCATAGATGCCGTAGGAGAGATAGGGGGCGGTGATGCGCAGCACCACCTCCTTGCGGCTGAAGGGCTGGCCCTCCTCCAGGGCCCAGACCTCGGCGTCAGGGGGGAGCACCCGACGCAGGAGGGCCAGCGCCTCTCTCATCCCACAGAGGATACCGTCGCGGCTGGGGAAGACCTCCATGGTGGCGCGGGGATTCACACCCTCGCGCTCCAGCACCTCGCAGGCGCGGAGGAAATAGACGTCGGCCGTGTCGCCCTTGAGGACGGCGTCGGCTATAGGGAAGACGAGGTCCTTCACTGCCTCTCCTGTGCGGGGGCCACCACTCGGGCCCCCAGGATCTTCTCCATGTGCTGAAGGGCGAATCGATGTGCCTCCTCGTCGAAGCTGGCGACGCAGTCGGCCCTCACCTCGACCGGGTAGTCACGGTTGCGGGCATCCGCCGTGGTATGGAGAACACAGATGTCGGTGCAGACGCCGCAGACGACAACCTTCTCCGGCGAGAGCTCCCGCAGCTTCTGCTCCAGCGCCGTGCCATAGAAGGCGCTGTAGCGGGTCTTGGGCAGGATGTCCTCCGCCAGGTCGGCCAGCTCCGGTATCACCTCCGCCTCCACACTGCCGCGGACGCAGTGGGGCGGGAACATCTCGAACTCCCTGTCATCGGGGCCGTGGTTATCGCAGACGAAGATGACACGGGAGCCGCGGGCCTTCTCCTCTTCGACCAGCCGGCGGACATGGGGGATGATACGCCGCGCCGACTCGCCGCAGTAGAGGGGGTAGCCCTCCTCCAGGAACCCCCGCAGCATGTCCACGACCAGCACCGCGTTCGCCATGATCTGCTCCCTCTAGGGGCAGGAAGGGCGCAGCCCCCAAGCCACGCCCCTCTTTACGCCTCTCGAAGTGCGGACGGTACGCCCCGCTATTCGCCGGGCCAGTCCCGATGCCGCAGTCGCACCCGCCGGAAGAGGAAAGTCTCGCTAACCACGTGGTCGTCGTCCCGGGTGGGCTCGGGGCGCTCCACCACCTCCGCCTTCTCGGGCTGCCGCCGCGCTGGCAGGCGGGCCCGCCGGCTGTCGGAGCGGGGGAGGCGCAGGGCGCGAGCGATGAGCCGGCGCAGGACGGCCTCGGCCAGGGTGCCGGCAGCCACCACGGCAGCCCCGCGTACCACTACGGGCATCGTCTCCCGCCAGGGCACAGGCGCGTAGGACCGCTCGTCGCGGACCATAGGAACGCGGCTGGCGTGAAGGGCGGCGCCGCAGTGGCGGCAGAAGCTGTCCTCGGGGTCGTGGGAGCTGTCACACCTGGGGCAGCGCAACAACGCCTCGCTTTGGGAGCGGCCGTCCTCGTTCATTGCAGGGCCATTATAGACCGCCTCCTCAGGCGCAGCAAACCTGGTCGCGTGCGAAGCCGTCACGCGCCGCAAGACCATCCCGAAGGTCAGGCTTAAGCCCGGCCTTCAGAGGTTATCCTCCCCGCTGGCTTCACCGCCCGCACATACAGGAACAATGTTGCGTGATCTCGCCACCTTTGCAGCCACGGATGCTTCTCGCACATGTCTTCGGACGGGCGTGGCTCTGCAATCTCCTCTAGTACGAATCCTGCCCTGATCAAGGTGTTGACGTACTCCGAGAGCGTCCTTGGGAAAACGGGCACGGCGAAGGGCTCGGCGTCCTTGGGGGCAGGGCCCCCTTCGAACCTCCAATGCTCCACGTAAGGCTGGTGGCCAAAGTAGTTCGAGACCGTCAGCTTAGTGGCATTACCGTTCTCGTCCTCCATCCAGCCGTAACCCCTGGTCATGAAACATGGGTGAGTTATGCTGAAGATCAACTCGCCGCCTGGCCGAAGCACTCTGAGGATCTCTCTTGACGCGCCACCAAGGTCGGGGCCATCCATGAGCGCCATGAACGAAACCACCGTATCGAAGGATGCATCGCCAAAGATCGAAAGGTCGGAGAAGGACGCCACCTCGTAACGAATCCCGAGGGGCTCCCTTTCCTCCTCCTGCCGAGCGAGGTCGATCATCTTCTGGGAAATGTCCACGCCGGTCATCCGCGCCCCGCTTCTGGCCAGCAGCCGCGTGCTGTAGCCCTCCCCGCAGCCAGCGTCCAGGACCGTCTTGCCCCTCAAGTCACCAGTGAACCGCAAGAAGGCGGGGCTATTGAAGTGCTCGCGGTAGTAGTCCCATCCCTTGCGGACCTGCTCGGCCCACAAGTCCGCGTTCTGGTCCCAGTACCGAGCGACATCTTCCTCGGAGAACTGCGAGCCCTTCATTCGTCCTCTCCGCCGGGCGCCACCCCGGGGCGCCTTTCACCATGAGACTCCAGTCCATCCCCCCCACTCAGCAGGGATGAGCAGGCCACTTCCTCCACCTGACGTCCGTCAGCCTTGACCCCTCAGGCGGAGCAACCCTAGAATGATTCCAGAGCAAGGAGCGAAACCCGATGCCGCTCTACGAGTACTTTTGCCCTAGCTGTAACCAGAAGTTCGAGTTGCTGCGCTCGATGAGCCGCGCGGAAGAGGCGGCCACCTGCCCCAGCGGGCACCCGGGGGCCAACCGCGTCCTCTCCCTCTTCGCCTCCTTCTCTAAGGGAGAGGACGGCTCGATGATGCCTGTGGGCGGCAGCCCTTGCGCCTCCTGCGCCACCGGCGCCTGCAGCACCTGCGACATCGCCTAGTAGCACGAGCGCCCGCCACGAGCAGACGAGGGAAGCAAGAAGGCTCCCCTCATCTTATGCCGTGGCCGGGCTGTCCCCCCCGGCATGCTGCTGGCTGGGCGTCAGGACCACCGTCACCCGCCGGCGCGTCAGTCCCAGGTAGAGGCCGGAGGCGAGGGCCAGGACGGCTGCCTCGGCCAGGGTCAGCAAGCCCACCAGCATGCTGGCATCGACCCAGAAGCCTTCGGGAAACATTTGGATGAGGTGGTCAGTCCGAGGGTCCAGTCGCCAGAGATCGTTGTTGAAGGCGATCAGGTGGAACTCTTCGAAGGCGCGGTCGAAGCCAAGCAGCGCCACAGCGCCCAGAGCCAGGATGACAGCGATGGCCACCAGTGAGCCGGTCAGAACCCGAGTGGCCAGGCGTCGCAGGGAACCCTCCCGGGCCCAGATAAACACGCCCACCACATAGGTGAAGACGTAGACGATGCCTAGCTCCTGAACCCGAAAGGTGGTCTGGAAAAGGTCCTTCACGTCGCGGAGGTGGGCCGTCTCCCGGGCGTTGAAGAAGGAGACCTCGCGGCCTCCCTCCTCGACCAGGATGTGGATCGTCTCCTCGTTGTTGTTGAAGTAGCGACGCAGCTCCTCTCCGGCGCGCGAGATCTCCTCCCTTGGAAGGCCGGTCCGAGCCTCCACGTCGTACTTGTCGAAGCCGTACTCGTAGAGGCGACCCTCGTCGGCCGCGAAGCGGACGTTGGTGGCGACTAGGGTCACGGGGAGGGCGAGAACAAAGAGGAACAGTGCGAGGCTACGCAGGTATCGCACACCGCACCTTCCTGCACCCAACCTTCCTGCTTGAGCCCCGCCACCTGGCTTGAGGCCATGCTAGTGAGAGCACCTCCACCCTGTCAAGGTGCTCCCCCGCAGGTCTGTGCCCCTGCCCGCTAGCAGTCAGAGACGAACCGCAGGCGTAAACCTATGCAACCAGTTACGCGCAGCCGCCCAAGTTGACAGAGCCCCCAGACACGGTATGATCTTCTCAACGTCGGTGCAGCAGCACGAGGTGTCACGGTGCAGATCGACTGGAGCAAGACTATCAATGACATCTTCGCTAACAAGATCTCCTGCCCGCGCTGCGGCACCCTGAACACATCCGTCGTAGCTGGCTACTCGCGCCCCCCCTCCGCCGCTGACTACGCCCCCCGCTGCCAGGACTGCACCCGCAAGGAGGACTGTGACGCCCGCAAGCTGGTCGTCGTCTGTGAGTCCTGTGCCAGGGAGCTGCGGCTCCGCGCCCGCCACATCGACCAGGAGGGCATGATGACCCTCCTCATGGGCGACTGCCGCAAGGACCTGGAGGACTGCCTGGAGTACCTGGCCGACTACTGGCAGGAAGACCTGGACATCGACCCTGAGGACATGGAGCGGCGCCTGGAAGAGGTGGCGCCGGAGGTTTTCGCCGAGGAGGACGCCTGGCGGCGGCGCCTGGAAGAAGAGTACCTCAACTATCAGCGCTGGTTCCGCGAGCAGGGCCTGCGCATCCCCAACCCTGGGTGGCGCTCCGAGTACGTGGAGGAAGTCCTGGCCCTCGGCTACACCACCCTCCTGGGCGAGTGAGCCCCGGCCGCCCAACCGTCGATCATCGTGGCGAAGGCCAGGCTTACCTGCCCGCCGGCAGGCGGGAGCCTGGCCTTCGGTTGATAGGCGTCGGTTGATGTCCTGCGCGCACGCCACGTCCGGGGCGCTACGCCTTTACCCGGCGCGGCCCGCCGCCGGCCGCTCCCGGCCCGCGGCCGACACCTCCTCGAAGAGGACCTCCTCGATGCGGGCCATCACCTCTTCCAGCCCCCAGCCTTGCAGGGCGGAGATAAGGTAGGCATCCGGCCGGTGGACGCTCAACGACAGCTCGTACTCCGCCAGGTCGCCCAGGCCCCGCAGCGGCGAGCCATCGCGACGAGCCAGGCGGTCCACCTTGTTGAGGACGGTGAGCCGGGGCTTGTCGGCCACTTCCAGCTCGGCCAGCGTGCGCTCTACGGCCTCGGACTGCTCGGCGGCGTTGGGATGCGTTATGTCGACCACATGCAGGAGCAGGTCCGCCTCCGACAGCTCTTCGAGGGTGGCCCGGAAGGCCGCCACGAGCTGGGTGGGCAGCTTCTGGATGAAGCCCACGGTGTCCGTCAGCAGGACCCGGTGCCCGCCCGGCAGGACGATGCGCCGCGTTAGGGGGTCCAGGGTAGCGAACAGCAGGTCCTCCACGAAGACGTCCGCCCCCGAGAGGGCCCGCATGAGGGTGCTCTTGCCGGCGTTGGTGTAGCCGACCAGGGCCACCACCGGCACGCCCGTCCGGGCACGCCGCCGCCGGTAGAGGGCCCGCTGGCGCCGTACCGCCTCGAGCTGCTTCTTCAGGCGGCCGATCTTGGTGCGAACCAGCCGCCGGTCCGTCTCCAACTGCGTCTCGCCGGGGCCGCGGGTGCCGATATGCCCCTCGAGACGCTCCAGGTGGCTCCACTGGCCGGCCAGGCGCGGCAGGAGGTACTGGGCCTGCGCCAGGTCCACCTGCAAACGCCCCTCGCGGGTGCGGGCCCGCCGGGCGAAGATGTCCAGGATAAGCGCGGTGCGGTCCAGCACCTTGACCTGGAGGGCGTCCTCCAGATTGCGCTGCTGGGACGGCGTGAGCTCGTCGTCGAAGATGACCAGGGTGTAGCGGATGCGGCCGCGCTCCGCCTTGATCTCGGCAAGCTTGCCGCTGCCCACGTAGTGAGCCGGGTGCGGCCGCTGCAACCTCTGCACGGCACGCCCGACCACGCAGGCGCCGGCCGTCTCCGCCAGGAGGGCAAGCTCCTCCAGGGAGCTCTGGGGATCCCAGCGCCCGCCTGCCGACAAGGCAGGCCGGTCAGTGGCGCGGCCCGAACCACCGCCGCCCTTCAGCTCGACGGCGACGAGATAGGCGCGCTCCTCGGGCTCTGCTGTGGGGTGAAGACGATTGGCTATGACAGCCTCACCTCCGCTTGACAGAATACCACGAAGAGGAGAGGGAGTCAGGTCGTGAAGGGATCCACTCTCCACCCCCGCAGCCGCCGCAGCCCCTCTTCGAGCCGGTCGTCGGGGGTGGTGAGGGAGAGGCGCACGTAACCCTCGCCGGCCGCCCCGTAGCCGACGCCTGGCGTCACCACCACGCCCACGTCGTCCAGCAGTCGGGTGGCGAACTCCATCGAGGTGTAGCCTTCGGGGACGCGCGCCCAGACGTAGAGGCTGGCCCTGGGCGGCTGCACCGCCAGGCCCACGGCCCGTAGCGCCTCGACCAGGCGGTCGCGGCGGCGCTGGTAGACGGCGTTGTGCTCGTCGATGCAGTCCTGCGGTCCCTCCAGGGCGGCGATCGCCATGCGCTGAATGGCCTGAGGCACCCCCGAGTCCAGGTTCGACTTCACCCGCATGAGGGCATCGATCATCGCTGCGTTG
>Ga0315277_10002068_pt1 | contig 28264 bp, 26 predicted proteins | sample YL17G05_15_MG_FD_203695 | JGI IMG/M metagenome (GOLD analysis project Ga0315277, IMG submission 203695) | Sediment microbial communities from Yellowstone Lake, YNP, Wyoming, USA - YL17G05_15 | ecosystem: Environmental > Aquatic > Freshwater > Lake > Sediment | place: USA: Wyoming | collected... | reverse complement strand
ATTTGTTCCTTAAGCTCCTTAACCTTACCAATAGCGTTTTTGTCCGCTTCCCAGCGGGCCGTCAGTTTGGCGTCCTGAGCTTTCAGTTCGGCCAGTTGTTTGTGAGATTTTTCAAGCTGCTTTGTGCTGGCCGGGTCTGTTTCCTTTTTCAGCGCCTGACATTCAATTTCAAGCTGCATAATTTTTCGACGGATGTCGTCCAGCTCCGTCGGCAGCGAATCGTTTTCAATCCGCAGCCGCGACGCCGCCTCATCGACCAGGTCAATGGCCTTGTCCGGCAGAAAGCGGTCACAGATGTAGCGGTTGGACAGCGTCGCCGCTGCCACCAGCGCAGCGTCGGTAATGCGAACGCCGTGATGCGTATCGTAGCGGTCTTTCAGGCCGCGAAGAATGGCAATCGTTTCTTCGACCGTGGGCGGGTCAACCAGAATCGGCTGGAACCGCCGCTCCAGCGCCGCGTCCTTTTCGACATATTTGCGATATTCATCAACCGTTGTCGCGCCGATGCAGCGCAGTTCCCCGCGCGCCAGCGCCGGTTTGAGCAGATTGCCCGCATCCACGGAACCTTCCGCCCTGCCGGCGCCGACAATGGTATGCAGTTCGTCAATAAACAAAATAATTTGTCCGTTTGCCCCGGTCACTTCCTTCAATACCGCTTTGAATCGTTCTTCAAATTCGCCGCGGAATTTTGTCCCCGCAACCAGCGACCCCATATCCAGCGCAATGAGCCGTTTATCCTTCAGCCCTGCGGGCACGTCGCCGGAGACAATCCGCTGGGCAAGGCCTTCGACAATCGCCGTCTTTCCCACGCCGGCCTCGCCGATGAGAACGGGATTGTTTTTGGTTCGCCGGTTAAGCACCTGCATACATCGGCGGATTTCATCCTCTCTGCCGATGACCGGGTCGAGTTTGCCCCTGCGGGCCATTTCCAGCAGGTCGATGCCGAACCGTTCGAGGGCTTTGTATCTGCTTTCCGGGCTTTCGTCGGTGATTTTAGTCCCGCCGCGAATGTCTTTTATCGCCTGTTCGATTTGCCGGGGCGTAATGGAATTGACGCTTAGAATTTCCTTGGCGTCGCTCTTGATTTCCGCCAGCGACAACAAGAGGTGTTCCACGCTGAGGTATTCGTCGCCCATCTTGTCCGCGCGATTTTGCGCGTCGAGAATGATTTGCGTATAGGCCGGGTCGGGCATCAGTTGCGCCCCGACGGAACCTTTGGGCAGACGACTCAGTTCGCCCCTGGCCATATCCCGAATCCGGCTGACATTGGCCCCGATCTTTTTCAGCGCCATCGCCGCCATTCCCTGCTCATCTTCCAGCAGCGCAGCCAGCAGGTGCATCGGCGTCATCACGGTATGACTATACGCCATAGCGACTTGCTGACTGGTCGCCATCGCTTCCTGGGCCTTGACTGTGAATTTATCGAATTTCATTTCGCGTCCCTTTCGGTAATCGACCTCAGAAGATATAGCAAAGCCCGTGCCTTAACCTTCGATTTCATAAGATATTATACACAAAGAACTTGCAAAATCAAACGTAAACATCCTATATGCCAAATTGACATCCCCCGTCATAAATTGCACCTGCAAATACATCGGCAATAACGAAGTTTTCCCGGATTTTTCTTGATTAACCAGAGTCAAAAATGTAAAATAATATTTAGTTTTAAAAACATAAAAGAGGGTGATGCGACAAACATCACTTTTGCATACGAGCCGTGGGTTACCCCTCACGGCTTTTTTTATTTTACCGCCCAGCGGAATTTCGCCGAGGCGCTGCGGGGATTGGACGCGATTTCGCTTCTTTGCGGCACGATGACCTCAGTCGCCATAGACTGGTACAGGCCCTCGTGAAGCCCGTTGCAAAACGACTGCTTGACTAACCGGTCTTCGCCGCTGTGAAAACTGATGATTCCGATTCGGCCGCCCGGCCGCAGACAAAACGGCGCCACCCGCAACAGTTCTCTAAGCGAACCCAGCTCATCATTGACCAGCATCCGCAACGCCTGAAACGTGCGCGCCGCAGGATGAAGCAGGCCGGGATTTAACCGGCGCTGTTGTTTCCAGTCTTTATCCGTCAATCCTTTAATGTCGAAAATCAACCCGACAAGCTGTGCGGTGTTCGTAAAGGTTTCGACCGAACGCAGCGCGACGATTTGGTGCGCAATGGCCTGATGGTCCGGCTCATCGGCCAGTTCCCACAAGGCTTCGGACAACTCCCGCTCGGACAGCGTATTCAGCAAATCCGCCGCCGTCCGCTTGCGCCTATCGTCCATCCGCATATCGAGCGGGCCTGCGTGTTTATAACTCATCCCGCGGTCGGGATTGTCGATCTGCATACTCGAAACACCCAGGTCGGCGAAAATAATATCGAAACCCGCAAGCCCTTCTTTACACATCACGCTGGCGATTCCCGCGAAATTGCTTCGATGCAGGCACATCGGCGTAGGAAGCTGGCTCAGCCGCTGGCGGGTGCGTTCCAGTTCGGCGCCATCCACATCAAACCCGACTAATTTCCCGCCCGGCCCAATCCGCCGCAAAAACTCCGACGCATGGCCGCCATAGCCGACGGTGCAGTCGGCCACGATATCGCCCGGCGCAGGCTTCAACACGGACAAAATTTCCTCCGTCAGAATCGGAATATGTGTCCCGGCCGGGGTTTTGCCTTTGGCGCGAAGATGCGCCAGCAACTCCGGATGCGCGTCGATAGCGTGTTCTTTGTATTTCTGCCGAAAACTTTTGGGATGGCTGCCGTTATAGCGCGGGCGGCGCCGCGATTTTTCCTCTCCCTGCCCCGATGATTCCGAAACATTCATAACCACTCCGCCGATTAGTAAGTAAACAAATCCTTCAGTTTGTACTCCTGTTCCGTTGCCGTGTTCAGTGCCTTGAGTATCTTGAGCTGCACCCGGCGGGACAGCCTGCGTCCCTTGCACGCACGGGAGACCATCTTGTGGGTGAGCTGTTCGGTCGAGGCCGCCACCAGGTCATTGGGCTTTAATTTACGCTTTTCGATTATCGCCGCTATCGGCTGCGAGCCGTAATCGTGTTCCATGTCCATATCATTGTCATCATCAATCATTTGGTTTTCCCATCATTAAACAGGTATGCCGCTATCATATCAACCCCGCATGAAAATGTATAGCGACGCTTTTTGATTTGATGGCAATGCGGCAATCGGCTATAACCTGTATAAAATAGAGGACCGCTCCGTATGCCTAAGAAAAAACCGCCAAACCGCAGACATTTGCCAAAAAACCTCGAAATAATCTACGAAGATAACGATATCCTCGTGGTCAATAAGCCCGCGGGACTATTGACCGTGGGAACCGAGACGAACAAAACGAATACCGCCTACTACATACTCACCGATTATGTACGCAAAGGCTGTCTAAAATCGAAAAAGCGGATTTTCGTCGTTCACCGGCTCGACCAGTGGACCTCCGGCGTACTCCTGTTCGCGAAAAGCGAAGAAATCAAGGTTCGTTTGCAGGAGCAATGGAAAGATACCCAAAAGAAATACCTTGCGGTGGTGCAGGGTCAATTGACCCCAAAAGAAGGCGTGATTACCTCTTACCTTGCCGAGAACAAGGCCTTTGTCGTCTATTCGACGACGGATGTCAAAAAAGGCAAACTGGCACATACCGCATATAAGACGCTTAAAGAGACCCCGCAATTCAGCCTGCTGGACATCACGCTCTTAACAGGCAGGAAGAATCAGATTCGTGTCCACCTGGCCGATAAAGGACACCCCGTCGCAGGCGATAGAAAATATGGAAATGCCGGCGACCAGTACAGACGTTTGGCCCTTCACGCAAAATCGATTTCCTTCAAACACCCCGCCACCGGCCAACCGATGTCCTTCGAAACCAAAACCCCATCGGACTTTAATAAACTGATGGACAACGCCCACCAACCGTAGCGTGCAGCGTTTGTTACGCCATTTATGGACGAGTTAATCCTTTGCGGACGGTTTGCTTTGCGGTAGAATAACGCGCGATGGAAAACGACTTAAAAAATACCGTTAGGCCGACTCAGACCCGATTCAGCTTCGGCGCCACCTCGGCCATCATCACCAATCTGGGCATTATCACAGGCCTCGATACGCTGGCGCATCCAAAATTAAGCATCATCAGCGCACTCTTAGTCATCGCACTGGCCGATAATATGTCCGATTCTTTCGGCATCCATATCTATCAAGAGTCCGAGCACCTCAGCAAAAAAGAGGTCTGGCTTTCCACGCTGACCAACTTCTTTGCCCGGCTGTTTGTCTCATCGACCTTCATCGTCCTGATAATCCTTCTGCCTATTAAGTTTGCGGCGGCCTGCTCAGTCATCTGGGGCCTGTTGATATTAACCGTGATGACTTACGCAATAGCAAGGCAGAGAAAAATAAGTCCTTATCCTGCAATTCTTGTTCACATTATCATTGCGGTTCTTGTCGTCGCTGCGAGCAACTTCATCGGAGCATTCCTAATCGCACGATTCCAGGGCTGAACTCCTCCCGCCCTGCTCGTGGTGAGCAAACCTGTCTTGAGCAGCGTCAAAAGAGTCGAACCATCCGACACGTCCTACCTGTCCGTATGCGTCTGTGTACGTCCACCACGTCCATTACGTCCACCCTGTGCGTCACCCTGAGCGTAGCGAAAGGGCTCTTTATTCCTCTATCGAAAGCGAAAAATGTACCTGACCCCTCTATTTCTCTTGACCCCTTTATTTCTCTATATAGTCCAAAATAATGGAAATTAACTTATCTGTTGCTGGATTTGTATAGCTGGGAGATGTTGATAAAAAAACATAATCGAATTGACACGTTGCATTAAATTCTTCATGAGGCATTATCTCAAAAGGTACTTCTGGTTCATACCCTAGTGGTTCAGGCTCTGAGCGTGTCATTGCCATTTCATTAATCTGCTCATGACTATATTTTTTAAGTTGTATCAGCAAATTGTGATACCCATAGGGTATCTCACCTTCTCGCTTAAAATAACACCCTGGAATATCATCATGCCAGTTGGGATTTATTATAAAATTCAGTTTTCTTATCCACCTGTTGGCAATTGCGAAAGCAAGATAATTTCCACAGTTAAGTTTTTCTGGCCCACTGATTGGAACATTACTTCTCTGATTTAATGGTCGATGTAATAATTCACCCACTATATAACACCAACTTGAATCCCCCATTCCCAAATCAGCATGAGCATCGACATGATATACTGTAAAGGGAGGAATATGTTGATTTTGGGCAATCATTTGTTTCCACAGATGAAAAACTTCATGGTGCTGCTCAACAATACATCCATTTATTTTATTTTTTTTGTTTAAATGGCATCTTCCTTCTAAAAATTCAATAGTTGATTCTACAGACCAAGGTTTCACACGGTCACCACCGGGTCTCCCTTTTGTGTCATTAGGGACATCCTCCATTCTTCCAAATTGAAAAAAATCTAAATCAATATCCAATATTCTCATTTTATCTGACCCCTTAAATTACTCTCCAACATTGAAGTCTTTCAGCACCCTCATTCCACGCCGACTCCGCAATATATTTTCTGCTTTCCGAGCAAGATAATTTCTCAATTTTTTATTAGTCCACAATTCAGCAGGAGAAATTTCAGCCTTCTTCGCGGATTCGTTAAAAATGGCAGCAATCTCCATCTTGTTTTCTTTAGCAAACTTTGTAAGTACAGGTACACTTGATTGAAGAAAGACATCAAACGCAGAGATTATCAAAACGACGGACAAGTCCAAGTAGCATCTCCAAGGGGCATCCTTACCACCAACAAGCCCAAAGAAGACAGAAATTTTATGTGAATATGTATCTTTCTCGAGGATATCGCCTAACCAACTAAAGGCAAGCTCAACATTATACTCGGTATCCTCAACCGTTCCGGTTTTGAATAGCCCATAGTAATACCCATTCACCCAGTCAGGATGATTCTCCCTGAATCTACACTTTCTCGGATCGCAGACTACTCTTATATGGTATTCCATTCTATCTGTAGAGACGGGGGTTATATAGTTCCGGATCCGGTATTCCCAAACTTTGTCGCCTAACCGTCTATCAATTTTGGTGACTAAATCGTCCAACTTGGTGCCGTTACCTTGGGGCGTATAGCATTTATGTTTTTTCGTGGGTCGAATGCCTATGCTTTCATAGACCCACTTCCTGACGCGCTCCCTTGCCTCATATTCTGATTCCTGATACCTCGCTCTGGCTTCCGCGTACTCACGCTGTTGTGTTGTGTCCACTGCCCCCCTCTTTGAGCGTCTTTCATTGCTTCTGTCTTTATCGTATTTGCTTCTCTTCTCATCATTGCTAAGTATCTCATATGCTCGATTGATCGCGACTGTTTCTTTGTGAGCTGAATCGCTATCAGGATTTTTATCCGGATGAAATTTTTTCGCCATGCGCCGACGAGCTGTCCTGATCTCCTCGGTAGTTGCGTTCTCAGATATCCCCAGGACTTTATAATGATCAACGAAGTTCTGATTTTTTATCACTTCTTCTCGCCCAACGGAATGGCTCAGCGGCAGGTCAATTTAAGGTGTCAGATAATTTCCCGCACCACCTATTTTTCTTGTCACGTCGAAGTCCGGTTTCGCCGGATGAAGACGGACGCCCAATTTTAATTATCCTTTTTTCTTCCACCTATTTTACAACTTGTCCGCCAAAATACCAGCAGCGGATTTCTTCTCCCTGTGTACCTGTGTACCTGCATACCTATATACCTGCTTTTCGCCCTTTGGCTGCCCTATATTCTTGAGTTCTTGAGTTCTTGGGTTCTTGAGTCCTTGAGTTCCTGGGGCCTTGGGTTCTTGGGGCCTTATGTCCTTATATCCCTTCTTCACCCCCCAATTATACCCTTTCCATATCCATTTACAAATCCCATTTTCCCCTCGCTTTTTCAGCCAAACTTTGGTATAATATTTTCTCGTGTGAAACGCATTTTTTCACACCCTGTCGCGTCGTAGCGCAGTGAAGACGGAAAGAAAGGAGCTTGCAGTCATAAAGTTAGTCATATCATAAGACAGCTCACAAGCGGCGGTTTGTGAGCGGTGATAAGCGCTATTGAATGTCGCCCTTGGGGTGGCACGGTTTTCCCGATGTGAGCCGGAAAGCTGTGGCGGGGATGGTGTTTTCATCGCGCGCAAAACGTGTTTTAAAATACCCCTCGTTTGTATGCGTTTTGTATCACTTTGTCGTCGTTTTGTAGCGCTTTCGCGCGCGTTTTCCTGTGGGATGGTGAGCTTGTCGAACCATTTTGAGCATTCTCACCTTCGTTTTTAACCCAAAAACGAAGATTCGAATTTTTCACGTTTTCCCCTCCGCCGCACCTGATTTTTCGCAACCCATTATACAAAAACGACTAACGCCATTTTTCAGCGCAAAACCGACAAGCCCCTTTAAATTTCAAAAACACCCCCAAAATTTCATCATAGACTCCGCACATCCCGAATTAACAAAAAAACCCGCCATCAGCGGGTTTCTTAAATTCAGTTCAGTCTGAGTTAATTTATACAAACGCTTCCTTGACGGGAAATTGTTTGCACAGGGCTATCACTTCTTTGCCGACCTTGTCGATGACGGCTTCGTTTTCAAGATTTTCCGCGACGGTCTTGATCCAGGCGGCAATCTGCTCCATCTGCGGCTCTTTCATTCCGCGGGTTGTCGTCGCCGGCGTTCCAAGGCGCAGGCCGCTGGGATTAAACGGCGGCGCCGTATCGCCCGGCACGGAATTATAGTTACACTCGAGATGCGCCCTGTCGAGGGCTTTAGCCAGCGGTTTGCCGGCCAGTCCCTTGTTCCGCAGGTCAATGAGCATCAGGTGATTGTCGGTTCCTCCGCTGACGAGATTAAAGCCGTACTCCAGAAGTTTTTCAGCGAGTCTTTTTGCGTTGGCGACGATTTGCGCCACATAATCCTTGAACGCGGGCTTAAGAGCTTCACCGAGACAGACAGCCAGCGCGGAAATCGTATGCATGTGCGGGCCGCCCTGCAGGCCGGGAAAGACCGTCTTGTTGACCGCCGCGGCGTGCCGCTCTTTGAACAGAATCATTCCGCCGCGCGGCCCGCGAAGCGACTTATGCGTTGTGGTCGTTACCACATCGGAGTAAGGAATCGGGCTCATGTGGACGCCTCCTGCCACAAGGCCGGCGATGTGGGCCATATCGGAAACGTGATATGCCCCGACGGCTTTGGCGATGTCTTCAAAAGCCTTAAAATCAATCGCCCGCGGATAAGCGCTGGAGCCGGAGATGATAATTCGGGGTTTGTGCTGTCTGGCCAGGTCTGCGATTTTGTTGTAATCGAGTCTTCCCGTGGCCACGTCGAGTTCGTACTGGACGGATTTGAAGAATTTTCCGGTATAGCTGACTTTCCAGCCGTGGGTGAGGTGTCCGCCATGGGGCAACGCCAGACCCATAATCGTATCACCGGGAGCGGCCAAAGCACAATACGCAGCCAGATTGGCAATAGAGCCTGAGTGCGGCTGGACGTTGGCGCCGTCGGTGCCGAAAAGCTTTTTGGCCCGTTCGACAGCCAGGGTTTCAACCTGGTCGGTGAACTGCTGGCCTTCGTAGTAGCGTTTTGTGGGATAGCCTTCCGAATATTTATTCGTGAAGCACGAGCCGGTGGCGTCCATCACCGCCTGGGAGACGTAGTTCTCCGATGGAATCAGGCGGATGCAGTTTTCCTGCCGTTGTTTTTCGCCGACAATCAATTCATAGACCTGTGGGTCGCTTTTGGCGATAGCCGACAACATAGAAATTTTCCCTTTCCAAATAAAAACAAAACGGCCTTATAACACATTCCGGCCAAATGGACAAGCATTTATTGTTGACAAGATTGTCTGGAAACCGATAAGATAATGTCTTTAACCTCCATAACAGAGAGGATTTACTCATCGAGCATTATGACGACACAATGGATATTGGGCTGGCAAAGGCCCGGGCCTTTTTCACCCGTGCCGAAGAGGTGGCGGCCACAGACAATTTTGACTACGCCATCGATTTGTATCTTGAGGGGTTAAGACTGTCGCCGGACGCCCTTGAGGATGGCCACGCCCCACTGCGCAGACTGGCGTTGATTCGACAGGGTAAAGGCGGTAAAAAACCGTCGATGATGGATCAGCTCAAGCACCTCAGCGGTAAAATCCCGCTGAATCACTTGCTCAACGCCGAATATCTTCTTGCCAAAGACCCCGACAATCTGGGTTATGCGGAAAAAATGCTCAAAGCCTGTGTCACGGTCGGTTGTCGGCGAACGGCGGAATGGATCGCGCAACTGATTTTTGACGCCAATCGCGCCGGCGCAAAACCTTCTTTTTCCACATACGTCCTTTTGAAAGAGTGCTACAGCCGGTTGGGACTTTATACCCAGGCGGTCAATGCCTGCCAGACGGCTCTGGAGTTAAAACCGGAAGATGACGCCCTGCAGAACGAACTGCGGGACCTGTCGGCCAATATGACGATGGAAAAAGGCAAATACGGCAAGGCCGCCGATTTCCGCGAATCCATTCGGGACAGAGAATACCAGGACCGCCTGCAATCGCAGGAAAACGTGGTCAGGAGTGAAAATGTCAAGCAGCGCTCGCTGGCCGAGGCCCGGCGGCAATATCAGCAGGCTCCGACCTCCACGACCAACATCCTGCAGCTTGCCGAGACGCTGGCGGATATGGCGACGGAGCCGGCTTATACCGAGGCGACGGCGTTGCTGAACCAATCCTACGAAAAAACAAAAGATTTTACCTTCCTGCGAAAACTACTCGAGCTGGAGATCAAAGGACTGCGTACCCACATCCGTCGGCTTCAGGAATCACTGCACGGCAAACCCGACGAGGCACAGGCGGCACAGGAACTGGCACATCTTATCAGCCAACTGGATCACAAGGAATTGGACTACTATCGGCAGTGTGTGGATAATTATCCGACGGACCTGCGATTCAAATATGAGTACGGACGGTGTTTGATTAAGGCCAAGCAATTTGACCAGGCGATTCCGCTGTTTCAGGATTCCCGAAACGACCCGCGACTGCGGACGGCTTCTACGAACAAAATGGGATTGTGTTTTCTGCTCAAGGGCTGGTTTGAGGACGCGGTTGATATTTTTGCCGAGGCCCTTGGAGATTGTCCCACACAGGACAGCTCCCTCGCAAAAGACATAAGATACAATTTGGCAAGGGCTTATGAATCAAGCAATCAAACCGCCAAGGCGCTGGAAATCTACCGCAAACTGGCGCAGACCGACTTTTCCCACAAAGATGTCAGCCAGCGTATTGACAAATTACGCAAAGAGTCGTAAGACAGCGTGAAAATCCTGATTTGGAAATGAAATGGCACAATTAAACTCCAAAGAAAGTCCTTTTTCGCCGGGTCGGCCTGTATCGCCGGAATACTTTGTGGCGCGAACGGCTGAAATCAATCGGCTGCGCCGCAGTCTGACCCAAGTTTGTGCCGGCAAAAACGAGAATGTGTTCATCACCGGCCCGCGGGGAATCGGAAAAAGTTCTTTGGCTGCAATGATCCGAAACATTGCGGAAAAGGAGTTTGATTTGCTGACCACCCATTGTCTTTTGGGAGGCGTTCGCAACCTGGAAGAAATGGCTCGCGGGGTATTTCAAAAACTCCTCCAAGATTGCCAGGAAAAAACGCTTTTTGATGAGTTGAGAGGGCTTTTTAAGCGATATATAAAAAGTGTCACGTTATTTGGAATTGGGGTTGAATTCACGCAGGACCGATCAGATTTATACGGACTGGTGGAGAATTTTATTCCGACTCTCCGACAGGTCTATCAGATTGTGCAGAAAAACGGGAAAAAGGGAATTTTATTGATTCTCGATGACTTGAACGGTATTACTGATTTACCTCATTTTTCTCAATTTTTGAAAAGTACTATAGATACCATAGCGGTGTCTGGAAACACGATTCCCTTGTTTTTAGTACTTGTCGGGATACCCGAGAGACGAAATGATTTAATTCGTCATCAACCGTCTGTTTCACGTATTTTTGATGTCGTGGATTTGCCCGTGCTGACTCCCAGCGAATCGGAGGATTTTTTCAGAAACTCCTTCGAGCGGCAAAACTTAAACATCAAAAGCGAAGCTCTTGATTTTATGATCCATTTGTGCGGCGGTTATCCAATGCTATTGCACGAAGTCGGCGATAGCGTTTTCTGGGCCAACAATGACGATTGCATCGATTTTCAAGACGCATATAACGGCAGTATGACAGCGGCAGAGAATGTAGGCAGGAAATATCTTGAACCGCAAATCGAAAGTGTCTTAAAAAGTCCAACCTATAAATCAATTTTGGGCAAGATTGGAAGCAAAAAAGCCTTTTTTAGTCGTAAAGAATTGCTTGGAGAACTCCCGGAAAAAGAAGCTAAAAACCTTGACAATTTTATTCCAAGGCTTAAAAAGCTGGGGATATTAGAGGATGCGGAAATTCGCGGGCAATATCGGTTCGTTAATCGGTTATACCAGTTTTATATCTGGTCTTTGACAAATAAACTTGCGAAACGACAAAAATAAGATATATTCTTATACTGAAATCAACCTTTCAGTGGAACAAGATTAAATAACTAAAAATCAGGAGAAGAATGTGGCCCATTCGTTATCCGCCAAAAAGCGTATCCGTCAGAACGCCAGGCACCGGACCTTAAACCGTGCCCGCAAGAGTATGTTGAAGACCTGTACGAAGCGTTTTCTAACGGCTGTTGACAACGGCAATCTGGAAAAGGCACAAGCCGAATACAAGCTGCTGACCAAAAAGCTGGATCAGGCGTCCTCTACCAGCACGATGCACAAGAATACGGCCTCGCGGATTAAATCACGGATAGCCAAAAGGCTCAACGGCCTGAAAACCAAAGGCAGCGCCACCTCGGCTGCATAAGGAAATCTTCTGCACAAGTCAACGCGTCCGGGTCGATATAATCATCGGCCGGACGCTTTTTGTTTATCACAATGTAAAAGGCAAAAGGTAAATTGCGGAATCGCGATTTCTGAATGGAACTGCTGAAGAAGCAAATTCTGCGTGTGTTGTGCCGACGGGATTATCGCCCGATGAGCCAGGCCAAACTGGCCGAGGCGATGGGCTACGGGCCGTCGGAGTATTCGCATTTTCAATCCGCCGTCCAATCACTGCGCCAACAGGGGCAAATTGTCGTTGACTCCAATAAAAATATCACCCTGCCGGTAATGAGCAACCATGTCATCGGCACGTTTCGCGCCAATGAACGCGGTTTTGGATTTATCATCCCGCTGGAGCCGAATGCCCATGGCGATTTATTCGTGCCGCCGGATGAGACGGCCGGCGCAATGAACGGGGATATTGTCGCGGCGCGGGTGATCAAAAAAAACTTTCGCGGTCAGATGCGTTTCTCCGGCGTCATCACCGAAATCATCGAGCGCGGCAGCGACCGTTTCGTGGGACTTTTACAGCGGGACAGCGGCGGCGGATGGTATGTTGTGCCGGAGGGTAAAGGGTATTTTCCGTCGATTTTGATTCAGGATGCAACGTCGAGCCAGGCGCGACCGAACGATAAGGTTATTGTTGAGGTTGTCAGCTATCCGAAGCGCAGCGATATGGCCGCACAGGGGGCGATTGTGCAGGTGCTGGGTCGCGCGGGTAATTATGAGACGGAAATCAATTCGATTATTGCACAATATGATTTGCCGTGTGAGTTTACGGAGGAGTGCCGGCAGCAGGCCCGCGAGGCGGCGGAAGGTTATAATCCTGACGCGGCGGCTGAGCGGGACGACATTACGCAGGAGGTGATTATCACCATTGACCCGCCGGACGCCAAGGATTTTGACGACGCCATCAGCCTGCGTAAAAACGCCGACGGCAACTGGGTTCTCAGTGTGCACATCGCGGATGTCTCGGCGTTTATCCCGATGAACTCGCCGCTCGACAAGGAAGCCCAACTGCGGGGCAACAGTGTCTATCTTCCCGGCCGAGTTGTCCCGATGCTGCCGGAGGTGCTCAGCAACGGGATATGCAGTCTCCAGCCGGAACAAAAACGTTTCGCCAAGACCGCGTATATCACTTATGACCCACAGGGCAATATCCTGGCGACGGAATTTGCCAACAGTATTATATGTTCGCGGGCAAGGCTGACGTATGAGCAGGCCGACGCCATTTTAAGGGGCAAGGCCGCTGGATTTGCCGGCGAAGTGGTTGCGCTGATGAAGGATATGGAGATATTGTCGCGGGCGATCGAAGAACGGCGAATCAAAAATGGAATGATTCATCTTGACTTGCCGGAAACCGAGCTGGTTTTTGACAAGGCCGGGCGAGTGATTGACGCACATCCCGCCGATAACAGCTACCCACATACAATCATTGAAATGTTTATGGTCGAGGCCAACGAGGCGGTCGCCTCGGTTCTGGATCGGTTCGGCGTGCCGTTTATGCGCCGGATTCACCCCGACCCGGACGCGGTGAGCACCAAAAACATCACCCGGTTTGTTAAGCTGTGCGGAATTAAAGTGCCGCGGCATTTAGACCGGGCGGCGATTCAGGATTTATTGGCGGCGGTCAAAGACACGCCATTGTCCTACGCGGTCAATATGTATGTCCTGCGGAGTATGCAGCGGGCCGAGTATGCCCCGCTTCAGATCGGCCATTTTGCCCTGGCCAGCAAACACTACTGTCATTTTACCAGCCCCATTCGGCGGTATGCGGATTTGATGGTGCATCGGCTCCTCGATTGTTATGTCAAGGGAATGCTGAGCAAAATTGGTCTTGAGGAAGTCCTGCCAGAAGCTGATTTAATTGAAATCGGCAGGCACATCAGCTTTACCGAAACCCAGGCCGACGGTGCGGAAAATGAGCTAAAAACAGTGCTGATTCTGCAGATGCTCAGCAAAAAAATCGGCGATGAGATGGATTGCGTCGTATCGGGTCTGACCAATTTCGGCGTGTTTGTGCAGTGTATAAAATTCGGCATCGAGGGGCTGATTGAGCCGGGAGACTTGGGATTGGATGAGTGGCGTTTTAACGAGAAAGCCCAGGCCGTAATCGGCCGCTATTCGGGAAAGAGCGTCCATCTGGGGCAACCAATGAAGGTGCGGATTGTGTCGGTCAATGTACCGGGGAGGCAGTTATTTCTCGCGCCCTCTGAACCGTTAGTCGAACATCGCCCCGGTCGCCGGTTCAACACGAAAAAATGGCTGAAAAAGAAAATGAAAAAATAGAAAGCCTGGAGCGTTAGCGACAGGATATCACGAAATTCGCACCGTCCGATTTTTTCGTTGAAAATCGCCGGCCTGTCGCTATAATTCCTCACCTATCCTATAAGAATTGGCGACAATTCGGATAGCCTATTTTGACAGAAGTATTGATTTTGAATCAGGAGAAACAAAGTGGAAAATCATAGCAAGAGTCTTCGCAAGCGTGGCCGCAGACAGGGATTTATGGCCCGTCAGCGGACCAAAAATGGACGCGCCATCCATTCGCGCAAGCGTCGCGCGGGGCGCAGAGTCAACGTCCGCAAGAGTTTCTCATAAACATTCCGGCAGGATATTTCACATCCGCCGCTATGGGTCATTGTCCGCCATAGCGGTTAAACCACACACGCTCGGCAAACGGTTTATTATAGCCACAGTGAATTTCATAGACGAAGGGCTACTTGGCCGATATGATACTCCGGCAAGGACGCAGAATAACAATGAAGACAGGAGTATTTTTACGGCAGTGGCGGTTCACGCTGATTTTAATCATCGCCGTGGCGGTCGGGGCGCTCACCGGGTTTTTCCTCGGCCCACGGGCTGGTATCCTCAAGCCGTTTGGAGACATTTTTCTGAACCTGTTATTTACGGCGGTCGTGCCGTTAGTCTTTTTCTCTTTGTCTTCTGCGGTCGCAGGCAGTTCCAACCTCAGGCGTCTGGGGCGCATCGCCGGTCTGATGCTGATAATTTTTATTATCACCGGTTTAATCTCGGCGTGCCTGATGATTGGGGCTGTTAAGGTTTTCGACCCGGCTAAAGGATTAACTTTGCAGTTGGCCAGCCCTCCACAGCAGCAGGCCGGCGGTCTTGCCGAGCAGATTGTCAATACCTTTACCGTACCCGATTTTCAGAATCTTCTGACCCGCCGCAATATGCTTGCGCTGATTGTTTTTGCGGTACTGACGGGTCTGGCCTCGCAGGCCGCCGGCGAAAAGGGACGACCTTTCCGGGAGTTTCTGGTCTCCGGCTCTGAGGTGATGGGCAGACTTATCCGGTTGATTATGCTGTATGCCCCTGTCGGTTTGGCGGCGTACTTCGCGTATCTTGTCGGTGTGTTCGGGCCGCAGTTAATCGGCACTTACGCCCGCGCGGTGGGGCTGTATTATCCGCTGGCGATTTTGTATTTTGCGATTGGATTTTCCTGTTATGCTTTTCTGGCCGCAGGAACAGAAGGTATCCGGCGGTTCTGGACGCATATTCCGCCCGCAGCATTGACCGCCTGGGGGACAGGCAGCAGTCTGGCGGCGCTGCCGGCCAATCTCGAATCGGCCAGACGCATCGGCGTGGCCGAAGATGTTCGGGAAATGGTCTTGCCGCTGGGAGCAACCATTCACATGGACGGTTCGTGCCTGGCGGCGATTCTGAAAATTGCGATTCTGTTCGCTTTGTTCGGACGGGATTTTGGCGGCTTTGAAGTCTATGCCAAAGCCGTCGGCGTCGCTGTTCTCACCGGCGTAGTGATGAGCGGCATTCCCGGCGGCGGATTTATCGGCGAGATGCTGATTGTCACCGCTTATGGTTTTGGCCCGGAGGCGTTGCCGATTATTTCGATGCTGGGGACGTTTGTTGACCCGCCGGCGACAATGGTCAATTCCACCGGCGATACGGTTGCCGCAATGATGGTCAGCCGTCTGTTGGAAGGCAAAGAGTGGATAAAAAGAAATTGCGGTGTTTAGAGATAACAGAAGCATTCACGTTGTTCTATACGACGTGATTTCCATATGGGAGCGCGACGGCGCAAGCCGTCCGATTCTTTACATTACCGCCCAGACTGTACGACTACCGCTACCCCATTCGGCGGCTTGCGCCGCTCGGCTCCTATTAATTTATTTCACTTTTCGTCGGAGCATCACCACCGCTGTCGCCGCGACGGCTCGTCCTTCGCCGACGGCGTCGAGGCCTTCATTGGTCTTGGCCTTAATATTGACGTTGGCAAAGTCGATTTCCAGCAGTTCCGCGATGCGGCGTCTCATCTGGCCGCGGTGCGGGCCGAGTTTGGGCTGCTGAGCGTGGACGATCAAATCGACATTCACAATTTCCCACTTTTGCTGCGATACCTGCCAAACCGCGTGCCTGAGCAATTCGCCGCTGTCGGCGTTTTTGAACTGCGGGTCGGTATCGGGAAAGAGCATTCCGATATCGCCCTGCCCCGCCGCCCCCAAAACCGCATCGGTAATAGCGTGCAGAACGGCGTCGCCGTCGCTGTATCCCAGAAGCCCCAGTTCAAACGGGATTTCAATCCCCCCCAGCATCAGTTTTCGTTCAGGAACCAGCCGATGGATATCGGTTCCGATGCCGCTGCGGTATTCGTACTGCGGATAGATCATACCAGTCTCCGCTGAAAAATACGCGATTGTGCGCGGCTATATACCTTTACAATAACCCTGTGCATTTTTATCTCGCGGCATTAGATACCCATTTGGGTATCACAGCATTCCTTTCGTACTGGGGATATCGCCGCCGACGATTTTAACGGCTGCAGCCATCGCCTGGCCTAATGCCTTGAAAATCGCCTCGGCGATGTGATGGCTGTTGACGCCGTAGGGAACGTCAATATGCAGGTTGAATTTGCCTGCCGTGGAAAACGCCCGCAGAAACTCCTCAATGCACTCCACGTCAAAATCGCCGATTTTCTGCGTGCCGTATTTAACCCGGTAAATCAGGTACGGCCTTCCCGACAAATCCACCGTCGCCTGCGCCTTGGCGTCTTCCATCGGAACGACGCTGTCGCCAAAACGCGCGATGCCTTTCTTGTCGCCCAGCGCATCGCACAGGGCCTGTCCCAGACAGATTGCCACGTCTTCGACCGTATGATGCGCATCGACGTTCAGGTCGCCTTTGGCCCGCAGGGTCATATCCATCTTGCCGTGCTTGGCCAGATGGCTGAGCATGTGGTCGAAAAAGCCGATGCCGGTGTCAATCTGATACTGGCCCCGCCCGTCCAGATTCAATTTCAGGGAAATATCCGTTTCGGTCGTTTTTCGCTCGACTGTATTGGTCCTGGGCTTCATTTGATTCCTTCCTGTTTTAGAATCTCCTGTATCGCTGCAAGCAGTTTATCGTTTTGTTCCGGAGTTCCAATCGCAATCCGCAGCTTGTCTTCCAGACTCGGCAGACGAAAATATCGCACATAGATATCCTGCGCGGTTAATTTTTCAAACAGCACATCGGCCCGGACGGCTTTACACTGTGCCAACACGAAATTAGCTCCGCTTTCCGGTACGATAAGACCCACCTGTCGCAGCCGGTCGATGACCCGCCGGCGTTCGGATTTGATTTTTTGCACGCACTGTTCGTGATACTTCCGGTCGCGCAGCGCCGCCGCCGCCGCCTGAATCGCCACGGCGTCGATATTGTATGAATCCTTGACTTTAATCAGTCCTTCAATCAGTTTCGGCTGCGCAAAACCAAGCCCCGCCCGCAGGCCGGCCAGCGAATAGCCTTTGCTCATCGACCGCAGCACAATCACATTGGGAAATTGTTTGACCAGCCGCAGACAGTCATCCTCGGAAAAATCGACGTACGCCTCGTCAATCAGCAGCACACCACTCAGCCGTTTGGCAAGGTCGGCGACCTTTTCCACATCGGTAAATTCGCCGGTCGGGGCGTTGGGGTTGCAGGCAATTGTCATTGCCGCGTTAATTTGCGCAAGTTCCTGGAGCCAGTTGCCTTGCCGGTCAATCGTAATTGCCGGGCAGTCCTGCAATTTCGCCAATACCGGATACAATGAATAGGTCGGCTCGGCCCAGGCGGCGGGACGTTTCGCATCACAAAACGCCCGAAAGGCGCAATTCAATAGTTCATCGCCGCCGTTGACGCAGATGATGTGGTCTTCGGGAAGGCCGAATACTTCCGAGGCCGCCTGACGAAACACCCCGCCCATTGGGTCGGGGTATCGGCGAAGCTGAAAATCTGTCACAGAGCGGATGGCTTCCATTACCTTTGGCGAGGGTGGATAGGGATTTTCGTTGGTGTTGAGCTTGACGGCGTCGGGATTTTTGGGCTGAAACCCCGGCGTATAACCAGCCATCTTTTCAATTGTGTCTCGAAAATACTCCATATCCTGCCGTCCAAAAATGATTCCAGATTATACGCCGTTGGTGAAAAATAGGAAATAGGAAATAGGAAATTGAAAATCATTACTTTCCGCAGTAGTCAATCAGCCGGGCGATTTCGCTTCGCAGGTCGCGGCGTTTGACAATCATATCAATAAAGCCGTGTTCCAGTAAGAACTCTGACCGCTGAAACCCTTCCGGCAGTTCGATTTTAATTGTCTCCTGAATGACCCGCGGCCCGGCAAAGCCGACCAGGGCGTTGGGTTCGGCGATGATGATGTCGCCCAGCATTGCGAAGCTGGCCGCCACGCCGCCGGTCGTCGGGTCGGTCAGAAGCGAAATGTACAATCCGCCCGTTTCGTCCAGCCGAGCCAGGGTCGCGCTGGTCTTGGCCATTTGAGCCAGTGACACCAGCCCTTCGTGCATCCTCGCCCCGCCGGAACAACTGACGACCACCATCGGCAATTTTTGTCCGATAGCCAGTTCCACCCCTCGGCAAAATTTTTCGCCGACCACCATTCCCATCGAACCGCCGAGGAAATTAAAATCCATCACTGCCAGAACCACCCCGCGTCCTTTGATAAAGGCTTTCCCAACCAGAATTGCCTCGTGTGAGGCGTTCTTTTGCGGGTCAAATTGGATACGGTCTTTATAATGCTTATCGCCCCAGGTAAAGCCCAGCGGGTCGCTGCTGGCCAGATTCGCAGCGATTTCCTCGAACGCCCCCTCATCCACAAGCTGTTGGACTCGTGTTGGACCGTCAACCTGGAAATGATAACCGCATTCCGGGCAGACGTTGAGATTTTCCTCGACGGTCTTGCGGTAGAGCATCTGCTGACAGGCCGCACAGGCCATCCATAATCCCGCAGGCATTTCTTTGCGGGGCTTGAGCGAAAATCCGTTCCAGCCGGCTTTTTTAGTCTTGGCCATAGCGTATTCTAAGAACTACGAACTAAGAACTACGAACTTTTTTCACCGCTTCCATCAGCGCCTTCATTGCCGCGGCTCTGTCTTTTTGTCCAAATATCACGTTTCCCGCCACGAACGTATCCGCACCGTAATCGCAGGCAACAGCGATCGTTTTGGGATTGATGCCGCCGTCAACTTCGATGCGCACCTTCGGGCCGACGATTTGGCGAACCCGTCGGCACTTTTTTGCCGCGTCATCCATAAACTCCTGCGCTCCGAATCCGGGGTTGACCGTCATCACCAGAACCATATCGCACAGCCCGGCGACTTTTTCAATCGCTTCCACCGGCGTCGGCGGATTGAGCGTCACGCCGACAGTTACTTCCAGACCTCGCAGGTACTTGATAAATTCCACTGGTTTTTTCACCGTCTCAATATGAAACGTGATGTTATTTGCCCCGGCCTCAACAAACTCCCGGGCGTACTGTTCAGGATTGGTTATCATCAGGTGCGTGTCCAGAAACGCGTCGGTACATTTGCGAATCCATTTGACCACCAGCGGGCCGATGGTGATATTCGGCACGAAATGACCGTCCATCACGTCAATATGCACCATCTTCGCCCCGGCCTGCACAACCTGACCAATCTCACCAGCCAGGTTGGCAAAATCCGCGCTTAGTATCGACGGAACAATCTCAAGTGTTCCCGCTGAAGGCAGTTTTCTTGTCGTCATAAGTTACTGTAATTCGTCTGTTAAATCCGAAACTCGAAATCCGAAATCCGAAACAAATCCAAATAACAAAAATTCAAATGCCCAAAACGAACATATCTGAAATCGCGATAACTCGCGTTTTGAATTTGAAACATCTGGGTTTCGAATTTATTTCGAATTTCGTGCTTCGGATTTCGGATTTACCAAAAGAATGGGCTTGCGCTACAATTCTACGAGCCCGTTTTTCGTAAATTCATTACTTTTCATCCAGGATATCGAGACACTTGAATTTTTTGCCTTCGAGGAATTCGAGGCTTGCCCCGCCGCCGGTGGAGATATGGCTGACGCGCCTGGCATAGCCCATCTGCTGGATGGCGCTGGCGCTGTCGCCGCCGCCGATGACGCTGCGGGCGCCCTTGTCGGTGGCCTCGGCAACGGCTGTCGCCACAGCACGGGTTCCCGCGTCAAACGGCGGCATTTCAAACACGCCCATCGGGCCGTTCCAGACAATCGTCTTGGCCGTTTTAATTTTGGATGCGAACAGTTCGCGGCTCTTCGGGCCAATATCAAGACCTTCCCAGTCATCCGCAATGTCGCCGTCAACCACTTTATTAGCCGCCCCGGCCTTCATTTCCTGCGCGATAACGGTATCGACGGGCAGCACGATTTCGCAGCCGAGTTGTTTGGCCTGTCCCAGCAGCGTCTTGGCGTTTTCAACAAAATCGCTTTCGCACAGGCTCTTGCCGACCTTTTTGCCCTGGGCCTTGAAGAATGTATAGGCCATCGCCCCACCAATGAGGACACAGTTGACTTTCTTCATCAGGTTTTCGATGACTTTGAGCTTGTCGGAGACTTTGGCCCCGCCCAGAATGGCCACGAAAGGCCGCATCGGATTATTCACGGTTTCGCCGAGAAACTTCAATTCTTTCTCAATCAGAAAACCAATCACGCGGTCCTTGCCGGCCATCATCTGCGGCACGGTGTACATCGAGGCGTTGTCGCGGTGAGCCGTGCCGAAGGCGTCATCAACATACACATCCGCCAGCTCGGCCAGTTGTTTGGCGAAGTTGTCCTTGGCCTTGCGAAGCTCAGCGTTTTCCTTGGCCTCTTTATCCTTGATAACTTCTTCAGCGTAGAAGCGGACATTTTCCAGCACCAGCACCTCGCCAGCCCTGAGTGCCGCAGAGGCCTGTTTGACCTTTGGTCCAATGCAGTCATCGACAAACTTGACGGGTTTGCCCAGCAGCTCGCCCAGCTTTTTGGCCACCGGAGCCAGCGAATACTTTGGCTCTTTGGCTCCGCCCTTGGGTCTTCCGAGGTGGCTCATCAGCATCACGCCGGCGGCCCCGCCATTAAGCACGTGCTTAATGCTCGGCAGAGCCTCGCGGATGCGGGTGTCGTCGGTCACGTTTTGATTGGCGTCCATCGGTACGTTGAAATCCACGCGCATCAGGACTTTTTTACCTTTAACATTAATATCAGCCACAGTCTTTTTTGCCATAGCTTCTGCCCTTCCTTGTTCATAGCAGGCTTTTATTTTTGTTTCATAAAAAAGCCCGCGACAGGCGCCGCGGGCTTTTGAAAGTCGTATAAATCAACCGCCAGCGGCTTACAGCAATTTGCCTAATTTTTCAATCAGGTCCACAGTCCGGCAGGAATAACCCCACTCATTGTCGTACCAACTGACGACCTTAATCATATTGCCGACTGTTTTGTCGTCTTTTTTCTCGCCTATCACCATCGTGCTCAGCGCATCAAAGATGCTGGAATTGGTGTTTCCGATGACGTCGCTGCTGACGATTGGCTCAGCACAATATTGCAGGATGCCCTTGAGCTTGCCTTCTGCGGCAGCTTTTACGGCGGCGTTGATTTCGTCAACCGTCACATTCTTCTTCAGCGTGGCCGTCAGGTCCACACAGCTTCCGACGATGACCGGAACACGCAGGGCAAAACCGTCGAGTTTGCCCTTCAGGTCCGGCAGTACTTTGCCGACGGCGCGGGCGGCGCCGGTGGTCGTCGGGATGATGTTGGCCGCAGCCGCGCGGGCGCGACGCAGGTCCTTATGAATCTGGTCGCCGACGCGCTGGTCGTTGGTATAAGCGTGAACGGTGGTCATCAGACCTCTTTCAATGCCAAATGCCTCGTGAATCGCCTTGGCCAGTGGGGCCAGACAGTTGGTTGTGCAGCTTGCGTTGGAGACAAAGGTTACGTTCTTGGTTAGTTTATCTTCATTAACGCCGCAGACAATCATCGCCTCGATGTCATCCTTGGCGGGAACCGTCAGAATGACCTTCTTGGCGCCGGCCTTGATGTGGTCGCCGTAGCCGCCCTTGGGCGACTCCCTGCTGGTGAAAATGCCCGTGGACTCGATGACAACATCCACGCCCATCGCTTTCCAGGGCAGTTCGGTGGGGTTCTTGACGCCCAGAATTTTCACGGCCTTGCCGTTGATGACCATCGAGTCGTCCTTGACTTCCACGGTACCCTTCCACGGCCCATAGACGGTGTCATACTTGAACAGATGCGCCAGACTTTTGGCATCCGACAGGTCGTTAATCGCAACCAGTTCGATACCTTTGCGCTCAAAAATGATTCTGGTTACAGTCCGGCCGATGCGGCCAAACCCGTTAATTGCCACCCTTGTCGCCATCGAACTTTCTCCTGATTTATGGGGTCATCGAATCTTTGTCCATCGGACAGACACATTTCATCCGCCATTGGACCTTCAAAAAAGTCCACAAAATGTAAGGACTGCTTTACCCATTGTCAAGAACTATCTACGCAGCAAAAAAGACTTAATGAGTCCTGAAATGTTCATTTTGTTTCTCCGATGATGAACTTTTTATAATGGAAATCCGGAATTTTCACCTCTTGAATGGTAAAGTAATTTCTCTCTTTTTTATAAATTTTCTTCCTTAGGGTATTTTCTGATAGCAAATGGTTCTATACGGTAGTATAATAATGCAGAATTCAGGAGGTCTGGGTGTGTCTTTAAGCAAAGACCCATTTATAAAAGTCTCTGAGGAATGGCGGAGAATGTGTCATTCTCTCAGGTATTCCCATATCAATAAAACCCCTTTGTCGTTTTTTGCAACCGTGTTTCTCCGTATTTTGTACGTCGATGGACAGCGGTGTTTTTGCAATAACCCATTTTATGATTTAATATCTTACGAATAAAATGTTGCGCAAAATGGTAAATTTACTTAACAAATCTCTCTCTCTCTTCTCGACAAGAATATGTTTAATTGAAATTACTTATTCGGGCACAGAAGTAATTCCAAGGAGGCAATGAACAATGGGCGCAGCTAAAGTCAACTCGAATCTTTCCAAAAAAGACAGGGATATTTTATGTCGCCGTTTCCCTGTACATCGAGTACCGGCGAAAATACAAACCTATATTTAGTGGAGGGCATCAAAATGAAAAAATGGTTATTAGTATGGATGGTGTGTGTCTTGTGTTCCACTCTGATCGCTGAACCGTATTTTTTAATTGATTCAGAGATGGAGTGGAGCGAGATACTTATGCCCACGTCGACCGGCAACCATATCCGGGCAGCGACCGGCTCCGAATGGTCCCAATTCCAGATGCAGCGACAAATGCATCTGCGGGAAGGTACTCTTCCCCCGTACGCTCAGTTCTTGACGCCGGATCTGTATGTGTTTGGGGGCAAACCGAGCGATCCGAATTATCCGCCTGAGGCCTGCTTAGTCATGGCGTGGGGGGATCCGGCGTTGCCGGTGAATTATTATGCATCCGCCTGGGTCTTCGAGTACGGCGAGGATCCGGATCTGCGGAATTGCACGCTCAAGCTGACGGTTCACGCGCCGGCTGCGATTGTGACGGTTTCGTTCGGACTGACCGATAACCTCGGCAGGCAATGTTCCTGGACTTGGAACAACCCGGCCAATATTCCCACAGCGCCTCCTTCGACGACGATTACAATCAACACCAGTAATGTCCCTGGGCAGGGGGTCAATTCTTCGGTTCCCGCGGCCGCGGCCTTTGCCTTCAATCCGAACTTTGACATGAGCAACGTTGTGTCGGTCTTCATCAATGAAACATTTCACAATGTGCCCGGGGTGTTTCCGCCTCCAGTACCCGGCGGCGGCTCCACAAACTTTTTCTGGAATGCGTGGGATAACATGCAGGTTACGCCGAATAACGGCGGTGGCGGTGGCGGCGGCGGCGGTGTTGTGGCCAATACCAAGTCCTTTGTCAAGTACAGCCAGCCGCCGGTCGTTCTCAAGGAGGATCCCGGTATGATTATCGGCTGGGATGAACAGTCCGTGTACACACCCGCCATGCCGCCTATCCCTACTATCATGGCCGATGACTGGGAATGTAAGGATGAACGTCCGATTACGGATATCCACTGGTGGGGTTCGTTCCTGGGCTGGACCCAGCCGACAATTCCTGCCGCTCTTCTGCCCAAAGCGTTCCTTATTGGGATATGGACCGATGTGAAAAAGGGCGATGACCCGCTAAATCCGAACTTCAGTCACCCCGGCGTCCTGGTCTGGGAAAACTACTGCGACAGTTTTGCCTGGAATTTTGCCGGGTACGACAAAGACCCGCGACAAGCTGGGGGTATGGAAAACGAGGCTTGCTTCCAGTTTAACCAGTTGCTCAGTCAGGATGAATGGTTCCACCAGCCGCCTCCGATTCCTGGAGAGCCTAACCACATTTACTGGCTCAGTATTGCCGCCATTTATGACCCGCAGCAGACGATTATGCATCCATGGGGATGGAAGACACGCGAGCATTTCTTTATGGATGATGCGGTCCGTATTTTCCAGGTCAATAACCTTGACGGCACCTTCTGGCCGCCCAGCCCGCTGATTGTGAATAAATCCACGTTTGCAGGCGGCATGCCGCTTGAATTCCCTGCTGGAGGAGAAAGCTGGGATCTGGCGTTTGAATTGACGACCAACCAGCAGCCTCCTTGCTACACTCTGCAGGGGGATTTGGATCACGACTGCAAGGTGGATCTGCTGGATTTCTCCATTCTTGCTTCCGACTGGCTAAAGACCGAATAAGAGCAGCCGTCGCGTAAACAATCAAGAGACCTCGGGACAAATCCGGGGTCTCTTTTTTTACTTCCGGTCGAATGATAGGAAGGTTTTTATTTTTTCACATCCATCTCGAGGGTCACTTTTTCGATACAATACTTCGGATCGGGATTAGATTCATAAAGAAACTATTTTGGCAAATATGCGGCTGGGATGAAAAGTCGGTCTATACACCGCAACCCAACCCGATTATGGCCGATGATTGGCCGTGCTATGACAGCCGTCCGATTACGGATATCCACTGGTGGGGTTCGTTCATCGGATGGACTCAGCCGTATCTGCCTCCGGTATTGCCACATGGGTTCCATATCGGCATCTGGACCGATGTGGCCAAGAATGACCCGAACAACCACTTGCCATATAGCCATCCGGGCACACTCATCTGGGAGTATAGAGGCACCTGTACCAGTTGGGTCTGGAATTTTGCCGGTTATGACAAAGACCCGCGACAAGCTGGGGGTATGGAAAACGAGGCCTGCTTCCAGTTCACACAGCTTTTGAGCGAGGATGAATGGTTCTACCAGGAACCCAATGAAGATCCGAACATCCCGCACATTTATTGGCTCAGTATCGCGGCGATATACGACCCACAGACGACTGTACCATATCTGTGGGGTTGGAAGACGCGGCCGCATAAGTTTAATGATGATGCGGTACGGATTACAGGCGCAAGCCTCTGGCCGCCGGCAATTGGGTCGGTATTTAACGCCGGGATTCCTATTGAACTTCAGGGAGAATCCTGGGATTTAGCGTTTGAATTGACCACCAATGAGCCCAAAGCCCCGGCCAGCGCCGACCTGAATTACGATGGGGTTGTCAACCTCAGCGACTTTGCGATATTTGCCTCACAGTGGTTGACTGCGGGATTGTAAGTAACTTCTTTACTGAGGATGTTTTTTACAAAAATAAAGCCGGACTCAGAGATGAGTCCGGTTTTTTATTGGATGGGGAAAAAACCCAGAGTTATCGACATTAAGCCAATCACCACTTCATTGGCCAGAGTGCGGACCGTCAGTGATTTCAGTTCTTTTTGGGGATTTAACGGCATATCAAGTACCGTCGCGGCCCCGCCGGGGACAATGCCGCCTTTGCCTTTGAATTCCGAATGGTCCGGAACCCGCACCAGGCCGCTTTTCAGGTCAACACGCGGAGGAATAGTTTCCGGCCTGCGAAACCCAAAATCGTCGATGAAATAGTCCTGGTCAATCGGCCACCATGTCGTTGGGTTTCACAAATTTCGGTTCGATGCTGTAAGATTCCACCAACGCCTTGCGTTCATAACTCACATTTACATCAGGATGCTTCAGGCGGGCGTATTGCCCTCAAACGTCGGGCGAATCGTCAGAATCCTCTCCGGCGGATTATAAACCGCAACATTGGGGGCCACGCAAGAGCCAAGAAATGCCGACCATACACACACCCCCAACATCCGTACCGCGCTGATTCGAGTATTGATTTGCATCCATACCTCCCATCACATGTAACGCCTCGCCGCCAGTCTGTGAATCGTACTATACGCTTATTTTCCTGAAAGGTCAATGAGCACTCTTAGAAGATGAATTCATGTGATGTAAACACTTAATTATAAAACATATAAAGCGATCCAAATAACTGATATCGAATTGTCGATCCGAAGGTTGGGAGTTCGATCCCCGTCGGCCTCGTCTTTAAAGTTGCTCTTCAGCATACGGTCCTGTTTGCCGGCTTTTCTTTTTACCCTTAAAAAATATCCGCATCAGAATTTGACTTATAACTCTCCTCTTGTTATAACAACCCTAAAATGAAACGTTTGCAGAACCTCAAAAGCACGAGAAATAAAAATGACCAAAGCTAAAAATGTGAGCTGGTTCAGACGATTGACGCTCAATATCCGTAACCGGCTGGTCAGCGGGATATTTGTGATTGTGCCGTTTGCGGTGACCGTTGTGATTATCCGCTGGCTGTTCTTAAAATTGGCCGATATCCTTCGCCCCATCGTCGCCAAAGCGCTGGATTTTCTGTCGCAGGTTCACGTGATTCAGCAATGGCCTGAAATCTATGTGAAATATACGGTATCTCTTGCGACGATTTTGCTGCTGCTTTTTCTGATTTATCTGATTGGAATGATCGGCAAGGCCGTGGCGGGACGCAGATTGCTGGCGCTGGGGGAAAAAATTGTATTGAAAATCCCACTGGTCCGCACGATTTATTCCGCCACCAAACAGGTCACCACCTCGCTTGCGATGCCGGACAGCGCCGCTTTAAAATCCGTTGTTCTTGTGGAGTTTCCCCGCAAGGGCTTTTACGCCGTCGGTTTTTTAACCGGAACGCTCAAAGATTCTTCAGGTCGTACTTTCTGTAAGGTTTTTATCCCGACGACTCCCAACCCCACGACCGGATTTTTTGAATTGATCTCAGCCGATGAAGTGCTTCAGACGGAAATGACTATCGAAGAGGCTTTTAAGATGATTATCTCCGGCGGGATTCTCTCTCCGGACATTCTGAAAACCACCGGCACGGTTGAACAAACCGCAAACAGGCAGCAATAATCTTCTGTGCGGATGTTTTATATCATTACTTGACGCCGGCGGAAACAATGATAAAATAAGAACCGTCATAAATAGAAATAAACGGAAAGGATTTTTCCATGTTCAATACGCTTGCTATTTTAGGACTTCCACAAGGGGCCGAATGGATTTTGATTGCGCTGGTCGCCCTGCTGATTTTCGGACGCAGACTGCCGGAGATCGCCCGCAGTCTCGGGAAAAGCATCACGGAATTCAAAAAAGGCATTAAAGAGACCGAAGGCGAAATCCACAAAGCCATCGACGAATCCGACAAGACGGACGACAAATCGTCTTGCGAAAACCAAGATCGACCCAACGGTTAAGTTTTCCTTCTCAACCCGCAGTAGAAAATACTGCCCTCATAGAGAAGATACAGAGGGATTGCCAGTGCCGTCTGCGTAATCATATCCGCCGACGGCGTCACCACCGCAGCGACCACAAATACCCCCAGCAAGACATATTTTCGATATTTTTTCAGCGTCTCCAGCTTCACAAGCCCAAGGCGTTCGGCGAAGATAATCACCAGAGGGATCTGAAACGCCAGGCCGAAAATCAACGCCAGATTCAGCATCAAACCGATATAGTCGGATATCTGCGGATTGTATTCGAGATAGTCAATTCCGAGATTGAATGTCACAAAAAATTTCATCGTCATCGGTGCGATGACAAAGAGAAAAAACAGCGTTCCGACAATGAATAAAACCACGGAAAACGGCACAACCTTATATACAAACCGCCGTTC
>Ga0315277_10002067_pt1 | contig 28265 bp, 24 predicted proteins | sample YL17G05_15_MG_FD_203695 | JGI IMG/M metagenome (GOLD analysis project Ga0315277, IMG submission 203695) | Sediment microbial communities from Yellowstone Lake, YNP, Wyoming, USA - YL17G05_15 | ecosystem: Environmental > Aquatic > Freshwater > Lake > Sediment | place: USA: Wyoming | collected... | reverse complement strand
GTCCCTACGGGACTCTCTGGGAGGGTGGCGATCTCGTTCCCAGGAATCAATTCCTGGGCTATTTTCAACCATCCCTATGGGATTGAAGAATGGCGGTTTGTAAGAACAAATGGTTGAAAACCATAAGCAGGGGGCAAGAAAGAGCCTGCCGAGGCAGGCTGAGTTCAAAAAGCCGGAGCGGATGGTCATGAGCAAGGTGCTACAGAGCTTCTGGACAGGACGTAAAACAATAACGTTGAGATGCGAGACGTGCGGCAAGGAAACTGAAATGGTGGAAAGAAGTGAGATAGGTGTGGTGCCGCCGCCTTTGTTTTCTTACTCGGATTGGCTTGCTGTTTGCTATTGCCGGTACTTGGCATAGCGCTAATCTTTGGATCAGTCTTTGTCGCTTTACTTGGTGGAAAGCGCTACTGGATGTGTACCGAGTGCGAAAGAATGATTCGAAAAGGGTGATAGCCGCCAGAGGCAAGGATTATGGCTGCTGGGAAGAATAGCGGAAACACGTCTCTAAAGACAGGTCAGCGAGTACCCAAGAGCCCGTCAGAGTTACGACCGGCGATACCATGTCGGCCGCATTTGCTCAGTCTTGCGCCGTATCCGCCCGGACGGCCGATTGAGGAGGTTCAGCGAGAGTTTGGCCTGAAGCGGGTGATCAAGCTCGCTTCGAACGAAAACGCGCTGGGACCGTCGCCCAAGGCATTGGCAACGATTCGGCGCCATGCGCGCGAGGTCCATCTCTATCCTGACGGCAATGTCTTCTATCTTCGCGAGGCCTTGAGCCGCCGCCTCAAGGTTCGACCCGAGCAATTGATGTTCGGCAACGGTTCGGACGAATTGATCATTTGGCTCGCCTTGACCTATCTTTCACCGCGCGAGAGCATCGTTATCTCGCAGTATTCGTTTATCCGCTATCAGATGGCGGCTCAGTTGATCGGCGCGCGCTGGAAAACGATCCCACTGGTCGCCTGGCGGCACGATCTCCGGGCCATGGCGCGAGCCATCTCGCCCCGAACCCGAATGATCTTTTTGGCGAACCCAGAGAATCCTGTCGGAACGATGGTTGGGCGCGCGGAATTCGAGCGTTTCTTGAAGGCCGTGTCGCGGCGGGTTTTGATTGTTCTCGATCAAGCCTACTTCGAATATGTTCAAGCGAAAGACTATTTCAACGGGATTGACTACATCGAGCGCTACCCAAATTTGGTCGTCCTTCGCACGTTCTCCAAAATCTATGGCTTGGCGGGATTGCGAATCGGTTATGGCGTGGCGCATTCACAGATCGTCAACGACGTTGACCGCGTGCGGCCGCCGTTCAACGTCAACCGGCTGGCGCAGGAGGCGGCCATAGCGGCGCTCGAGGACGTTGAGTTTGTCGGCAAGAGCATCCAAAACAACGAGGCCGGCCGCCGCTATCTGTATGGCGAGTTTGAACGGCTAGGACTGGAATATGTTCCCAGCCAGACGAACTTCATCATGGTTCGTGTGGGCCGTGCAGGGTTAGATGGAGCGACGGTCGCTCAGCAAATGATGCGCGACGGTGTGATTGTTCGGCCAATGGCGGGCTTTGGCTTGCGCGACTATGTTCGGATCACGGTTGGCCGGCCCGCGGAGAACCGGCTGGCTATCAAAGTCTTAAAAAACATAGTGCAGAGAGGTATTTCGCAGTAAGGAGGGTTTTTTGCAGATCGGAACTCTGGCCATTTATGGGGTGGGATTGTTGGGCGGGTCGGTCGGCCTGGCTGCCAAGGCGCGGCGTATTGCACGGCGCGTCATCGGCATTGGCCGTTCGACCGAGCGACTGGCCGAGGCGGTCAAACGCGGCGCAATTGACGAGACGACCACGCAACTCGAAAAGGGGTGCGCCGAAGCGGATTGGGTCGTTCTGGCCTCGACGGTTTCGCACATTGTCGAGTTGCTGCCCCAAGTCGCCGAGGTCTGCAAATCATCGGCCATCGTGACCGACGTCGGCAGCACGAAGGCGACGATTGTCCAAGAAGCCGAGTGCGTTTTTCCGCGCGGCGGACCGTTCTTCGTCGGCTCCCACCCGATGGCCGGCAGCGAACGCAGCGGCGTTGCTCACGCGTCGGCCGACCTTTTCGACAACGCTTGCTGCATTGTGACGCCCACGCGGGCGACGTCGAGCGAGGCTGCCGGCCGCGTCGAGGAGTTTTGGCGATCGCTGGGGGCGCGCGTGGTCCGGCTCGATCCCGTTCGACATGATGGCGTGGTATCCGTGGTGAGTCACTTGCCTCACATGGTTGCTGTGAGCATTCTCTCGGTCGCGGCCGAACTGGGCGAAGATGCCGAGCTGCTTGCGACACTCATCGGAAATGGTTTCAAGGACGCGACCCGTGTGGCCGCCGGTCCGCCGGAAGTCTGGCGCGACATCTGTTTGGAAAACCGCGAACCGATTGCCGACAATCTGGAGCGCCTGGCCGAAGACTTATTGCAGGCCGCCGAGGAGATTCGAGACGGCGAGACCGACGCTTTGTTCGAACGACTTCGCAAAGCGCGCGAGCTGCGCAAACGTTTGGCGCCCTGAGAGGGGATTTTTGATTTACGATTTCAGATTCACGATTTTCGATGTGGGTTGCGCAAACCCGTGAACATTTTCGTAAACGTGAACGCCTCTTGAGATTCACGGATGACCACGACGGACCGCAAAATCCTCTTGGCCTTCCTCGCGGTCAGTCTTATCTTGCGGCTGGCGTGCCTCAATCTCAATTCGGCCGAATACACCGACGGCATTTTTCAGATCACGGCGTTCGAGCGTGGTTTCACGTTCTGGCCACCTGTTTACACAATAGCAACGAAGGCGTGCGCTTTGGCGACCCGCGATCTCGAACTGGCGGCCAAACTCGTTTCCATCCTGTCGAGTGCTCTCGTGCTGATACCTTTATTCGGTCTAACGCTTCGTTTGGCCGGACGCCGCGCGGCAATTTATGCAGCACTCTTTTATCTGGCCAATCCCATCGCGGGCCGATGGGGCATCCGGGTGATGAGCGACTCGCTGTTTGCGCTGCTGTTCTTTTGGGCCACTGTGCTCTTTCTTCGTATCCTGGAGTGGCAGAGGCGGCGGGAAACAGCCGGTGGCGAAGGCGATTTGATCCCGCCTCCCGTGAACGCCTTAGTCGCTGCGAGCGTGATGGCGCCTTTGGCAACACTGACCCGCTACCAGGGAATTCTGCTCTTGCCGCTCCAGTGGCTTGCGCTCCGAGCGATTCTGTCACGGCGAGGCAGCATTCAGCCGTCGAACAAATTCACGGTCATAGTGACGCCAATTCTCGCATGGCTTGTTGCTTTGGGGTGGCTGACAACCCATGTTGCCATCCATCAGAAGCAAATCGCCCAGAGAGCCGGGCCGTGGCTCGCCCAAGCGTTTGTAAACTACTGGCAACTGGCCGAGAGTTTCATTCTCCTTTTTCCCTATTTCGTGACAATCCCGATATTTGTTCTTTTCGCCATCGGCTTGGGATTGTCTCTGGCAGGCGACCGGAATCGGCAGGTGTTCGCCTGGGCCTTTCTCGCCTTCGCGGCAGTCGTTCTTGCGATGCAGTCGGTTTTTGCTGCGTTCCAAGAGCGGTATCTCCTGCCGCTGGTTCCATTCATGATGACTCTGGCCGGGATTGCGGCTTCACGTTGGGAAGAAGGCGCGAGGCGGCGCCCTGCTGTGGTGCGTGCAGTGCTTGTGCTGATCCTACTCTATTGCTTCGCCTGGACATCTGCCGTGTTGTTTCGGCAACGCGAGACTTTTGGCGACATCAAGCAGGCAGCCCAGTACTGCGCAAAACTTCCGCCTCAAGCACGGATCTTTTCAAACGAATGGTTCGGAGGCGATCAACCAGCGGTGAAAATGTCGTTCTGGTCCGGACGGCCCGTTCAAGGATGGGACGGGTCACAGTCCTTGACACGGGGCGACTACCTTTGCCTGCACAGCGGCATCTATGGCCAATCCGCCCCCTATCCGGCATTGGGTCCGTCGCCGCGCTTCCAGGAGCAACTCGAGGCCGTGCGCGCACGTTACGACTGCAAAGAGATCGAACGGTTTTATGCCCGCACCGTTCCGTTGCTGCCTGACATCATGGACAGCCGCGACACCCACACAAGTCCGCTCGCTTGGTTTTTCCGTTATTCACCTCAGCGGTTTTGCACGGTGACTTTGAAGATCGAAGGGCCCAGGTCGGCGCGATGAACGAGCAGCGAGTGGCAAAATGGATGGCGACGGCGGTGGCGCTCGTTGCGTTTGTCACCTACTCAATAACAATGTGCCGAACGGTCTATTGGGGTGATGGAATCGAGTTGACCAGTGTGGCGCCGATCTTGGGCATCCCTCATCCGCCCGGCTACCCGCTGTTTGCCCTTTTGGGCAAGGCATTTGTCCAACTACCGCTAGGAACGATTGGCTTTCGGTTAAACTTGATGTCCGCGACAATGGCAATGGTGCTGGCGACTCTGGTGGCATGGATAGTCTGGCGACTTCTGCCGTCGCTCGGGCTGGCGGCCGAACCTGAGCGGGCGCCGGTTCGCGCGTTGCTGGCGGCTGGGGCGGGTTGGACAGTCGCGTTCTCACAAACATTTTGGTATCAAGCGGGAATGACCGAGGTCTATTTGCTGAACGCCGCCTTTTTTGCAGGCGTCCTCTTGCTCATTGTGCTGGCCCTGACCGACTCGAATCCTCGCTGCTTTCTTGCCGCCTGTCTCTTGACGGCGATTGGTTTCGGCAACCACCAAACGGTGATCTTGTTGATCCCGCCACTTGCGGTTGTTGGCATTTGGCTGCTCTTCATGCCGAGAAGGATGACGGACTCGCGAAAAGACCGGCCGCGTCTTGTGGACATACCGCTGAGGAAACAACTGTTTCGGCTCGCTGGACCGGCATTGTTGCTCGGCATTCTGGGCATGTTCATCTATGCTTATCTGCCGTTGCGCGCCGTGAGGAATCCGCCGCTCAACTGGGGCGATCCCTCGACGGCCCGAAACTTCTTTTGGGCGGTCCGCGGCGGTGAGTTTCGCAACGTTTTTCTTTTTAAGGCCGCGCCTCATGTTCCTTTTAGCAGCCGGACCTATCCATATTTCCTGCGCCGGCGGGTGATCGAATGGCTCACGTGGACCGCAGATCAGTTCTTTGATCTACCCGAGAATCAAAAACCTCTGCGAACCGTCGTCGGATTGTTGCTGGTGCTCGTCGCGGCCCTGGGGTGGCGGACTATTGCCCGCCGATCTGTGGTTTTAGCGATTGTTCTGCCGATGGTTGCTGTTTCGGACCTTGCCATTGCGGCCATTTACAACATACCGGATATTGAGGGTTATTTCTTCCCGGCCCATACGATTCTGGTGATCTGCCTGTTTGCGGCGTTGGCAAACTTGCACCGATGGACCGAAAACCGTCTGCTGGCGCGAAAATCCACCGCTTTGGCCGCCATGTTTCTCGCGCTTCCGGCGGTCGCGTGGTTCCAAGCGCGCTCCATTTGCGATCATTCGCATTATGATGCGGCGGAGCGATATGGCCGAGAGGTTCTCGATCAACTGGCCCCCAACGCGATGATTCTGACGCGCGGCGATTACGATATCGAGCCTCTTTGGTATCAACAGATCGTTGAACACCGTCGTCGCGACGTTGTGGTCTTTGGGTCCAATTTTCTTGCGACGCCGGGTTATGCAAAATACTTTGAAGGACGCTATGATCCGCCCGTGGAAGCGCGGTTTCTGAAATGGACACCCTACGAAGCGGACTATTTCAAAATCCTGGCCGGGGAAATCATCGCGCCGAACATGGACCATCGGCCACTTTATTCGACCTGGTTCGATCCGCGCCTGGGTGTCGCCGGCGATGAGATCGAAATTGCCGTTCTTCGCGACTCGCAAACGCTTGCCGTGCCCGAGCGAATCCATTTTCCCGCACCCGTCATCTATCGTTTGCGCAAAGGCGGTACGCAACCGTGACCGTGAAACTGTCTGTCATCGTGCCAGTGTATAACGAGCGCCGGACGATTGAATTGCTGCTGCAAAAGGTGCGCGCCGTTCCGATTGAAAAGGAGATCATCGTCGTGGACGGCAACTCGATTGACGGCACGGTCGAGATTCTGGGCGAGCAGGAAAAACTCGCCGATACGCGAGTCATTTATCAGCCGCAGCGCAACGGGCGCGGCAGCGCGATTAAGGAAGGACTGGCCGTTGCGCGCGGCGAGTTTGTCATTTTTCAGGACGCCGATCTCGAACTCGATCCCAACGACTATCCGGCGCTTCTCGCTCCGATTGAAAAGGGCGAGGCTGATGTGGTGTTTGGTTCGCGCTTTCTGAACGGGCGGCCGCGCATGACGTTTCTTCAATATTGGGGCAATCGGGTGGTCAATGCGGCGGTCAATCTTCTGTATGGAACGCGCCTGACCGACGTGGAGACCTGCTATCAGGTTTTCCGGCGCGAACTGATCGCCGGCATGAAGATTCACAACAACGATTTCGCCTTCACGGTTGAACTGACGGTCAAACTGATCAAAGCGGGACACCGAATCCGCGAGATTCCCATCACCTATATCCCGCGCGGCCGCACCGAAGGGAAAAAGATTTATTGGATGGACGGCGTCCTCTCGCTGTGGACGCTGATCAAATATCGGTTCGTCAAGTAGGACAGGTGGCCAAACTGTCCTTCCAAGAGAGCATGACTATTGTTGGCTACGCAATGGCACCAAGAGCAGAGGGACATGGGTCCGGCCGGCGAGTTTGGGCGCCACGCTACCCGCCCAGAGAGCATCCATGCCGGTCTTTCCATGGGTTCCTAGAATGATGATGTCGGCCCCGACTCGCCGGACCAGATTGACGATCGCGGTCGTTGGGTCACCGCGCGAAACTTCGGCCGTGACCGAAAGCCCGGAAGCCTTTAACTGAGCCACGTGGTGTCCCAGATACTCCTCGCCACCTTGTTGAGCCATCTCCAGAACAGCCGCCGTTGCTCCCGGCAGAAACTGTCCGGTTGCCGCCCGCTCCCCTACCAAACTGCCGGCCGTCGGAACAACCATCGCCAGGTGCAGCGCAGCGCCACATGCTTTGGCCAGCGCCGCCCCCACGCACAGTCCTTCTTCATGAGCGGGAATACCATCGAGAGGAGCGAGAAGTAAGCGACAGGTAAAGGAAGTGGCAGTCCGATGCGCTTCGGGTCGGACCAAGAGGACAGGCGTCGTGCCAAGCGCGATCACCTGCTGTGCGATGTTTCCAAACAACAAACCCCGCAGGCCGCCTCGCCCGTGCGAGCACATGATGATCAAGTCGGGCGCCAGTTCCCCGACGTGTTCGACGATGCTTCGCGCAACATTGCTCACTTCGCTCGTGTGGACATGTTGTTCGACCCGCAGGCCGGCCAGAGCCGCGCGGCCCCGGACCTCGTCGAGATAAACACGCGCTTCGACCGGATCGGTCAAGTGGCGCTCGCCGTGAACCTCCTGAGGCGCTTTGCGTTCGATGACGTGAACCAAAGTTACGGTTGCATTCAATGTTTGAGCCAGACAGGCAGCGGCGGGCAATGCGGTTTCGGCCAACCGCGACCCGTCGAGTGGAACCAGTAGGTGCTTGAACATTGCCACACTCCCGCGAAAGCCGGTTCGTAGTTCCGCCTTCCGGCGGCTGAACAAGAACTTGCTGAAGCAAGAACTACAAACCTTTCGCCCCCTTTTATTTGAAAAGAGTCTGATACACTAAGAACAGGTTCAGAATGATAATCGTCGCCGCAACGGCACTTGCCGAAACCGTTGTCATCGGGCGATTGACGAGCACACCCATTATTTCGTGTCGCCGCGTGAACCAAATCAGCGGCACGACGGCGAAGGGCAAACCAAAGCTCAGCATCACCTGGCTGATCACCAGCGTCCGCGTTGGATCCAGTCCAACCCAAATCACAATGAGCGATGGAAGCATAGTCACGAGCCGGCGAATCCACGCCGAGACGTGTCTGTGCAGAAATCCCTGCATAATCACCTGGCCGGCCATGGTGCCGACCGACGCGGACGACAGACCCGAGGCCAACAGCGAAAGGGCGAATACCCAACTGGCCGCGCGGCCAAGCAGCGGCTCAAGCGTGCGATGGGCTTCTTCGATCGTACCGACGTGGCTCTGGCCGCCGGCGAAAAAGGTTGAGGCGGCCATAATCAGCATGGCGGCGTTGATCAGTCCCGCCACGCCCATCGCAATCAGCACGTCCATCAATTCAAAGCGAAACAGACGCCGCAGTTGCACTGGCCCCCTGACGATGATGCGATCTTGCGTGAGGGAAGAATGCAGAAAAATGACGTGTGGCATCACGGTCGCGCCCAGAATGCCCGTGGCCAGAAGCACGCTCTCGGCGCCCTGGAACTGCGGCACTGTGGCATGAAACAACACCTGGCCCCAGTTGGGCCGATCCAGCACCGTCTCGACCAGATAGCAAGCCGCCACCACACCGACCAAAACCGTGATCACGGCCTCGAGCGGGCGAAACCCGTAGCGCGAGAGACCGAGAATCAGGAATGTGGCAATGGCCGTCAGGATGCCTGCAATCCAGAGTGGAATGCCGAACAGGAGGTTGAATCCCAAGGCGGCGCCAAGAAACTCGGCCAAGTCGGTGGCCATCGCGACGATCTCCATGAGCACCCACATTGTGACGACCACCCAGCGCGGGAAATGGTTTCGACAGTGTTGGGCGAGATTCTGTCCCGTGGCGATACCCAATTTCGCCGAGAGCGTTTGAATCAGCATCGCCATTAGATTGCTGAGAACAATGACCCAGAGGAGTTTGTATCCGAATTGGGCGCCGCCTTGGATGTTGGTGGCGAAGTTGCCGGGGTCCATGTACGCGACACTGGCGATGAAGGCCGGACCAAGAAAAGGCAAAAGGCGGGCGAACCAACCCTTTTGGCTGTGGCCGTCCAGAATTTCGACAGCCGTTGCCCGCGTCTCGCGATCGCTCGGCTTACTGTTCTTCTCGACCGGAAAATCCTTCACGGTTCGCTCCGGTATTCATCCGCGTTTTCGATCTCAAATCCATCTGCGTTTTCCCAAGGGTTGCTCTAACGGGGTGAATGCTCTTTCACATGAGCAATCAAATCAGCGGCGATCTTGAGGATGATCATGACAACCAATGCGGCGGGTGGGGCTCCAAAAACCGCCGCCATACCCCCGCCGAATATGATCGTCAGATGCATGACCGCAATGCGCTTGTAGGGACGCATCATTTGATCTTGAAGAGATACATTTTCCCCTTCGTCTCTGGCGACGAAATTGGAATAGTAAGAAATCCCATGGCTGATGAAAAGCGAAACAAATGCCACAAGGATTCCCAAATCGAAAACCAACGGAAACGAGGGGTCCGAAGGAGAAGATGCGACTTGTCGCGGGCCAAAGAGAGCAAGGATAAACACCAGGTGGCCGCACATAAAAAAACCGTAATGAAGGATGAAGAACACGATGAAAAAAGTGCTCGCCGATTCACCGATTTTCCGCAACTTGAGAATATTGTAGAATCCAACGATGGCGCTCTCCATCCAATAGAGAAAAATGACGGACAACAGACTCCAATGCAGGAACACAATACCGAAAAGGGGAATCAGATTGGTGAGAATCAAAGCAACCGCTGAATAGGGACTCCGGGGAACGTCGGCGTCCTCACCGTTGGGTTCTCTGCTGGCGACGTCCGTACCTGTTGGCTCGCGTTCCAATTCTGCCTTTTCTCCCAGGTGACACGGGCATCCCACCCGTGATTCTTCATGGGCGAGATGCCCATGCCCCTTCCGCTGTTCAGTCCGTGATGCGGCGCTTGATGTCGGGCATCGTGTCGGGTTTACCGGCTTCCATCACCTTGCTTTCCCCGTCCAAGGCCGTGACGTTTTCATACACGCCATCGTCGCGCCGGACCAGCTTGGCGAAGCCCATGCTCTTGAGTTCGCTGTCTGAGGTCGGTGTACTGACGTAAGCGCGAGGGATCAGACGTTCGACGGGTTGGCCACAACTGGGGCAAACCTTGAAGCGCTCGTCGGTGATCGGCTGATAGATTTCGAAGCGTTTGCCGCGGCTGCAACCGTCGCCCACATGCTCATATTCGTAAACCGGCATGACCTTCAACCTCCTTTGCCCGAATTTGAATCGTGTGAGTCCCGTCATCTGGATTCAAAGAGTATCCAGACAGGTGCGACGGGTCAAGCCCAAGAGAATCGGCTATTCCCCCACGCTGGCTTTCGGAATAGTCACCACCTCGGCAGACATTTCCCCGAACCGAGATCGGCCCCTGGCCGTGCGAAATCGCCGACGAAGGCCTGCTCATCTCAGAAACCTGAGAGACACACGCCACAGACCGTGTCTCGGTCCATTGGCCTTGACAATCCGTAAAATCCCAACAATGAGAGATTCGATTGTCTTGATGGCAGATCAGTTTTTACCCTCGTCTGGGCGACGAGGGTTGGATTCCTGATTCAGCAAAGGAGCGAATCTATGGACACAAGAACCGACCGTCGAGAATTCTTCAAACGCGCTTCACTATTGGCCATGGGCCTGGCCGGAGGTGCGACTCCCGGTTTGCGAAGCGCGGACGCTGTTTCGCCAATCGGGCGCACGCGCCCTTCGCGGATCAAGATGAGTATGGCAGCCTACTCGTTCCGCCAATATCTGACGGCAAAAGAAAATCCGATGACACTGTTTGATTTCATTGATCTGTGCGCCGACCTGCGACTCGATGGGACCGAGCTGACCTGCTATTATTTCCCGAAAGATCCCACACCGGAATATTTTGCGCAGATCAAGCGGCGGGCTTTTCTTCAGGGATTGGCTATCTCCGGCACGGCTGTTTCGAATCATTTCGCCGTGCCGCCGGGCAAAGAACGCGACGACCAGATTGCCTACGTGAAAAAATGGGTGGACTACGCGGCACAAATGGGCGCGGGCAGCATCCGTGTCTATTCGGGCGGTATTCCCAAGGGCGGCACGCTCGAAGAGGCGCAGAAGTGGTGCGTCGAGTGCTTCGAGGAAACGTGCGAATACGCCGGTCAAAAAGGCATTTTCCTGGCGCTCGAGAACCATGGCGGCATCAGCGTGAACGCCGATCTTCTTCTGGCGTTGGTCGAAAAGGTGAAGTCGCCCTGGTTTGGGCTTCTCATGGATACCGGCAATTTTCAAACAGAAGACCCCTATAAGGACATGGAACGCGTGGCGCCCTACACCGTTACCGTGCAGTGCAAGACCGACTTGACGCCCAAGGGCGGCAAACAGCAACCCGTGGATTTCGACCGCGTGGTCAGCATTTTACGCGCGGCGAAATACAGCGGCTACATCGCGCTGGAATACGAAGCAAAGGAAGATCCAAAGACAGGCGTTCCTAAAGCGATCGAGCAGATCCGTGCGGCAATCGCAAAGTCGTGATGAGGAAAGTCATTTCAAGTTCGGAGTTTGGTGATTTTGGAATTCCGAGGGCTGGAGCGGTGGCCGATGACGTGGCCGGAGCTGGTGGTCAGTTGCCTTTTGGCCTATCTCATCGGGGCGATTCCTTTCAGTTGGCTGTTTGTTCGCGTTTTGAAAGGGATTGATCTTCGGACGGTGGGCAGCGGCAATCTGGGTTCGACCAATGCAATGCGCGTCTTGGGCTTGCCGTGGGGTATCGCCATCCAGGCATTGGACATTCTCAAAGGGTGGCTGCCCGTATTCGCCGCTCAATTCCTTGAGCGGGAACCTTACTATCTGCACTCTTCGCCGGAGGGGTGGCCGATGTTCTTGGTCACCCCATTTATTCAGTTCCAATACGCCATACTTGTCGTCGGACTGGCTGCTGTTCTCGGCCACATGTTTCCGGTTTACATGAAGTTTCGCGGCGGAAAAGGCGTCAATACAGGTCTTGGCGTGTTTCTCGCGTTGGCACCCAAAGCGACGCTTGTAGCGCTCGCCATCGGTTTGGCGGTTCTGGCTCTATGGCGCTATGTTTCCCTCGGCTCGATGATTGGTGCGACCATTCTTCCGCTTGCGGTATGGATGTTCTACCCAAATCAAATTGCCCTTATCCTGATCACGGCGGCCATGGCAGTGTTGATCATATTCATGCACCGGTCAAATATCCGGCGTCTTTTGGCCGGCACGGAATCGCGTCTGGGCAAAAGAGTCTCCATGGAGAAGTCGCGTGAACAAAAACCAGACCCAAACCAAGCCTGAACGGATCGCCATCCTCGGGGCGGGCACGTGGGGCTGCACGCTAGCGGTCTTGCTCGACCGCCACGGCCACGAGGTTCGCCTCTGGGATTTCGATCCAAAGGTCGTCCAATCGCTCACCGAAACGCGCGTGCCACGCAAGCTGTCCAACCTGCACATTCCGGCACATGTGGCAATTTCCAACGATATTGGGCAAGCGGCCCATGAAGCAACCGTGGTAGTCTTTGTCGTTCCCTCGTTTGGGATGTGCACAACGACTGAGGCGCTTCAGCGTTCTCGGCCCGACGACGGTATGCGCCTGTATGCCATTTGTACAAAGGGTCTCGAAAAGAACACCCATCAGACGATGTCGCAAGTTGTCATCGAGGTTTTGGGCGAGTCGGTACGCGAGCGCATCGGGGTCCTGTCGGGTCCCAGTCATGCCGAAGAAGTTTCTTGTCAGATGCCGACGACGGTCACGGCCGCGGCCTATAGTCCCGCGACGGCCCGCCGCATCCAGTCCGTCTTTTTCGACCCAACATTCCGCGTCTATACGCACGACGACGTTCTGGGGGTTGAGATCGGCGCTGCGGTCAAAAACGTCATCGCCATCGCGGCGGGCATTTGCGATGGGCTGGGGATGGGCGACAACGCCAAAGCCGCTCTAATCACGCGTGGCCTGGCCGAGATCATGCGGTTGGGGCGCGTGTTGGGAATTCGCGAGCAGACCTTGTCGGGTCTTTCGGGGATGGGCGATCTCATCGTCACCGCCATCAGCCGCCACAGCCGCAATCGCAACTTCGGCGAACTTTTGGCCCAGGGTCTAACTCCCCAACAAGCCGCCGAAGCGATCGGGATGGTCGTCGAAGGCATTCCTACCGCGCGTGTGGTTTGCGAGTTGGCGCGTCGCCACAGGATTGAAATGCCGATCAGCGAGGCCGTGTATGCGATTCTGTATGAATCGAAACCGGTCATGCGCGCGGTGGGCGATTTGCTCGAACGCGATCCGAAACCGGAAATGTACTGAGAGACAAGGATGAGTGATGAATTATGAATGATGAACAAGACCCAGGATTGCCAAGAAAAGGGACCTGATTTCAGTTCATCGTTCCGCGTTCATCATTCATCGTTGAATTTACTGTTCTTCCTCTTCTTTGCGTTTGGCGGCTTCTTCGGCGATCTTGGCCTGAATTTCCCCCGGCACGCGCTCGTAGTGCGAAAAAGTCATCTCGAAGATGGCGCGTCCTTGCGTCATCGAGCGCAGGTCTTGCGTATAGGTAAACATTTCGGCCAACGGTACCAGGGCTTTGATAATGGCCTTTCGGCCCTTGGATTCGGTTCCCTGGATTCGACCTCGCCGACCACTCAGATCACCCATAATATCGCCCATATTCGACTCGGGCACCGTGATGGTCACGTTGTAGATTGGCTCCAGAATGATCGCGTTGCACGCCTTGGAAATCTGACGGAAAGCCATCAAGGCGGCGATTTTGAACGCCATATCCGACGAATCCACCTCGTGGTACTTGCCGTCGTAACAGATGGCCTTGAAATCCACCGCGCGGTAACCGGCAACCGGCCCACGATCCATGGCCTCGACAATCCCTTTCTCCACCGAGGGTTTAAACTTGGTTGGAATATTGCCGCCGACGACTTCCCACTCGAAGAGGAACTGGGAACCTTCGGGCAGCGGCTCCAGTCGCATGTGCACTTCGGCGAACTGTCCGCGACCACCGGTTTGTTTCTTGTGGCGATACATGCCATCGCCTTTCTTGGTGATCGTCTCGTGATAGGGCATACGAGGCGTTTCGAGCTCGATTTCCAACTTCGCCATCGTGCGCATTCGCGCCAGAGCGACGTCGAGGTGGGTATCACCCATGCCCGAAATGATGGTCTGACGAATTTCGGGATCGCGCCGAATTTCGAGGGTGGAATCTTGTTCGATCAGTCGGTGCATGGCCAAACCGACCTTTTCCTCATCGGCCTTGCTCTTGGTTACGACGGCCATGAAATAGGTGCGTGTGGGCAGGGCGGTCGGTTCGTAAGTAATCGGATCGTCCGACTTGCAGAGCGTGTCGGCGGTTAAAGTAGCCGAGAGTTTCGCGACCGCACCTATGTCGCCGGCGGCCAACCGATGCACTTCCTCCTGTTTGCGGCCCCGAACGATCAACAGATGGCTGATGCGTTCGTCGCGCCGTTGCATGGGATTGTGAACGGTCGAATCGCCGGCAATCGAACCGGAGAGAACCTTGAAGAAGCTCAATCGGCCCGCATAATCGTCGGCGACCGTCTTGAACACATAGGCTGAAAATGGACCGTCCGAGCGAATGGGACGTTCGACGACTTCTTCGCTGCCGGCCTTGTGCGCGACGAACGGCTTTCTTTCGTCCGGCGCCGGCACGGCCGAAACCATAAAATCCAGCAAAGGCGCCAGGCCGATCTCTTTCAGGGCTGCCCCGCAGAGCACCGGCAGAAATCGCCGCTGCACAAAAGCCATCTTGAGACCCCGAACAATCTCCTCCTCGGTCAACGGTTCATCACTCAAATACTTCTCCGTCAGGGCATCGTCGCCCTCGGCGGCCGCCTCGATCAATGCGGCGCGAGCGGCCTGAGCCGCGTCGGCCATGTCGGCGGGAATGTCGGCATACTGGGGTTTTTCGGTCGGCGTTTCCTTCACCAATTTCATGCGCAACAAATCCACGACGCCCGAAAAGGACGATTCGCGCCCGACGGGCAACGTCAGTGGAACGCAATTCACTCCAAAGATCTCTTTCAAACTATGGAGCGCTTTCCCAAAATCCGACCGCTCCTTGTCGAGCTTGTTGATGAAGGCGAAGCGGGGCAGATCGTAATCATCGGCCCACTCCCACACGAGCTCGCTTCCCACCTCGACGCCCGAAATCCCATCCACAAGGAGCAACAACGCATCGGACACGCGAATGCCGTTCTTGATTTCACCGATGAAATCGCGATAGCCGGGCAAATCCAAAAGGTTGATCTTGCAGCCGCCAGACTCGACCGGCAGAATGGTTGTGTTGATCGAGGTCTTGCGGCGCACCTCCTCGGGATCGTAATCGGACCACGAATTCCCCTCGTCCACGCGCAGCAACCGATCGGTGACCTTGAGATGATGGAGCAGGGCTTCGGCCAGACTGGTTTTGCCCGCGCTGGTATGACCGGCCAGGGCCACGTTGCGAATCTGCGACGTTTCATATTCTTTCAAGGCGCGTGCTCCTTCATCGCCCCCAAGGGGCTGTTGCGATCACGATAGCTTCGCTCGTGTCTATCTTCCGATCTCTCGCTTCCCACGTCTTTCAGGCGGCCTGCGGTTGTCGTCGGCGACGCCATTCATGATACTCATAGACAACCGGCGTGGCCACAAAGTCGGAAGAGTAGGTTCCCGTGATAATACCGATCGTCAACGTCAACGCAAAGGGTTGCAGTCCAGGGCCGCCCAATAACAACATGATGGACGTCGTAAACAACGTACACAACGAGGTGATGGTTGTTCGGTTCAGCGATTGGTTGATGCTCTGGTTGAGCATCTCCCGATAGGGAATGCCATAGGTCGTTCGGATGGTTTCGCGGATTCGGTCGAAAACAACGATTGTATCGTTGGTCGAATAACCGATCAGGATCAGAAGTCCCGCCACAACATCGAGGCTGATTTCCTGACCGAAAAGCGTGAGCAGCCCGACTGTCAGGCAAACGTCGTGGACAAGAGCAATGACAGCGCCCGCACCAAAGACTAACTCGAACCGGAACCACAAATAGACCAGAATGCCAATCCAGCTGGCCAGAACGGCAACGATCGCGGCGGAGATAAACTCCTTGCCAATCTCGGGGCTGATCGAGGTGACGCCTCCTACATTCGCAGCGCCAGGATGTTCGCTCAACGCCTTGCGCAAAGCCTCCTCGACTTTTTGCTGGTTCTGCTCAACCTCCGGCGCGCCCTCGGCATGTTTGCCTGTGGAAACCCGGACAATATAGCGGTTCTCACCGCGCACGCGTTGCACGACCGGTATTGGGCAATACTTGCCAACGATGCTCTTGATCTCATCCTCTGAAGTTGGCTTCTCGAAGCTCACGTCGGCCATCAGACCACCGGTGAATTCCACACCAGGGCGCAAGCCGCCTTTCGCAATCGTTGTCACAATTCCGATCGCGATAACTATCGCCGACAAGCCATAGGCATAGTGCCGCAAGCCGATGGCATCTATCTTGGGATTGCGGAAAATCGTAAACCAGCCGGTGCTGAGGTTGTTGCGCCACTGCACCCAAAGATCAATCAGGATGTGCGTACAGAACAATCCCGTAAACAAGGTGGCAAAAATGCCAAACGTTGTCGTCAGAGCGAACCCCTGAACCGACCCGGTGCCGAACTGCAGGAGCACCAGAGTGGTGATCAGGGTCGTGAGGTTGGAGTCAAAGATCACCGAAAAGGCGCGCTGGAATCCTCGCGAAATGGCCACCTTCAAGCCGCGACTCGTCGCTTTTTCTTCGCGGATACGCTCATAGATCAGAACGTTGGCATCCACCGCCATACCGATCGTCAGCAGGATACCGCCGATGCCCGAGAGGGTCAAAGTCGCACCCGCAAGGACCAGGATCGCGATGATCATCAACACGTTGATCGCCAGCGCGACGATGGCCACTGCGCCCGCAGTCCCGTAATAGCCAATCATGAACACAATCACAGCCAGCGAGCCGACCAGAAGCGCGTTGACGCCTTTGCGGATTGAGTCGGTTCCCAGAGTGGCTTCGATGACGTAGCTCTGCGAGGGCTGGAAATTGGCGGACAAGGCGCCGGCTTTGAGTACGAGACTCAGGTCCCGGGCTTCCTCCTGGGTAAAGCTGCCCGTGATTTGAGCATTTCCCTGCGGGATCGCTTCCTGGATGACCGGCGCCGAAAAAAGGTAATTATCGAGAATGATGGCCAGGTTATCGCCAACATGTTGGCGGGTGAGGTCTGCGAACGCGACGGCGCCTGGGCGGTTGAAAACGAGATGGATTTCATAGGGACTGCGAAAGCTGGCCTGATTAACATAGACATAGGCGTTGCGAAGGCTCTCGCCGCCCAACTCGATCTTCTCGCTGACGAGAAAAGGCTTGTAGCGTGTGGCCGGCTGCCCGGTGCGATCGGCGTGCTCGGAATACTCGCCAGGCGCCAAGATGTAGCCGGCGGGAATCTCGGCATCGGGCTTCAGCGGGAGCGGATCGGGCAACTTCTTGTTCTTTGCGATATACGCGCAGACTTCCTTATATGGCTCCGGTTCGAACAGTTTGGCGATATCTTCGTCGCTGGTCTTGCGCAGAAAGCGAAACTCCAGCTGGGCGGGTCGAATAATGTTCTTAATAACCGCTTCGGGATCGGCAACCCCCGGCATCTGCACCCGGAGTCGGTTCTCGCCTTGTTTAACCACAATCGGCTGGATTAGACCCATGGCGTCCACGCGGTTTCGGAGGACCTTCAAGGCCGAATCCACCGCCTCACGGCGAGCGTGGATCAACTCGGAAGCCTGCAAGGTGAGCGTGACCTTGCGCCCCTGTTCCAATGCCGCCGTATCCCACGGCTCGAATTGCCCATAGCGCTCGAGAATGATCCTGGCTTCCCGCGAATCTTCGGGACGCGCCAGCGTGAGGATCAAACACCGGCGTTGCTGATCCAAATCTATCTTCGCGGAGATGCGCTTTCGCTGCATCTCGCGGCGAATGTCTCCGCTGAACTTCGTCAGATTCTGACGGACCATCGCCTCTTCGTCGAGAGACAGCGTGACGTCGGTTCCTCCCTCCAGATCCAAGCCAAAGCGAATGGGCACCGCTCCAAGCGGCCAGGATTGATCCTCCAACTCGCGAAGGCGTTTCGGATCCTGGGGGTCGGCCGTCATCTTGTAGTTGATCACGCGCACGGAGGGAAGTGTGTAGTACAGCGCGAGGATCACCACACCCAGGACCACCAAGAGCCGTCCCATCAACTTCTGTTGCATAGTTTTTCCTTTTCCCGGAGTTTGTGGGCAGTTTCCAACACCGCGTGAGCGCTAACCTCTATGTCATGCACAGAAACAGGCGACCACGGGGAAACGGCGCAATCGTCAGGTCTTGTCGTCTTCCCGCGTTTCCTTGTCTTTCGTTGCTTCCTCGGCTGCCTTCCCGGCTTTTTTCTCAATTGTCGAAACAGCGTTGCGCGAGAATTCGATTCTCACGTTCTTGCCTACATCCACGGAAACGGTTTTCTTCGTCTCATTCACCCCAACCACGGTTCCATGAATCCCTCCGATGGTCACAATGCGATCGCCCTTGTCCAGCGAGGTGAGCATCTGTTCCTTCTTGTGTTGTTCGCGCTTTTGGGGCCGTAGAATGATCAGGTAAAAAGCAACACCGATCATCGCAATCAGGATAAGGAATTGTGACATCGGCGAGTCGGGCGGTTTGTCCGTTCCCGCCGCCAAAACCATCTGTAGCCATTGGCTCATGTTCTCTGTCTTACCTTCAACCGAATGCGACGAACTTGCCTTCCTTCAGCCACATGCAATCCAAATGGGAGGGGCAAACGTGTTCCCGCGCGGCACAGGGCATAGACGGCTAACATCGCCCTAGACCCTTGTCAAACACAAAACTTGCGCCGCGAAAAGGCCCGGGTGCATCTCCCGAATTCGGGAGATGCACCCGGGGGAATGTTCTGGTCCCTTTTCGGGTTGACAGTCGAGTGAAACGCCCACTAGGTTCCCAAATCATAAAGGGTGTGCGAAACCACCAGCCCAAACCACTGCGTGACGCGTGTGGCATGGGCCGGTGGGAGGTTTCAACCATACCTGCTCACGGAGATCGTAGGCGATGAAAAGCGAATGGTGGGCTTATTTGATCGGTGTTCTGGTCGTTGTGGTTGGCTTGGCGATCGGCGCTCACATGTTCCGGCAGAAATCCCGCGAGCAGCGCATCGAAAAACAGATCGCCCTGATCGAATCGCTTCAGGCAGAGAAACGCCACGACGAGGCGCTCGTGCAGATCGAGGCCTTGGCGCCGCGCGTGCAAAGCCCCGCCACCCAGAGTCGCCTTGAGCGATTGGCAATTCAGATTCTCCTGCGTGCCAAGAAAACCGACGAGGCCCGCAGGCGAGCCGAGGATTTTCTGCAAGCCCGTCCGCAGGATCCCCATCTCGGCATGATCCACTATGTGTTGGGAAAGATCGCGCTGGAACAGGAAAACAACCGCGCGAAGGCCGGCAAGCATTTCGAAACGGTCATCACGAAGTATTCCAGCGACCCGTCATCGCCCGGCGCGCTGCTGGGATTGGCGACTCTCGACGTGCCCAACGATCTGCTGTCGGCCAAGAAGCGGCTTGACGAGTTGATCGAGATGCCCCTGGACAGCGAGCTGAAATCGAGCGTGGAGGACTTGCTCAGCCAGGTGAACTCCGCGATGCTCTACTCGCGCAATTTGTTGCCCGGCGAGGAATACTATGATGTGAAATCGGGCGATACGCCAATCGGTATTGGGAAACGATTTCATGTCGAACCCGACCTGATCATGCACTGCAATAATATCAAGGATCCCACAACGTTGCGAGCAGGCCGGCGCATCAAAATTCCCAAAGTTGACTTTTCGATTGTGGTGAACATCGGCGACAATACTTTGACGCTGCTCAATCACGGCAAGTTCTTCAAGAAATACCGGGTTCGCACGGGCAAGTTCGGCGGATTGACTCCGACGGGACAGTTCAAGATCGAGGACAAATTGAAAAACCCACAATGGGAAGACCCCGAGACCGGGAAGATTTACAAGCCCGGCGATCCCCAGAACGAGCTGGGCACGCGCTGGCTGAAATTCGATCAACCTGGCCTGGGAATCCACGGAACAATTCACCCGGAAACCATCGGCCAGTATGCGTCGCGCGGCTGCATTGGGATGCTGAAGGACGATGTGGAAGAGCTGTATGACCTCGTCCCGCGCCGTACGCCTGTGACAGTCATTGGAGAAAGACCGAAGACAAGTTACTCAGCTATGGAGACAACGAGTGAAACGAAACGTCCTTAGATTGGCGTTGCCCAAGGGCAGTCTGCAAGACTCCACGATCAGTCTGATGCGTCGGGCCGGGTTTGCCTTTGCGGTCAGCGAGCGGGCCTATACGGCAACGTGTGACGACCCGGAAATCGAGGGAAAACTCATCCGCGCCCAGGAAATCGCCCGCTATGTCCAGGATGGCGTCTTCGACGCGGGACTGACGGGTCGGGACTGGATTTTGGAGAGCGGCGCCAAGGTGGTCGAGGTTTGTGCGTTGCCCTATTCCAAGCAATCGGCGCGGCCCGTGCGCTGGGTTTTGGCGGTTCCGGAGAATTCCCGGATTCGCCGCGTGGCTGATCTGGAAGGCAAGCGAATTGCCACCGAATTGGTTCGAGTGACGCGCCGCTACTTGCGCAAGCATGGCGTCAAGGCCGAAGTGGAATTCTCGTGGGGCGCGACCGAGGCCAAAGCGCCCGATCTGGCCGACGCGATCATCGAGGTGACCGAAACGGGCTCCTCGCTTCGCGCCAACAATCTGCGCATCCTCGAGACGGTCCTCGAATCGAGTCCCCGGTTGATTGCCAACCGCGACAGTTGGGCCAACAAATGGAAACGGCGCAAAATCGAGAACCTGGCCTTGCTGCTCGAAGGCGCGATCCTGGCCGAGGGCAAAGTTGGCCTGAAGTTGAATGTTCGCAAGAAGCACCTGCCGGCGGTTTTGCGCATCCTGCCCGCCATCACGTCGCCGACGATCTCGACGCTGAGCGACAAAAACTGGGTCGCTCTCGAGGTCATTCTCGACGAAACGACGGTCAAACAGATTATTCCCGATCTTCGCCGCGCCGGCGCGGTTGGAATTATTGAGTATCCGCTGAACAAGGTGATTTATTGAGGGAGGCAAAAACAATGGCTTTAACAAATCCACGCGAATGGATGTTTCAAGGTTGGATCGCATTGCGCCTCCCATGGTTTCCCGATCACGCAGAGACTACGCGGATCGGCAATGGGCTATTGACACAATTCCCAAGCATGACCGACGCCGTCTATGACGAGGGCCGGCGCACAGTATTCTTCAGGGAAAGGTGGGAGGGGCCTTCTCGCATGGACCTATCCATAGCACCCGGCAGCGTATCCTTCATCAGCCTTGAACTGGAACGAGCGGATCACTGGAGGACCTTCAATATGGCGGTCATCCGGTTGCTGAGCGATACTGGACTTTTTGAGGCGAAGTTCAATTTGCTTCAGGCGCGGCAATCGATTGTTGTGACGATTCGCGAAGTACCAGACCCCGGCAAAAGGCTCTTCGACGTTCTGGGGAACAATGCTCTCCTCCAGACGATCATGCGCGACATCGCGTGCGCTCAAATGGGAACCGACCTGGAGTTCGTTTTCCCGGTCGCCGCGGGTGTTCCTGAGAAACTGATCCTCCGATTCCAAACCTGTGGACCGTCAGCAGCATGGATTCCGGCGAATCAGGTTTGGCTGACGGCTTCCGCGATGCTTGACCCTAAACCAGAGAAAATGCAGAACATCGTCAAAGACTGGGAGAAGGCACAGGATGTGCTATTGGACTGGTTGAGCAACACTCTCCATCCTTCGCTGATCGCACCGTTGATCGAACGATTGGGGTGATGGTCCGATGATACAGGAAGAGGCACAGATCATCAGCGATTGGGTGCCCGGTGGGGACAGTGGCCAGGTTGCCTCCAAAATGGACCCGGTCGCGCAGTTCACTCAATTGCGCCGCGAGGAGATCGAGCATCCGTCTCTGGCCGACCTCGCTCGGTTGCAACAGATGGAACTTCTTCATTCGAATCCGCAGCTCCAGGCACTTCTGCGAGCATTGGATGTCTCTCATCTGCCTGGGCACGGCACGGTTATCCCAATGACCTCAATTCGGCAGTTTTTTGAGGAAATGCCGCTTGAACCGTCTTCGGCAGGGCTGCGATCAGCGCCCGCTGGGGATGCGAAATCGCTGGCCGAGCGGTCAAAAGGGTCGCCCAAATTGCGCAAGTTCGTCGAGGAACATTGGCCCGAAGAAGGCAAGGAAAAACGAATTCAGCGCGCGACGGAAAGAGTCAGGTCCGTGACACTGGGCGAGGGGTTATCGAAAGAGGCGGTCCGTTTCTACGCGGAGGAACTCGGACTCTATGATGACTTTTGACGATATCCACGATGGCGCCTTGCTGTACTTGGATGCGAATATCCTGATCTACTTCTTCAATGGCAAATCGCTGGACTGTGTCCGTCTCCTTGAACGATGCAAACGGCAACAGGTTTTTGGCGTTATCTCAACCCTAACTGTCATTGAGGTATGTCACAAGGCGATGTGTTTCGAGGCCGAGGAACTGACGGGAAAACCGAGAGTAACCGCGGAGTACCTGAAAAGGCACCCAGACCTTGTTTGTGGTTTACGGAAGTACGCGACTGTGGTTGATGACCTCCTCACACGCAACAATCTCCAAGTGATTGAGGTCACGAGCCTGGACATTGTGGAGTCGTACCGCATTCGGCAAGGCTATGGTTTGCTGACCACCGATTCGATTACTGCGCAAGTCCTTGTGAACTATGATATTCCGGCCATTGCAACGAAGGATCCGGATTTTGAGCGCATTAAAGGCATTCAAGTGTTCAGACCGAGCGACATCTGATGACGACCGTAGCCATTATTCCGGCGCGTTATGCTGCGACACGCCTGCCGGGCAAGCCGCTGGCGGAGATCGCAGGAAAACCTCTCATCCAGTGGGTGGTGGAACGCGCCGCGGCGTGCTCGCGCGTGAACCGTGTCGTTGTCGCCACCGACGATCAGCGCATCCTCGATGCTGTGCTCGCTTTCGGCGGCGAAGCCATGATGACCTCGGACCGTTGCCATTCGGGCAGCGACCGGATCGCCGAAACGCTCGACCGCATCGAGTGCGATCTGGTCGTCAACGTGCAAGGGGATGAGCCGATGATGGCCTCGGAGACAATTGATCTGGCTGTCGAAGCGCTCGAATGCGATCCTGGTTGTCCGGTGTCCACCGCAGCAGTCCCGCTCCATGACAAAGCAGAATGGGAGTCGCCGCACAACGTCAAGGTCGTGACCGATGCGCGCGGCGACGCGCTTTATTTCTCGCGCGCCCCCATTCCCAACCGTTCGCGATCGGGGCCTGATGTGGCCAAGCCGGGAGCACGACCCATTTGGGGACTCAAACATTTGGGGCTTTACGTCTATCGCCGCCAGGCGCTCCTGGATTTCGTTTCCTGGCCGCCTTCGCATCTCGAACAGGTCGAAAAACTGGAACAGTTGCGCTTTCTGGATCACGGCTATCGCATCCGCGTTGCGGAAACTCGCTACGATTCCATCGGTGTGGACACACCCGAAGATCTCGATAGGGTGCGAACCCTTCTTATCCCACAGGAGAAATCATGACGCGATTCATCTTCATCACCGGCGGCGTGGTCTCTTCGCTAGGCAAGGGCATCACAGCCGCGTCCATCGGAACGTTGCTCGAAGCGCGAGGTTTCAAGGTCTCGCTTCAGAAACTCGATCCCTACATCAATGTGGACCCGGGGACGATGAGCCCCTTCCAACACGGCGAGGTCTATGTGACTAACGACGGAGCCGAGACGGACCTCGACCTGGGCCACTACGAGCGCTTCACCACCGCCAAGATGTCCAAGGTCAACAACGTCACCACGGGCATGGTCTATTTCAGCGTGATCGAGAAAGAGCGGCGCGGCGACTTCCTGGGCGGCACGGTCCAAGTCATCCCGCACATCACCAACGAGATCAAATCACGCATCCTGCGCGTTGCCGAAAAAGACAACCCCGACATCATCATTACCGAAGTCGGCGGCACGGTCGGCGACATCGAGGGATTGCCGTTTCTCGAGGCCATCCGCCAGATGCCATTCGACGTTGGGCGCGAAAACGTTCTTTACGGCCATGTGACACTGGTACCCGTCATGCACGCGGTGGGCGAGATGAAAACCAAACCCACCCAACACAGCGTCGCCGCTCTACGCGAAATTGGGATTCAGCCGGATTTTCTGATTTGCCGAACCGAGCGCGAGCTGAGCGACGACGTGCGCCAGAAGATTGCACTGTTCTGCACCGTCGAAGCGCGGGCTGTTTTTGAGAACCGCGACCTCCCTGTCATTTACCAGGTTCCTATCGCACTCCATCAGCAGGGACTCGACGACCTGATTCTCAAACGTTTCGGGCTGGAAACCCGAAAGCAGGACCTGCGCGAATGGACCGCTTTGGTTGAGAAAATCCGCAATCTCCGCGAAGAAGTCCGCATTGGTTTGGTCGGGAAATATACCGGTTTGCGCGACGCCTATAAAAGCGTCTTCGAAGCCCTCTATCATGGGGGGTATCATAATGATGTTGCGACGGTCGTTGAGGCGATTGAGTCCGAACGCATCGAGCCCGAGCACTTGGATGAGCAACTTGGCCATGTGGACGGTATCCTGGTGCCGGGCGGTTTCGGCACGCGCGGCATCGAGGGCAAGATTCTGGCCGCCCAGTATGCCCGCACGCGCGGCGTGCCCTACCTGGGCATCTGTCTGGGAATGCAGTGCGCCACGATCGAGTTTGCCCGAAACGTCTGTGGCCTGACCGACGCCCACAGCACCGAGTTCAATGCCGACACATCCCATCCCGTGATTGACCTTTTGGCCACGCAGCGCACGATCACCTGTCTGGGCGGAACGATGCGGCTCGGCGCCTATCCTTGCGTTCTCAAACCCGGCACCCAAGCGCACAAAGCTTATGGCATTGGCGAGGTCAGCGAGCGCCACCGCCATCGCTATGAGTTCAATAACAAATACCGCGCCCAGTTTGAGGAAAAAGGAATGATCTTTTCGGGCCTCTCGCCGGACGGGAACCTCGTCGAGATCATCGAGCTAGCCGACCATCCGTGGTTTGTCGCCGGCCAGTTTCATCCCGAATTCCAATCGCGTCCGCTCAATGCGCACCCACTGTTTGCCAGTTTTATCGCCGCGGCAAAACAATACAGCCGTTCGCGGAAAGAATCGCCGGCGGCTTCGGAAGCAAACATCTCCTGACAGACGGTGTGGTTCGCGCAAAGGTCCGAAAACGCCAAGAACAGCACTTTGGCGCCGGACTGACGCCACCTGACGGAATCTGTTTTTGCTTTACAGGTGCCGAGCATCGCGCAAATCTGTTGGCCGCGTTCAACCCGCGTGGGCACTCGTGGGCAAGCAAGAACGAATTCTCTTCCGAGGTATATTCTGACCATGGCTTCCGACAAAGTTCGCTTCGGCATTATTGGGTGTGGAATGATCGCCGAGTTTCACCGCACAGGGATCGTGAAGTGTCCTCAGGCGGAACTGTATGCTGTCTCGGACAGTGTGGCCGAGCGCGCCAAGCAGTTTGCCGCCAAGCACAACGTGTTACTTTGGTTTGACGATTATCACAAGATGCTCGCTTTGCCGGAGTTGGACGCCGTTTGCCTCTGCACGCCCAGCGGCCTGCACGCCGAGGCGGCGATTGCCGCGGCCGATGCCAAGAAGCACATCCTTTGCGAAAAGCCGCTCGATGTGACGCTGGAAAAGATTGACGCCATGATCGCCGCGGTTCGCCGCAATGGCGTGAAACTCGGCGCCATCTTCCAATCGCGCGTGCAACCCGATTCGCAACGTGTCAAGCGCGCCGTCGAGCAAGGATTGCTCGGGCGGATTCTTCAAGCCGATCTTCGCACCAAGTGGTATCGCTCTCAGGAATACTACGATAGCGGTGCCTGGCGCGGGACATTCGCGCTCGACGGCGGCGGTTGTCTGATGAACCAGGGTGTCCACGGCGTTGACCTCTATCAATGGTTGGTCGGGCCGGTAACGGCGGTTTGTGGCAAGGTCGCCACGATGAATCACAAGATCGAGGTGGAAGATTCGGCTTACGCCATCGTCGAGTTGGCCGGTGGCGGCCGCGGGGCGATCATTGGTTCGACGTGCGCCTATCCGGGCTTCCCGACACGCATCGAAATTCACGGCGAGAAGGGTTCGATCTGTCTCGAAGACGCTCGCATCGTCGGCTGGGACGTCATTGGCCGCGAGAAACCGGAAGATCTCAAGATCGGCGGTGGACCGGGCGTCGGCGGCGCGGGCGACCCAAAGGCCATTTCCAGCCTCGGCCATGAAACGCTGGTGGCGGACCTCGCCGGCGCGATTCTCGAAAATCGCGATCCGATCATCTCGGGCGCCGATGCCCGCAAGGCCGTCGCCATCATTCTCGCGATCTATCAATCATCGCGTGAAGGACGCCCGGTGAGACTCGAACCATGAGCGTGCTCTATCTTCTTATTCCAGCAATCCTCCTCTTGATTTTGGCGAGTCGTACCTACGGCGTTCATTTGGAAAAGGTTTTCGGCATTGATGACAGCCGGCCAACCCCAGCTGCGCTGCGCGACGACAACCGCGATCTTGTTCACACGCGCGCCGACATCGTGTTTGCCCATCACTTCGCGGCCATTGCCGGAAGCGGCCCGATCCTCGGGCCCGTTTATGCGTTGGTTTTCGGTTACTTTCCCGTCTGGATGTGGCTGCTGATCGGCGGCGTCTTTCTGGGCGCGGTCCACGACTTCGGCGCGCTGTTCATCAGCATCCGCGAGGGCGCCAAATCCATCCCGACCATTGCGCGCAAAACGCTCGGCCGGACCGGCTACATCCTGTTCATTCTTTTCTTTCTCGCGATGATCGTTCTTGTCACCTCGATGTTTCTCAACGCCTCGGCAATCTCTCTGACAAGCATGTATCCCCTCGATCAGTTGAAGTTGCCGCCGGACCAAACGCTGCTTCGAACCGTCACCGAAACGACAAAGACTGGTGAGCAGGTAGTTAGGGGTGTGATCGGCGGCATCGCCTCGACGGGCGTTTTCGTCATCACCCTTCTGGCGATCCCACTGGGTTACCTTCAGAGGCACAAGATTCTCAAGATGCGCTGGATTCATTTGCTGGCGACCATCATCTGCGTTTGCTCGATTGTCGTGGGCTTTGGCTTCCCTGTCTCTCTTGCGCCCGACTCATGGAAGTGGGTTCTGACGATTTACACCTTGATTGCGGCGGGGGTCCCGTTGTGGTTGATCCTGCAGCCGCGCGACGTGATCAACGTCCAGATTCTCTATGGCGGGGTCATCCTTTTGCTTGTGGCGCTGGTTGCGGGCGGCGCCGGCGGTTTTACGACGCTGCAACATCCGGCCTGGTCCGCGACGCTTGGCTTCGAAACGATTGGCATGATGTGGCCGTTTCTCTTTATCACCGTGGCGTGCGGAGCGATCTCGGGCTTTCACTGCATGGTCAGCGGCGGAACGACGTCGAGGCAACTGGCCCGCGAAAGCCACGTGCGCAAGGTCGCTTTCAACGCGATGTTGCTCGAATCGCTCCTCGGCATACTCGTCATTCTGGCGATGGCCTCGAGCATCAAAGTGAGCGAGTATAGCGCGATTGTGTGGCCGGAAAAGGGCTCGGCCAATCCGATTTTCGCATTCGCTCTCGCCGCAGGAAACTTGTTTCAGTCCACGCTGCACATCCCGCTCGCCATCGGTTGTGTGTTTGGGATTCTGACGGTCGAAGGCTTTATTGTGACGACGCTCGACACGGCCGTGCGGCTGAACCGCTATTTGTTCGAGGAACTCTGGGATATTCTCTTTCTCGGCAATACACCAAAGTATATGAAGCACTACTGGTTCAACGCGACCCTGTCGGCGGCCCTGATGCTCTTGTTCGCCAAGTATATCCCGCTCAACCTTGGGTGGCTCTTGTTCGGAACAGCCAATCAATTGGTTTCGGCGCTGGCGCTGATCGTGATCACAGCGTGGTTGCTCTCCTACGGCCGTCGCTTCCTCTACACTTTGGTCCCAGCCGTTTTCATGCTGGCGACGACGATGACCGCGTTGCTGATGGAGATTGTCGGAACCCATCCGCGCAATCAAACCAAGAACGCGTTGTATGAATGCAGCGCCATTGTCATGGCCGTTTTGGCGGCAGGAGTGATTCTGGTTGCCATTCGAACATTCCTTTTCCGCTCGCGCAAGGTGGTTGGGGAGAAATAAAAGGGCAAAAGTGAGAAGATAAAAGCATTGCACGCTTCAAGTTTCAGGTTTCAAGACGTGGCATCGGAAAGGTTCCGTCGG
>Ga0315277_10002064_pt1 | contig 28281 bp, 24 predicted proteins | sample YL17G05_15_MG_FD_203695 | JGI IMG/M metagenome (GOLD analysis project Ga0315277, IMG submission 203695) | Sediment microbial communities from Yellowstone Lake, YNP, Wyoming, USA - YL17G05_15 | ecosystem: Environmental > Aquatic > Freshwater > Lake > Sediment | place: USA: Wyoming | collected... | reverse complement strand
TGCCGTGCAGTCGCCAGCATACGAGCTGACGGGCGGCGGACCCGGAGGCGCGCCGGACGCGGCGGTCGTCGGGCGTTACGCGCCTTCCGGAGTGCTGATGTCCGGGTGGGTGCTAGGCGCGAAGTACATTGAGGACAAGGCAGTCATCCTCGATGTGCCGCTCGGACAGGGCCGCGTGGTGTTGATCGCGCCACGGGTGCAGTTCCGGGCCCAGACCCGTGGCGCGTACAGGCTACTGTTCAACGCGATCTACCTGGCGTCTTCGGAGAAGATGGTGCTGTAGACCTGGGACCGGCTGGAAGCATCAGGCCAGGACCCGGCCGGACGGTTGACATAGCGGCCTGAATCAGGGGCGGCGGTCAAAGCGCCGCGGTCAGAAGGCTGCGGTCAGGATGACGTAGTTATAGAGGTACCCGGCAAGAAGTCCGTCGTGAGTCCGGCCGTGGGGACACGATTCCCGTGGTATCTGTCCCCCAGAAGAATGACTGTACAGTCGGCCTCTATGTTAGCCATGCGGACAGGGACCGATGCCGATGTCCACCAGGCTGACGCCGGGTGAGGACGATGTCCGCCACGCGGACACGATGGTCTCTATGTCAGCCATGCGGACGCCGGGCGACCGCGATGTCCACCAGACTGACGCCGGGTGAGGGCGATGTCCGCCACACGGACACGATGGTCTCTATGTCAGCCATGCGGACGCCGGGCGACCGCGATGTCCACCAGACTGACGCCCGGTGAGGGCGATGTCCGCCAGGCTGACGCGGCGTCCTTTGCTGTACAGTTCATTCAGTGCGAGAGAGACTGCGCGCTATGGCCGTGAGGTCCGTAGTTGGCGCCTCACAAGTGAAGTTCCGGCACACATAGAATGTCATCTGGCCTTCTTTGGAGGGCATTCCTGATACGAACGGAGCTATGGATGCCAGGTGGGAGGCCCGATCCGCAGGTGCATACAAGAAGAATGTCTCTGGCGCGAAAACGCGCTGGATGGGTCGCAGGGCCTTGCGCAGGGAAGAACTAGAACTCGGGCTCGACACCACGACATCACGCGCGTTGCCCAGGTCCATGACCAGCGCGCTGAGGAATCCGGTGTGCGCAGCTGGGTACCGGCCAACCTGCGTCGAGAATGCGGCGAACAGCGTGCGCGCCCGGTCAGTATACTCCTGCCTCCAGAGCATCCGGCCCAACCGTAGCAGGTTCAGCGCCGCGACAGAGTTGCCGGAGGGCATTGCCCCGTCGTCGATGGGCTTCGGTCGCGTGAGCAGCTGTTCTGCATCATTTCCGTAGAAGAAATACCCTCCGCCACTATCGTCCCAGAAGAGCCGGTCAAGGTCCTCTTGCAGTGCCGCTGCTTGCTCTAGAAGAGCAGGGTCATAGCAGGCGTCATACGTCTCCAGCAGCGCCCAGATTAAGAACGCGTAATCGTCAAGGTAGCCTGGGTATGCTGCCTCTCCGTCGCGGTACCGGGCAAGGAGCCGGCCATCCGGACGCCGGAGCATCGCGAGCACGAAGTCGAGCGCCTTCTGAGCCGCACGGAGGTACTTGTCGTCGCCTGTCACCTTGCTCCCGAGAGCCAGCGCAGCAATCATGAGAGCATTCCATGAAGTAAGTATCTTATCGTCGCGAGCAGGATGCACCCGGCATCCCCTGGCCTCAAGGAGCGCGCGACGGGCCCTTTCGATTTCCGAGCCGGGGACGTCACATTTGTTGCCGGCGTCCCCCTTGTCCAGGCAGCTTCCCATGGCCGGAACCTCAGTCCGCCACCCAAGGCGATTCAAGATATTGCGCCTTTCGAAGTTGCCCCGCCCGGTCACCCTGAACCATGCCGCGACTCTGCGGCCGAGGTCGTTGCCCAGCACCTCCTGGATTTCTTCCGGCGTCCAGATGTAGAACTTACCTTCTTCGCCTTCCGAATCAGCGTCCTGGGACGAGTAGAAAGCGCCATCCTCAGAGGTCATATCCCTGAGCACATAGTCCAGCGTCTCGCTTCCCACGTCCAGGTACTCATGCCTACCGGTTGCCTGGTACGCTTCGCAGTAAAGCATGGCGAGCAGGGCGTTATCGTAAAGCATCTTCTCGAAGTGGGGGACGAGCCACTTCTGATCCGTTGAGTAGCGGGCGAAACCGCCCCCCAGGTGGTCGTAGATACCGCCATCGTGCATTGCCTGGAGCGTGGTCTCGACCATGTCCAGGGCAATGCCGCGCCCTGTCCAACGCCGGTACCGGAGCAGGAACCCAAGGTTGTGCGGCGTCGGGAACTTGGGCGCCGTTCCGAAGCCGCCCCAGACAGGATCGAAACTCGCCTGGAGCATCGCGAAGCATTCGTGTAGCACATCCGGGGCGAGCCCGCCCCCGGGACCCAGCTCACCGCCCGGAGCCGCCCGCCCGCCCGGCTCCGCCCTGTCCCGCAGAGCAGGCCCCACGCCGCCACGTGGGGCGGCCTCGGCCAGTACCTGCTCCCGTATACCCTCAACCAAACGGTCTCCGGCCTGCTCGATCTCAGCTCGCCTGTCCTTCCAGATCCGCGCTACCTGCCGCAACAGACCCATAAGGGCGGGCATGCCGCGTGAACTCTCCCGCGGGAAATACGTGCCAGCGAAGAACGGCTTCTTGTGTGGCGTCATGAGGATGGTCAAGGGCCACCCGCCCGCCCCCGTGAGTGCCTGGCAAACGGTCATGTAAATATGGTCTATATCCGGTCGCTCTTCGCGGTCGACCTTGATTGCAACGAAATGCTGGTTGAGCAGCGCTGCTACCTGTTCATCCTCGAAAGACTCCCGTTCCATGACGTGGCACCAGTGGCACGATGAATATCCAATGCTCAGGAACACAGGTTTGTCCTCGCGTTCCGCGCTGGCAAAAGCCTCCTCACCCCAGGGATACCAGTCCACAGGGTTGTGTGCATGCTGCAGGAGGTAAGGGCTTTTTTCAAGGGCCAAACGGTTCGATTTCCTCTGATCGGGCAGGGAATATCACCTTTCCTTCCAGGTGCAGTAGCACGCGCCGTGCGCCTACGGCCTGTGGGACTCATCAGGTGCAGTTCGACGTTGCCTGGGGCTTGCCCGGCAATAGTCTGCGTACTTGCGGTGCAGCGATGCAGCCGGGCGTGCCGCCACCAGAGGGGCCAGACTACGGATAGCGAATCCGTGCAATAATCGCGGGGCGGAAGAGTTCGAAGCTGGGAGTAAGCCGCCAGTGCCGGGAGGAGGGGACACTTGATGGAACCCACAGCGATCCAACCTGAGAGAATTCGCGAAGCAAGGTTCCGCAAGTGCTTCCTGGACGATGGCAGAACGCCGGTGACAGACCAGGAAGCAGCGCTGCTCGTGGACCAGAGGGGGTTTGCGGGGCTCGGCGTTCTGCCGCGCTTCGACCTGCCGAACCTCTCTGCGTCGGAGACGGGTCGTAGCTGGGACATCTCGGGCAGAGCATGGCGCTGGAAAGAGACCCTGCCGCAGGCCCGGCTCTGTGCCTATATGAAGTGGTTCTTCAACCAGGGCACGTTCATTTCCTGGCGAGTATACCCTGACTTCTACAAGCTCTGGGGCATGAAGACCGCGGCAGACGAAGCATACCTGGCAGGAACGCTCAGGCGCGAGGAACGTGAAGTGTTCCGGGTGATCCAGGAGTCCGGGCCGCTGGACAGCGGAGAACTCTGGAAGAAACTGAAGCCCAGCCTCGGGAAGCGCACTCGACTGCTGTCGGCCCTCGTTCACCTCCAGAAGACTTTCTGCATCACAGTATCCGGTGGAGACGTCTCCGGATGGTCCATCCACACATGGGACCTTGTCGAAAGGCATATCCCGGCAGGCCTGCTCGATCGCCTCCCGACCGACGACGGGGCCGTCGAGCACCTCGTACTCCAGGCGGTAGAAAACCTTGTGCTCTGCACCGTGCGCGAGCTTTGTTCGCTTTTCAGATGGCCGCCGTCGCTTGTTTCAGAGGTCGCAGCACGCCTGCATGGGCGACGGCTGATCGGACTCGATGCGACTATCGCAGGCAAGAAGGAGCCCTGCCTGAGTTCACCGGCAGGGCTGAGCCTTCTTTCGTGACGCCGCGTTTGGGCTAATGTACAAACGGTAGCGAGCCTATGTCATCCAGACGGGAAAGGTCATCACGGAAGGTATAGGAAAAGAGCTGCTCGGGTTGGAACTGGTACGGAAAGCCTATCTTGGGTTATAGGGAGGAGCAACGGATTTGGCCACAACGAAGGAGATCAAGTATAAGATCCAGAGGCTTGGCGGCTGCCAGGAGGTATCTATCCATGTACCATACGTGCTCTGCGGGGGCTGGTCGGGCAGGAGCCAGGAGAAAGTCAAGGAGCATATAGATGAGCTCGTCAAGCTCGGTGTGCCGGCCCCGACGGAGACGCCGATCCTGTTTTCCATCACGAACGACATGATGACTACCACGCATCACATCGACGTCCAGGGCAGGCAGACGAGCGGTGAGATCGAGTACGTGCTCGTAAACACCGGCGGCGAGTGGTTCGTGACGGTCGGGAGCGACCAGACCGACCGGGAGGCGGAGCAGTTCAGCATCGAGAAGTCCAAGCAGCTCTGCCAGAAGATCACGGGCCAGATACTCTGGCCGCTCGAGGAAGTGGTCGACCACTGGGATTCCCTGCGCCTTACCGCATGGGTCACCAAGGACGGCAAGAGAGAGCTGTATCAGGACGAAGACCTCAGCGCGTTGATAACCTGCCAGGTGCTGCTCGACCTGGTGGCACGCAGGTTGCCCGGCGTGCTTCCGGAGGTCCCGATTTTCTCGGGTACCATTCCGAGCAAGACCGGACTTGTCTTCGCCGACCTGTTCGAGATGGAGTTCAAGGATCCGGTGCTTGGGCGTTCGATGTATCACAGGTATACGATAAGGAGCCTGAACGATAAGCTCGGGCTATAGCGGAGCACGACGCTTGCGACGACCAATGACACGTACGCGGCCACATAGAGGGCCGCGTATATTTCTACACTCGGTCGCTTGGAGTCGACAGATTGCCAGAAACCCGACCACAGCCTGCGGTAATTGCTCTTCATCGTCCCTACCACCACAGGGTAGTATCACTCATTGCCCAGGCATGACAAGCTGTTTTCGTAAGTAATAATGTAGCAATTGAGGCGATTGGGAGAGGAGAACCATGCAGCAGGTCGTATAATCTCTCAGCAGAGGGACCGTGGCAAACGGGTGGCCTACAGAAGGAGGGGGACAGGTGAAGAGAGCAGTGTGCGCCTGCCTGGCCTTGCTCCTCGCACTTTCGGTGTTCGTCGCCGGGTGCGGGCAGCAGGCAGCGCCGGCCCCAGCGCCGGCACCGGCACCGAAACTAGAGGAGAAGAAAGTCGGTGGCACGCTCAATATCCTTGTAATGCCGGGTTATGAAGAGGCCAAACTCATCAAACCTTTCGAGGACAAGTACGGCGTCAAGGTCAACGCCAAGATCTACCCCAGCTCTGACCAGATGTTCGCGATCCTGCAGGCGGCCAAGCCGGGCGAGTGGGACATCAGCACGCCGGACACGCCATGGGTGGATAAACTCCAGAAAGCGGACCTGATTGTGCCGCTGAACGAAGCCGACTACCCACAGATCAAGAACTTCTACGAACCGTTCCAGAAGTTTGACCAGTGTTATGTGGGTGGGAAGATGTACGCCGTGGTAAGCCGCTGGGGCTACTACGGGATCGTCTACAACTCCAAGTTTGTGGACAAGGCAGATGTCGAGTCCATCAAGGTCATGTGGAACAAGAAATACGCGAAGAAGATAGTGCTCTTCGACTGGTATCTCCCGAACATGGGGATGATCGGCAGGTACCTCGGTTATGCGGCGCCCTATGACGTGAATGCGACTGAGCTGAAGAAAATCGAGGACAGCCTCATGACCTTGAAGCCCAGCCTAGCCGCGATCGCTGCCACCAACTCCGACACCATCCAGGCACTTGCCAACCAGAGCGCCTGGCTGAGTTTCGGTGGTGAATGGCTGCAGGTGCTGCTGAAGGAACAGGGCCACCCGATCGAACTGAGCCTGCCCAAGGAGGGTGGAGTGTCCTGGACCGAGGCGCTGGTCATCATGAAGGGAAGCAAGAACCCCGAGGCCGCGAAGGCCTTCATACAGTACGTCACGAGTCCCGAGGCACAGGCAATACTCGCCTGGGCAGACGCATTCCACGCCACTGTCCCGAACAAGGAAGCCGGTAAGATCTTGAAGAAAGAGCAGGCAGCGCTCTTGCGGATGGATGACCCGAACCTGATGTCCGATATGCTGAAGCGTATCGCGACCAGGAAGGTGCCTCCGGATGAAGCGGCCTGGCAGAAGATCTGGGAGAAGTTTAAGAGCAAGTAGCAGGGACACTGACCAACAGCGGAAGGCAGGAGGGTCGTGCCCTCCTGCCTTCTTCGGGATAGGTGGAAGGCCAGGGTGTTCGATGTAGAGGTCAGAGATATCACGAAGAGGTTCGGCCGCGTCCTGGCCGTGGACCACGTCTCACTCGCGGTAGAGAAGGGGCGCTTTGTTACACTCCTTGGCCCCAGCGGCTGCGGCAAGACGACCACTCTCAGGATAATCGGTGGTTTCGAGACTGCGGACTCGGGCAGCGTCCTGATAGGCGGCACTGCCGCCGACGAGCTACCTCCTTTCCAGCGGGACACCAGCATGGTTTTCCAGGACTATGCGCTTTTCCCTCACATGACGGTAGAGGATAATGTCGCCTTCGGTCTGAGGATGAGACACCTCCCGGATAAGGAAATACGCCAGAAAGTCGTCGAGGCGCTGGACCTGGTGGACCTGCCCGACGTGGGCTCGCGTCGTCCGTCGCAGCTGAGCGGAGGCCAGCGGCAGCGGGTGGCGCTAGCACGATCACTGGTGATCCAGCCGCTTGTGCTGCTGCTGGACGAGCCTCTCGGCGCGCTTGACGCCAAGACCAGAAAGCAGATGCAGATCGAGCTCAAAAACTTGCAGAAGAAACTTGGGCAGACCTTCATCTACGTCACGCACGACCAGGAAGAGGCGCTTACCATGAGCGACGTCATGATGATAATGAACGCTGGGCGAGTCGAACAGGTGGGCACGCCTTCGGAGATCTATGAAAGGCCCGCATCGCGGTTTGTGGCGGATTTCCTGGGTCACCAGAACCTCATAGCGGCCAAGTTTATGGGGTTGGACGGTAACCTTGCGGTCGTCGCGCAGGAAGAACTCGGGCAATTGCGCGGTGTCTTCACCTCAGGCCGGGTTCCGCTCCCGGGCAGCGATGTCGTGTTTTCCGTCCGGGGCGAGAACATCCGGATAGGCGCTCCCGGCGCCGGTCTGGTGGACGGGCGCCTGGTCTCGCGCGTGTACCGCGGTGCGATCACCAGGAACACGGTGCGAGTGGGTTCGCTGGAGATCTCGATCGAAACGACCGGCCCGCAGTCTTTTGCGATTGGTGACCTTGTGTCTCTGGACTGGCAGGACCGCGATTGTGTGGTCATCGGGGAAGAGAGGCAGGAGTCCGGTGGCTAAGCGGCTGGCCCCGAACACAAAAGGTGGGCGTCCGGTGAAGACCGGGCAGTTCCTGCGAGGCAGCGCAGGGCTGTGGCTGGCTCCCATAGCCGGGTGGCAGCTCCTGTTCTACCTCGCCCCTGTGGCCTACGTGTTTTTGAGCGGGTTCTGGACCATGAAGGACTTCAGGCTCACCCCATCGTGGACCCTTGCCAACTACAGGCAGATACTCTCGGAGCCAATGTATTACCGGGCGTACGTCACGTCTCTCGGGCTGTCGCTCGGCACTGTCGCGCTGACCATCGCGCTGGCATACCCGCTCGCATACTGCCTTGCTTTCATCGTCCCCCGGAAACACCGGCCCGTACTGCTTGTGGCACTGATAGCTCCCTTCTGGACGAATTACCTCGTGCGGGCCTATTCGTGGCAGACCATACTGGCGAACAGCGGGGTCTTGAACTACGTCCTTATGGCTCTGGGCATCGTCAAGGCACCTGTGGAGATCCTTTTCACACACCGGGCAACCACCATCGGGCTAGTGCATTACCTGCTTGCCATCATGACTCTCAACCTCTATACAACCCTTGAAAACATCGAGCCGAGGCTCTTGGAGGCGTCGCAGGACCTCGGGGCCAACCGCTTGCAGACGTTCTTCCGGGTCACGCTCCCGCTGAGTTCGGGAGGTCTGGTCACCGGCAGCATGTTCATATTCGTGCTAGCCTTCGCCGACTTCGTCTCGCCGGCGGTCCTGGGTGGCCAGATGCAGCGCGTGTTCCCACAGCTGGTGGTCGACGCCGTCCAGTGGACGGTGAACTGGCCCGTGGCCTCGGCATTCGCCGTGATAATGGTAGCCACGATACTGCTCATCGCCGGGCTGCTCGGCCGCAAGTTGAATGTGACTGGAGGTGCCGTGAAGTGAGCCATCCCAGAGGCGTGAGGCTTCTTCTGACGGCATACGTCTACCTGATGCTGCTTTTCCTGTTTTTGCCGATCATAGTGACCATCGTGTTCTCGTTCAACCTCGACCGGTTTTCGAGCCTCCCCTGGCGCGGGTTCACCTTGACCTGGTACGAAAGGCTTTTCTCCAACACGGACATGCTTGACTCGCTGAAGAACAGCCTTGTTGTCGGCCTCGCTGTCGGTGCCGCTTCGGTCGTGCTGGGTTTCTCGGGCGCCTACGGTTTGCGGAACTGGAACGCCAGGAGAAAGAACCTGTTCATGCTGGCAATGATCTCGCCGCTCGCGGTGCCGTGGATGCTCCTTGGCCTGGGGATACTCGTGTTCCTGAACAACATCGGCCTCCAGCGGTCGCTGCTTGCGGTGTCCATCGGCCATACGGTATTCGCGGCGCCGCTCGCCATGATGATCATAGATGCAAGGCTTGCCACGCTGCCGAGAAGTCTTGAAGAGGCGGCGTGGGACCTCGGTGCGAACCGTATCCGGGCCGTGTGGGATGTCGTCGTGCCTCAGGCCCTGCCCGGCGTGGCCGCGGCGTTTCTGCTGACGTTTACACTGTCATTCGATGAGTTTATAATCGCCTGGTTCCTGAGCGGGTTCGATGTGACGCTGCCTGTTAGAATCTGGGGGATGATGCGGTCGGGCGTCAACCCCACGCTGAACGCCATCGGCGCCATCGTCTTCGTGATATCCATTTCGCTCACAGCGCTGTCGCAGGTGATTCTCAGGCGTAAGGAGGTGCCGGCAAAGTGACTGCAGACGCACCGGCAAACACCAAGGCTGATGACTCTAAGGTCATGACCCGGATGACGTGGCAGGAGTTCCGCGACGCGTCGCCCTCGTCGTTGCTGGTCCTGTGCGTCGGGTCGGTCGAGCAGCACGGGCCGCACATGCCTCTGGATGTGGATCTCAGGATACCCTATGGGCTCGCCCAGCGGCTTTGCGCAAGGATACCTGCCATTCTGGCGCCTCCTCTGTACTACGCGGGCCATTCGCAGCCCGCAACCGGCGGCGGCCAGCACTTCCCCGGCACGACCGCCATCCGCGGGCAGACGCTATTGTCTCTGATCGGCGACATCCTGGCCGACCTTGGGAGACAGGGGCTCCACAGGTTTCTTGTCCTGAACGGGCATTTTGAGAACACAGCTTTCATAGTCGAGGCGGCGCGCGAAGAGAGTGCCAGGTCCGGTGCCAAGATCCTGGTTGTGGACTGGTGGGAACTTGTCAAGCCCGAGGTACTGGCAAGGCTATTCCCGGACGGCTTTCCCGGGTGGGAAGTGGAGCATGCCAGCCTGACCGAGACGTCCCTCATGATGTACATGTGGCCCGAACTGGTACATGCTGACCGGATCCCGCACCAGGTGGGGAAGAAGCACCAGCCCAGACCTGTGGTGTTCCCGGAGCCACACGGCCTCGTACCGGCGACGGGAATTCTTTACACGGCAGAAGGGGCAAATACAAGCATTGGAGAAGCATTAACGAACGACATCTTGGAATGCCTCGAACGCGTTGTGGCAGAAGAGTTCCCTGACTTTCTACCGCAGGGGCAGGATAGCTGAGTAGGAGGGACCAGAGGGATGACAGCTCTGAACGAAGTGTCGATGGAGGAGAAGCACTACATAGAGTGGGTTGAGCTTGTCCAGGATGGCATGTCTATAGTAGTACCGGTAATCGATATCCTGGTCAAATGTGAAGCCGGATGGAGGTGGCCCCTGTTTCACAGCAGCCCGTACCTTCCCGCGGCTGATTCGATTATCCTGCCCATCATGTCCGCCCGCGTCATCCCCATAGCCTTCGCCATCGCACCGATGTAGCTCTGGTGAAGGTGTTTCTCGTTGCCCCTTAAGATCTGCAGGCCTGCGAACGTATTCAGCTCCAGCACCCAGGGCGTGCCGTCATCCGTGACTATCATGTCCACCCTGCCGAAGTCTCGGGCTCCAAGAGCGCAGAACGCCTTGAGCGCTGTGTCCCTGACCCGTTCAAGCCCTTTTTCATCGAGCCTCGCCGGGCAATGCATGATCTCATTGTCCATCTTGTGCTCGTATGTGTTGGTCCTCGCCTGGTTGTACTCGATCTCAAGCGGTGTCAGCGTCCTCTCCGGATACCCGAGGACACCGACAGTCACTTCACGCCCTTTGAGGTAGGCCTCCACCAGGGCCCCCTGGTCCATGGTCTTTACGATCTTCTTCACCTGCTTCGTGAGGTGTTCCCTCGATGTGACGATGGATTCGTCCGAGATGCCTGAGCTGCCCCTGCCTCGCACGGGCTTGACAAACAGGGGATACGCCAAGGGCGGCGCTGGCTCCCAGCTGGAAATCTCGCTGGTGTCGTGGACCGTTCCACGCGAACGATGGTCGGAGTCGAACACCACGAACGGAGCCGTAGGCACAGCATGATGAATCAGGAGCTTCTTCCTAGTGGCCTTGTCCAGTGCGACTAGATCCAGGCCCGAGCCGCAGAACGGGATGCCGGCAAGCTCCAGGAAAGCGACTTCTTCCAGGGAGGAAGCGTTGAAGACAAGGTCAACACCGTCATCATGGATTCTTGTCGCCATTCCTGTCAGGTCACCGGGTGTCCATTGCAGCAAGAACGCGTCATGGCCTGCTTCCACCAGACCGTCGCGGTGCATCTCTGCCTCTTCACGGGCGTCGTCGGCCAGCTGGACCCCGGCGTATTTCATCTGCCATTCTATATTCCGCCCTGGTCGCCACAGGACGACGATTTTGAGTTTTCGTGTCAATGCAATTCCCCCTGTTCCAGGCATTCCGTGACCCGGTCCGCTTCTGGCTTCAGGTGGCCGTGGTCATCCACGGCGAGGCACGCACCATTCACCAGACGCGTCTTCACAGATCCTCTGGCAGGGTGGTTGCCTGCCAGGTCAGGCGCATCAAGCAAGCCGGACTCTACAGCGCGAACCAGCGTTCCAACATCCAGCCATGGGTTCACATGGTCGTGGCCGAGTTGGGCAATAGCATTCAGCAGCGTTCGTGCTTCTGTGACGAGCTGCTCTCGCCTCCGCTGCACTGCGGGGTCATGAGAGATGTCACCGCCGCCGTCTACGAGAGCTCGAATCGCTCCCCGCGCTATACGAGCGCTGGTGATCAGTTCCTCTGCTGTTGTCGCATGATCGGCCTCGGAGAAGCCAACCACATGGACTATGTGGGGCTTAAGGTGCATCTGGACTGCTATGGATGCGCACATGTGGCCGATAGCTTCCTCTCGTCCGGCGGGCATGCTGGAGAGCCCTGTCCTTGTCTGGCGCCAGACCCTGAATTCGTCGTCCTCGAGTTCACGCACAAGGTCCATCTTGGCGAGCATCTTGGCTATGTCCATGGCGGGGCTGGTCCCTTTAGGCGTATTGAACATGAACTGGGCCACATAGTCTCTGACACCGAGCATCTTTGCGTTGTAAGCGGCCAGGAAGAAGATCGCGACCGCTACCACGTCAGGTGCCTGGCGGAGGCTCCACTGGTGCGACTCGTTTACCTCTACCGGGATCCCACGTTCTGCGTGCCACCGAATGGCCTCATGGGCCTCGCGGATTGTGTCTCTGAGCGCCCGTGTGCTTCTCCTGTCCAGCTCCGAATACCAGAAGAGTGGTATCGCACTCCAGGCGTTATGAATGCTCCGGTTGAGCACGTCGGCCATACGGACCAGATCACGCGTCCCGCTGTAACACCTGACGAGCGGCCAGTTACCCGTACGAGTGGCCTCGTAGATAGCCCGGAGGTCATCCTCCGATCTCAGCGGCACGCCCCCGGCGCCATCCTGAGCGTGATCCATGTCCTCGGGCCTGAAGAAACTTTCCTGTGCGTTCTGGTCAGGGCCGAGAGACAGCACGTCAATCACACTGGCTTCGGCAATCTCAAGGGCTCCTTGCGCTGTCTCCTCCACGGTCGGCCGGCCAAAATGGTGTCTCACCAGGGGGAAAGGCCTGCGCGCCTCGATCCTGGCGACAAGAGTGCCAGGCAAGACAGATGCGGACTCTTCTGCCTGCTTTCCTCTGAGAAATGCCTCGACAGAGCTCCTGGTAGCGCTACTCCCGAAAGTCGCCTCAAATGAGCCCGATTGGGCGGCAATCCTGCAATTCTCGTCGGTGCCGCCGAACACCATACGGATACCGGTCATGCCCTTTGCAGCAAGAGACCGGCCGAGCTCTCCCAGGATGTTGGGCAGGGCAACCGAGTTTAGCCTGTAGCTCACGGCGAGCAGGTCGGGCTTCCACTCAGAAGCCTTTGAGACTATGTCCTCCACCGGCTGTGCTGCGCCTGTAAAGAGAGTCGTGTAGCCCTCATCTTCAGCCATGTTGAGAAAGGCACGGATTCCCGCAACATGCACACAATCACACAGGCAGGCTCCCATCAGCTTCTTGCTCGCCGGACGCGATGCCATCTGGCAATTGCCCCCTTTCGCACAGGACACGGATGTCAGCCGGGCTCAGGCCGGATACCCCCATGTTCCGTATGTTGCGCCCCTCGGCTCTGTAGTCGCAACCATGGATGATAGATGCCAGGGATATGACAGCATCAATCGCCGGGGTCTCGACACGTGCCACGCGTCCGAGTTCGGATATCGGTACCAGGCTGGCCGGAACGTCTTCGCGCAAATAGCGGGTGTCCAGGTTCGGAGGCGCGGGGATTCCCGCATAGCTATCGTTGGCCAGGACAGCCTCCCTCAACGTCTGGCCAAAGGACCCGTATGCGTCCGCCAGCCATTGCCGGGCACTCCGGGCCCTTACCCCGTAAGCCTCAGCCACCGCCATGCGTTCGCTATCTATCTGAGATGCTACCTGCGCTACAGCCGGCGTCATGCCATCCCAGTAGTAATCGAAATTGCCTCCCGTAGCCTCAATATGGCCTGCATTGAGCAAGGTCACGGCGGGGTGGAATACGGCCCCCATATTGTCCAGACCCGTCTCGAGTACGTCCTGTCCAGGGTAGAACTGCGGGAAGGCGGGATTCAGCAGGGCCAGAACGTGCACGGTGTCTGTTGCCGGAATGGCGGCAAGTGGGACCGAACGCTTTATGCCGTAGATATGGCTTGTGCCCGGCGATACAGTCCTGCTCGCAAACAGGAACGTCTGCGCTTCGGCAACGAGCACTCCGGCAGCGCATCCCATCTGGCTGAGAACCTGCCTGAACTCGAGCGCCCCTCCGGTCCGCCCAGGGTTTAGCACGACGACCTGGCTGGGCCGGAGAACCGGTGCGAGGCGCGTGGCGAGGTTCCGGTGGGCTGTCGCGGGAACAACCACCATAAGGATATCGGCGTTGCCCACTACCTCTTCCAGCGACGTACTGACAATTGATGGCGCGGCGTTGCCCCCGACTATTCCCTGGAGCGTTATGTGCCCGTGCGCGAGCACCCGCTCGAGCCGTCTCGGAGTGCGGTTCCAGAGATTTGCCTCGAAGCCATGCAACGCAAGCCACCCTGCCATCGCAAGACCGCCGTTGCCAGCGCCCAACACCGCGTAGACATGGTGTCTCCTGGTCATTGAGCCAACCTCCTTCTCGTTTTGCTCAGAGAACGCCGCCATTGTGCAATAGACGATGCGACTGCCGGGAATACGCCCCGGATTACTGACTGCAAATGCAACAAGAACACTACCTGGCGGCGATAAACTGCGTGAGGAATGCGCGGTAAAGCAATGATGGTGTTGCCAGCGGCCAAAGCGTGCTGCCAGAACGGCAGCGGACTACAGATACTGGAAGTCTGACACAAAACCTGCAACTCAATGCTACCACCAAATGTAATTAAGCGTCAAATCAGAATGAGTTATGGTAGCAGCTGTAAGCGCAGGGAGAAGTGAGCATTTAAATGGCCAACAAGCAAACACACACAGCGTGAAGGGAACTGAATACTGGCAGCCAAACAGTATCATTATTCGCTGCGTGAGTTGGGACTCTGCGATCATCCTGTGTGAGACTTCTTATGAGGTGATTGCATGTGGCTTGATGAGCTGTTTGCAGGGCGCAAAGTGGTCATAGGCATGGTTCACCTGAAGGCCCTGCCGGGCACGCCGCTGTATGACGAAACGGCAGGTATGGAGGCCATTCTCAAGGCGGCTGAGCACGATCTCGATGCCCTGCAGGAAGGCGGCATAGATGGCGTGATGTTCTGCAACGAGAACGACCGCCCGTATGTGCTCACCGCCGGCTCGGCTACGGTCGCCGCCATGAGCGCGGTGGTCGGTGCCCTTAAGAGCCGCATAAACGTGCCGTTCGGCGTGGACATCCTGTGGGACCCGCAGGCCACGATCAGTATTGCCTGCGCGACGGGCGCCGCGTTTGCCAGGGAGGTCTTCACCGGGACGTATGCGAGCGACATGGGTATCTGGTCGCCGGATGCAGGCGCAACGCTCCGGCACAGGAAGAGCATTGGGGCATCAGGTGTGAGGTTGCTGTTCAACATCAACGCCGAATTCGCGGCGCCTCTGGGTTCGCGGCCCCTGGCTGAGGTGGCCCGGTCCGTGGTGTTTGGGTCCTTGCCCGACGCGCTTTGCGTTTCGGGGAGCATGACCGGTCGAGAGGCCGACCTTTTTGCCATTGAGCAGGTCAAGCACGTGGCCGGGAGTGTTCCGGTCTTCGCGAATACTGGGGTCCGCGCGGACAATGTTGAGAAGTACCTGTCGGTGGCGGATGGAGCGATCGTTGGCACTGCGCTGAAGGTCGACGGGGTCACCTGGAACCCGGTGGATGTTTCGCGCGTGCGGGTGTTGATGGATGCAGCCCGGCGTTCGAGGTGTTGAGAATTGGCCCGGTACGCACTGGGGATTGACATAGGCACAACTGCCGTCAAGGCCTGCCTCATAAACGACGAAGGATGCTTGCTGGCGGAGACATCCGTGCCTCACGACCTATCTTCCCCGGAGCAGGGCTGGGCCGAAGAGAGTCCTGCCGATTGGTGGAAGGGCCTTACGAATTGCTGCAAGGACATACTGCCCGGCAGCGGCGTTGCGCCCGCCGAAGTGCAGGGCGTTGGTGTGAGCGGCATGGTTCCAACCATCGTGTTGCTGGACGCCCGGGGCAATGTCTTGAGACAGTCCATCCAGCAACAGGACGCTCGCGCCACGGAAGAGATCGAGCTACTGAAGGCGCGCATAGACCAGGAGGAGCTCTTCCGCAGGACAGGGGGCTACACTAACCAGCAGCATGTGCTTCCTCGACTGATGTGGGTTCAAAGGCATGAGCCCCAGATCTGGGCGCGCGTCCATAGGATCATGGGCTCCTACGACTACATCAACTACCGCCTCACGGGGGTCCACTCGCTGGAGGCGAACTGGGCCGTCGAAAGCGGCCTGTACGACATCAGGGCCAGGCGCTGGATACCCGAGTACCTTGAAACCGGCGGGCTCAGTCCTGACGCCTTCCCGCCTGTGAGGATGCCGACCCAGGTCATAGGCCACATCACCGGGGACGCTGCACGCGAGACGGGCCTTGAGCTCGGGACACCGGTAGTCGCCGGAAGCGCCGATCACATCGCCTCGGCCCTTTCCGCGGGAATCAGCAGGGCGGGCGACCTCCTTGTGAAGTTCGGAGGCGGCGGGGATGTGCTCTTTTGCACTAGCGAGCTCAAGACTCACCCAAGGCTCTACTTCGACCTGCACGATATCCCCGGTCATTACATCATCAACGGGTGCATGGCAGCGAGCGGCTCTGTGGTTAAGTGGTTCGTGCAGAACTTCGTGCCTGGCGGCGGCGACAGTATACTGCAGGATCTCGACCGGGAAGCAGCCGCAGTACCTCCCGGTAGCGACGGGCTTATCCTGCTGCCATACCTCCTGGGGGAGAAAACGCCCTTGTTTGACCCGCTGGCAAGGGGAGTCCTGTTCGGCCTCGGCCTTCACCACACCCGTGCCCACGTCTTCCGGGCGATTCTTGAGGCCGTGAGCTACGGCTTCCGGCACCATGTTGACGAACTTGAGGCATCCGGCTTTACCCCGGAGCGCGCATTCGGAACAAACGGCGGCTCCCGCAGCACGCTATGGCAGCAGACAGCCGCGGATGTGCTTGGCCGGTCAATCACCTACTACCCTCATCACCCAGGTTCGGCGCTTGGAGTGGCTTTCGTCGCAGCGATGGGAACCGGGCTGTACAGTGACTGGTCCCAGGTATCCCTATTCCTCGGAGTTGGCGTGAGGCGTGACCCGGACGGAGTGGCCCATGGCACGTATGACAAGGCATACGCGATCTACCGGGATCTTTACCTGCGACTCAAGGATGACTTCCCTCGCCTGGTAGATCTCCACCGTCCGGATGGGCGGGCGACGACCTAGCTCTGGCCAAAACCACCGCCGCGCAGATCGCAGCAACCACGCCGAATGCCAGTAACACCGGCAGACAGGCCCTATCTTTGGCTCGTGGGAGCTCTGGCACGCCGCCTGTGGCTGCACTCGACAGCGCCGAACAGAGGGCGGCCTGAGCTTTCATAAGCCTGTCTGCGGACAGGCCCGAGAAGTCCTTCGTCCAGCTCTCCTCCTGCCCGACTTCTTCGACGCCTATAGACAGTTGCTGGAGTGCGTTGACTACTCCAGGAATGGCCTTCTTGCCTTGAAAGGCGCATAGCCTTACTGCCTTCTTGCAGATGAAGGGTCTCTCCATCTCATCGGGAACCCGCACGCCGTGCCACACCGTCCATGACCACACCTGTCCGGCGAGATAGTCTTGGAGCAGGCCGGGATCCTGGTCTGTGCCAGGCCAGGTCTGTAGCAAGTGGAGATACGCCACGTGCAACCCATCGTCGTCTGAGGCTGGCAAGGCCTGTTTGCATTGGGCGAAGCCGAGCAGGTATAGCAGATCAATATCCTGCCGCCTCATGCCCAGCCTGGCCCAGGTTTCGTAGTCCGGCGACAGGAGGAAACGTGCGATGAAATAGGCTGTGCGGGTAGCGTCCTGCTCGATGTCCCTGAACTCCCACACAACGCGACCGCTGTCTATGCGCCAGCCCTTTGTGGTCTGTTCCATGATATCCTCCGGGCGGAGGGGCACCATGCCACCGTCATGGCCGTAGATGCCGAGGCTGATCACCGCACGGCCGATGTCGCCCGCCCAGTACCGTCCAGTGTTGAGCACGTACCAGCATGATAGATCCTCCGACGGCCAGTAGACCTCGAATGGGACACGATAATCCACATCTATCTGGATCTTGCCCTCGGGGAACGCCACCTTCCACGTGGCCCAGACCTCAGAAGGCCCGTCATCCTGCCGGACCTCATTGACCTCATGGGTGACCGCCCGGCCATCCACTGAACATCTGAAGTCACTCACCGGTCCAGCAAACAAACCGTTCCCCAACAAGAGCCCCAGCGGAAAACCCACGAGCAACTGCTCCGGTGCGAGCGCCTCGAATTCGAATAATGCTCGGATATGCCCACAGTACGGGGAGGCGCTCAGCCCAAAGGCGCCGTTTGTAACGCTGCCCCGCGGGTCGTATGAGACGTCTATGGTCACCATCTCGCTGAGCATCCTCACGTTTGTCTGGCCCTTCGGCACTAACGTTCTCCCAGCAGCCTGTAATGGGGCCGCATCGCCCATTACGGTGCCTGGCCTCACGAGACACATAGCAGCGAAGGCCAGGCACACCACCGCCGTACGGTTACATAACATTCGTCGCATCCAAACCCACCTCACATACAATTGACGCAATACTGGAGCGGGCGTTCCCGAGGCCACCGGACAGCGGAAAGCACTAGTCCCACACCCCTGGAGGAATGGTAATTCCCGTTGGAGAAGTATGGCAGATGGCAACTAGCAAGTTGCCTTGGACCGACAGGATAATAGAGGAAGGTGGCAACTGATGTCGACGACGGACAATCTCAAAGCTGCATTCGCCGGGGAAAGCCAGGCGAACCGGAAGTACCTTTCTTTTGCCAAGAAAGCCGATGAGGAGGGTTATCCCCAGATATCGAAGCTTTTCCGCGCTGCCGCCGTAGCCGAGACCGTGCATGCCCATGCGGATTTCCGAGTACTCGGCGGCGTCAAGGGCACCGAGGATAACCTCAGAACTGCCATTGAGGGAGAACGCGAAGAGTTCAAGAAGATGTACCCGGCGTTCATCGCCGAGGCGGAGAAAGAAGGCCACAAGCAGGCCCTGATGAGCTTCCGGTTTGCGAACGCCGTAGAGCAGGTTCACTACAACCTGTACGGCGCTGCGCTTGAGTCGTTCAGGCAGGGCAAGGACCTTCCGAATGCTCCGATCTTCATCTGCGGGGTGTGCGGGAACACGGTTGGCGAGGTGCCGGACAGGTGTCCCATCTGCGGAGCACCGAAAGCCAGCTTCACGGAGATCAAGTAGCTAGATGAGGGAGATCCGCAAACTCGATGAACGCGACCTCCAGCAGGCGGTGGTCGTAGGCGCGAACGCCTACCCCGGCTTCGGCATCCGCTCCGAAGAGGGCAGAAAGAGGTTTTACGAGCACTCGCTTGAGGAAATGCGAGAAGACTCGCATATGGAGCCGTTCGGTCTGTTTGAAGACGGGCGGCTCCATGGCATCATGAAGCTCTACGAGTACCAGATGACCGTGCTGACTCAGCAGGTCCCTGTGGGCGGAGTCGGGTTTGTCGCCGTCGACTTGATGCATAAGAAAGAGCACGTCTGCAGGGATATGATGCGCTTTTTCCTCCAGCGGTGCCGCGAAAGAGGCTCTCCCCTGGCAATTCTCTACCCGTTCAGGCCCGACTTCTACAAGAGCATGGGTTTTGGGTACGGGACGCGCATCAACCAGTACAGGGTCAGGGCTGAAAGCCTGCCCGCAGGCTCGGGGAAGAGCCACGTCAGGTTCGCGGTGCCAGAGGATGCCGCTGCACTCCTGGATTTCTGCAACCGGTATGCGCTGAAAACGCATGGCCATTGCCAGAAGAACGCATTTGAGATACGCCGGTACCTCAAGCCGGAGCCAGCGGTCATTTTCGAAAGGGACGGGGAAATCCGGGGATCTCTTCTCTACACGTTCAAGATGGGTGCCGTCGACAATCCTTTAATATATGACCTGGTAGTGCGGGAACTCGTCTGCGAGGACGACGCGCTGCCCGAGATGCTCGCCTTTCTGAGATCGCAGATCGACCAGGCAGACAGGGTGGTCTTTCACCTCTTCGACGACGAGTTCTTCGCTGCCCTGGCGGACCCGCGTAACGGCACGGATCATTTTATGACCCCCGTTTACCACGAGACAAACACGCAGGGCCTTGGGCTGATGTACCGCGTCACGGATACCGCAGCCCTGTTCCGGTGTCTTTCGGGACATGCTTTTGGGGGAAAGAGCCTCACCATCAGGCTCAGTATTGACGACGGCTTCTGTCCGGAAAACAGCGGCCCCATGGTAGTCAAGTTCGAAGACGGGCACCCACGGCTACTGCAGCCCGGCGTCCCGGTAGATGTGGAGGTCAGGACCCGCGTCCCCGAGTTCTCTTCACTGATCATGGGTGTCGTGAAGTTCGGCACTCTGCTGCGGTATGGCCTGGCGCATATCTCCGATACGCGGCTGGCGCCGGAGGTCGAGGCCGTCTTCCGCACGGCAGGCCCACCGCAGTGCACGACGCAGTTCTAAGCGCCTATTGCTCTAACGCCGCGTAGCTTTGAAAGCGCCTCAAGAGATCGCACGGGCTGGGTGGGGCAGAGCTCTCCTGCCAGGGGCTCTGCCACCCGTTTTCTATCAGGTCGTCGTTGACCATCTCACTGCAGATGATGCCCTTGTGGTTCCTGACCGGGCGGCCCACCAACCGGTACAGGGGCCTGAGCGCGAACAGCAGATAGTCCACGAAACCGTAGTACTCAGACCCGCTATCCAGGATTTTCTCGATCAAGTAGCTCTCCGGAACTTGTACGGGAGCATCGAACGTGACCAGCGTGCGCGGGTCGTTGACCGGCCATTTCCTTCTCCTGCGCATCAAGAACATGTCGTAAAACCAGCCTGACTCCGGGCACAGGAACCCCACGTGGTTTGCGTGACAACCCGTAAAGAGCCACGTCAGGTACCCGTATATGCCCTTGTCCTCAAGAAAGAAGACGATCCTGGTCATTTGGCGAACCCCACCTTCCAAAGCCTTGACGCAGCATCTATATGCCACAGCAGCACGTACCGTGAGGGGCACCACGCGCCGCGCGTTGACATAAGATGGAGCATGACATCCTGGGCTTGAGGAGGGGTTAAATGAGCTGGCACATCGAAGTTGGCCCGAGGACCATTTACCCTCGCCAGCACGACGCGAACTTCGGGAGGTTCAAGACAGCTAAAGGATCATATGCATACGGGCGCCCACCTCTGCCGCCCGGCTCAACTGAACTGCCCAAATGGCTCCTTGATTCGCTGGCCAAGATGGACTGGGGCTAGGCCTCTCTGGATCAAACAGGTTCGGAACATGCCCGGTGCGCGAGACGCGCCGGGCGTGTCGTTTCGGTGGCGAATACTTGACTCAGGCCCAGACGGAACACCCGGCCCGTGGGCTCGTCCCTTCCTGTGACAGCTGAGAAGAAAGCAGGTCCGCCCATGTTACTCCTGCGCCACGCAGGGTTGAAACTTATCATCCTGCTCGTCATGGCTCTCGTGCTTGAGGGCTGTGGTGTGGCGGGCAAGAGCGTGCCTGTTCCCGTTGCAGTTTTGTCGCTCAAGACAGGCACCTCCTCCGACAGCCCCTCCTCGTCGTCGCCGAGGGTGGGCGGCGTACCGTCTCTCGGCCCAAGCAGCATCGCCGTCACGGATGACGGGGTCATAGTGTTGCTTGATTCGGTTCGTCACCGGTTGCTGTTCTACAGGCAGCAAGACCTCGTCCGGACCGTGCCGCTACCGTTTCTTGACGAAAGTGCCGGCGTGCTGCTGGTTTATGGCGACCTGTTTTACGTGACGTCCCTCGACATGGCCTACGCAGTGGACAGAGAAGGCCGCATCCAGCAGATTTCCGCCAAGGGGCAGGAGGAGCTGTACCCCGAGCCCAGGGGCGTTGTCGTTCACCTTGAGAAGGGTGACAGCACGAGCTTCGGCCGTGACCGGTACGGCAACACGTACACGCGCCGGCTCGATGAAGATGGATACGTGATTTCGCGCCAATCGGGTGGCAGCCCGCAGATCGCGCGCGAGCGGGGCGGCGCTGTGGATACCTATGTTGCGAGTGATGGCGCTGTCTATGTCCTAACCTGGGTGTATACGGAGGGCGACATATCGGACGTCACTGTGACAAGGATAATGGAGCCTGTCTCGCTGTCTCTATGGCAGAGGATGCTGCGACGGGTCGCCCCCGGCTCCGAGAAAACGCCCGGGAAACCAGCTGCGCCGGAAAAGCCAGCCACTCCCGGGACGCCGGGTTCACCTGGACAGCAGGCCATTCCTCTGGACGGCGTACCTTCGAGCATAATCGTTGAGAGGCAGGGCTTCCCGCCGCTGGAGTTCAGCGCAAGCACTGACGCAGTGCTTATTCACAACCTGTGGCAATACCTGTCGCTCATCCAACCCTCAGGGGTAGAGCCCGGGAAGCCATTCTACCGGGTCCGGGCCGGTACGGGAGACTTCATGCTCTGGTCGGAGATCGTGGTCGCAGGGGGGAAAGCATACTACTGGCCGGGATCGGGTGCCATCCAGATGCTTGACGCCGCGCTGTTCTCGCCGGGTTCGCTCACACGGCTGGCAAGCACGTCCACCATATCGGCGCAGATCGAAGACCTGCCCGGGCGATCCGGGCGATCCGCTGGACTCACCGGTTCCCAGACTGCCCAGCTGGCGAAGGCGCTTGCCGGCGCGTTCCCTGGTGGGCGTTACGAACCTCCGCAGCCCCTTGAACCGGAGTTCCCCCAGTACAGCATCCTGATCAGGCCGCTATCCGGCACTGAGCCTGCCAGCGGCACTGAGCCTGTCAGGCTAGCGCTGGCCGGTGACCGGTACTGGGTCTCCCCGGGCGGCACAGTGCTCGTGGACAACGGGGAACTGGCAAAGCTGGTGAAGACTCTTGTGCCCGTTCCTGAACTCAAGCCGGGCACCCTCGAAGGGCTCTACCGCGCCACACGGCTCACCCTGGTCAGCGGAGGGCGGGCCAATGAACTGACACGCTGGAAGAACACTGTCGTGCGGGCGCTCCTCGGAGTCGGTGAGCCGGGCGCCCTTGGCTTTCTTGTGGAAGGGTTTGATCTGGTCTTCATAGTGGACGGCCGTGAGGAGAGAGTCAGCGTGACAGCCCAGGGCTTCACCTACAGGGGCTTGCAGTATATGAGGCGGGGGCTCACTACGCTTGCCGGACTCATGGGCGTGCCGTAGACCCCGGCACAGCCACCACACAGCAGACGATTCCCCACAGAGAAGTCTTCACCAGCACGGGCTTCATGCCGGCTTGCGATATCAGGCCCAGCACATCGTGGTTCCACCGGCAGCCCGTGCGGGAGGCCCACGGAGCCGCAAACCTGTCCTGGATGGCCGCCAGCAGCGGTGAAGTGCTGCGCCCGTGCTCTAGCAGCAGGATCTGCCCTCCAGGCCGGCACACCCGCGACATCTCCTTCAGGGTCGCGATCGGGTCAGGGAAGGTGCATGTCCCGAGCGACGAGACGAGCGTGTCGAAACTTGCGCTGGGAAACTCCAGCCGCGCGGCATCCATCACGAAAGCCGCCGCAGCCATGCCGAGGTCCGTTGCCCGGGTTCGAGCAATGCTGAGCATCTCAGGCGACAGGTCAACGAGCACCAGGCTCGTCCCAGGCGGGTAGTACGGCAGGTTCACTCCTGTTCCACATGCTACCTCAAGCACCCGGCCGGTCGCCCGGCCGAGAAGAAAGCGTCTCCACCGGCGCAGCACCACGTATTCGAGCGGCCGCATCGCCACGTCGTAACGCGGTGCCGCCGTCCTGTACTTCTCCTGGATTTCCAGATTCCGCAGGCTATCTATCGTCGCCCCTCCTTTGCCACGGTCTCCAGTGTTGACCATCACCAGCGTTCCGCCTCATCGTGTCTCTTATGTTATGGCTGCCGCCATTCCTTCCCTCGTCGCGCCTGCGTGGCTCGCTGGCAACGTCCGCGAACTGCCCGCCGCGGCCAGCGGCGGTTGCACACCCAATCGGGCATCCTAGGAAGCGAGGTGACGCCATTGGCGGATCCGGGCAAGCTGAAACGCGGGCTGGGCGCGCGGCAACTCTCCATGATCTCAATAGGCGGCGTGATCGGCGTGGGCATGTTCCTGGGCAGTGCCGCTACTGTGAAACTGGCCGGGCCGGGCGTCGTGATCGCTTACGCCATAGCGGGGGTGGTCATGATGCTCGTCATGTACGCCCTCGGCGAGATGTCGGTCGCCGAACCCAGCCCAGGCTCTTTCCGCCTGTATGCTTCCGAGCAACTCGGCCCATACGCGGGCTTCGTGACAGGGTGGATGTACTGGCTGTCCTGGGTAGTGGTCATGGCCGCAGAAGTCGTCGCAGCCACCACCTACACGCGGCTCTGGTTTGGCCACAACATAGCATTTGCGCTGGGCCTTCTGTTCGCTCTCGCCATGACCTGGGTGAACCTGCAGAACGTAGGCTCTTTCGGTGAGTTCGAGTTCTGGTTCTCCCTGATCAAAGTTGTGGCGATACTGGTGTTCATCGGGGTCGGGATAGGGATGGTGCTGGGGATAGGTCCACTTCAGCCCATTGGTGTCACGAACTACATAGGACAGGGCGGGTTTTTGCCGAACGGCATCAGAGGGCTCGGTCTTTCTATGGCTCTTGTGATGGTCGCGTACGGGGGAACCGAGGTAATCGGCGTCGCAGCGGCTGAGACTCGGGACCCCGAACGTAACGTACCTGCCGCCATCAGAGGGATAATCATACGCACGCTGGTCCTTTACATCGGCTCGATTGCGGTCCTGGTGGGGGTCATGCCCTGGAACCAGGTCGGCATAACCGGCAGCCCATTCGTGATGGTTTTCAACCGGGCAGGGATTCCGGCGGCGGGCGCCCTGATGAACCTCGTCGTAATAACCGCGGCCCTCTCGTCGATGAACAGCGGGCTGTACACAAGTTCGAGGATGCTTTACTCGCTCGCGAGGGAAGGAATGTGCTCGCAGCATTTCGGCCGGCTCGACTCCCGGACACGGGTCCCGGCAAATGCCGTGCTGGCAAGCGCCGCAGGCCTGTACGCTGGGGTTGTGGCCTTTCTTGTGTCCCCCGGCACCGCCTTCGTGGCGATAACCTCAATAGCATCCTTCGGCTTCATGCTGGTCTGGCTGATGATCTCGCTTAGCCACCTGCGCTTCCGCAAGTCCATATTGCGGACGGACCCCTATGCTCTCAAGTACCTGGCGCCGGGTTACCCATATGCCAGCGCCACGGCGGCAATAATCCTGGTCCTGGTGATTTCGGTCCTGTGGTTCATCCCTGAGCAAAGGATCGGAGTGGTCGGGGGACTTGCGACGCTAGGCATAGTCTCATCCTATTACCTGGCCACAAGGCGCTTCTTCATGACGCCGAAGCCACGCCTCGCGGAGTCCATGCGCCTCGCTTCGTTCTTCGGTTTCGATGAGCAAGGAGAGAACAGCCCCGCCAAGAGAGATCCGCAGCAGCCCACGGGCAACTCAGCCGGGTGTTCTGCAGCTACTCGTACCGCAGAGCCACGATCGGATCGAGATTGGACGCCTTGATTGCAGGGTAAATCCCGAAGAACACGCCAACGGAGCACGCAAAGGTGAATGCCACGATAACCGCAAGCGGCGACACCGATACGCTGATGTTCCCGAACCTTCCTATGAACTTGCCCAGCCACCCGCCCAGGACGATGCCGATCAGACCGCCCATTCCGGACAGCATGACGGCCTCAACCAGGAACTGGGCCAGTATGTCTCGCCTCTTGGCGCCGACGGCCTTCCTTATGCCTATCTCGCGTGTTCTCTCAGTGACCGAGACAAGCATGATATTCATGATTCCTATGCCTCCGACGAGCAGCGAGACACCCGCGATGCCGGCAAGCAGAGCGGTCTGGATGGACGAAATCTCGGACACAGTGGTCAGGAGTTCATCCTGGCTGAAGACGTTGAAAGGACTCATCTGGCGCCCCGTGCGCCTCTCGAAGAGCCGCGATGCAGCGCGGAACTTCTCCTCGAGGATTCGTGTCAAGTGCCCTGCCGCTGCGCTGGCTACATCCGCCGATTCGGCCTTGAACACCACGTTTGAAACGTAGCGCGTCCCGGCAAGCCTCTGTGCCGTGCTGTAAGGGATGAAAATGCGGTCATCGTAGTCCTGGCCCATCGACGAGCCCTTTGAAGCAGCTATTCCGATGACCGTGAAAGTCTGGCCTTTCAGGTTGATAGTCTCGCCGATTGCACCCTGCTCATTGAACAGCTCCCTGAACACTGTGTATCCGACCACAGCCACCTTGCGGCGTGAAGCCACGTCCTCCTCGCCGAAGAACCTGCCGCGGAGAATGGCGTAGTTCCGGATCTCCATGTACTGGTGCGAAACTCCCTCAAACCTCGTGTCATACGTGGAGTTCCTCGCCTTGGCAGTGACCTGCTGGCCGACTATGGGGCTCCCCATGGTCAGTGTCCCGACACGCTCCACCAGCGAAGGGATGTCCTGCGCGACGAGCCTCGCAAATCCCTGGGTGTTGACCATTATGAGGTTGGAGCCCAGCGATGTCAGCTGTGTCTCAATCTGTGCAGTCGCTCCCTGCGCCAGCGACACGAGACCGATCACAGCCGCGACGCCGATGATCACGCCAAGCATGGTGAGCACGGAGCGCAACTTGTTGGTCATCAACGCCCCGACAGCCACCCGGAAACTCTCGAACACATTCACTCCCCGGCCACCTCCAATGCCGGCATCCGGTTGAGCTCGTCCTCGGCCCTTAACCGTGCGGCCACCAGCTCGTCGCTGACAATGAGGCCGTCCCTCAGCCTGATGACCCTTTTCGCGTGACGCGCGATCCATTCATCATGGGTCACAACGATGATTGTGATTCCGCTGTCGTTCAGCTCCTGGAATATGGCCATTACTTCTTCGCCGGAGCGCGAGTCCAGGTTGCCGGTCGGCTCATCGGCCAGGACTATGGCCGGCGACCCCGCGATCGCCCGGGCTATCGCTACACGTTGTTGCTGGCCGCCGGACAGCTCATTCGGCCTGTGCCTCATGCGGCCTGCCAGTCCGACCCGCTCCAGGCACTCCTCGGATTTCCTCCGCCTTTCGGCAGCAGGTATGCCCCGGTACATCAAGGGCAGTTCCACGTTCTGCAAGGCGCTGAGGCGCGGCAGAAGATTGAACGTCTGGAAGATGAACCCGATCCTCCGGTTGCGAATGTCCGCCAGCTGGTCGTCGGTCATCTTCGAGACCTCTTCGCCCGCCAGCCAGTACGAGCCAGCGCTCGCCCGGTCGAGGCAGCCCAGGATGTTCATGAGAGTGGACTTCCCGGACCCCGAAGGTCCCATTATCGCGACGAATTCACCCGCGTTAACCCGCAGGCCCGCGCCCCTGAGTGCATGAACGGTGGTACTTCCCATGGTGTATTCCTTGCCGAGGTCTTTGACTTCGATCATTGCTGCGCCTCCTGGATCGATGTGTCGCCCGGAGCTACTTCAGGTGTGTAGCCCGAGATACGTCAACCTTAAACTACCGCCCGCGAAGCATGGGCATCATCCCGCCGCCCGCCGGTCGTTCAAGCGACGAGATCACGAGCGTGTCGCCCTCTTCAACTCCCGAGATGATCTCTGTGACTGTGTCGCTACTGAGCCCGGTCTTGACGTTCGTCGGTACCGGCTTACCGTCTTTCAAGAGCGTGACTCGTTTGCGACCACCTGTCGTCGTGATCGCTTCGGAGGGAACGAGCAGCACGTTATCCTTCTGGGCAACCACTATGCTGGCGTTCCCGGTCATGGACCCCTTCAGAGCCCTGGTATCTTTCATCGTCAGCGTGACGTCGTAGTTCGCCACACCTTCCCTGATAGTGCCCTCTGCCGCAATCTTGGTGACCTCTGCGCTAAACTCCTGGTCAGGTAAGGCGTCCACCAGAACGGTCGCCTTCTGCCCGATCTCGATATACGTGATGTCAAGCTCGTCAACCGGGATCACCATGTTCATCTTTGAGTAGTCGGCGACGACGAACAGGTTTGTGTTAGTCCCGGCGGAATCGCCTGCGGAGACCGCATGAGATACTATGATGCCGTCCAGCGGCGACTTCACGGTCAGCGCCTCTACGTCCTCTATCCTGTTCTGGAGGGTGAGATCCGCCTGGCGGATCTTGGCCTCTTGCTGCTTTACCTCTGTCTCCGTGATTGCCGGGGCGAGACCGCTCTTCAGATGGTTCAGTGTGTCCTTCAGAGCCTGGACGTCTGACTCCGCCACCGCGACAGCCGAAGCAAGGCCGGAATTCGACAGCTTGACCAGCACTTTACCTCTTTCAACTGTGTCCCCAGCGCTGGCGCTTATGGCCTCAACCGTGCCGCCGGTCTCAGCTTTGATGTCGTAACGGGCCCTGGGCGAAATGGTCGCCGTCGCATACACAGTCTCATCGGCGTTGATCTTGATAGAAACGTTGGCCAGGAGCCCCGTCCTGTAGGTCCCGTTCGGATTGGGCAACCGTATGGATACCGGTACCACGGCGCCCTTGCCCGACGTCGCTGCCTCCGGGTTCATGCTCTCAACAACACCGTCCGCGGACGGAAGCTCGGAGCCGAATGTTACTTGAGCCTTCTGGCCTATCGCGACCTTCGAGATGTCCGACTGCGCCACCTGGGCTACCGCCAGGACCTCGCTGTCATCCACCATGGTGACGATGGTCTGGCCGGCCGCAACTGTGTCCCCGGGATTCGCCCGGACGGCAGAGACCCTTCCTGTCACGGGTGCCGTCACAGAAAGCTTCTGGACATCCTGCTGTCTGGCATCGAGTTGAGCCTGGGCCTGAGCAATCTTCGCCTGTGCGCTCGAGA
>Ga0315277_10002063_pt1 | contig 28283 bp, 19 predicted proteins | sample YL17G05_15_MG_FD_203695 | JGI IMG/M metagenome (GOLD analysis project Ga0315277, IMG submission 203695) | Sediment microbial communities from Yellowstone Lake, YNP, Wyoming, USA - YL17G05_15 | ecosystem: Environmental > Aquatic > Freshwater > Lake > Sediment | place: USA: Wyoming | collected... | reverse complement strand
GCCGAGCCGATCGACGAGCAGATCGAGCCGGAGCAGCCCCCGGTTGAGCAGAGGCTGGCTACGATCGCGGAGGCCGTGGCCGTGAAAACGACCCAACTGGACGATCCGGTTTGGGGCGGGCGGGCAGGTCCCGGCAAGGGCCCCGGCAGCGGCGGAGGGAGCGGGGGAGGCACCGGCTCCGGGTCCGGCGTCGCGCGCCGCTGGGAAGTCCGCTTCATCAAAGGAAACACCTTGGATACCTACGCCCGGCAGCTCGATTTCTTCGGCATCGAGCTGGGAGTGCTGATGCCGGAGAACAGGGTGATCTACGCCTCCAACCTGACGAAACGCAAGCCCGACACCCGCACCGCCGCCGCCGACCAGGAGAAACGATACTACCTGACGTGGCGGAGTGGGGAATTGCAGGAGGCCGACCGCGAGCTGCTCGCCCGGGCGGGAATCCAGAGCACGGGGCGGATCATCCTGAAGTTTCTCACGCCGCAAGTCGAGGCCCACCTGGCCGGGCTGGAGAAGGCCCGCGCCGGGAGCCACGCCGAGAACGTCCGCAGCACCCGCTTCGAGGTGCGGGACGACGGGGCCGGCGGTTACTCGTTCGTCGTGGTCGATCAGTCGTTCAAATACTAAGTGGACCCGCATAAGAACGTAGGCGGCACACTCCGTGTGTCGCAACCTTGCACACGGAGTGTGCGGACTACTTTGCCCCGCACACGGAGTGTGCGGAGTACTTTGGACCCCAAACCCTGAGCCCCCTATGAACCTCAGCACGATAACGTGGATTGCGGGCGTAGTGATTTACGCGGCCCAGGCCGTGATTGCGATCTGGGGCGCATTTTGCGTGATCCTTGTCTGGCGTCGGGTGACGAGCACCCGGTTCCGGACCGAGGAGGAACAGGACGCGTTTCTGGGACGGCTGGAGGAGAGGCTGGACAACGGGGATTTCGAGGGCACCGCCGCGCTCTGCGACGGGGACGAGCGTGCCATGCCGCAACTGGCCTTATTGGCCGTCTCCAATCGCAGGCTGGGCTACGCCAAGGTCCGCACCCTGGTGGCCGACCGCTTCCAGCGGGACGTGTTGGCCGACCTGGAATACCGGCTGAGTTGGGTCTACACGGTGATCAAGCTGGCCCCCATGTTGGGCCTGTTTGGCACGGTGGTCGGCATGACGGGGGCCTTCAAGGACCTCGCCCGGTCGGATCCAAACCTTGGCGGGACGGCTGCCGCCACTTCTTCTGCCGCTGCCGGACAGAGCGGTTCTCCCGCGGTAACCGAAGCCAGCACCCTGGCCGAAAACATCAGCCTGGCCTTGTTGACCACCGTTTATGGTCTGGCGACCGCCATTCCGCTGGTGTTCTGCACGGCCAGCATCAACGTGCGGATCCGCAAGCTGGAGGATCTGGTCGGGACGGGATTGACGCGATTTCTCGATTCGTTCAAGGTCGCTTTGGCACGGATGCCGGCCGAGGGGACATAGCCGATGCGCGAGTGGACGTGGAATGAGGCCTTGACCGAGGGACCAGAGGAGGCAGCGGCACCGGGCACCATCCGCACGATGGTCCTGCGGCGGCGGCGGCTGCCAGACTCCGGTGAGATGGACATCACGCCGATGATCGACGTCACGTTCCTGCTGTTGATTTTCTTCCTGGTGACCTCGACGGTTCCGGACCCGACGAAGGCGATCAACCTGCCGCCCGCCCGACACGGCGCAGCCGTCAACCCGAGGACCTCGGTGATAATCACGGTGGCGGAGCGCGGGGGACCGGGGCCGGCGTTGGTCTACCTGGGCGATGGGAAGGCTGGAGCACCGCTGCCCGACGATCCGGCCAGCCAGGACGCCCTGGTCACCCGGGCCGTCAGAGAAGGGTTCGCCGAGGGCAGGTCGACCGTCTTGATCAAGGCGGAAAGGGGGGTGAAGCATCGGGAGGTATCGCGGGTGGCCACCGCCGCGGCCGAGGTGGAGGGTATTCAACTGCACCTGGCCGTACTGGAGGTTCAGTAGTGCGGAGGGGAGAGTGGGGAGTGGATAGTGGATAGGGGATAGGGGAGAGTGGGCGGTAATGGTGGTCGATCATCAATCATCAATCATCAATCATCAATCGATTCTCGACGATGGCGATTCAATTGCAGTGCCCCGGTTGTAAGCGGATGCTGACGGTCGACCGCCGCCGCGCGGGCGCGAAGGTGAAGTGTCCAAGTTGCGGCCGCGTGACAACGGTGCCGGAAACCGGCCGGGGGGTGGCTGGGGTCAACGGGCACCGACGCGAAGCGTTGGTCGGTGAGCCCCCAGCCCTCCGGCTTTCCGGGGGCTCGCTGCCGCTCGACCCCGGCCACCCGAAGCCCGAGGAGGTTTCCCCCGTCCGTTTCCTCAGCAAGAGGGAGTACGACGAGATGGACATGACCTCCATGGTGGACCTGACCTTCTTGTTGCTGATTTTCTTCATGGTGACGGCGGCCTACAGTCTCCAGAGGTCGATCGAGATCCCCCCGCCCGACCGGCAGGAACACGTCGCCCAGGCTAGAACCCTGGAAGAACTAGAACAGGACGACGATTACGTGATCGTGGAGATCCACGGCGACAATACGGTTTTTGTCGACCAAAGCCCGGCGCCCAGCGAACAAGAGTTGCTGGTGAGGCTGCGCGAGGCGCGTGAAGGAGTGCCGGGCAGTGGCTCGAAGGGTCCTTCGAGCCTGCTGGTCTTGGCCAGCGGTGAGTGCCGCCATGAGACGGTGGTGATGGCCCTGGACGCCGGCAATGCAGTGGGGATGGAGAACGTCCGCCTGGCTACCAGGGACGAGGAGGATTTTTGACGGCCGCCTCGGCGCGACCAGCGGTCGCGGCTTTGTGATTTGGAGCAATCCCACCGACGGGAAAGGCGATGTCTGAGACCTTCGATCCCTATCGCGCATGGCTGGGAATCCCGCCGGAAGAGCAGCCGCCGAACTATTACCGGTTGCTGGGGGTCCAGCCGCTGGAAGAGGATCCGGAGGTGATTGGCGCCGCCGCCGATCGGCGGGTGGGCAACCTCCACGCCGTTCAAACGGGCGAGCACGCCGAATTGGCTCGGGGGCTGCTGGGCGAGATCGCCTACGCCAAGGCATGTCTGTTGAACCCGTCGCGGAAGGCCGCCTACGACAAGGGGCTGCGCGAGAGCCTGGCGGCCAGAGAGGGGATAACCAGGGCGTCCGCGGAGGCCGAAGGCGCCCGCACGGAGCGATTCCTCGGCGTGCTCCAGGAACGAGACCTGCTGCCGGCGGACCTGCTCGAGGGGTTGCGGAGGCAGGTTACCCAATCGCAAGAGCCCGTCCCCGCCGAGGCCGTGGCCAAGCGGCTGATCGAGGCGGGACATCTGACGCCCGCACTGGCCGAGCGTTTGCTGGCCGCCGGCTCGGAAGGGGTTTCCCCACCTGCGGCACCTCCCCCGAAGAAGCCCGGCGACGAACCTCGCCCGACACCGCCGCAGGCGTCGGACGACGACCTGCAACTGGTTCCAGTGGATGACGGTCCGGGAGGAAGGGTGAGGCGGGCCGCCCCGAAACCGGCGCTGCCGGAGGAGAAGCCCGGCCGTGAACTAGGCCCGGCATCGCCGCAAGCGTCGGACGACGACCTGCAACTAGTCCCTGTGGATGACGGCCCGGGGGGAAGGGTGAGGCGGGCAGGCGTGAGGCCGTCACCTCAACAGCCGGCAGAGCCACCCATCCAGAAGATCGCCGAGAAGCCCCCACAACCGCTGGCTGTCGCCGCCCCCGGCTCGCTGGTGGAAGAGGAGTTCGCACGGCCGCAGGCGGGTGACGCGGGTGCCGCCGGCGTGGGACCGCTCGACGGGCTGATGGCCGACGCGCTGGCCGCAGGCGGCCCCCTGATGGTCGCGCCTAGAAGGACGCTTTGGCGGCGGCTCTTCTCCCCCAGAAGGTACCCCGGCCGCAGGGCCAATGTCTGGGATTCGCCGCTGTTGTTGGTCGGCGGCGGCATCCTGTTGACACTGCTCCTGCTGCTGATCGGGTTGGTGTTTGCGCTGAGCCGCCAGACGGGCGACGAGGCCCTGCGACTGGCCAACGAGGATTACCGCAACGGCTCCTACAGCCAGGCCATCTCCAAGTACAACCAGTATCTGCAGAAGTTCAGCAACCACTCGGGGGTCAGCCTGGCGCGGGTCAATTGCGGGTTGGCCCAACTGCGGCAGGCGACCCCCAAGGGGACCCGCGACTGGTCGGCGGCCTTGCAGGTGGCCGACGAGGTGCTCGATGAGATCGCCACGGAGAGGGAGTTTAAGCGGGCGGAAGGCGATTTGTCGGCCATTCTGTTGACGATTGCCCAGGGATTAGCGGCCCAGGCCCAGCAGAAGCCTACTGCGGCGCTGGTCGAGCAGACCAAACAGGCCCTGGCGTTGATGAGGAAGTACGTGCCGCCGTCGCTGCTGCGCGTCAAGGAGATCGCCGAGATCGAGGCTTCTCTGGCGCTGACGGAGCACGAAATCGCCCGCGGTGCCAGGCTTGCCGAGGCAATTGCCGCGATGAAGCAGCAGGTCGCCCAGGGCGACATGCAGCGGGCCTACGCGATCCGCAAGGCCTTGCTGAAAGACTACCCTCTGTTGGCCGACAATGAGCAGCTCAGCCGGGCGCTGATCGAGGTGTCCGCGGCGCAGCAGAAGGCGGTCCAGATCGTCCAGAAGCGGCAGGCCGCGGAGACGGGCGAGCCCGCCAGCCCACTGCTGGCCGATGTGGCCCTGGCCCGGCGAACCACCGCCGCCAGTGCGCCGGACGCGGCGGGCCAGGTGGTGTTCGCGCTGGCCGGCGGCGCCGCGTACGGCCTGGACGCGGCCAGCGGCAAGGTGCTCTGGCGCCGGTTTGTGGGATTCGACGGCAACGGGGCCAGGCCCAGCTTCCCGCCCACCCCGATTTCCCCGAAACCGGGCAGCGACGTGCTCCTGGTCGATGCGGCTCGCAACGAGCTGCTGCGAGTGGAAGCAGCTAACGGCCGGCTCCGCTGGCGGCATGCCCTCGGAGAGTCTCTCGACGCCCATCCGGTGATCGCCGCTGGTGAGATCCTGGTCGCCACGCGCTCCAAACGCCTGGTCCGAATCGACGCCGCCGACGGCAGCTCGTCCGGCTACGTGCAGATGCCGCAAGGGCTGCGGGTCGCCCCGGCGGTCGACGCTGGCCGCCAATTGATCTTCCAGGTGGCCGACCATTCCAACCTGTTCGTGCTGGCGTTTGCCGATGGCCGGTGCCGAGGCGTCGTCTACCTGGGCCACGAGTTGGGCGGCATCACGGCGCCGCCGGCGGTGGTGGGCCGTTTCCTGTTGATCGCCGAGAACGACCGCGCCCGAGACTCAGTGTTGCACGTCCTGGCGATCGAGGAGGGAGAGAAGGGGCTGTCGCTCAGCCGGGTGCAGCAGGTCCGGCTGAGCGGCCACGTCGACGTGCCGCCGGCAGTGGACGCCCAGAGAGGCAGGGCACTGGTGGCCACCGACCTGGGCGCCGTCTACCTGTTCGAGCTGAGCGGGACCGACGCCAAGCAACCGCTGCGGGCGGTGGCCGAGGCCGCACCGGCGGGCGACGAGCGCCTGGTCCGCTTTTCCTTGTTGCAGGCCGACTACGTCTGGATCGCTGGCACCGGGCTGACCCAATACTCGATCGACCTCTCCCGCCGCCGGCTGGCGCCCAAGTGGACCGGCGATCAAGCCGGCGCTGCCCAGCAGCCCCTGGCGGTCATCGGGGGGACGATCTTCCACGTCCGGCGGAAGCGCGGAATCCCCGGGGTGTTCGTCTCGGCGGTGGCGACGGGCGAGCAGCCAGGGGGTGCCCAGCCGCTGTGGGAAACCCATCTGGCCGTGCCGCTGGCCGGCGAACCCGTCGTCGATCCCGCGGCGGGCACGATCACCGCCGTCAGCTCGGTCTCCGGCGTATACCAGGTGGAGGCGGCCGGATTGAAAGGGCAGCAGGTCTTGGATCAGCCGGACGTCACGTTACAGGGCAGCCAACTCCGGCAGCCTATTGGCCACGTGATCCCGCTGGAGGGCGGCCTGCTGGCCATGACCGTCGGGGAGGGTTCGGATCAGATTGCGGTCTTCGACCCCCAAGCGGAGTCGAAGCAACTCCGCTGGCTCAAACTGCCGGACGTGCTGGCCTGCCCGCCCATCGCGTGGGCCGGCGGATTGCTGGCCCCCTGCAGAATCGGACAGGTGTTTCTGCTCGATGCCCGCAGCGGCAACAATCAGACCGAGCCCTTCCAGCCGCGGCTGGAGGGCGGCGTCGAGCTTCCCTGGCGTATGCCCGCCGACGCCGGGAAATACGGGGCCGTGTTGGCCGACGGACGCACCGGGCTCTACCGCGTCCAGATCGAGCCGCAACCCAAGCCACACCTCGAGGCCCGCGACCGGCACACCCTGGCTGAGCCGATCGTTTCGCCGGTGGCCGTGGTCGGAAACGTGGCCTACGCGGTGGATGCGGCCGGGGCGCTGGCCGTCTTCAAGCTGCCGGGGCTTAGCCGTATCCAACAGTCAGGGCAGCCGCTCGGTGGTCGTTGCGTCTGGGGACCGCGGCGGGTTGGTGGGTGCGTAATGCTCTCGACCGACGACGATCGGTTGCTCTGCCTCGACGGGAGCGGAGAGCTTCGTTGGCGGGTGCAACTGCCCTATGGTCCGCTGGCAGGGGCTCCGCTGGAGGCGGGCGGTCAGTACATTCTGGCCGCGCTGGGCGGCGTCGTCTGGCGCGTGGAGGCCAAGACCGGCCAGGAACTCGGCAAGATCGACACCGGCCGACCGCTGGGGACCGGTCCCGTGCCGCTGGGCGAGCAGCTCCTGTTGGGCGGCCGCGACGGCAGCCTGCTGGAAATCGAACGGCCTTGAACCATGCGAACCAGGGCACGGCATGCAGCGGTGACCAGACGGCGGGCAAGCCCGCCCGCTAAACGGCACGGTGATGGCCGTAACCCCGCCCGAAAGGGCGGGGACCCACAGGGGTGCAACCGGCAGGCCCAACCCTCCCGGGTGGGGCTATTCTCATGCCCGCTGAAGCTCTTCGCGACTGCCTTCATCGCCCTGATCTGCTGCGACACTCTGGCGGCGCAAGAGCGACTCTTCGAGCAGGACCCGTTCGACCAGATCACGCTCGATGGGGCCAACCAGAACGCGGTGCTGAAGGTCAAGCCGCTGACGCTGCCCGGCGGGCGCCGGCTGCCGGAACCTCTCCCCCGCCGCGGCACGCTCCAGGTCCGACTCCTGGACGATCCCACGAAGAACTACGAGTTGGCCTGGCAGTCGGTCGTGAAGGTGGAGCTGTTCGAGCAGATGGTGCTGGCACAGGGCGTCGCGCTGGTGGAAGCCAAGCAGTTCGATCAGGCGTACGATTATTTCCAGTTCCTCGAAGCAAACCATCCGGAACTGCCCGGCCTGGGCGAGGCCGTGCAGGAGTACCTCTTCCAGGAGGCCGGCGCGCTGTATCAAGAGAAGGAGTATGACGCGGCGCTGGCGCGGCTTCGGGAGCTGTACCGCCGCAATCCGAAACGTCCCAAGTTGGATGCGTCGCTGGGTGCCACCACCGAGAAGCTTGTCGAGCAGTACCTCGCCCGGGATGACTATCGCGCGGCTCGCGTGCTGCTTGGCAACCTGGCGGCCTGGTTTCCTCAACATCCGGTGGTGGTCCAGCGCGAGGGGGGGCTCAAGCAACGGGCCACCGCGTTGTTGGCCGAGGCCCGCGCTGCGACGCAATCCGGCGATCTGCGCCAGGCCGCCCAGCTCAGCGACCGCCTGATCGACGTCTGGCCCGCCCTGCCCGGCGCCAGGGAACTGGCCGAGACGATTCACCAGAAGTATCCCCGCGTGGTGGTGGGCGTCAGCCTGCCGGCGGCCGACACCCAGCCCGGCCGACTCAACGATTGGGCCGCCCAACGCAGCGCCCGGCTGGTCTACCGGACGTTGACTGAGTTTGTGGGCCCGGGCAGTGAGGGCGGGAAATACGCCTGCCCGATGGGTGAGCTGACCATCGAGGCCCTCGAACGCCGCATCACGCTGCGGATCCAGCCGGATCTGCGGTGGTCGTCCGGCGAGGCCACCTTGACCGGCTACGACGTGTCGCGACGGCTGCTGGCCATGGCCAACCCGCAGGACGCGGCCTACCTGCCTGCTTGGGGTGAACTCCTCGGCGGCGTGGCAGTGGCGGGCGTGTACCAGGTCGACGTGCAGATGCGCCGGAGCCACGTCCGCCCCGACGCACTGTTGCAGACGATTGTCGTCCCCTGTACCGCGCCGGCCGTTTCCAGCGGGCCGCCGCTGGGCAACGGCCCGTACGTCGTCGGCCCACGGACTGCTGACGAGACCCGCTATCTAGTGAACGCCCGCTACTCCGCCGCCCAGCCGGCGCAGCCGCAGGAGATCGTCGAGCGCTGCTACGCCCGCGGGTCCAGGGCGATCCAGGCGTTGCGGGACGGCCGGATCCAGGCACTCGACCGGCTGGACCCTTGGGACGTCGAGGCAATCCGGCGGGACGAGAGCCTGGTGGTGGACTTCTACGCCATGCCGCTGGTACACTGCCTCGTTCCCAACATGCGCCGGCCGCTGACGGCGGATCGGACGTTTCGCCGCGCGCTGGTCTACGGCATCAACCGCCAGGCGATCCTCAGCCAGTTGCTCGGCGGCGCGAAGCTCCCCGGCTGCGAGGTCCTCGCCGGCCCTTTCCCGGCCAGGCTCTCCCTGGATGATCCGATCAGCTACGCCCGTGACCCCGCCATCGAGCCTCGGTTGTACGAACCGCGCCTGGCCATCGCGCTGGCCGAGGTCGGCCGCCGGGAGGTACAAGCCGCGCAGGACAAGGCGGTGGGGGGCCAGGGGTCAGGGGGCAGGGATCAGGGGTCAGGGGCCAGGGGCCAGGGGGCAGCATTCAGCATTCAGCATTCAGCATTCAGCATTCACCACCCGCTGGTGCTGGCCCACCCGCCTCACCAGCTCGCCCGGCTGGCCTGCACTTCCATCCAACGCCAACTCGCGCTGATCGGCGTCCCCATCGAGCTGCGGGAGCTTACGGGCGGGGCACCGCCGCAGGTCCCCCAGGACGTGGACCTGCTCTACGCGGAGCTGGCGATGTGGGAACCGCTGGTGGACGCGCCGCGGCTGCTGGGTGAGGACGGCCTGGCGGCCGGTTGCAGCCCCTACATGAGCCTGGCCCTGCGGCAACTGCGCCAGGCCGCCGATTGGCAGCAGGTCCGCAAGATCCTGCACCGCATCGACCGCCTTGTCCACGACGAGGTGGCGGTCGTGCCGCTGTGGCAATTGACCGAGCACTTTGCCTACCACAAGAGCCTTCAGGGCGTCGGAACCCGACCGGCCACGCTCTACCAGAACGTCGAGCACTGGCAGCGTGCCTTCCAGTACCCGGCGGAGTGAAAGCGGAGAGCGCAAATGGGAACGGGAATTGGAAATTGAAAATTGAAGATTGGAAATTGAAAATTGAAAATAGGCAGTTGCTGCTCCTGGGCTGCTGGGGCCTGGTCTGCCTGGCCCTTGCTCCGCCCGCGGCGGCCCAATCGGTCTGGGAGCTGACGCCCTATCGCATCCAGGTGCTGGTGGCCTTTGCGCCGGCTCCCGAGCTGACGCCGCGTCTGCAAACCGAGCTGCTGGCGGATCTGGCGGAGCGGGCGGACTCGCTGGTCGGGGCGGCCTGGATTATCACGGTGGCCCCCGCGCCGCCCGCATTGCAACCGACGCTCATCTCGGCGATCGAGAGCGTGCCGATCGAGTCTCTTCCCCAGCAGTCACCGCAGGCCGACAAGGTGATGCTGCTGGCAATCTCGCCGGCCGTGGACGGCTGTCGGGTAACTGCCCGCGAGTTCGACGTCCCCACACAACTCTTCAGTGCGGCCGTCTCGCGGCCGGTGTGGCAATTGGGCAAGCTCTGCGACGAGGCCTTGGCGGCGGTCTTCGAGGCCTTCGCGCCGTTGGCACGGATCGAGAGCGTGGAGAAGGAACAGGTGACGTTGCGGCTGAAGGCGGCGGCGCTGCCCCTGCGCGACCGGCAACTGTCGCTGGTCCAGCCCGGTGACGTGTTCCTCCCGGTGATCCGCTACCAGGACGGCGAGGGAAACCTCCGCAAGGATCGCCGGGGAATCGTCATCCGGCCGAAGCCGGTTCCCTGGACGTTCTGTACCGTGCGGCAGATCACACCCAGCCGGCTGGAGTGCCAGTTGCACTCCGGGTTGCGCAGCCCGTTGAGCGGTCGCCGCCGCGGTCGGGTCCAGCAGTTGGCGCTGGCGGTGGTCCCACCTCAACAACCGACTATCTTGACGCTGCAATCGCGATCGGAGCCGAAGCAGGCCCTGGCCGGCTACGAAGTCTACGCCCATCCACCCGACGCCAAGACGCCGGTGCTGCTGGGCCGGACCGACGGGCAGGGGCGGATCACCGTGCCGCCGGGCGACGGTCCCCTGCGGGTGTTGCTGGCCCGCAGCGGCGGAGAACTGTTGGCCCGACTGCCGATGGTTCCGGGCCTCCAGGCCGCCTGCACGGCGGAGATCGCGGCCGACGACCCGCGCTTGGAGGCCGAAGGGTTGCTGAACGGATTGCGGGAGGAGCTGGTCGACCTGGTCGCCCGCCGGGAAGTGTTATTTGCCCGCACCCGCGCCCGCATCAAGGCCGGCCAATTCGACGAGGCAGAGGAGCTGATCGGCCAGTTGCTGCGGCTGGAGCAGTCGCAGCAGGAGTTGTCCAGGACGCTGGCCGCTCAACAGCGGGGTATCCGTGCCGGCGATCCCGTCGTGCAGCGCGAGATCGACGCGCTGTTTGGCGACACGCAGAAACTCCTCAGGACGCAGCTCCACGCGGAGGCCGTCGAGCGACTCCGCGAGGAGCTGCGCACCGCCCGCAGCACGGCCAAATCGTAGTGCCCATGCACGTCGTCCTCTACCAGCCCGAGATCCACCACAACGCCGGCAGCGTGGGCCGGACCTGCGTGGCCGTGGGAGCCAAGCTCTGGCTGGTCCGACCGCTGGGGTTCAGGCTCGACGATCGGCGGCTGCGTCGGGCGGGACTGGACTACTGGCAGCACCTCGAATGGGAAGTGGTGGACGATTGGGCCGCGCTGTGCCGTCGCCTGCCCGACCGCCGGCCCTGGTTCTTCTCCAAGACCGGCAGCCTCTGCTACACCGAAGTGGAGTACGAGCCGGACGACGTGTTGGTCTTCGGCAGCGAGTCGCAGGGTCTGCCGCCCACGATGCTCCAATCGAACGCCGACCGCTGCCTGCGGATCCCCATCCGTGGCGAGGCCCGCAGCCTCAACCTCTCCGTGACCGTGGCCGTGGTGGCCTTCGAGGCCCAGCGGCAGTGGACCCGTTAGCCGCCGTGGGCCTCAATGGGCTTCCCGTCGGTATCCTTCCAAAGCTCCCCCGGCCGGAATGAGTGGTACGTCTCCGGCTTGGGCTCCGCAGGCTGGCAGTCCGGCGCGCCCCACGGCAAGGACAATCCCAGGACCCCAAGAATGCACGCCCTTCGCATGGCGATTCCCCTTTTCTGTTAGCCACTCGACGGTGGACCGGCGGCCGCCCGCCCGCTATCATGCGCGATTTGCCCCGTGGCGTCGACCACCTTCCCACGTGGTGTGTGACAAGTTTTCCTGGCAACCTGGTGCTTGGGGTGCCTGGGGTCGAGCGGAGCGAGCCCCCAGGTAAACCTGCTGGGGGCAGCCTCCGGCTGACCACCAGCCACCCACGCGCGCCAGGAAAACTTGGCACACACCCCACGTGCGATCTTTCTACCTGCCACACAGGAGCCCCGCTGGTGCCCACCTTTTCTGCTGAAGCGCTGATCGAGTTTGCCACCAGACTGCTGACCGCCGGGGGGGTAGGCGGCGAGGAGGCGGGGCTGATCGCCGGGAGCTTGGTGGGGGCCAATCTGCGGGGCTTCGACTCGCACGGCGTGATGCGGATCCCGCAGTACCTCAGCCAGATCGAGAAGGGCGAGATCGTGCCCGGCGCCCAGTTCGAGGTGCTGCGGGAAACCCCCGCGCTCATGACCACCGACGGGCACTGGGGTTTTGGCCGGGTGCAGGCGGGGCGGCTGATCGAGCGGCTGATCGCCAAGGCCCAACGCGGCGGCGTGGGCGTGGGCACCATGATCCAGTGTGCCCATACCGGCCGGCTGGGCGAGTATTGCGAGATGGCCACCGCGGCGGGGCTGATCGCCATGGTGATGGTCAACAACCACGGGGCGGTTCGGCGCGTGGCCCCGCCCGGCGGCAAGACAGCTCGCCTGAGCACCAACCCCATCGCCGTGGGAATCCCCCACGGCCAGCAGCCGATTGTGCTGGACTTCTGCACCTGCGTGGCGGCCGAGGGCAAGGTGCGGGTGAAATGGATCGCCGGCGAGCCGTGTCCCGACGGGTGGCTGCTGGACAGCGAGGGCCGGCCCACCAACGATCCGGGCGACCTGTACGCCGACCCGCCCGGCACAATCCTGCCGATGGGCGGCAGCCAGCCGTACAAGGGATTCGGCCTGGGACTGATGGTCGAGATTCTCACCGGGGCGCTCTCCGGGGGAGTCTGCGCCCGCGAGATCCCCATCAATCCGATCGGCAATTGCGTGTTCATGCTGGTGCTCGATCCGGCCCATTTCGGCGGCAGCGAACACTTCCGTTCCGAAGTGTCGCAACTGACCGAGTTCATCCGCAGTTGCCCCCGAATCGAGGGGGTCGATGAAATCATTCTGCCCGGCGATCCGGAGCGTCGCAGCCTGGCCCGGAAGTCGGCCGAGGGCCTCAGTTTCGACGAAGGAAACTGGACCAAGCTGGTCAAACTGGCAGAGGAGCTAGGGGTGGATCTGCCTGCCGAGTGAATTCCCTCGTCGGCTGGTTTTGCTTGCCGGCTCCCCTGCGGCGCGGTAGACTCCATAGGTAGGTCTGTCCAGGCAGGATAGGGTCTTTCTAATCAAGAGGTGGGACGATGGCCGGCAACCTGCGTGCGGCGCTGGGTGCGTTGCTGGGAGGGCTGCTGAGTTGGTCCATTTGCGGGACGGGCCTGGCCCAGGACGTCCCTGCCCGGCCAGAGGTGCTCCCTGCCCCAGCCGCGACTGCTGTACCCCAGCAAGATCGCCCGCAGGTAACCTATGGTCCCTTGCAGGCCGGCCAGGATGCCTATTGGATGGCCGAGCAGGAGCGGGCCTGGGCAGTCCAGCGGCAATTGCAGTTGGCCCAGACCGCCTGGTGGTATACTGCCTGGCCGCCGGCCTACGCGGCGGGCGGGGCACCCACTTATGGGTCCGGCGTCTATGCCTACGCGCCGCTGCGAGTCGGGTACCCACTTGTGGGTCGGCGGGCGTATCGCTACGGCTACTGGCCGGCGCCTCGGCCATGGCCGTATCTCCCGGCCGGTGTGTACGCGTATCCCTATTCCGCCTGGGTGGCGCAGCCGACGGGTTACCAGCAGATCTGGGTCGGTCCGAACAGCTACGTCTATCGTCCGTACTACGGGCCACCCGCTCCGCCGCAGACTGTGCCGGCGCCTATGGCACCCTCCGCAGCCGTGCCGGCTTTGCCCTCGACGCGCCCGCCGCAGCCGACGCCCGGCGCTTTCCCGCCGGAGAGTCCCTCAGGGCCGGCGCTGAATGGGCCGTTCCGCCCGATCCCCGAGCCAATCCCCCCACCGCCGGCCGAGCCTCCGCCGGAGTAGCCTTGAATCCGAACGCAATTCCGGACCGGGCGGGTGGCGCTGCTGGCTTGTCCAGCAGTGCTGGGTGCGCCGGTCCGACCCGTGAACGGGGGCACGCCCGGATTAGGGATTGCCGCGGGGTAGCACTGGCGTCTCGCCAGTGCTGGGTGAGTGCATGACGCCGGTCGCGTGGCCGGCCAGTGACGCCAGCTTGACAAATCGCGGTTCTCCTGCGCGAATGGATGAACTCGATTCGCCACCCGACCTCTACGACCTCTCTACTGCAAGGCGATGGTGGTATTGGGCCGAGGGCAGGTTGCTCAGACGCTAATCACTATTTCTACAGCAAGGCTTTTGCTCTTGAGTCGTTTCGGGCATTTGAGACATATTGGCTCGACGATTGGTGGTTCCTGACGCCTGACGAGCGTCTCTCCGAGGTGGCCGCCATCCTGGCCGCCGGCGTCCTGCGGCCGCACGGCCGGGCGGCCTGGACCGATTGTAGCGGCTATGCCGACAGGCAGCTCTTCGGGCGGCGTCAGACGCGTGTCCTGCCGGGAAGGCCGTCGCCGTAACGTCCAAACCACGCTCCGTCGCAAATCCTCACTTGAGCGTTGCCCAATTGCGACCTATGTAATCTCAAGGGTCAAGGAGGCCCTCGGGGGCACACTCGTTGCGCACGAGGCAGGGGAATAGGTGACTGTCGAGGACCAAGAGTTGGGTCTCGGGCGGCCGCCCGAAGCTCGCACCCTGGCGGGAAGCGTCTGCATGAAGTGCAACTGCGGCCGAGGCGCCTTCAGTCTCATCGAGATCTTGATCGTGATAGCCTTGATGGCCATCCTGGCCGCCACGATCATCCCCCAGTTCGCCGACAGTACGACCGACGCCAAGACCAGCGCCATGAACTCCGACCTGCACAGCCTGCACTCCAACCTCCAGATGTACAAGGCCCACCACGGAAACTACCCGGCCACGCTGAAGGACCTGACGGTGGCCAGCCCGGCCGGTTACGGTCCGTACATCGACGCGGTGCCGGAGAACCCGTTCAACGGCAGCGCCGCCGAGGCGGCCGTGGCTTCCGTGCCCACCGGACCCAGCGGCAGCGGGGACGGTTGGCTCTACATGAAGGCCACCGGGCAGGTCTGGGCCAACTGTGCCGAGGGCTTCAAGTAAACGCCGGCAGCGGACGGGGCCCCGGCAGGGATAGCCGCAGGGCCGGCCGAAGACCGTTTGCTTGACCTGCGGTGACCGTCTGCTATCATCGGTGTCGCTGCCCAGTCGCGGCAAACAGGATGAAACTCCGGTCCGCCGCACACGTAGAAGCACACGTAGAAGGAGGTCAAGCCATGAACGAGCGGAGGCGTCGTTTCTCTCGGCGGAGCGTGTCCGTGCAAGTCGGGGTGTGCCTGACGATGCTCTGCGTGCCGATCCTGTCTCTCGGTGCCGGCGCGCCGGTGCAGCCCTCCTCGTCGGGCCCCGACCGCAAGGTCTGGATTCCCGCGATGAAACAGGTACACGCGAAGTTCAAGGGCCAGAAGGGCAGCTTCGCCGAGTTCGGCGATTCGATCACGGTGTCGCGGGCGTTCTGGTTCACGATGCGGTACCACGCCGAGAAGGGCCCGCCGGAGATGGTCAAGGCCTTCCAGCTCGTCAACCGCCACATGCTCGAGGACTGCTGGGACCGCAAGGGCCCGGAGTACGGCAACGAGGGCCAGATGACCATCCGCTGGGCGCATGAGAACGTGGACACCTGGTTGAAGAAACTCAATCCCGAGGTGGCCAACATCATGTTCGGCACCAACGATCTGGACGCGCTGGAGGTAGCTGAATACGAAACCAAGATCCGGCAGGTGGTGCAGAAATGCCTGGAGGGCGGCACGATCGTGATCCTCAACGCGGCCCCGCCCAAGCACGGCCGGGCGGAGAAGGCGGTCGTGTTCGCCGACGCGGTCCGCAAGCTCTCCCGCGAGCTGAAAGTTCCCCTGGTCGACTACCACGCCGAGATCCTCAAGCGCCGACCCGACGATTGGGACGGGGCGCTGGAGAAGTTCAGCCGCTACCAGGATTACGACGTGCCTACGCTGATCTCCCGCGACGGCGTCCACCCGTCGAACTGCCAGAAGTACATCGGTGACTACTCGCCCGAAGGGCTCCGCAACAACGGCTTCGGACTGTGGAGCTATCTGGTGCTGATGCGGTATGCCGAGGTGATTCGGGAAGTGCTGCAAGGCCCCTGACGGCGGGAGGCGGGGCCGATCCAGCGGCACGGGTGGCGGTTGGGTCTTTCACACGCATCGGGATGGGTGGGTGACAAGGTGAGGGGGTGACGGGGTGACGGACGTGCATCGGTTGCCTTTCACCCAGTCACCCCGTCACCCCTTCATCGCTGACGCCTTGGGTCGCGGCAGGAGGCCGCGTCGGGAACGACCGGCTGACTGTAACATGGCCAACCGGTGAATCAGGCGCAATATACAGAAAAGGGGAAGACGCGGCGTTCTGGGATGTATGGGGAGATTCCGATGACGTCAGCGTCCGCCCGCTAGTATCCTCGTGGACACAAGGAGCATTCGTGCGGGGTCACGTTTCCCGTCATCCGACCCCGCCCTGTGGCCGGCCCTCCAGATTCTATCGGTGGTGCACGAAATCCCGCGAACCTGGGCGTGACAGGGTTATCAGTCCCCGTTACAATCCCCCTGCGCCGACCCAGTCTTCGGTCGTCGCGATCCACCCGACGCCGGCAAACCTTCTACTATCGGTTTGCGAAAGTCGGCCAGGAATGCCATGCACAAGGCGGGAGTGGCTGGGAGTCCACTGGAGTCCACTGGTTTATGGCCGTTCGGGAATCGTGTAAGTCTTGACGGAGCGAAGGCAGCAACCGCCCGAGAAAGGTGCCGGCAGTGGCTTCCAACCTGGAGATGCAGCGTCCCGGCGCGCCGCCCGTTGACAGGCACGTCCATCTCTTCCGCACCGGTGGGACCGTCGTGCAGGGGGGACGTGCGGGCTCGTCGATCTGGAGGATCGATGCCGCCCACGAGTCCGCGCCCAGCGTCGCCCGATATCCCGAGAAACTCTCCCAGGAGGCCTTCTACTCCGTTGCCTACCCCCTGATGGTCCTCTCCCGGCGGCTGGAGGAACGGTTGCTGGAGCTGTTCCAGAAGGGATACGTGAAGGGCACGGTAACGATCAGCATCGGCAACGAGGGCACCACGGTGGGGATGGCGATGCCGCTGCGTCCGGGCCGGGACGTGGTCTCGCTGCTGCACCGCGACTTCGCCGCGCACCTGCTGTTGGGCTCGACGCCCTATCAGTTGGCGTGCCAGTATCTGGGCAACGTCGACAGCCCTACGCACGGCCGTGAAGGCAACGTCCACCACGGCGACGCCGCCAGCCGCCGTCTGCCCATGATCAGTCACCTGGGCAAGATGCTCAGCCTGGTGGTCGGCGGGACCTGGGCCGCGCGCCGCCGGGGCGAGGAGGTCTTTGGCCTGGCGGTGATCGGCGACGGCGGCAGCAGCACGGGCGAGTTTCACGAGGCGATCAATATCGCCTCCGTCCGCAAGGCACCGGTGCTGTTTTTGGTCGAGAACAACCATTACGCCTTCTCCACGCCCACCAGCGCACAGTACAACTGCCGGCAGCTTTCCGATCGGGCACGGGCTTACGGCATCTCGGGACGGACGATCGACGGTACCGACGCCTGGGCCGTGTATTCGGCCGTCTGGGAGGCGCTGGATGCCATGTGCCGGGAGCCTGCCCCGGCGATCCTGGAATGCGTCAGCCTCCGCCTGCACGGCCACGCGGCCTACGACCAGGCCGATTACGTCTCGGCTGAGGAGATGCGGCAGTGGCGACGCCGCGACCCCTTGCCCAGCACGCGGCAAAAATTCCGCGAAGTATGCGGTTTCTCCGAGGCCGATACCGCCGCCCTGGAAGAGGCGGTGGACGAGGAAGTCGGCCGGGCCGTGGCCGAGGCGCTAGAGGTCGCTCCCCCCGAGCCGCGCACCCACTGCTGGAAAGTCTACGCCGACTCGTCGCCGGCAGCCGTCAGACCGCTGAAGACCCCCAGGCTGAAGAACGGCAGCGCGGTCAACCGCGCACTCGACTTCATCCTGGCCAACAATCCGGACGCCTTCCTGGTCGGGCTCGACGTGGGAACCTACGGGTCGGCCTTTAAGACCTGCAAGGGCCTGATCGAGCGTTTCGGCCCGGAGCGCGTGATCGACATGCCGCTGTGCGAGTCGGGCATGGTGGGCTTCGCCCTGGGGGCCTCGCAGGTAGGCGCCCAACCGATCGTCGAGTTCCAGTTTGCCGACTTCTCCACGGAAGCCGTTTCGCAGTTGGGCCTGAACGCCGGGACCTGGTACTTCCGCACCGGCTGTCAGGCCCCCGTCCTGTTGCGGCTGCCGTGCGGCGGCGGGCTGACGTTGGGCGCGTTCCACTCCGGCGAGTACGAAGGCCTCTGGTCGCGGTTTCCCGGCTTGAAGCTGCTCTATCCCGCCACGCCGCAAGAGACCTTCGAGGCCCTGCTGGCCGGTTTCTACGATCCCAACCCCTGCCTGGTATTCGAGCACAAGCTGCTCTATTGGAGCCAGGACGGCGAGATCGATTTCGACGGCGACCTGGCGGCCGTTTGGAGACCGCGGCGATACACCGAGGGAGACCGCCTGACGCTGGTCGCCTTCGGCGCGATGATCCGCGAGGCGATTTCGGCCGCCGCCCGTTTCGACCGCGCCGTCGAGGTCTGGAACCCCTTTGTGCTGCAGCCGCTGGACGCCTCGCCGATCATCCAGTCGGCGCAGCGCACGGGCAGGCTGCTGGTGGTTCAGGAATGCGGGGCAGTCCAGGGGCTGGGTGATCGCGTGATCTCGCTGGTCCTCCGCCAGGGCCGCATCGCCTGGAAGTGTCGGCCGAGACTGATCGCCGCGCCGGACGTGCCGGTCCCGTTCGCGCCGCAACTGGAGTCCCACTGCCGGCCCAACGCGGAGAGAATCGCGGCGGCCGTCGAGGCCATGCTCGAGGAGCGGTAATGGATACGGCCTACTTCAGAATACCGCTTTATCTGCCCGCTCAAGCTGCGGCCGAGACCGAAGCCACGATCATCGAGTGGAACGTATCCGAGGGAGACCACTTCCACAAGGGGGAAGTCCTGGCACAAGTCGACAGCGCAAAGTCGGTCTTCGACTTCCAATCACCGTGCGACGGCCTGGTGATTCGGCGATATCACCTGGAGGGCGAGACGGTTCCGCTCAGTGAGCCGGTGCTGGAGATCGAGACGTGCGACGCCGGCATGAAAGACTGGATTCCGCCCGCCGCCAGCAGAGAACGACCCACCGCCCGGCAGCACACGGCGCCCGCCGTCGATTTCGGCGGCCAACATGCCGAAGACGTCGTACTGCGGGGCGTGGGTGGATATCTGCCCCGCCGCGTGGTGACCAACGCCGAGCTGGTCGAAGGCTTCCCGGAGATCTCCGAGCAGTACGTCTACCAGGTTACGGGAATCCGCCAGCGGCACTGGGCCGAGGAGGGCGAGAAGCCTTCCGACATGGCTTTCAAGGCGTCGCTGGAGGCAATCCGCAAGTCCGGAATCTCCACCAAGGAGATCGACGCCATCATCCTTTCCACCACCACCCCCGACATGGCCATGCCCTCGACCGCCTGCATCTTGCAGGACCGGCTGAGCCTGCGGTCCATCCCGGCATTCGACCTGAATGCGGCCTGCTCCGGCTGGCTCTACGCCGCCGCCATGGCCCAGGGAATGATCCGCAGCGGCCTGGCCCGCAACGTGCTCTGCGTCGGGGTCGACATGCAGTCGCTGCTGCTGGACAAGTCCGACCGAAACGCCTACTTCATCTTCGGCGACGGCGCCGGGGCCGCGATTATCTCGGCGGGCACCGGCGGGCATCGTATCCGGGAAGTCATCCTGGGGGCCGACCCTCGCGGGCTGTACATGGCCCGGCGGCAAGATCCCGGTTACAAGGTGGCCAACGGCCAGGGGGACGTCGATCCCTGGATTCGCCTCGATGGTCACGCCCTGTTCCGCCTGGCCGCCGATACCTTCACCGCGGTGATCCGCCAGGCGCTGGCCAAGACCGGCTGGAGCCCGGAAGAAACGCACTGGGTCATCCCCCACCAGGCCAACGCCAGAATCCTCAAGGCGGCAGCCAAGCGGAGCGGGGTGCCGTTCGCCCGCTTCTACCTCAACGTCGACCACGTCGGCAACACCTCCAGCGCCAGCATCCCCCTGGCCCTAGCCGAAATCGAGGAGAACCTCCAGCCCGGCGACCGGCTGCTCTTGTGTTCCGTCGGGGCGGGGATGACCACGGCGGCCATTTCCGTGCAGTGGTAGTGCTACAGCCCTAGATCGCGTAGGGTCAGTTGTCGCAACACATGGCCGCCACACCACTTGCGGCCAGAGGTTCTCAGTTATCAGTTCTCAGTTATCAGTTGTCGGTTCTGAGTTGTCAGTTCTGCGTTCTCGGTTTTCCGTTGCCCGGGGTCACAAACTGATAACTGAAAACTGATAACTGACCACTGATAACTCCATCTGGAACCATTGGAGCGCGGGACCGCACCCGCCGCTTTTCATGCCCACCGCCGCCTTTTTGCGACGTATATTTCCGCGGAGGGGCAGCCATGCGACTAATTGCTATCTCTCGCGCGGCGATACCGGCCGAACGGCTCGAACAGGCGGGTTGCCGTGTGATCGGCAAGGCCGCGGCCGGCGACACGTTCTTCGCGGTGCTGACCTGCCTTGACCCGGCTCACGGGCTCACGCCGCGGCAGATGGAGGTCTTGCGATTGACGGCCAGCGGCCTGACCGTCAGCGAGGTTGGCCGCACACTGCGCGTCAGCCGCAAGACCATCGAGCGCCATCTGCGGCACTGCCGGCAGCGATTGTCCGCCGCCAACGACGTGCAGCTCGGGGCGGTCGCGGAGCGAATGGGGCTGTAGCCTCGCCAAGGGATCCCCCGGCCTGCCTTCGGCCGGTGGCCGGGCGCTAACGACGCCCAACCATCCACTTCCGGCCCACCCGGCACTTCTCACCGCAGTGTGCCACTGCTTGACGTAAGGCAAGCAGTGACGAGGGGCTCAGCCGCGCACTGCTTCTGCGAAGCAGTGGCACACCTTGTTCTGCCGGAAGCATATCAAAGATCCTCGGGGAAAATGCTTGAAATCGTTCCCGCGGCATGAGACAATAGGTAGATCGTGCGGCAGTCTGCGCGCATGGGCGGGCGCTGCGGTGATCGGGCTGGCCGCGCGAGCCGGAACAGTCCGTCAGCATCCTGGGCTTTCTTGCCACTCTGAGGAGACTATCGAATGCGGCGCTCCGTCAGTCTGTCGATCTGTTGCCTGCTGGCCCTGGCACTCTTGACCGACCAGCCGGTCTTGGCTGTCGCCCAAACGGCGGCGGATTCCAAGAACGCCCAGGAGCTGAAGGAAGCGGAGAAGCCGAAGGCGGCCGAGGAGACCAAACAGACCGAAAAACCCCAAGACGCCGAGAAACCGAAACAGCCCGAGAAACCGAAACAGCCCGAGAAAGCCGAAGGGCCCACTGAAGCCAAGAAACCCCCGGCCCCCAAGCCGGCCACCCATACGGTCCAGAAGGAGCCGTTGAAGATCGAGGTCACGCTCGACGGTGTCTTCGAGGCCCAGGAAATGAGCGAAATCTCCCTGGAGCCCGAGGTGTGGACCACCCTGACCGTCGTCAGCGCAGTGGAGCACGGCGCACGCGTCAAGCAGGGAGACCTGCTGGTGTCGCTGGAGCGGGAGAAGATCGATCGGGCAATCTCCGACCTCCGCGCGGAGCACGAGACGTCTGACCTGGCGCTGAAGTTGGCCGAGCAGCAGTTGCTGACGTTGGAAAAGACCACGCCGATGAATCTGGCCGAACGCGAGCGGAGCCAGAAAGAGGTCCACGAAGACCTCGATTACTACTTCAAGGTCAGCCGCCCGATGGCGCTGGAGTCCGCGGAGTTCTCGCTGAAGTGGTCGCAGGAGAACTTCGCGTATCAGCAGGAGGAGCTGCGCCAACTGGAAAAGATGTACCAGGCCGACGATCTGACGGAAGAGACGGAGGAGATCATCCTCAGGCGGGCGCGCAACGACCTGGCCCGGGCGAAGTTCTCCCTCGAGCAGTCCAAGGTCTACCACGACCGCACGGTCAAGGTCCTGATGCCACGCGACGACGTCGCGGTCAAGGAGGCGGCCCAGCGGATCGAGCTGCTGTGGAACGAGACCAAGGTTGCACTTCCCCTGACGCTGAAGCAACAACGCCTGGCGCTGGAGAAGCTCAAGCTTCAGCGGGCCCGCTCCGAGGAGAACTTGAAGAAGCTGCTGGTCGACCGGGCCGCCATGACCGTCAACGCGCCCATGGCCGGCGTGGTCTACTACGGCAAGTGTGTGCAGGGCAGGTTCAGCGGTTCTCCCAGCGGGTCCAACAGCCTGCGTGCCGGCGTGAGCCTCATGCCCAAGCAGGTGTTGATGACCATCGTCAAGCCGCGGCCGATGGCCGTCCTGACCAGCGTCGGCGAAAGCCAGCTCCATCAAGTCCGCGCCGGCATCAAGGGGACGGCCGTGCCCACCGGCTACCCGGACGTGAAGCTCACGGCAATCGTCGAGCGTGTGGCGACCGTCCCCACGGGCTCCGGGAGTTTCGACTCGCGGATCACCGTGGCCCTGGATGAGAAGGCCGAGCCGCTGATGCCCGGCATGACCTGCAAAGTGACCTTGGTCTCCTACGAGAACAAGGAGGCCCTCACCGTCCCACCCAAGTGCCTGAAGACGGACGAAGTGGATGAGGAGAAACACTACGTCTACCTGTTAGACAAGGCGGGCAAGCCGCAGAAGCAATACGTGACGGTGGGCAAGCGGACGGCGGCGAAGGTCGAGATCCTCAAGGGCCTCGCCGAGAAGGACGAGATCCTGCTCGAGCCGCCCAAGGAAGAGAAGGGCTTAGAAGGAGAGAAGAAGTCGCTTAAGGACGAAGCAGAGCCTTCTCAGAAGAAGGAGGACACAGCCAAGGAAAGCCCGCAGACCGCCGCCGCCGGAGAGTACGCCGACGGAGAGTAGCTGCCATGTTCTCCCCTCGCCCCGCTTGCGGGGAGAGGGGCCGGGGGTGAGGGGGTTTGGGATAGGCTCTACGAGCGTGTGGCTGGGCGGCAGTCGCGGCGTTTTGCTCACCGACGGCAAGAGGCTCACGATGATCTCACGATGCAACTGGGCAGCCGTGCTGGTGTTGGCCTGCCTGCCGGTTTCGGCGGCCGAGCTAGGCCCGGTGAAACCTCCTGCCCTGGCCGTAACGGGTCCGAAGCCAAAGCCAGTCGTGGCACCGGCGGACCAGGCAATCGAGCAGGCCATCCGCCGCGGCGTGGACTTCTTGCTGAAGCGACAGAACAGCAACGGCTCCTGGGGCGCCGCTCGCAACACTCCCGGCGGGGTGAATCTCTACGCGCCGGTGCCGGGGGCCCACCACGGCTTTCGGGCCGCCACCACCTCGCTGTGCGTCTCCGCGCTGATCGAGACCGGCGGCGACCGCCGCGAGGTGGCCGAGGCCATCGACCGGGCCGAGGCCTGGATGTTCGAGAACCTGCCCCATCTCCGCCGCGCCGAGCCGGAGGCGATCTACAACACCTGGGGACACGCCTACTCGATCCAGGCCCTAGTCAAGCTGCTCGAGCGCCGTGCGGACGATCCGGACCGCCAGCGGCGAATCCGCCCACTGATCGAGCAGCAGATCGAGCTGCTGGGGCGCTACGAGTGCGTCGACGGCGGCTGGTGCTACTACGACTTCGACTACCGTACGCAGAAGCCGGGCGGATCATCCATCTCGTTCGTCACCGCCACCGTGCTGGTGGCCTTCGACGAGGCCCGGCAGGCCGGCTTCCAGGTGCCCGACCGGCTCACCGAGCGGGCAGTGGCCTCTATCCGCCGACAGCGCAAGCCGGACTTCAGCTACTGCTACGGCGAGTATCTGAAGTACCGGCCGATGTTCGACGTTAACCGTCCCGGCGGCAGCCTGGGCCGCTCGCAGGCCTGCAACCTGGCCATGCGGCTCTGGGGCGATCCGCTGGTGACCGACGAGGTGGTCGAGACCTGGTTAGATCGTCTCTTCGCCCGCAACCTCTGGCTCGACCTGGGACGGAAGCGCCCGATTCCGCACGAGTCCTGGTTTGCTGTGGCCGGCTATTTCTTCTACTACGGGCACTACTATGCCGGCCGGTGTATCGAGCTGCTCCCCGCCGACGAGCGTGCGCCGTTTCAGGACCAATTGGCGCACGTGCTGGTTCCCTTGCAGGAAAAGGACGGTTCCTGGTGGGACTACATGATGTACGATTACCACCAGCAGTACGGCACGGCGTTCGCGCTGATGTCGCTGGCCCGCTGCCGCAGGGCTGGTCACTGACCGATCTACTGGGACCGCTGGGGATTCTACACGTACCAAGCCCCCTTCATGCGTTGGGCAACCTCGCTCCTGGAAGACCATCACCACCTTCTGAGGTATTCGAGGGCGGGTGACAGTCTCGGACCGTGACCACAAAGGCCGGATTGCAGCCGAGCCATCAGAATCGTCAAGAGACGGCGTGCTACTCCCTGGTCGACTGGCTGAGACTATCCGCCCCCGGCAGCCGCGCGATGGGCGCTGTGAGGACGTGCGGATTGCGGCGCATGCGTACGGCCACGAACACCAGCAGGATGACTGCCCCGACCATGCCGCCTACGATCAGGAGCACGCCGGAAGACGGCTCGGGTACTTGGATGAGCACGGCCTGGGAGAACGGCGGCACGTGGATCTCCGGGCTTCCCACCGGCTCCAACGTCCAGTTGCCCACCAACGGATTCGGCTGGTCGAAATCCAGCTCAGCGCCTTCCCCGGGCACCGCCAGGGTGAAGAGCTCCGGGCGGTCGACCCGAAAGCTCTTGGCGTCGAAGTTCGCGTTGACCAGCCACAAACCCCAGTCGAACTTCCAAGACACGACGCCCTCGATGTCGATCTGTGGGTCGACCCCATAGACGCCGTCAGCCTCTTTGCTGGGCAGTTCCGGCACGCTGTTGGAGGGCTCGGTGCGGTTAAACCACTGATTCCTGGCAAACACGAAGGTCTCCGGCAAGCTCCAGTCGCTGGACTTCACGAACTGGCTGATATCGCCTTGCTCCCAAATGATAATATTGTCGGTGAACTCGCCATCCTGCGGCTTCAGTCCCGTGGTCAGGTCCGGGCTTTCCTTGGAGATCCGAACCACGCGCCCCCCGGGTCGGTAGATGACGTTGCGCCGGGCCCGGACGTTCCCGTCAACGTTGACGTAAGTCACCGGGTCCGGGCTACCGATGACCACGTTACCTTCCGCCACCACGTCGACGGCCGCAACCTCGTTCGGGTCCGGAAGCCAGCCGCCCAGTTGCAGCGGCCGCGACCCACCATGGACGAAACGATTAGCGCGATCCACGATATCGCGGGCGTTCTTGATCACCATGCCCTTGTTGTCCACTGGGAATTCATCCTCGAAGTAGGAGTTCTCAACCAGGCCGTGTTCAGAGCCGTTGAAGTCGATGGCTGCGCCCGTACCATTGCCCCAATCGACGATTTGGACGCGGTCCACGTGGAAGTAAGAAACGGAGGACAGCTTGATGCCGTCTTGATTGCCGTCCGAACCGACGTTGCGGACGATCAGGTTGCGCAACGTGATGTGCTGCGACTGCCCTTGCTCGTCGTAACCGAAAAGGATGCCGTTGTCCTTGGCGTTCTCAACGACCAGGTTGGCAACCGTAACGCGGTTGGCAGCATAGAAGCGCAGTCCCTCGTTACGGGAGCTCGCGTCGATTACCGCCGGATTGTCGGGATCCAGGCTGCGTATCGTCACGCCGGTCAAACCACTCCTGGTAATCCCTCCATCGTATGTGCCCGGCCGAATCAGAATCTCGTCGCCATCCTCTGCGGCCGCCACGGCCCCCTTCAGCGATGCGTCATCGCCAACAATGATCTGCCCGGCCCGACCGTGTCGTAACGCGCTGCCCGTGATGAACATGGTGACGAAGCCGGCGGCTACCAGGTATCGCATTCTCATGACTTGGCCTCCCACTCCAGACAATGGTTTCCCGAGTGCTGATTTCCTTGACACCACACTTACCGGCCCACATCCCGGAGACGGCCAGACGAAACGGAGGTGCGCCACCGCAGCCGTGAGTTGGTTTCCACAGAGTGACGATACACTTCCGCAAAACCCAGAAGTCGGCCCCTCACCCGCAGGCCACCCGGTGCCATTCCTTAGCCCAACCTTGCGGCGCAGTGGCGATCAACCGGAGGTGGTCCGCGTCCAGCCAGAGCGTCGCCAGCGACCGGCAGGATCACCACATTGTATCCGAAGCCTTCGCCCAACGACACTGTGCAGCAGGTGCCCTGGCTTTTTTTCCACATGCCGCCGTTGGAAGTCCGGCAATGCCGAACGGCCATCTCACCCGGCACAAGCCCGAGTCTAAGGGGCCCTGACGCAGAATCAAGGGAATCCGCCCCCAGGAATTCCTCCTCGTGCCGCACGAGTGCCGCACGAGTGTCGCACAACTCGCGTAAGTCCAGGCTGGGAGCCCCGCTAGGGCCTCGGGGCTCGATTGTCCTAACCCGTTGGCGTTTTTTGGCTTATATGGTCGTGCAACGATGCCGGGACTCCAGGGAATCCCTGCTCTTCGCCCGAAATCCACTGGAGACGACGCCTGCAAGTAGTCTCTCGCCTTGGAATACCACTTGTAGAGGGGGAGGGGCCAGACAGCTAGCCCTCTGGCACACCTCGCACGTCCCGTTGGCTATTCAGCGGGGCCGCTTGCAGCCCGCTCCGACGTGAGCCAGGACTCGAGAAAGACGGGCGGCAAGCCGCTGCGCGAGACTCGTCAAGTCAAGTGTGTCGGACCACCAACCGGTGCCCGACTTCTCATGGTAGCTCGGGCGGCTTGACGATCGGATACTCCCCCGAAAGCGCGTTGAGAAACTCCACCAGGTCCTTCTGGTTCGCCTCCGTCAGCTTTGCTTCACGGACGGCTTTAAGCATGATGGAGAGGTTCGGGTTGTCCTTGCCGCCGGCGGCCATCAGGGCCACCGCGTCTTCCAGTTTCGGCGCGCTGCCGTCGTGGAAATAAGGCCAGGTGTTGGCCACCTCACGCAGCGCCGGCACGCGGAACTTGCCCAGGTCGCGGTCGTTGCCGGTGACGACCTTACGTCCTTCGTCGGGCTTCTCCTTGTCCATTCCTACGCCGGCGTTGAAGTATCCGCCGTTACTGAAGGTGGGCGGAGCATGGCAGGTCGCGCAGCCGGCGCTCTCAAACAAGTCCAGTCCACGCTTCTGGGCCTCGTTGAGTGCCTTTTCGTCGCCCTTCTTGAAGCGGTCGTACGGCGAGTTGCCGCTTAAGATGGTCCGCTCGAAGGCGGCGATGGCCTGGGCGACTCCCTCTTGCGTCACGCCGGTGCCAAACACCTTCTGGAATTGCTGCTCGTAGCCTTTGAGCTTTGAGAGCTCCGCGATCATGGCGTCGAGCTTGTGGCCCATCTCGATGGGATTCTCGATCGGCCCCAGTGCCTGCTCCTCCAAGCTCTTTGCCCGGCCGTCCCAAAACTGCGCAGGGGCGTAGGCCGCGTTGATTACCGTGGGCGAGTTCCGCCCACCCACCTGCTTGCCGATGCCGGTACTGGTGGGCTCGTGCTCGGCCCAGGCCTTCTGGGGATCGTGGCAAGTGGCACAGGAGATCTTGCCGTCCTTGCTCAACCGCCCGTCGAAGTAGAGCTGCTTGCCCAGCTCGACCTTCTCGGCGGTCATGGGATTGTCCTTGGACACGGGCAGCGGCGGCAACCCCAGGGGGATCTTTGGCAGTCCAGATGCCTCGCCGGCACTGGGTTTCGGCGTCGGTTCGGCAGGCGGCTCGACCGCCGGCTTGCCACCTGGCTCAGTGCCCGGTTTGCTGCCAGGTTCAGCCTCGGCCTTGGTGCTCGGCTTGGCCTCCGGCTTTGCGATGGACTCGGCCGCCGGTTTGCCGAGGGGTTTCGCGGCGGGCTTCTCAGCCTGCTTGGGAGGTGCCGGAGGCGCGGCAACCGGCTGGCACCCCACCTGCAACGCCATCATGCACGCCACCAGGACACTCACACCTACCAGCCAGATATTATGCCTCGGTTTCATCGGGATTCTCTCCTCGTGCTAAATGGCCTTGCGTGATTCCGGGAAAAAGGGGACAGGTCCAATTTGCCGGAACGGCCCGAAGGGTGCTTCGCACAAATTGGACCTGTCCCCTTTTTCCTCCGGCAACACGGCCCGGGCAGAGTGACAGCCCATTCTATCGAGACGGGCAACCCCTCACAAGCACCGCCGCCATGAAAGAGCCGGCACGCGTAGTGCCCTACCGCGATTCCCGGGGATGTGTCAGAATGACGCCCGCAAGTAGTTCCTGTTGCGGAAAGTGGTTGTCCACAAGTGCGTTTAGCCGCGGCGGCCACGCGGCGGCCGATACGTTGGCGTCTTCCCTGGTTTCTGCCGCGTAGCCGCGGCGGCTAAACGAGCCACTCCCGGAATCGTGCAACTCTTTTTGCATCCGCCCCGCCAAGCCCGTCAAGGACAAAACCATGAAAAAACACATAGAGCTTATCCCCGAACCCCGCACCCCCGGCCCCGCACCCCCCAAGCGG
>Ga0315277_10002062_pt1 | contig 28285 bp, 7 predicted proteins | sample YL17G05_15_MG_FD_203695 | JGI IMG/M metagenome (GOLD analysis project Ga0315277, IMG submission 203695) | Sediment microbial communities from Yellowstone Lake, YNP, Wyoming, USA - YL17G05_15 | ecosystem: Environmental > Aquatic > Freshwater > Lake > Sediment | place: USA: Wyoming | collected... | reverse complement strand
GAGGCCGTGACGGTGTACGTCCCGACCTTTGTGCCCAATGTCAGCCCCGTCGAAGCCTCACCAAGCGCATTGGTGAGGACAAGGGTATCAGACAGCGTCGTTCCGACTGCACCGCTCGGCGTACTCGTGAGCGTGAACCGCACCTGCGCGCCTGAGAACGGAGTGCCGTACTGGCTCAGGACCGTAACGACGAACGGCTGACTGAGCTGAGCGGCCACAGTGTCTGTCTGCCCCTGGCCCGCGGTCAGAGCGATCGATGTCGGGACTGCTGCCGGAGGAGGCGGAGGTGGTACGCCGGTAGCTGTCACCGTGAACGTGATCGGGCTACCACTAAGTCCAGGCGATGCCGCCGTGACTGTGTACGCTCCAGCAAGGTTTCCGAGGGCCAGCACGGTCGATGCCTGGCCAGCCGAGTCGGTGCTCGCGGTCGTCACGCTGAGGCTTTGCCCTGTCGCTCCCGAAGGAGTCGTGGCAATTGCAAAGACGACATTCGTTCCGCTTATTGGATTCCCGTACGCGTCTCTTACTGTGACCAGGAATGGGAGAGGGAGGTGGCTGCTCGGGGCCGCACTCTGGCCGTTGCCGGAGGTCAAGGCGATATTCTGAGCAACCCTTTCATATCCCCTCGCCGGCCCAAGTGGATTTGCAGTGTCCGACGCAGTCCAGCGGCTGAACTGCTGAATGCCAGTCTTCGTAATCGTTCGGTGCGCTACATCCACCGTGCCCCCCTGCCGTCTCCAGGTGGCGCCGCTGTCGGGTGATCGCCACAACTCAAGTGTGTTTGGATCTTGACCGTCCAGCTCAACATCGGCATACTCGAACTCGAGCGTCGCGGTAAAACCTGCAGAAACCGTCGGCGCGATATCGTAGTAGCGCCGGATTGACTGCTTTCCCGTCACGGGAGAAGTGATCGCCCTCCCTACCGTTCGGACTACGGTTGTCTTGCCGGGAGCAGCTCCTGTCCATGATATGGTTGCACCGAGGTTTCCGTAATTCGACTTTCCGGAATGCCCGACAAGCTCGTCGGTCTTCTCGGCGACACCCTGCAGCAATCCCTGCTCATCCAAGATTCCGACCACTTGGACAACGGCACCCGGATCAGTGACAGCCGTAACTCCTGGCCCTATGGTCAGGGTACCATAGACCACCACACCAGCGCCGATCAATGTCTTGACACCGGAACCGCTCAGAACGAGGTCCTGATACTGCGCGCTAGGAATCGTCTGGCTGCCGCCAGAGAACTCATAGACACCGTTGTTGATCAAGGGGAGGCCAATCGCCTGATTCTTCACCATGATCTTTCCGGTGTTGTTGATCGTCCCCCTGTTCTTGAGGTCGCCAGCGCGGACGGAGCTGATGACAGAGACGAACATCAAGAACAGCAGCAAGTAGATCTTCCAGGGAGCCCGACTTCTGCGCCAGAGGCGCGTGAGCCTCCGGTTCATTCGCCAGAGGTCGTTCCGTCTTCGGGATCTGTTGTTCGTTCGTGTAACCATTCGAGTACCCATTGTTCTTACAAGATCAGATTTTCCCCACCCCAATCACCGCCCGCAGCCTTGGGCATCTGGGGTGACCACATCTGGGCCATGCGAAGGATTTGAACTACGTCAACGCCTTCGCCAGGCTCGGCGTGAACGGTACTCCACACTGTTTCGTCAATCATCTGATTCTTCTTCTTACCTTCCCCCCGACCTTCCGAAGGTCGCGGACGACACCAAGAGGACCTTCGGAAGGTTTGCGGGCGGAGAAGACTTGAGCGGAATCTTCCCCGGGAAATTCTCAATCATCAACTGCATAGCACATTGCCATGAAAACGCGTAACTCCGACAAGAGAGACCATTCCGGCAGCGGCAGTCGTTCTTGGAAGAGAAGGAGCCCCAATGGGGTCCCGCATTCGCGGGATAAACTCTTCCCAGCAACGCACCTGCCAACTCGAGCGACGTCGATCGACCTCTTGCCCCGACTGTCTTTGTCTCTGCCGCCTGAACAGGAGCACCTGATCTCTCGGCCTCCGCCTCCGTCGCTTCATCCTGCTGTGTGTTCTTCTCTTCATTTCCTGCTGTAACTCCTCACGTTCCTACCTCTACAACCTTCCGGAGTTTTCATGCGCTATTTCCTGGATCTTCGGAAGGATCCCCATCCATGGGGGCGGTCATGTCCCTGTGGTCGAACTGACAGCTCGAGCTTCAATATCGGACATTCTTATCCCGCACCCTTCTCCAGAGGAGAAAGACTTCCACCACCCATGCGATCGATTCTCGCGCTCGACTGAACCGCACGGGCGGACCTATGCGTTGAGGATGACCGATCGATCCTCTCCCTTGGATTTTCCCTTTTCTCGGTTTCGTACCGACCTGTCCAACGGCAATTGACGCGCGTGCGCGGACGAATCCTCTGGGCGGACTCTTCCCACTTGAGCTATCGCGCCGCTTCCGACGCAAGGCTCGAACACCAAGGATCGTCACCAAGCCTCTCGATTCCAGCCTGACCGGATCGAGCTCGTCTCTCCACGGCGGATCATCCCGCGCGGCGGCGATTTCCTCTCGACCGTTGTGATGGCCGCGAGGAGGATCACAACCGCTCAGCCCGTCAGCAGCTACTGTCCGGGCGGCCCACAGGGGCGGTCCGTTCCCCCCAGCCCGCAACTCCCCGAGTATCCGCGCTCCACGTCGAAGCATCTGACAGGACAAGGGTCCGTCAGATCCATCGCCTCGTCCGGGATGACCGCGGGGCCTGCTGCCTAGTCCATCGCTTCGGCAGCGAGGACCTGCCCGGCTCATCGCAGGACAGTCACATGATCTGCGATCCTCGATCGCGGATAAGTTGAGCTCCGGCGGATCAGTTCCGGCAACGGAGATTGATTCTCGAGGCCGGCTGAACCGCACGGGCGGACCTATCCCTAGCAGCCTTCCACTGCCTCGGCAGTGTGGCCCTGCACGCACGCTCACACTCCACCCAGGCGGTCCCATCCCCGTAGCCTTCCGAAGGACCCCTCGGTTCATTTCGCGACCCTCGGAAGGTTCTCCTGTCTCTGCGCGCGGCAGCGGTATCAGCCTGTCCCGCGGCCGAGGACCAGGACGTATGGTCATCGTTCGAGCTATCATAGAGCCTTCCTTCTTGTTCACACCTCACCCCACGTACACCTTCGTTCCCTCACACCGTAACACCCCACGCTCTACGATGCTCTTAGTAGACTCCAATGCTTCCTGTGTTCGTTAATATGCCATCGTTCTCCAGGTTTCCGTTCATACTGAGCGACCCGTTGTTCACCAACTCCGTCCCGGAGGCGATAGTCATGCTGATGGTGCTGATATTCGCCAGAGTCACCGTCGTGACATTGTTCGTCACGGTACCCGTCCCGCTTGACAAATCCATCCGGTTCGCACTGAAGGTCAACCCGCCCAAGGTCTTTGCCGCCCCTCCTGTGAACTGCAGGATGTTGAACGACTCAGCAAGGTTGGAGACCGCCTGCGTCCCGCTCGTCCCCGCAAACTGGAACGTGCTGCCAGCGTAGGTCCGCGTCCCTGTCCCCGGATCGATCGTGAAGTTACCCGCCACGGCCACTGTCCCTCCATTCGGGAAGGTCTTCGCGCCACTGGCACCCAGCCTCAGGTTCGCATACGTGACCGCTCCGATGTTCTGTGGTCCCGTGCCGTCATAGTAGAACATCCCCGCATTGGTGATGCCGCCGTGGAACGTCGCATCCCCTGCCACCTTGATCGCCGCGCTGTTGATCAACGTCGGAGTGTTCGTGGATAGGTCGAGGTTCCCCGCCGACACATACAGCGTGTCGTTCGTGTCCACCTTCAACTGACCGCTGGGCGCAAACGACAAGCCCTCTGCCGAGGTCTTCGTCCGGGCTGCCGTCGTTGCCCCGGTCAGCGTCAGAACCTTATACTGCGCCGGGATAATGCTCTGGTCCCGATCCCCTGCATAGTACACGGTACCGGAGGCCGCACTCAATGTGGCACTGTTCTGCTGCGCGTTCGTTGCTCCCAGCAGGTTCATCGGGAAGGTGCTCACCGCCAGCGAGGCAGAGTTGTCGATCCTCAACGAATCATTCACCGCGGTGCTGTCCGCCAGGGTCTTGGCACCGGCCTGGTCGGCTACCAAGGCACCGTAGGTCGTCGCAAGAACTGCCTGCGCGCCACCGTTGTACCAGACTCTGCCCCGGGTGGTCGTGAAGGTCCCGTTCGTGTTGTTGATGGTCCCAGCTATCTTGATCGTCGACAATCCCACTGTGCTGTCGTTGTCAATCGTGCAGCCCGCAACGTTGTTGGTGATGTTGCCAACAACCACTAGCGTCCCATTGCCGAAGCCGCCGATGTAATTGCGAATAGTATCGACGCGGGCTCCATCCGTGTTCAGAAAGTTCCCCGAACCACTCCCGTCCTTCGTCGTCGACAGCGTCCCGCTATTGAGGATCGTGCCGTGGCTTTCTCCTTTGTAGTTCTGGATCTCCTTGTAGGTGGCGCTGCCGGTGTTCCGGATAACTCCACCGTTCTTCAGTATCCCCTGGCCAAAGGCTATCCCGGAGACCAGAAAGATGGCCAGCGCGGTCATCAGGCCGCTTCGGATGAATCTTGCTGCGTTCATGACGTTGCTCCTTTTTTGAGCCAAAGGCTCATCAGCCTTCGGCTGAAAGAATGATGATTGGTGATTGGTAACGAGTGAGTTGATCTTACCGATCTTTTCCTCAGCGACTCTTGCTGCGTGTTGCGTTTCCATGACATTTGCTCCTTTTGCTAAGAGTGAATAGTAAATAGTGAACAGTGAATCGTCGGCTGCTCTTGCTCAGGGAGCGGCCAATTGCGGCTGCCACGCACTTCCGCCACGAGCGTCCCATGGACAAGTGCGTGCGACATCTCCGCTACGGCGGCCTGAATTGATCACTTCTCATGGGAACCTCCTTTCCGTTTGGTCAGTGGGCGTTGGTGAATTATTGAACCGAGATCGTTCCATTGTTTGTGACGATACCATCGTTGTTGAGATTACCTGCCATCGAGAGACTGCCGGTGTTGGAGATGGTGACCGATGCGCCCGCGCTCACGGTGATTCCTGCATTAATCGTGAGTCCGACATTGATCGTCTTCATACCGCTGCCGGAGAACTGCAGCGCGTTGAACGTCGTGCCCGTGCTTCCCCCGATAACCTGAGAGCTGCTGCCGCCGAACAGCACCGTGCTCGTGCCGCCGACGAATGACCCGCCGTTGTTGGTCCAATTACCAAGCACTGTGTGAGTAAATGATGCGCCATTGAGCGTGCTGCCGACATTGAGGATAACATCGCCATGGATCTCCATTCCTGCACCAACCGTGACAGAGGTGGTTCCCGACACCGTCAAGGTACCGCCGACCGTCAGAGGAATCGCTGTCGTCGTCTTCGTGCCGCTTCCCGACAGCGTCAGATTTCCATACGTCTCACTTGATACCGTTTGATTGGTCCCGGCATAGTTCGTCGTGCTCGATGCCGCAAAGGTCTTCGTTCCGATCCCCGTGACAGCAGCCATCGCGGAGGTCCCGCTCAGTCGGAACGTGGCACCGTTGCTGACGCTGAAGGATTGGTTGTTCGCCAGCGTGATTGCGAACCCTCCATTGGCAAACGTGCCCCCTAGAACGCTTAAGGAGCCGGCAACCTTCGTCGTAGTAATCGCCGAGGATAGAGTCACCGTCGCGGCGCCGTTGATCTCAAGATTATTGAACTTCACCGAGGCGCTGCCGTTGACCGTCTGTGCGGCGCTTCCGTTGTACTGGATCGTCGAGTTTACTCCTGGGATAAGTGTCCCCGGATTAAGAAAAGGATCACCAGCGCCCGAGAGCCGGACTGTGTTGAGACTGGCAAAGGCCAGAGCGAGGGTCTTGGTATTGAAGTCCAGGCTCGTCAGATTGAAGGTGCCGGAGCCAGCCCATTGAGAGTCCCTTGTCAGCCGAACAGTGACGCCATTCGCGTCGAAGGTGCCAGCGTTGCTGAAATCTGTCCCCGCAGCTCTGCCCAAAGTGATCGTGAAGGCTCCGCCCCCCTGGAGGATTGCCCCCGGATTGATCGTCAGGGTCCGAATCGTTTCCGTACTGACGTCGATCGTGACCTTGCCGCCTCCGGTGGTCGCGATGACCACGTCAGAGTTGTTGCCAGGCACAACGCCGCCAACCCAGGTGCTCGTGGCGCTCCAGTTTCCTCCGGTCGTCGTGCTGAAGATCGCCGCTCCTGAGTTGACCGTGATTGATGGGCTCGTGTTTGCGGTCTTCGACAGTTGCGTGACATCCGAAACGGTGAGGGTCTGGCTGCCGGAGGTTCCGAATGTCAAGGTGAAGGTCCGAGTCCCGTTTACCAGTGCAGCGTTCGGGGGCAGCGTCGCGATCGGATCGCTGGAGGTCATCGAAACGACGTCAGTGGCGGTAACAGGATTCCAGTTCGCGTCAACAGCCTTGACGGTGGCGCTGATTGCCGTGCCGGTAACTTGCGTCGAGGGTGTCCCGGCCTTCCCCGTGTTTGTTCCTGGAGCCGCAGTTTCGCCGGGCACCAGGAGCTGCAGCTTGGTAAATGCGCCCGGGCTGACCCCAAAGGAGGGGCTCGTATTCGTCGTCTTCGACGGCTGATCGATGTCCGAGGCTGTGAGGGTGGCTGTCCCCGCCGTCGTGAGGGTAACGCTGAGCGTCCGGGTACCATGCACGAGAGGAGCGTTGGCGGGCATCGCCCCATTCGCGTCGCTCGAGGTCACCCCGACGACATCATTCACATCCACGACGTTCCAGTTCGCATCGACTGCGTTGACGGTGACCGAGAACGACGTGCCTGCAGTCCGAGCGGACGCAGACCCGGTCTTGCCGGAAGGAGTGCCGGGAGCAGCTGCCTCGCCCGGCAGCAGGATCTGAAGCTTGGCGAACGCACCGGCGGTAACCGTGATCGCCGGACTCGTGGCGGCAGTTTTGGATGACTGCGTGCTATCGGAGGCGATGATACTCTGAGCACCGGCAGCGTTGAGCGTGACGGTGAGCGTTCTCGTTCCACCGACCAGCGCGGCATTCGCCGGCAGGAGAGCGCTCAGATCGCTGGACGTGATCGTAACGACGTCGGATGACGCGACGGGATTCCATTTCGCGTCAACGGCATTGACGGTGAAGCTGAAAGGGACACCGACCGCCTGAATCGTGGGCGTCCCTGTCTTGCCACTTGGAGTTCCCGGAGCCGCACTCTCTCCCGGAACCAGGATTTGGAGCTTCGTGAACGATCCGCGAACGATTGTGAGAGGGCTGCTTGCAGGACCTGTGACCGTCCCGTCGCTGACCGATATCGAGATCGTCTCGGCCTTGTCGAGAACCGTTGTGAGGGTTGCCGTGGACCGTCCGTTTGTGAAGCTAACCCCGGTCGTAAACGCTGCAGCGCCGGTGGCACCGCTGTAGGAAACAGTCTTCACACCACTGTAAGAAGAAACGATATTGAAGAACTGATCACTGGCTGTGATCCTAGCGATGTCGAACGAGACACCTGCCGTCTGATTCGCCACCGATGCCGTGTTGCCGGTGCCTTCCACGAACGTCTGCCCTGGGAGCGTAACCACTAACCGCACCATAGCCCCGGCGACCTCGGTCAAGGTTCCGAAGCTCGTGCTTTCATTCGTCACCCCCGTTAGCGAAGCGGTGGAAAGACTCGACATAGTGATATTCCCGCTTGCCAGCGGCGTGCCCATCCTCGGCCGCACGCGTATGTTCTGCCAGGTGAGAGCATCCCTGACGCCCCCGGTGCTCTTGCTCGTGACCGTGAAGGTGATCGTCGAGTCGGTCATCGACGTGACCGGGAGGCTTGTTCCGCTTGCCGCCCTGTTGATGTTCAGAGAGTCAGCTCCGACTCCGGCCAGGCGGTCGATCTGAACTCTGGGAGGAATTCCGCCGCTGTCAAACATGAATCCTGGGGGGATCTTCAGGATGACGGTTCCGATGTCGACATTTCCGGGAGTGCTCTCCGAGTATGCGGGCCCCGTCAATGTCGTGTACCCCCTTCCTGTGCTGTCGGCAGAGAGTGCACTGCCACCTGTGGCCGGAGCGACCTTCCCCGTGCCCACGGGGTTTACTGTGACAGACGAGCTCGTACCAGGAGTCTTCGTCCCGTCTGAGATATCAGATGAAGTGATTGTCGCCGACCCGGCACTGTTGAACGTTAGGCTAAACGTCTGGACGCCCGCAACGAGCGCGGCAGTCGCAGGCAAGGTGGCCGAGCCATTGCTGGAGGTGATTCCCACAATGTCTGTCACCGTGTTCACCAAGTTCCAGTTCGCGTCGACGGCATTGACCGTCAAGGTGAAGCCTGATCCCGCGCTCTGCGCCGTGGGCGAGCCAGTCTTTCCGCTCGAAGTCCCCGGAGCAGCCAACTCACCAGGCAGGAGGATTTGGAGCTTGACAAACGGTCCAACGCTGACAGTCACAGCCGGGCTCGTATTGAGCGTCTTGGTTCCGTCGGAAAAGTCGGTGGCCGTGAGGGTCTGTGTTCCCGCCGTCTTGAGAGTGACACCATACGACTTCGTACCCGCCACGAGCCTCGCGTAGGCCGGCAGTGCAGCGCTCACATCGGTGGTGGTGATTCCGACACTGTCCGTCAGAGTGTTGATGAGGTTCCAGTTCGCGTCGACGGCATTGACAGTGACGGTGAACGGAACACCTGCCGTTTGCGCCGTCGGCTTCCCCGTCTTTCCTGTCGGCGTGCCCGGCGCAGCCATTTCCTCAGGAAGGAGAATCTGGAGCTTCGCAAAGGCTCCAGCGTTCACACTGATAGCAGGGCTTGTATTCGGAGTTCTCGACGGTTGCGTGATGTCACTCGCCGTGATCGTGTGTGATCCGGACGCGGTCAGGCTCACGCTGAAGGTCTTCGCCCCGTTGACAAGAGCCGCATTGGCAGGCAAGGTCGCGCTTGGATCGCTGGAGGTGATGCCGACAATGTCGCTAGCACTCAGAAGGTTCCAGTTGGCATCGACCGCGTTGACGGTGACGCTGAATGCAGCTCCCCCATTCTGCGACGTCGGTGTCCCGGTCTTGCCCGAAGGAGTGCCGGGTGCGGCTACCTCCCCCGGCACCAAGAGCTGGAGTTTCGTGAACGCCCCCGGGTTTACGGTCAAGCTGGAGCTGGCGGGCCCCGTGATGGTGCCATCGGAAACGGTGAGTGTCGTCATTTGGGCCTTGCTCAGCGCAGTCATGAGTGTCGTCGTCGATTGACCGCTGGCGAAGCTGACCGAAGTCGTATAGGTGGCCGTACCGGCAGGCCCCGTGTAGTTCAGCGATTTGACACCGTTGTACGAAGTCGCCCGGTTTAGGAACTGATCAGTTACAGTGATCCCGGGGATAACAAATGACGTCCCCGCCGTCTGAGCCGTGGGCGTGCCGGAGTTGCCGCTGCCGGAAGTGAACGTCTGACCGGGCAGGGTGATCACGAGCTTGACCGGGGCGCCGGCGACTTCCGTGAGGGTTCCAAAGCTTGTGGACCCCGCCGTCACACCGGTGAAGGTAGACGTACCGGACGATGTAATATTGCCGCTCGCAAGCGGGCTGCCCGCGGTCGGGCGAACGCGGATGTTCTGCCACGTTAGCGAGTTCGTGACGCCGTTATTGCTTGCGGAAGTAATCAGGAAGGTAATCTGGGTGGAGGTGATCGAGCTGACCGCAAGACTGGTCAGGCTCCTAACGCCATTGATGTTCCTGCCCCTCCCCCCCTTCCCGCCAATCCTGGTGACCAATACGGTGGGAGCTGTCCCTTCCGTGTCGAATATGAACCCAGCGGGTACGTCCAGGACGATCGTTCCTACCCCTGCGTTGCCACTCGATGATTCATTGTATGTAGGACCGGTCAGCGGTGTAAAGGCGCCTCCTTCGTCATCGGCAGAAATGTCGTCTCCGCCAGTCGCAGAAGTCACGGTCCCGATTCCCGCAGGGTTCACCGTGAGGGTCGGGCACGTATTCGGCATCCTGGCTCCGTTCGTAATGTCCGTAGCGGTCAGCGTTTGACCTCCGGCAGTACCGAACGTGACGTTGTAGGACTTTGTACCGCCAGCCAGCGGTGCGTTCGGAGGCAATGTGGCGCTTGCATCAGTCGACGTGATGCCGATGACGTCTGACGAGCTTACAAGGTTCCAATTCGCGTCCACGGCATTGACCGTCACTGTAAACGATCCGCCGACAAATTGCGTTGACGGCGTGCCCGTCTTTCCGGTCGACGACCCCGGCAGCGCAGATTCACCAGGGACAAGAAGCTGCAATTTGGAGAAGGGGCCTGGATTAACTGTGATGGACGGGCTCACGCTGAGCGACTTCGAGCCATCCGTCACATCACTCGCAATGACCGTCTCAGCTCCTGCCGTTCTGAGCGTGATGCTAAACGTCCGCGTGCCCGAGGCCAGTAGCGCATCGCTCGGGAGGATGGCGTTCGGGTCAGTTGAGGTCATGCTGACCACGTCGCCAATGGTGTTGACCAAGTTCCAGTAAGCGTCAACCGCATTGACCGTAACTGTGAACGCGGAACCTGCAGTTTGGGCCGTCGGCGTTCCAGTGTTTCCACTTGCCGTGCCCGGAGCTGGCGTTTCGCCAGGTACGAGAATTTGGAGCTTCGTGAACGCACCTGGATTGACAGTCGTCGCCGGACTGGTGCTCGCCGTTCGAGCCGGTGTGGTCATGTCAGAGGCCGTGACAGCCCGAGATCCGGCCGTCTTGAACGTCAAGCCAAAAGACCCCGTACCGGAAACGAGCGCGGCATTCGTAGGGAGGACCCCATTCGGGTCGCTCGTGGTGATACCGACGACGTCGGTAGCGGAGCTCACCACGTTCCAGCTCGAATCCACCGCATTCACCGTGACGCTGAACGCTGCTCCCGCCGTCCGTGGCGCCGGCGTCCCGGCCTTTCCGCTCACCGTGCCGGGCGCAGCCGTCTCCCCCGGCATCAGGAGTTGCAACTTTATGAACGCGCCGGCGGAGACCGAGAAGGAGTTGCTCACTGCCGAAGTCAATCCCGTCCCGGACGCCGCAAGGTTCTTGGAGCCCGTTACGTTGATCCTCAGGTCGCCAAATGTTGCCACCCCGGTCGCATCAGTGTTCCGTGTCGTCGTACCGGCCAGAGTTCCTGTCCCACTGGACAGCGTCATAGTTACTGCGAGGCCTGCTGTCGGAACGGAGTTGCCGAACTGATCCCTCAATTGGACAGCTACTGCCGGTGCGATGGCGTTGTACGTGGATGTGTTACTCGGCTGCTGGATGTAGGCCAGTTGAGATGGAGCAGCGGGATTGACGGTGAAGATGCTGCTGCTGTCAGAGGCCAGGCCTGCGCTGGATGCGGTGAGGCGCTTGTTGGTCCCCGCGATGTTGATGCTCAGATCGTTGAAGGTCGCGAGGCCGTCGGAATTCGTCACCTGCATCGCGGTGCCGCTGAGTGCGCCGAATCCACTTGTGAGCGCGAGCGCTATGGAGACGCCAGCGCTTGACAGAGAATTCCCGAGGGAATCTTGAAGTTGTACCGTGACCGCCGGAGTGATGAAGGCCCCCGCCGTGGCAGTGGTGGGTTGTTGAACGAACGCGAGTTTCTTCGGCACTCCCGCCGTGGTGATGGTGAACGCGTTGCTGATGGCTGACTTCAAGCCACTTGACGAGGCGGTGAGCGCCTTCGACCCGGTGAGGTTGACGCTCAGATCATTGAAGGTTGCCAGGCCAGTTGCGCTTGTTGTGTGCGTCGTCGTTCCGCTCAGCGTGCCAGTGCCGGAGGAGAGTGTCAACGTCACAGCAATGCCTTGGGTATCGACATTGTTTCCGAAGACATCCTGCACCTGGACCGTTACGGGAGGCGATATCGTCGCGCCCGCCGCGGCGCTCGAAGGCTGCTGGACGAATACCAACTGCGCCGCGCCGAGGGAGGCGATTGTGAAACTACTACTCGCTGTGGGAGTCAATCCGGCGCTCGAGGCGGTGAGAGTCTTCGAACCCGAGAGATTGATGCCCAAATCATTGAAGGTAGCGACACCCGAAGTATTCGTCGTCCTCGTCGTCGTGCCGCCCAGCGTCCCGCTGCCGGAACTCAGCGATACTGTCACAGGGACACCCGAGGTTGACACATTATTCCCGAACGCATCCTGGAGCTGAGTGGTGACAGAAGGGGTAATGATGGCACCCGCGGCCGTGTTCGTGGGCTGCTGTACGAATGCCAACTGGCTTGCGGCCCCGGCAACGATGGAAAACGCTTCGCTCGTGTCGGCTGCCAAAGGTCCGCTGGCCGCTCTGAGGGTCTTCGTGCCAACCAAGTTGATTCTGAGGCTGTCAAAGGTCGCCAAGCCCGAGGCGTCCGTGATATTGGCCGTGATCCCACCGAGGGCACCCGTGCCGCTGGCGAGCGAAACCGTCACGGAAACTCCTGGAGTTGAGACCGTATTCCCAAAGGCGTCCCGCACCCCGACCGTGACCGCCGGGGTGACGTTGGATCCGGCGGACGTGGTCGTCGGCTGCTGAACGAACTTGACGCTTGCAGGGGCACCGGCAAAAATCGTAAAGGCGTTGCTCACTCCCGACAGGAGGCCAGCGCGTGACGCCGTGATATTCTTGGTGCCGCTCGCATTGATGCTCAGGTCGTTGAACGTGGCCAGGCCGGATGCGTTCGTCGGTTGCAACGTTGTGCCGCTCAGGGTACCATTCCCTGTGGTAAGTGACATTGTGATAGGGAGTGCGGATGCAGATACGTTGTTGCCGAGCGAGTCCTTTACCTGAACCGTTACGGCCGGCATGATCGTCGTTCCGGCCGTCGCGTTCGAGGGCTGTTGGACGAAAACGAGCTTGTAAGGACTTGAAGGGATGATGATAATGCTGGTCGAGGTAGCGCCCGTCAGGCTCCCACTCGTGAAGGATATCGTGATCGTCCCGGCGACATCGTGGCGGAGATTAAGGAACCTCGCTACGCCATTGGCCGCCGTTGCCGTCGTTGTGCCCTGCAGCGTTCCTGAACCGCCACTGCGCGTGGCCGTGACGAGGGTGGTGTTGTCGGCCGAACCGTTTGCCGCGCTCCGGAGATTGTTGAATTGATCGAGGACCTGAATCGCCGGCTGTGTTCTGAATGGAATCCCTGCAGTATCAGGTGTCGACGGCTGCGCGGCAACCGAAAGCTTGGCCGCCGCGCCGGCAGTCTGAGAAAGCGATCCGAAATTCGTGCTGTCGCTCGTGATGCCGGCGATGTTGGCAGTTCCGGGATTCGAGCTGGTGCGCAGGATGTCCCCCGAAATCGGGAGAATAGCCCCGTTCTTCGACTGGACCTGGATACCACTGACGGTCAGAATGTCCGTCCTGTTCGTGCCGCTCACGGTTATCGTGAGCATGATCGTGGAGTCGGTCAGAACGACGCTATTGACCACCAGATTCTTAACTCCTGAACCGCCCGTGACGCTCGTCGCTACTGTCGCCAGCGTGTTGAACTTCCACCCCCCCGGCGCGGTCAAGATCAGCGTCTGATTCGTGCCGGCAGCGAAATCACCTTCGGCGTTCTCAGAAATCACTATGTTCCCGAGCATCGTCCAGGCCGGTGACGCGGCGTTCGCGGCTTTGTCAGCGGAGATGTTCGCTCCGCCGCTGGCAGCCGTGACGGTCACCGCGGCAATTGCAGAGTTCGCCCCGACTATCAGGAGTGAAGCCAACAAGAAAGCTCGCGATATGTCGCAGCGAGGAGACATTACCGCTCTCTTCTGCCTTGAGGTCGCGAACGGGAGAATTGCCTCGAGCCGCTCTTCAGATCAATATGTCGTCGACAATAGACTACGAACAAATCATTCTCGTCCGGTTAAGCGCCATGAACTCCAACTGGGAGAGCAACGAGCCCCGCGTGCTCGTTGACAAGCAGCGTAACGAGCTCGTCCTTCATTGAACTCCTGTCAATGAATCCATCCGCCGAGTTTTGCCACGCTCTCCTGCGATACTCCTCGCCGGAATGCATGGAGAGGATGACGACCCTCGTGCTCGGGGACCGCTGCTTGATTTCCTTTGCTGCTTTGTAGCCGTCACTGGCGGGCGTGTCGAGATCCATGAGGACGAGATCTTCTCGACTCTTCCTGTCAGATGATATGACCTCCTGTTTCGCTCACTGTTGTTCAGAGACTCCAACGCAAGGAAAAATGCATGCGAAACAGCAGAAATTTGCGGGGGCTCAACGAAGACAAAAATCCCCAGTCCTTCGCACTCTCGCTCTATGACAGCAAGTGCTGGAAACTGGGGTTAGTGTCCAAAGACATCCTACCTGCCTCGTGCTGTCGCACCACCACGCAAATATGAAACACTGGAAGACAAAAGTCAATTAGTACTTCTGCGGAGTGCTTTTGTACGTAGAATAGCCTGCGCGGGAAATCAGGAATTGCTGCCTGGACGAGGACAAGAAGTGCCTCCTGTTGATGCTTCCGATGCTTGAGGGAATGAGTTGGGACACACGGGAAGGCGCAACAGGCGAAATTCGGAAGCATGTCACTTCACGGTTGCTCAAATAGCTGGTTTTAGGCGGTTTTTCAGCCATTTGACCTGAGTTTCAGGGATTTCGAGCACTATGGGGAGAGGATCGGGTGGCTGTCACCCGTTGTGGGCCACATCAGGGGTCATGATATTGCATCAGTGTCACAGTCTGGTTGGCGGTCGCTTGTGCCCTGCAGCGTTCCCCAACCGGCGCTACGGGTGGCCGAAACCAGCAGATGACGTAAGCGCTCAATGCCGACGCAAAGTGTGGAGAAGAGTTTAGAGAACCAACGAAATGCAGGCGGGAAACCTTCCGAAGGCCGCGCGAACACAAACGAGCCTTCGGAAGGTTCGAGAGGTGGTTACTTTAGCAGAATCATCTTCTTGCCGCTGACGTAATCGCCCGAGATCATCCGATAGTAGTACGTTCCGGACGATACCTTTTGCCCGCGATCATTTGTTCCATCCCAGGTGACGCCATACCGGCCGCCGGCATAGAATCCGGAGGCGATAGTCTTGATCTTCTCGCCGACAAGGTCGAACACCTGAATCAGCACCTTCGCTCCGCGTCCCTGCCGATCCGGCAGCTCGAATTCGATCCTCGTCGACGGATTGAACGGGTTCGGATAGTTCTGATAGAGAATGAAGGTGGACGGAATCTCCGTCGGTCCGACCAGCCTCCTCTCCGGTGTCGTTCTCACCGCCTGATCCATCATCTTGACGGTATCGGCGACGCTGACGACCAGCCGGCTGCTTTCGATGTCATCAAGCGCGGAGAGCCTGAGCGGCAGTCGGAAGATCGGGCCATCGCCAACGGCGATCGGATTGTTCATCACATTGTAGGCCACGATGCGCACGTCGCGACCGGCCGCGTTAAGGTAGAATGAATCAACGCGCGCCCGCGGGAAGATAATGCCAAGCGATTGTAGGTTGACGGGGTTCTTGAACCGGACAATGAGCTCGATTCCTTTCAGCGGCACGCTGTTCGTGATGTTGAACCGGAGGCCGTCCGCCGTGAGGACAAACTCGGAGCGAACCTTCGCCGTATCAGAACCGACGGAGAGGAGTGAAGCGTGTGTCCTTACAGGAGTGGGCGTGACGTCCATTCCGGATGTCAGCGAAGGGCCGGAGACCGCCAACAGACAGCTCCGTAGGGCCACCACATCATCAACGTCGATCCTGCCATCGCGGTTGATGTCGGCCTTTGCGGAATCGTTGCCGACGAGCGTGACACGTGCCAGGATGTGGTCGATGACGCTCGTGAGATCTGCAATATCGACCTCCCGATCGGTGTTGACGTCGCCCACCAAAACCGTTGCTGTGGCAGCGAACCTTACCGGGCTTCCCATCAGGCCGCTCGACACTGCGGTGACAGTGTACCGGCCGATCTTGTCACCCAATGTGAACACCGCTGATGCCTGCCCGCTTTGATCCGTGATCGAATTCACGACCCGTAAGCTCTGGCCCTGTGCACCGCTGGGAATGCTATCGATGGCGAACTGAACCCCTCGACCGGGAACCGGGTTGCCCGCAATATCGACGATCGTCACCGTGAAGGGCGCCGCCAAGTCCGTCGAGACATAGCCGGTCTGCTCGTTCCCGGAACTCAGGCTCATCGCCGCGGCTGCGCCCACCGAAGCCCTCGCCGTGAACTTCACGGGGCTTCCGGTGAGGCCTTCCGCACTCACCGTCACAACGTAGGTCCCGGGTTTGGAACCGAGTGTCAGGACCGCAGCGGCTTGACCTTCTGCGTCCGTCACCCCATTGAGCACCGTCAACTTCTGCCCTGTCGCTCCGCTCGGGATCGATGCGATCGAGAACTGAACAGCCACACCAGCCACCGGGTTCGCACCCACATCAACCACCCGGATGACAAACGCACTGTCGAGCATACTGGCAATCGGCTTCGACTGCCCATCTCCTGCAAGGTAGACCAGAGTGCGAGCAGCACCCACCGTGGCCCGGACCCTGAACTCAATTGGACTCCCTGCCAGTCCTGCGGATGTCGCAGTAACCCTGTAGACACCGACCTTATTGCCCACCGTGACGACAGCCGTAGCGCGCCCGGAGGCGTCAGTTGTTACCGTCGTCGGCGTCACCAGTTGACCGGTCGCTGCAGGCGGGATGCTGTCGACAACGAAGCTCACCGCCTGACCCGAGACCGGATTGCCGCTGGCGTTCAGTGCCGTCACGACGAGCGGGCTCGCCAGCTCGGTCAGGATCCTGGCTGACTGCGCATCACCTGCCGTGTAGACCATCCTCACCGCTCCGGCCGAGGTTACTGCCGTCGCCCTGAAGGCGATCGGGCTCCCGGCAAGACCGCTGGATGTCGCCGTCGCTCTGTAAATGCCCGTCCGATCCCCGAGGGTCAAGAAGGCTGAAGCCAGCCCAGCCGAATCGGTGGCGACAACGATCGAAGCAGCCCCGTTGAACGATTGACCCATCGCACCGCTCGGGATGCTGTCAATCGCAAACGTGACCGCAGCACCTCGGACCGGATTGCCAGCCGAATCAAGCACGGTGACGGTGAACGGCTGTTGGAGCTGCGTCCGTACGACACCCGTCTGATTATTGCCGGAGACGAGCGCCAGCGATGCGGCACTTCCTACTTCGGCTGTTGCCGTGAAGACCACCGGGCTCCCCAGCAGACCATCGGCCGAAGCTGCGACTCGATAGATGCCCGGTCGATTGCCGAGCGTCAGCAAAGCGGAAGCATGACCAAGCGAATCCGAGATGTTCTGGATCGATGTCAGCCGCTGTCCGATCGCGGTTGGCGGCGCATCCACGATTGCGAAGATAACCGGAACGCCCGCAACGGCGTTTCCGGACGCATTGCGCACCGTGACGACAAACGGGTTCGTCAGGGTCCTGTTGACGGGAGCACGTTGTCCCTCCCCGGCAGTCAGCGCAATGGTCGCGGCGCCAGCAGATGGTGTCGCGTTCGCCGTGAACGTCACCGGGCTGCCGATCAGCGATCCGGAGTATGCAGCAACCTCGTAGACGCCCACGCTGTCGCCCAACGTCAGTCTCACCTCGGCTCGTCCATCCGCCCCAGTGGTCACGATCGAATCGCTGAGCGTCTGCCCTTTTGCTCCGACCGGAGCGCTTGTAATCGCGAACCTTACGTTCACGCCCTGCCGGGCGTTCCCGAACGTATCCGTTACAGACACCACCAACGGCAGAGGCAAGGTAGTCCTGACAGGTGCAGTTTGGGAGTTGCCGGCGGTCGAGGTCAGGAAGACTGGCCGCCCGGCGATCGCTGTCGCCGTGAAGTTGATTGGACTGCCCGCGAGTGAGCCGGACGAGGCCGTGACAATGTACGTCCCGACCTTTGTGCCCAAGGTCAGCGCCGTCGAAGCTTCACCAAGCGCATTGGTGAGGACAAGAGTATCGGACAGGGTCGTTCCGACTGCACCGCTCGGCGTACTCGTGAGCGTGAACCGCACCTGCGCGCCTGAGAACGGAGTGCCGTACTGGCTCAGGACCGTAACGACGAACGGCTGACTGAGCTGAGCGGCCACGGTGTCTGTCTGCCCCTGGCCCGCGGTCAGAGCGATCGATGTCGGGACTGCTGCCGGAGGAGGCGGAGGCGGAGCTCCACCAGTTGCCGTGGCCGTGAAGGTCAATGGACTACCTGTGAGAAATCCCGACGTGGCCGTCACCAAGTAGACGCCTGCCACGCTCCCAAGATGCAGGACAGTCGAAGCCTGACCATTTGCATCTGTCGTCGGAGCAGTGGCGCTCAGGCTTTGGCCAGACGCGCCCGAGGGCACGCCTGAGATGGAGAACGTGACTGTTGTCCCTGTCACTGGATTGCCGTATCCATCTGTCACAGTCACAACAAACGGACTCGCAAGCGTAGTGTTGATAGCACCGCTTTGGCCTCCACCGGACGTGCTACTAAGATTTTGTGCCACCCATTCGATTGCCGAGGGACCAAGCGGGTTGGCGGCGTCGGAAGCTGCCCACCGGCTAAATTCTTGTATACCTGTCTTCGTGATCGTGTGATTGATCACGTCGACCGTGCCACCCTGCCGTCTCCAGGTGGCTCCTCCATCCTTCGAGCGCCACAAGCCGAGTGAGCTGGGATCGTGCCCATTCAGCTCGATGTCGGCGTACTTGAAGACAAGACCCGCGTTCAATCCCGTACCAAACGTCGGGGCGATGTCGAAGTACCGTTTGATCGACTGGTGTCCGTTTCCGCTCGAGGCTGTGCCCGTCGTCCGAGTGACCATCGTTGCTCCAGGTGCCGTCCCTGTCCAAGAGATCGTTGCACCTATGTTGCCAAAGCTCGATGAACCCGAACCCCCTGACAGGGTGACGGTCTTATCAATTGTGCCAAGGAGATAGCCTTGCTCATCGAGAGTGCCTCCAAGGTTAAGGTCCGATCCGACCGGCGTATATCCAGTCACGCCAGACGCAATTGTGAAGGTTCCGGCGACATGCGTAGAACCTGGATCCATCGTCTTGGTTCCGGTTCCTGCAAATCTCAGATCCTGATAGGTTCTCGATGGTATTGGTTGATCACCGCCGAAGAACTCATAGACGCCCCCGTTGATGGCAGGGAGACCAGTCGCCTGAGTCTGGACTCGAATCGTTCCGGCATTGTTGATGGTACCGCCGTTGTTCTTCAGATTGCCGTTCGCCCTCACCTCGCTTACCATTGCGACGAGCCAGAGGAACAGTAAGAACGCGACCCTCAGCGGCGATTTCTTCAGTCGCCACCGATTGAGCCGGCGTAGAAACTTGGTCTTCGTTTGCGTGCCCATACGAGCAGCCTTCCTCAATTGACAATGTTGGTAAAGCCGTAATCCCGCGATGCAACCCGCTCTCCAGAGGAGACATCGCACCGCATATCTCGAGCGAGAGCGGAGCGAAACAGCCAGCCACTGCGGTCCACTGGCAAAAGGCAAACCGATTCCAGCGAGGGAGCTGGCCCGGTCGGCCTTTGCCAAGGGCACTGCTATGTCTGGCGACTCAGTCGATGATCCTATGTTTGGTCGTTTTTTTCCATCTTTGGCTCCATCGTGGCTGTTCATCTACTCCACGACAGGTAGCTCACGTCGTAGGATACTCTCTGCCGAGTACAGCCTACGCTACGTTATTGAGTGACAGTGATCGTTCCATTGTTCGTGATCGCACCATTGTTGGTCAGGTCTGCACCGGTGATCGTGACGGATGCACCATTGGCAACTGTCAGGCCCGTACCAGTGTTGTTGTTGACTAAACCACCGGTTCCAACTCCAAGCGAACCACTCGTGCCACCACCAACCGTCAAGCCTGTGGATGTGGCATTGATCGTGACCGAGAGGGCTGATGCGGCATAGGCGTCAGGAATACTCACAGGGAAATTGTTCGCTATGACGACTTCGTCAGACGCCGCCGGAACCGCATTTTCATCCCACGTCGCATTAACGTCCCATGCTGCTGACGCAATTGACGTGAACACGTTGAAGCGATCGTCCAGCGCAAGCTCACTGCCAGAGGTCAAGATCGCGTCAGTGAGAGCTGCCAACTTAACATAGCCAAACCCTCCACCTGCAGCCTGGCGGGTGTACGTGCCGGTCAACTTGTTGGCTTTGACGATGCCACCTTGAAAATCCCTCAATCGTGCTTCAGCTGCCCCACCAACCTCGCCGCTCACATAAGCAAGTCGAACATCAGCCGTGAAGGTCGCAGTCTTCGTATAGCTGTGTGTGAACTTGCGATTCACAGTATGACCCAGCGAGTAGCCGGTCGGATTTTGTCCTGGCTCCGATTTCAAGGTGAACGACGTCAGGCCTCCAGGAACGCTCGCATTCACCAGCGTGGAAGCGTTGTTGAATGTGTAATCCGTGCTGGCAGCAAACGTATGGGTACGCGTTACGGACCCAACGATTTCGCCTGCTCCGCTGACAGCGCTGGCCGCATTTGCGAATGCGACTGCGTTGGCGCTCTTTGTCAGGTTGCTGGCCAGCGAAATGTTGCCCGAGACGTTCAAATCAAATGAACCACCAACAGTCGTCCCACTGCTTGCCTGCACATCAAGGTTGTTGGAGATGGTACGGGCAGCAGCCAGCGTCCAGGACTTTGTGCTATTCTTCAGTGTCAGATAGCCATAGTTCACATCAGCAATGACCTGGCCGGCGGTCGATCCGCTGTACGTGACCGTGGTTCCGGTTGCAAACGAAAGCGTCGGAACCGTTGTGAAGCTGCTTGCGAAGTCGGCAGAACCGGTACCTGTTAGCGAAATGGTGCCGCTCGTACCGACGATTGCATCGTTGAAACTAAGCTTCCCGGCGGCCGAAGTGATCACAGCAGAACTTGTGAGCGTCGGACTTCCGGCGAACGTGACACCACCCGCACCTGAGGTGATGGTCCCCGTGCTGTGCGCAAGTGTATTGGAGAAGGTGACCAATCCGGCACCACCAACGATGTCTTTTGTATTGGTCGCAGCATTGGTGAAGGTTATTGCACCGCCATTCGCCAATGCGGTAATGGTCCCGTGGTTGTCCGTCAGCGTCGTGATTGTCAGCGCACCTGATCCGTTGACAATACTGCCCGTAGCAGCGACATCGGTGACAGTGGCGATGCTTCCCGTGGTTCCGAGAGTCAGCGCCTTGCCGGCGGCTACAGTAGAAATGGCTGCAAACGTATAACCAGCGCTGAGCGTGAGATTGTTGTTCACGCCGAGCGGTGTGGCTCCAGAGTGAGCAAGCGTATTCGCTACGGTCACGTCACCAAGAAGACTGAATGCCGTTGCACCAGCGCCTCCGGTGAGCGTCAGCTTATCGTAGGCTCCCGCCCAGATGTTTTGAGTGCTCGCTGCGGTTCCGGCATAGTCCACTTCCGCTCCACTGGTATTGAAGACATATGGAGCTGCCGCACCGCCCGTGTTGGCAATGGTGCCTTGCAACGTGAGTTTCTTGGCCCCGATGCTGAACTGCGTTCCTCCAGCCGAGGTAATATCGATAGCCGCCGAGACCGTTGAATTGACCGCAAAGGTCTTGACTGAGATTGCGGTCGCCTTCAGCGTCCCAAAGTTGATGGCACCATTGGTCGCTGTTCCAATGGTCTGTGCTGACGTTCCGGTCAGATTCACCGTCCCACTGACGCTCGTAGCACCAGCGACGCCAGAGTTGGTGATATTGCCTTTGACATTGTACGTACCGGCGCCGGCATATGTTGATCCGCTGCCGACGACCACGTTTTGCCCGAGAGCCAGCGTCGCTGCAAGGGCGAGAAACAGTAGAGTCGTGACTCCTCTACGCACGAATCTACTACGTGTTGAGGGTTCCATTGTGTTGCTCCTTCCTGAAGATGTTGTTGATTGGTTAATTGGTTGATTGGTTTCCATTTCAGTCTCCCTATTGTACCGTAACCGTGCCATCGTTTGTGATTGGTCCATTAACATTCAGATTCATTCCATCCGTCCCATAACCGGCCAGTTCACCCCCGGCAAAAGGCAAACCGATTCCAGCGAGGGAGCTGGCCCGGTCGGCCTTTGCCAAGGGCACTGCTATGTCTGGCGACTCAGTCGATGATCCTATGTTTGGTCGTTTTTTTCCATCTTTGGCTCCATCGTGGCTGTTCATCTACTCCACGACAGGTAGCTCACGTCGTAGGATACTCTCTGCCGAGTACAGCCTACGCTACGTTATTGAGTGACAGTGATCGTTCCATTGTTCGTGATCGCACCATTGTTGGTCAGGTCTGCACCGGTGATCGTGACGGATGCACCATTGGCAACTGTCAGGCCCGTACCAGTGTTGTTGTTGACTAAACCACCGGTTCCAACTCCAAGCGAACCACTCGTGCCACCACCAACCGTCAAGCCTGTGGATGTGGCATTGATCGTGACCGAGAGGGCTGATGCGGCATAGGCGTCAGGAATACTCACAGGGAAATTGTTCGCTATGACGACTTCGTCAGACGCCGCCGGAACCGCATTTTCATCCCACGTCGCATTAACGTCCCATGCTGCTGACGCAATTGACGTGAACACGTTGAAGCGATCGTCCAGCGCAAGCTCACTGCCAGAGGTCAAGATCGCGTCAGTGAGAGCTGCCAACTTAACATAGCCAAACCCTCCACCTGCAGCCTGGCGGGTGTACGTGCCGGTCAACTTGTTGGCTTTGACGATGCCACCTTGAAAATCCCTCAATCGTGCTTCAGCTGCCCCACCAACCTCGCCGCTCACATAAGCAAGTCGAACATCAGCCGTGAAGGTCGCAGTCTTCGTATAGCTGTGTGTGAACTTGCGATTCACAGTATGACCCAGCGAGTAGCCGGTCGGATTTTGTCCTGGCTCCGATTTCAAGGTGAACGACGTCAGGCCTCCAGGAACGCTCGCATTCACCAGCGTGGAAGCGTTGTTGAATGTGTAATCCGTGCTGGCAGCAAACGTATGGGTACGCGTTACGGACCCAACGATTTCGCCTGCTCCGCTGACAGCGCTGGCCGCATTTGCGAATGCGACTGCGTTGGCGCTCTTTGTCAGGTTGCTGGCCAGCGAAATGTTGCCCGAGACGTTCAAATCAAATGAACCACCAACAGTCGTCCCACTGCTTGCCTGCACATCAAGGTTGTTGGAGATGGTACGGGCAGCAGCCAGCGTCCAGGACTTTGTGCTATTCTTCAGTGTCAGATAGCCATAGTTCACATCAGCAATGACCTGGCCGGCGGTCGATCCGCTGTACGTGACCGTGGTTCCGGTTGCAAACGAAAGCGTCGGAACCGTTGTGAAGCTGCTTGCGAAGTCGGCAGAACCGGTACCTGTTAGCGAAATGGTGCCGCTCGTACCGACGATTGCATCGTTGAAACTAAGCTTCCCGGCGGCCGAAGTGATCACAGCAGAACTTGTGAGCGTCGGACTTCCGGCGAACGTGACACCACCCGCACCTGAGGTGATGGTCCCCGTGCTGTGCGCAAGTGTATTGGAGAAGGTGACCAATCCGGCACCACCAACGATGTCTTTTGTATTGGTCGCAGCATTGGTGAAGGTTATTGCACCGCCATTCGCCAATGCGGTAATGGTCCCGTGGTTGTCCGTCAGCGTCGTGATTGTCAGCGCACCTGATCCGTTGACAATACTGCCCGTAGCAGCGACATCGGTGACAGTGGCGATGCTTCCCGTGGTTCCGAGAGTCAGCGCCTTGCCGGCGGCTACAGTAGAAATGGCTGCAAACGTATAACCAGCGCTGAGCGTGAGATTGTTGTTCACGCCGAGCGGTGTGGCTCCAGAGTGAGCAAGCGTATTCGCTACGGTCACGTCACCAAGAAGACTGAATGCCGTTGCACCAGCGCCTCCGGTGAGCGTCAGCTTATCGTAGGCTCCCGCCCAGATGTTTTGAGTGCTCGCTGCGGTTCCGGCATAGTCCACTTCCGCTCCACTGGTATTGAAGACATATGGAGCTGCCGCACCGCCCGTGTTGGCAATGGTGCCTTGCAACGTGAGTTTCTTGGCCCCGATGCTGAACTGCGTTCCTCCAGCCGAGGTAATATCGATAGCCGCCGAGACCGTTGAATTGACCGCAAAGGTCTTGACTGAGATTGCGGTCGCCTTCAGCGTCCCAAAGTTGATGGCACCATTGGTCGCTGTTCCAATGGTCTGTGCTGACGTTCCGGTCAGATTCACCGTCCCACTGACGCTCGTAGCACCAGCGACGCCAGAGTTGGTGATATTGCCTTTGACATTGTACGTACCGGCGCCGGCATATGTTGATCCGCTGCCGACGACCACGTTTTGCCCGAGAGCCAGCGTCGCTGCAAGGGCGAGAAACAGTAGAGTCGTGACTCCTCTACGCACGAATCTACTACGTGTTGAGGGTTCCATTGTGTTGCTCCTTCCTGAAGATGTTGTTGATTGGTTAATTGGTTGATTGGTTTCCATTTCAGTCTCCCTATTGTACCGTAACCGTGCCATCGTTTGTAATTGGTGCATTAACATTCAGATTCATTCCATCGATGATCAGGACTCCCGTGTTTGCTACCGACAGGCTTCCGTTGACTGTCACTCCAAACGCCGCATTGCCTCCTGTGGCCGTCACCGAAACGCCGGCACCGACGCTCTTGTTGCTTCCTGAGATGTGGATATTGCCGTACGTTGCTCCTGCCGCGATGCTGCCGGCTGAGGAGCTATAGAACTCGGTCATGCCCGTTCCACTCACAAAGACATTGCTTCCAGACCACCTGATCTTGCCATTATTCGTCGAACCAGCGCCGAATGATGATCCAGAGAAACTTTGCATGTCAAGGGTGTTGCCGGAGTTGATGGTGAGAGTGCCACTCACCGCGATGGCAACCCCGACAGTCTTGTAGTTCGGCTGCGTCGTGTCTGCCGCATTCGAAATCGTAAGGTTGTTGAATGCTGTTGATGCACTTCCACCGAGCGTCTGGCTCGCTGCGCCGTTGAGGACAACCGTGCCCGACCCGGCAGTAAACGCAGCACCGCCGGAATTATTCGTCCAGTTGCCTGCAATGTTGACTGCTGATGCTGTCCCCGCATCAAGAGTGCCTGCCGTCAGTGTCATTGTTCCGTTCAACGTCAGCGTGGTCGTGCTGCCACCGACACTGAGGGTTCGGCCGGTCTTATTCACCGTGATATGCTTGAACGTCTGACTTGCTGCCGTGCCGTTGATTGCCTGGGCTGCCGTCGTGCTGTTGAAGGTCACCGTGCTGCTGCCCGGCGTAAAGGTTGCGCCGTTGTTCGTCCAGTCGCCTGCAAGGTTGATTGCTGAAGCTGTCCCCGCATCAAGAGTGCCGGCGGTCAGCGTCATTGTTCCGTTTAAGGCCAGCGTCGTCGTACTGCCACCGACACTGAGGCTTCGGCCGGTCTTATTCACCGTGATATGCTTGAATGTCTGAGTTGCTGCCGTGCCGTTGATTGCCTGGGCTGCGGTCGTGCTGTTGAAGGTCACCGTCCCACTGCCCGGCGTGAAGGTGCCACCGTTGTTCGTCCAGTCGCCTGCAAGGTTGATTGCTGAAGCTGTCCCCGCATCAAGAGTGCCAGCCGTCAGTGTCATTGTTCCGTTCAACGTCAGCGTCGTCGTGCTGCCGCCAGCCGTAAGCGTCCCACCCGACTTGTTGACGGTCAGATTGTTGTACGTCTTCGTCGCTGTCGTACCATTGATGTTCTGAGCCCCTGAACCATTGAATACGACCGTCCCACTGCCCGGCGTAAATGTTCCTCCATTGTTCGTCCAGTCGGCTGCAACGTTGATCGTCGTCGCTGTGCCCGCGGCAAATGTACCTGCCGTCAGTGTCAGCGTTCCGTTCAAGGCCAGTGTCGTCGTGCTGCCGCCAGCCGTGAGTGTCCCACCCGACTTGTTCACCGTCAGATTGTTGAACGTCTTCGTCGCCGTCGTGCCGTTGATGTTCTGATCCCCCGAACCATTGAACACGACCGTCCCGGTCCCTGGCGTGAAGGCTGTCCCATGGTTCGTCCAATTCCCTGCAACGTTGATGGTCGATCCGTTGCCAGCCGTCAGACCTGCCCCGGTGCTGTTGTTGATCAATCCACCCGTGCCGACATTCAACACGCCGCTCGTGCCGCCCCCAACGGTCAATCCGGATGTGGTATTGATCGTTACAGAGAGCGCATTTGCCGTGTATGCGTCTGGAATGTTGACCGGGAAGGTGTTGTCAACAATAACCTCATCCATTGCGTCTGGAATTGCGTTGGCGTCCCAGGTCGTTGCAACGTTCCAGGCTGCAGAAGCAATCGACTTGAATGGGCCAAACCGATCATCCAATGCAAGCTCATTAGCAGCGAGTGTCGCACTCGTTAATCCTGAATATGACAGATAGCCGAAAGCAGCCGGACCCGAAGCACTGCGAGTCGGAGTTCCCGTGAGTATGTTAGCCCTGGCGATGTCGCCATCGAAATCGCTCAATCTGGATTCTGTAACACCGAGTGTTGACGCTTCACCCTGCAAGTAGGCTAGCTGTAATGTCGCCGTTCCCGTGCTCCAGCCTGAATAGCTGACGTTGAAATCACGTTTCACCGTGTGGCCCACCAGGATTGTACCAAATGTCGGATAGGTGTTCGGCAATGATTTCACGGTGAAGGTACGTGCAGCATCGGCACCCGTAAACGTGACGATCGTCTGTGCGTTGTTGAAGGTATAGGCTGCCGCTGAATACGCCTGCCAGGTCATGCTGCCGGTGATTTCCGTCAGAGAGGCGAACGTCGGCTGGCTGGCTGTGCTGAGCATCGTCAACACGTTGCTGCCGCTCATCGTCAGCGGCTGATTCACAGTCAATGCACCCGAAACATTGACACTTGTATTGGCCGTCTTTGCTCCCGTTCCACCAAGCGTCAAGTTATTGAACGTTGGGTTCACACTACCGCCAATTGTCTGAGTACCGCCACCGAACGTAACGGTTCCGGAATTATGAGTAAAGGTGCCGCTATTGGAAAAATCACCGGCTAAGCTCATCGTGTTGGATGTTGAAGTGAGGGTGCCAGCACTGATTGTGAGTCCATTCAGAGTAGCGGCACTACTCCCTAAATTCAATGTGCCAGCGCCTACTTTGGTTAGATCCTGTCCGCCGGTGATCCCGCCACCCAAGGTGATATTGCCAGCAGTGCCAATGTTGCTGGCACTTACAAGGGTTATGGCTCCGACATAACTTGCGGCAGTCACGGAGCTGTTCGTCAATGCACCTAAGCCTCCAACACCAGTTCCGGACAAGGAAAGGGCCTCGGTCGCTGCACTTGATAATGAATAACCGTTCAGATCAAGCGACGCACCGTCAGAAACCGTAGTTCCCGCTGCTGTCGTACCTAACGGACCGGATGTCGAAACTGTTGACGATGCTCCAAGTTTGAGTGTCCCCGCACTGATGGTCGTCAGTCCCGTATAAGTGCTCGACCCCGAGAGCGTCCAGGTGCCGGTACCTGCCTTGGTCACGGTGCCTGTTGTGGTGCCAATGATGCCGGCCAGACTGCTGGCAGTGTTCGTGCCGCCCAGCGTCAACCCAAAGGTAGCGCCGGTGATCGTGCCCGCATTGGAAAGAACCATGTTTCCGTTGCTCGCCACAATACTGCTGGCGCTGCCCAGCGTGATCAACCCGCTATAGGTCGCTGCCGTCGCGGAGCTGTTGGTCAACGCTCCGGCAGTGCCGCCAACTCCCGTCCCATTGAGCGTCAGTGCTTCTGCCGTGCCCAATGTAAACCCGTTCAGATCCAGTGTCGCACCCGAGGTGACGCTCGTTCCAGCACCCGTGGTGCCCAGCGGAGTATTGGCCCCACCACCCGCCGCTCCCAGCTTCAACGTCCCGGCACTGATCGTCGTCAGTCCCGTATAAGTGCTGGACCCCGAGAGCGTCCAGGTGCCGGTACCCGCCTTGGTCACGGTGCCGGATGTGGTGCCAATGATGCTGGCAAGACTGCTGGCTGTGTTCGTGCCGCCCAGCGTCAACCCAAAGGTAGCGCCGGTGATCGTGCCCGCATTGGAAAGAACCATGTCTCCGCTGCTCGCCACAATACTGCTGGCGCTGCCCAGCGTGATGAGTCCGCTATAGGTCGTTGCCGTAGCGGAGCTGTTGGTCAACGCTCCGGCAGTGCCGCCAACTCCCGTCCCATTGAGCGTCAGCGCTTCCGCCGTGCCCAATGTAAACCCGTTCAGGTCGAGTGTCGCTCCGGAGGTAACGCTCGTTCCAGCGCCCGTGGTGCCCAGCGGAGTATTGGCCGCATCGCCCGCGGCTCCCAGCTTCAACGTCCCAGCACTGACCGTCGTCAGTCCCGTATAAGTGCTGGCCCCCGAGAGCGTCAGCGTCCCGGTGCCCGCCTTGGTGATGCCGCCCGTGCCGCTCGCCACACCAGTGTAGGTACAGGAGGTGTTGCTTGCATCCCCAAT